>Ga0193742_1001218_pt1 | contig 15777 bp, 15 predicted proteins | sample L2c1metaG_FD_165511 | JGI IMG/M metagenome (GOLD analysis project Ga0193742, IMG submission 165511) | Soil microbial communities from a riparian zone of the East river system, Colorado, United States - L2c1 | ecosystem: Environmental > Terrestrial > Soil > Riparian zone | place: USA: East River... | reverse complement strand
TTTCGCGTACGCGGTGGTCACCTGCAACACCGGCGCGACCTCCAGGTGCAGGAATTCGTCGTCGGGGAAGGTGGCCGCGTAGTTCGCGAGGTGCAGCAGCTCGATGGCTTCCGCTTGTGCGGCGACTTTGCGGTAGGCGGCGGCAGCCACCAGCGGCAGTGCGTGTATGTCCGCGCCGCTGGGGAGGTTGATTACCGCTGGAATCATGCCTCCTATTTTACGGCATTATCCGGCGTTCGAACGTGTATTCGATCTGGTTCACTCGAAAGTGTTGGGTTGAGCCGTTCTGCAACTGGTTTGGTGATGGGGTTTGGGTGGGTGGTTGGGTTTGGCGATCGCCGGGGTGGTGGGGTTTTCGTGTGGTTGGGGGCGATCGACGCCGGGGTGGTGCGCCGCGCGGGGCGCGACACACCACCCCGGCAACGAATCAGTAAGGTCACCTATCGCTCGGCACACCAGTCGTCGCGGAACGCTGCCCTGATTGGTTTGTTCCGGAGTCCTGGCCATTCTGTGTTCAGATAATTCAAACTATTCTTCTTCATCGGGCATGGTTCAGCCGGTGGCGTTGTTGATGGCTTGGGCGTAGTCCGCGGCGGTGCCTGATGCCGAGCATTGCTGGATGTCGTCGTAGAGCCACATGAAGCCGCCGGGGATGCCGGCGGAGTCGTGCCACGAACTCATCTGGTTCGCCACCTCGTCCGGGGAGTTGCCCGCGGCGCAGCCGCCGCCGTTCTTGCTCCACAGTCCGGGATCGACGGGCATGCCGAGCGACTGCGTCCACGACGCCGGGTCGTTGCCGGCGCCGCCGGCGTAGGCCTGCAGGTACACGCGGTCCACCAGTGCGCCGAGTTCGTTCTTCACGCCCTGCCAGTAGGAGACCTGGGTGTACGGGGCGAGGGTGAAGTTCTGGTAGCCCATGGCGTTGGCCATCCGCGCGAACGCGACGGTCGAGTCGACCTCGTAGTGCGACTCGTCGTCGTTGTTGACCGCGTCCGCGCCGGTGGCGTCCTTCAGTGCCTGGAAGTTGCGGTACAGGATGCTGTCGGCGCCGGTGCCCTGTTCGGTGATCAGGGTGTCGATGTTCTCCCAGTCCGGCGTGCCCCACGCGCCGACGGACACCTCGATGCGGTTGACCGACGTGGGGGCCTGCTTCAGTGTGCGCAGCCGATCCGGCCAGCCGGCGTCACCGACGTACGCGCCGCCGGAGACGATCAGGGTGTCGTTGTAGTAGAGGTCGCCGTTGGTCTGCACATGGATGCTCCACAGGATGACCGTGGTGAAGCCCGACGCGCGCAGGTCGTCCATGACCGCCTGGCCGCCGGCGTAGAACGGGCCGCCGCCGTAGATGGCGGAGCGGCCGGCGAGTGACTCGGCGGCGGCCGTGCTCGGGGCGATCGCGACAGCGAGCGCGGCGGTCAGCAGGACGGCTAGCCAGGTTCGCCTCGTCACGACGACTCCTTCCGACCGGACACGGAGGTCTAGACCACTTCACTCTGCCTCCTCGCCCGGCCGGGCACCACCGCCGAAAGTCGGCGAACGCCCTGGCGTCCTGGCGTTCGCCGACTCGGGGGTCAGGCGTGCGGGTCGAGCCCGACCTCGCCGGGCTTGGCCCCGGCGAGCGCGTTGCCGAACCGGTCGTCCGGCAACTCGAGGGTGGCCGAACCGAAGTCGTGGTCGTCGAGCGTCTGGCGGACACCCGCCGGGAAGTTGTCCCAGCCGACCAGGCCGCGGTACTGCCACCGGCCCTCGTGGTTCTCCGGCGGCTCGTCGCCGCCGTCACTCTTGGGGAAGCGGAAGCAGTGCGTGCCGCCGCCGTCCTTGTGGTACACGGCTTTCGGGTGACTTCCGCCGTCGAACTGCAGTTCCGCTCCCGGCTTGGTCTCCCAGCCGCCGTGCTGTGACACGGAAAGGAACTTCGCCTGGTCGTCCTGCACCCAGACGATGATGTGCTCCCAGTCGTGGGTGTGCCCGGCGGAACCGCCGCCGAGCGAGGCCTGGTCCTTCTCGAAGTAGTACGCGTACAGGTAGGCGCACCAACCGTTGTTGCACTTGGACCGGGAGTAGACGTTGGTGTTCTCCAGGTCGGACTGGTCGCGGCAGTTGCCGTTCGTGTCGCCGCCAAGCGGCAGACCCGGACTGACCGTGCCGTCCGGACCGATGGCCGGGGTGTTGTAGCAGCCGTCCTGGTCGAAGTCGAGCGCCGGCTGCCACTTCACGTCGGCATCCGGCGCCGCGGCCGGCAGCGCGGCCGGCGGGTCCGCCGAGGCGATCCCCGGCGTGAGGACCATGCCGCCAAGCGCGACGGCCACCACGGACGTCAGCCACACCAAGGTGGTCTTCTTGCGAGCCATAGGTCTTCCTTCCGTCGATGAGATTCCCCGAGATCTCTCGACGGCCCAGGCGGAGCTCGTTGCCGGGCAAGGAACACGCACCCACGGGAACATCCGGCGGCCCCGCGGTCAACCCGCCGATGAGCGGGTTCTCGCCGACACTAACCGCGCGCGACTGGTCGGAACCGGTCCCACACCCGGTTCGCCAGCGTGGACAGCACCAGTAGGAGCAGCGACAGGTAGTTCACCCCGGGTGCCAGCGCGGTCAGCAGCAGTGCCACCGCGAGCAAGCCGGTCGCGCTGAGCGTGCTGGCCACGTTGGCCACCCCCAGCGGGTTGTCCGGCGACTGGATCGCCGGGGTGCGGTAGATGACCACCACCAGAGCCGACTGGCAGACGCTGCTGGCCAGGACGGTGGCGACGTAGAGCGTGGCGGTGAAGTGGTCGGTGCCGTAGGTGCCGACCATCCCGGTGGGGAACGGCATGATCGCGATCGTGAACAGCCACAGCATGTTCACCGCGACCAGCGGCCGGCTGTAGCGCGTGACGTGGTCGAACGTGCGGTGGTGCAGCAGCCAGAACCGGGTGATCACCGCGAAGCTCAGCACGAAGCTCCAGATTCGGGGCCAGTTCTCGGTGACGACGTCGCGGGCGTGCGGCTCCGGTTCCGCCACCAGCTCCACGAGCGGCAGCACCAGCAGGGTGATCGCGATCGCGACGACCGCGTCGGTCGCCAGGAGCAACCGGTCAGGTTCGCGGGAGGTGGATTTCACGCGTGCAAGATAGCCGGGCCGATCGGAGCGCTCCTGGCGTGACCGGAAAATGCCGGTCCGAGGGCGGTCGTGACCACTGGTGTCCTGAGTCCACCGTGGACAGTGTCAGGGCTTGCGGCCAACACCGGCGGCGACCAGCTGCTCGCCGAGGTTGAGCGGCTTGAGACGGGGGCCGTCCGCGTACCAGTCGGCGGCCAGCACGACGCCCGGCTCGACCAGCTCGATGCCGTTGAACAGCTCCTCGATCTCCTTGCGGGTGCGCGAGGCGCCGCGGCCGAGTGTGCCCTTCGCCGCGGCCTCGACGAGCGCGCGGACCGCCGGGGTGTTGTCGTCCTCCGGGTCGAACACGTGGGTGATCGCGACGTAGGAGCCGGACGGCAGCGCGTCGATGTACTCGCGCATGATCTCCGCCGGCCGGTGCCGAGGGCCGTTGTAGCTGTGCAGCGTGGCCAGCTGGAACAGCGCGATCGGCTGGGACCAGTCGAGGTGGCTGCGCACGACCGGGTGGTCGAGCACGGTCCTCGGCTCGTAGATGTCGGCCTCGACGAGCTTGGTCCGCTCGTCCTCCTCGAGCAGCGCACGGCCGTGGGCGAGGACGACGGGATCGTTGTCCACGTAGACGACCTTGGACTCGGGGTTGAGCCGTTGCACGACCTGGTGGGAGTTCTCGGCGGTGGGCAGCCCGGAGCCGCAGTCGAGATACTGCGCGATGCCGGTCTGGGTGGCGATGAAGCGGCACATCCTGATCAGGAAGTGCCGGTTCGCGTGCGCGAGGTCGGCCACGTGCGGCACCGCCGATCGCATCTCCGCGGCGGCCTTGCGGTCGATCTCGTAGTTGTCCTTGCCGCCGAGCAGTGCGTCATAAACCCGCGCCACGCTCGCCCGCGTCGGATCCACTCCGACCGGCGCGTCCGGGCCGCTGGTGTCCGCCGACATGCCTGCCTCCAGATTGGCCGTGCTGAGGGGAACAAGCCTATCGGCATCCGGCGCAAGCCGCGGGAACGGCCGAGCGCCGCGGCCGCGCCGCTCGTGGGCCGGTTCTGGGTGGGGACAGGGATACATTGTGTGAATCCGAGCTGATGGGAAGGGCAGGAAGAACAATGAGTCCCGAGCTGAGCGCGGAGCGCCGCCGGCAGGCAATGCAGGACCACACGCAACGGCTGGCGCAGGACGCCCGCGCGGCGGGTAGTGAGGCTGTGGTGCCGACCTGCCCTGGCTGGACGGTGACCAGCCTGGTCGAGCACGTCGGCACCACCCTGCACTGGGTGTCCGAGATCGTCGAACGCCGCATCACCGACCCAGCCGAGCTGCCCACCGAGATGGCCGAGCTGCCCGCCGAGCCCGAGGCCTGGCCGGCGTGGCTGTCCGACGCCGCCGCCCGTGCGGCCGCGGCCTGCTCCGACGCGGCACTGGCAGCGTCGGTATTCAACGCCGCCGGCGATAACCGGACCGGTGCGCAGTTCTGGCTCCAGAGCATGCTCAACGAGGCGGTCATCCACGGCTTCGACGCTGCCGCGGCCGCCGGCCACGAGCACGACTACGACATCGACGCCGACATCGCCGCCGATCTCATCAGCAACCACCTGGCCATGCTCACCTCGCCAACATGGGCGGCCCAGCGCCCGGACTCCGCGGCCGCGATGCATGGCACCAGCGAGACCCTGCACTGGCACGCCACCGACGAACCCAGCCTCGGCGAGTCCGGCGAATGGCACATCGAACGCCACCCCGACGGCGCGCGCTGGCAGCACCGCCACGGCACAGCCGAGGTGACCGTCCACGGTCCGGCGAAATCGCTGCTGCTCGTCCTGACCCGCCGGCTTCCGCTGACCGGCGGACACGCTGACCACGTGACCATCGACGGCGACGTCGAGCTGGCCCGGCACTGGGTAGGAAACACCGCCCACGTGGCGGACTAGCCGTCCGGACCTCACAGGCGCTTACCGTTCGACGGCACGGGAAAGAGGAGTACGACGTCACGAAGGCCTGACGCACCCGGGCCACCTAACGGACAGGTTGACGCTTACTCCGTCAATACCAGGGTTCATCTCGCCAGAGTCTCAACCGATGGTTCAACGATACGGTTGAGGCATGGATACGCTGGATATTTGCGGATTTCTGGACTCCCTGCCCGCGCTGCCGCGGCTGCTCGGGCTCGGTGAGCCGACCCACGGGGTGGAGGACTTCCTCGAGACGCGCGACGAGGTGTTCCGGCGGCTCGTCGCGGACGGGGGCTACCGGTCGATCGCCTTCGAGAGCAGCTGCCTCGCCGCGCTCGCCGTCGAGGACTACGTGACGGGTGGCGCCGGCACGCTGGACGAGGTGCTGGCCACCGGCCTGAGCCACGGGCTCGGTACGTCGAAGGCGAACCGGGACCTGGTCAGCTGGCTCCGTCAGTCCAATGTGGACCGTGAGGTGCCGGTGCGGTTCTACGGGTTCGACGCGCCGATGGAACTGGCCTGGGCGCCCAGCCCCCGGCCGCCGCTGGCGGCGCTGCACGACTACCTCGCCACGCACCTGGCCGACGTGCCGGCAAGCGCCGGCCAGATCGCCGACCTGGCCGGCGACGACGCGCGCTGGGCCGACCAGGCGGCGATGCTGGACGCCACCAAGTCGGTCGGCCGCTCCGCCGAGGCGGTGCGGCTGCGCCTGCTCGCCGACGACCTCGGCGCGCTGCTCGTCGCCGAGGCGCCCACGCTGCTCGCCGAGTCCGCCGACGCGTGGTGGCGGGCCGGTCTGTTGGCGCGCACCGCGGCCGGCCTGCTGCGCCACCACGCTGCGATGGCCGATCCGGCGCCAACCCGGATGAACCGGATGTGCGCCATGCGGGACGCGATGATGGCCGACAACCTGGCCGCCATCGCCGCGAGGGAGGCAGACCGCGGTCCCACGCTGGTGTTCGCGCACAACAGCCACCTGCAGCGGGAACCGAGCACGATGCGGCTGTGGGGCGACCTGGAGCTGCGCTGGTGGAGCGCCGGCGCGATCACCGCGGCCCGGCAGGGTAGCGACTACGCGTTCGTGGCGATGGACGCCGGCACCGTGCCCGGCCTGCCGGAGCCGCGGCCTGGGCCGGACACACTGAACGGCGTGTTGGCGCAGGACCCGGCACCGCGGCGGCTCTACCACACCATGGACCTGACCGCCGACCTTGGCGCCCGACTGTCCACACTGGACGAAAGGCGGGTCGACGACTACCGGTACGCGGCCTTCGCCCCGCACCAACTCGCCGATGCCGACGGTGTGCTGTTCCTCCGGGAGGTGGCCGGCTGGAGCTGACGCGTCGTCAGCGCCGCGGGTCAGGGCTTGCGGGCGACCGCACCGGCGTAGATCTTCTGCGCGTTGTTGAGCGGACCGAGCCGGCCGTCCGGCCACCAGTTCGCCACCAGCTCCAGGCCGGGGTCGAGCAGCTCGAGGCCGGGGAAGAACTCCATGATCTCGGCGCGGGTACGGAACGTCGCGCCACGCAGCGAACCGCTGGCGAGCGCCTCCTCGATGGCCTTGCGACCCTCGGTGTCGTCCGCCTCCGGGTCGAGAATGTGGGAGATCGCGACGTACGAGCCGGACGGCAGCGCGTCGATGTACTCGCGCATGACCTCCGCCGGCCGCTCCCGAGGACCCTTGTAGTTGTGCAGCACGGAAAGGGCGAGCAGCCCGATCGGCTGGGAGAAGTCCAGATGCTGGCGGACGATCCCGTTCTCCAGCACGCTCTTCGGGTCGAACATGTCGGCTTCGACGAGTCGGGTCCGCTCGTCCTCCTCCAGCAGGGCTCGGCCGTGGGCCAGCACCACCGGGTCGTTGTCGACGTAGGCCACCTTCGCCTCGGGGTTGAGCCGCTGGACGACCTGGTGGGTGTTCTCCGCGGTCGGCAGGCCGGAGCCGCAGTCGAGGAACTGGGCCACGCCGGCCTGGCCGGCCAGGAACCTGGCGACCCGGATGAGGAAGGCCCGGTTCTCCTTGGCCGCGTCGGCCACGTCCGGCATGGCCTCGATCAGCTCGCGCATGACCTGGCGGTCGACCTCGTAGTTGTCCTTGCCGCCCAACAACGCGTCGTAGACCCTGGCCACGCTCGCCCTGGTCGGGTCCACCCCGACAGGTGTGTTCGGGTCGGGGTTCGACATGTGGGTTCCTCCAGTTCGCGACGATGCGCCAACCAGCCTAACGAAGACATCGACCGGTGACACCCAGCGACCCGCCCGGCTGGCACAGCCAACCGGGCGGGTCGCGTGTGGACGGTGATCAGACGGTGCTGGCCAGCACCGGCTCGACGGACTCGGTGGTCTCGGCGGGCTGGCTGGCCCGGCGCAGAACCACCATGCCGAGCACGGCGAAGGCCGTCACGAAGGTCGCGCCGATCACGGCGACCGTGTGCAGGCCGCCGGCGAACGCGTCCTGCGCCGCGCTGACGACGCCGGCGGCGAGGTCGCCGTCCAGGCCGTGCGCCGCGGTGGTGGCGCCGGCGATGCCGTCGGTCGCCGCGGTCGCGACGTCGGCCGGCACGCCCCGCGGCAGCACCAGGTCGGACCGGTAGACGGCGGTGCCGATGCTGCCGAAGACCGCGATCCCCATGGCGATGCCGAACTCGGCCCCGGTCTCCGACATGGCCGAGGCGGCGCCGGCCTTCCTCGGCGACACGGCGCTGACGACCATCTCGGTGCACAGCACGCCCTGCGGCCCCATGCCGAACGAGCCGATCGACATGCCGACCACCACCAGCGTCACGCCGCCGGTGCCCTCGGCCTGGGTGAACAGCAGGATCCCGGCGGCGGCGATCAGCATGCCGAAACCGAGCACGAACTCCGGCCGGTAGCGGCGGGCCAGCCGCGGCGCGATCAGCGAGCCGACGACGACGGCGCCGGCCTGCGGCAGCAGCGCGAACCCGGCCTGCACGGCCGACAGCTCGCCGACCAGCTGCACGTACTGGCTCACCAGCATGAAGACGCCACCCATGGTGAGGCCGCCGACCAGGATGATGCCGAGCGCCGCCGAGAACGTGCGGTTGCGGAACAGGCTCAGGTCAAGCATCGGCTCGGCCAGCCGGCGCTGCCGCCGCACGAACGCCGTGCCGAGGACCAGACCGACGACCAGGGCCAGCACGGTGATGGCGCTCGGGCCGTCCTTCGCGAACTCCTTCAGCGCGAAGATGATCGGCAGGATGGCGCCGAGCGACAGGGCCACACTCGCCAGGTCCAGCCGGCCGGCGTGCTCGTCGCGGTACTCCGGCAGCAGCTTCGGCGCGGTGGCCAGCAGCAGCACCATCACCGGCACGGCGAGCAGGAACACCGCGCCCCACCACATGGCCTCCAGCAGCAGTCCGCCGACGACCGGGCCGAGCACCATGCCGCCCATGAAGCAGCTCATCCACACGGCGATCGCCGTGCCGCGCTGACGCGGGTCGCGGAACATGTTGCTGATCAGCGCCAGCGTCGAGGGCATCAGCGTGGCCCCGGCGATGCCGAGCACGGCCCGGGCGGCGATGAGCATCTCCGGGCTCGACGCGAACGCCGCGAACACCGACGCCACGCCGAACGCGGCGCCGCCGTACATCAGCAGCTTCCGGCGCCCGATCCGGTCGCCGAGGGTGCCCATGGTGACCAGGAAGCCGGCCACCAGGAACCCGTAGATGTCGATGATCCAGAGCAGCTGCGTGCTACTCGGCCGCAGTTCCGCGGCGATGTGCGGCACGGCGAGGTGCAGCACGCTCATGTCCAGCGCCAGCAGCAGCGTGGGCAGGGCCAGCACCGCAAGCCCCATCCACTCCCGGCGGCCGGCCCGTGGTGTCGTCTCCTGGTTCATGACCCGTCCCTTGGTGCTCGTTCGACCGTTTTCACTGAAACGTCGAACCGCACCCGCCGAGATCGACACGTCGTGGCAGAAAGCGGGAAAATAAACTTGGCGGGTCAGGGCCGGCAGACGAACACGCGGTTCTGCGGTCGGGGCGAGTCGAGGACGTCGACGCAGGTGAAGCTGGCCGCGCGGACCATCTCGGTGGCCAGCTCGACGCCCCACATCGCGCCGAGTGCGACGCCGTCGTCGGCCAGGGACGCGGTCGTGCAGTACATGAGGCTGATCGCGTAGCACAGCGCCGCGAGGGGGTGGCCGGTGTTCTCGTCGAGGTCGCTGGCGAACCCGGTGTCGACCATGACGAACAGCCCGCCTGGCGCGAGCGCGGCCCGCACCCTGCGCAGCACCTCGGCCGGGTCGCGCTGGTCGTGGATCGCGTCGAACGCCATGATCACGTCGTAGGCCGGGTCGGCCGGCAGCCGGGTGGCGTCGCCGGCGACGAACGTGGCGTTGGCCGGTCCGGTCGCCTCGGCGATGAGATCCGCGTCGATGTCCAGCCCGGTGAACCGCGACGCCGGGAACGCCTCGGCGGCGACGCGGACCGCGTGCCCCGCGCCGCAGCCGAGGTCCAGCACGGAGGCGCCGGCGGTGAGCCGGTCGAGCAGACCGGGCACCGCGCCGAGGAACCCATCGACGAGTTGCTCGTCGTAGACGTGCTTCCAGGTGTCGCCCGGCCGCGCGCCGACCGCGGCGAGGTGCTGGGCGAACGCGGCGTGCGGGACGCCGCCGCCCTCGACGAAAGCGCGTTCCAGCTCGGGCAGCGTGCCGGCGAACGCGCGCAGCATCGACGCCTGCGGCGCCGCGTTGGTGGCCGTCTCGCCGGTGAGGAACACCGCGTGCTCCGGTGGCAGGGTGTAGACGCCGTCGGCGTGGCTGAGGAAGCCGCCGGTGACCATCGCGCCGAGCCACTCCCGCACGTAGCGCTCGTGCAGTCCGGCCCGCGCGGCCAGCTCGGTGCTCGTGGCCGGCCCGGCCGCGGCCGCGGCGAACAGCCCGGTCCGATGTCCGACGCTGACCAGCAACGTCAGCGCGCCGCCGGTCAGGGTCCGGGTCAGGTGGGCACCGAACTCCGCCCGTCGCCGCTCGTCCACGGGCTGGCACGTTAGCACCGCACAGCTGGCAGGAAGGTGCACAAACCACCGCATTGGGGCATATTCGGGTAATCGTTTACCTACTACCGACCGCCGTGGGAGGCGAACATGCGTGCTGCGCACCTGCTCCTGCCGCTGCTCGTCCTACTGGCCCTGTCCGGCCCGGAAACCGTTGCCGCCGTGGAGAAACCCGCGGCGACCGGGACGCCGTTACGCGATGGCACCGGCCTGTACCCGAGGCTGGTCCGGCTGCAGAGTTCCGGCGCGGCCGACGGCACGCTGGTGGCCAGCGTGCTCGACTTCGGTCCGGACGGTGCCATCGGCCGGATCTTCCACAGCACCGACGGCGGCCAGTCGTTCGCCGAGGTCGGCCAGGTGCTCGACGGCGGCACCGTGGCCGGCGCCTGCTGCTCGACGCTGATCGAGCTGCCCGTCCAGGTGGGCGCGATGCCACCGGGCACGCTGCTGTGGACCGCGTCGGTCGGCCAGAACGGGGACGGCCGGCGGATGACGCTGCCGATCTGGCAGAGCGGCGACCAGGGCCGGACGTGGCGCTACCTGTCCACGTGCCGCACCGCGGAGGGCACCGGCGGCATCTGGGAGCCGGAGTTCTCGGTCACCGCCGACAACCAACTGGTCTGCCATTACGCCGACGAGAACGACCCGGCGCACAGCCAGGTGCTGCGCGAGTCGTTCTCCGCCGACGGGCTCACCTGGTCGGCGCCGTTCCCCACGGTCGCCCCGGTCAACGCCGGTCTGCGGCCCGGCATGGCGAACGTGCGCCGGGTCGCCGACGGCTCCTTCTTCATGTCGTACGAGATTTGCGGCACCGGCAACCAGTACGACTGCGCGACGCACTTCCGCACCTCGGTCGACGGCGCGAACTGGGGCCCGCCGGAGGACGAGGGTCCGCTGCTGACGTCGGAGACCGGCCAGTACTTCACCCACGCCCAAACCCTGGCCCGGATCGACGCCGGCACCGGCCCGACCCGCCTGGCGATGGTCGGCCAGCAGTTGCGCGAGGCGAACGGGGAGATCTCGCCGGGCAGCGGCGCGACCGTGATGATCAGCGACGACGGTGGCCCGTGGCGGTCGGTGCCGGCGCCGGTGCAGGTGCCGTCGCCGCCGAACGCGCCATGCCCCAACTACAGCTCGACCCTTGCGTCCACTGTGGACGGTGCGACGCTGGTGGAGATCGCCACCGACCTGGTCGGCGAGATCTGCCAGCCCTTCTTCGCGTCCCTGCTCCTCGGCCGGGTCAGTCCCGGCCATGGCTGACCGGCGCGGGGAAGAAGACCGGGGTGAGCAGGTGCCGGGAGCGGCCCGGTCCCGGCCGGTTGGCGACCCGCGCGCGGATCGACGCGCGAACCTCCTCGACCAGCTCCGTCCGCTCCTCGTCGGTCAGCCATAGCGAGAACTGCCGGTAGGACACCTGGTCGGTGGCCGGGTCGGCGTCCTCGCGGGCGAGGTAGCCGTCGAACTCGGCCAGTAGGGACCCGACGACCGCGGCCAGTCCGCGCCGGTGCTCGTCTGCCGACATGGCGGCCGCCTCGTCGTCGGTGATCACCGCGTCGGCGCGGCGCAGCCGGTAGCTGCGCTCGACGGCGCCGCGGATCCGCTGCTCGTCGACGACCGTCAGCAGTCCGCCCTCGACCAGCAGCGCGACCTGCCGGTACACGGTCGCCTTCGACACGTCCGGGAGCCGCGTGCAGAGCTGGGTGACGGTGAAGTCGTGCTCGTCGGCCGTGGCCTGCACGATGCGCAGCCGGACGGGGTGCAACAGCAGTGTCATGGTGTCCACACCCTCTACGGTCTCACATCTGCTATTGTTCTCAACAATGAGAACGTTGGGAGACGAGATGAACACGGCACCGCTCGGGCGGCACTACGAGGTCAACGGGCGGCGACTGCTGCTGGACCGGCAGGGGACGGGCACGCCGAGTGTGGTGTTCCTGCCCGGCGCCGGCCTGGTCGGTCTGGACTTCTGGAACCTGCAGCAGCGCGTCGCCCGGCGTACGACGTCGGTCGTCTACGACCGCGGCGGCACGGGCTGGAGCGAGGCGGGGGAGTGGCCGCGCACCGCGACGGCGGTCGCCGACGAGCTGGCCGAGCTGCTCGACGTTGCCGCCGTGCCGGGGCCGTACGTGCTGGTCGGGCACTCGCTCGGCGGTGCGTACGCCCGCCGGTTCGCCCAGCGGCACGGCGCCCGGGTCGCCGGGCTGGTGCTGGTGGAGACGCTGCACGAGGACTGGGACGACGTGATGCCCGAGCCGCTGCGGCTGGCGGGTCAGCCGCCCGCCGAGGAGTCGATGCCCGAGTTCTCAGCCGAACTGGTCGAGCGGTTCCGGGGGATCTTCACCGCGAGCTACGCGGACTGGCCGCAGCGGCTGCGGAACATCCTGGTCGAGCGCCGCCTCGATCCGGCGCTGCTGCTGCGTGGCCTGCAGGAAAACCGCACGGGCGCGTCGATCGTCGAGGAGCTGCGCACCGGTGGCCCGGTGCCCGACGTCCCGGTCGTCGTGCTGACCGCGCTGGGCACCGATCCCGGGCAGGCGCTGTTCCTGTCCGAGGAGGAGCTGGCCGCCATGAACGAGGCCAAGCTGAAGCTCTACGCGGGCGTGGCCGCCGCGCACGGCGGCGAGCACCGCGTCCTGGACACCGGCGGCCACAGCTCCGTGCACACCGATCGCCCCGACGACGTCGCCGGGGCGATCGATGCGGTGCTGGATCAGCTCCAGGTCTAGGCGCTGTCGATCAACTTGAACCAGGGGGACGACGCGGTGAGCTGGTCGATCGTCTCCTGGCCGAGCAGCGCGGCGAGGCCGTCGCGGGCGGTCGCCAGCTCCGCCCTGCCGGCGTTGCCGCCGAGCTGCTGCTGGATCTGCCACGGCGTGCCGATCGGCAGCGGCAGCGGCGCGCCGTAGTTCATCCGAGGTGGCTGGCGGTGCAGCAGCAGGCCGTTGCCGAGGTCCCGCGCCGGGTTCAGGTCGTAGCCGTGGTCGCCGCTCGCGTAGCCCTGCAGGCCGTTCGCGAACGCCGCCAGGTTCGTGATCATGTTGGTGGAGTTGCAGATTCCGTCGTTTTCGTTGCAGACGTTGCGCACCGCGATGTCGCCGTACTCCTGGCCGCCCTGCATGGTCACGCCGGGCAGGATCGTCGGTACGTTCGTCTCGATGCCGCCGGCGACGCCGCCGAGGCCGCCGTCGCCGAACTGGCGGCGAGGGTTGCCGTACAGCACACCGGACAGCTGCTGGTGCGGGATCGCCGCGTCGCCGGACAGCTTCTGCAACACGTCACCGGCGACCACCGCGCCCTCGGAGTAGCCGGCGAGCACCAGCCGCGCTCCTGGGCAGCCCGCGTGGTAGTCGCGCACCGCCTGCTCCAGCTTGCCAGTGCCCTCGGCGACCGACGCGTCGAGCGCGAGCCGGTCGACGACCGGGAAGACCCCGGCGAAGTACGGCACCTGGACGATCTCCCAGCCCGCTGGCGGGTTGGCGTTGAAGCCGGAGTTGTTCCAGTTGGTCAGCGTCTCGCCGTGCCCGTAGCCGTCGGCCTCGAAGACGGCCGTCTCGGCGCACCCCCGAGGCGCCGCGGCGTCCGCGGCGGGGGACACCAGAACCGCCGTGCCCGCGGCGACGACGGCCGCCGCGGCCACTCCGGCGATGACCGACTTGCCAGAGATGCGCATCGTTCCTCCGTTTCCGGCCCAGCGGGCCGGACCGATCCTGCCAACCCCGCCCGGTGCACCGCCACCCGTGCCGCCTGGCGCACCTGAGCCACCGCCCAACTGCGTCACTGGTCCACAGTGGACTACAGGTCCGCGACCAGGGGAACCGCGGCGCACAGCCGGCCGAGCGCCTCGGGGGTCCACGCGCCGGTGGAGAGCACGGAAGCGTGGTCGAGGCCGAGCGCGGCCAGCGCGGCGCACCGGTCGGCGAACTCGGCGGGGCTCTCGGTCGCGCCGAGCCGGGTGGCGACCGTCTTGTCGATGTCGGCGAGCGGCCGGCCGACGTCGGCGCAGTGCCCGGCGAGCACCTCGAGCTTGCGGCGGATCGTCGCGCCACCGTCGGGGATGTCGGGCAGGTTGCAGGCCTGCGCGTGCCGCGCGACGAGCCGCAGCGTCTTCTTCTCGCCCATGCCGGCCACCAGGATCGGCGGGTGTGGTCCCGAAAGCGGCGCGGGGCTGCAGACCGGCCGGCCGGCGGTGTGGTGGGTGCCGACGAACGGTGTCTCGTCGCCGGCCCACATCCGCTTGGCCAGCTCCAGGGTGTCCTCGAGGTGCTCGAAGCGCACCGCGGTCGGCGGCAGCGGCAGGCCCATCATGTCGGCCTCGTCGGCCTGGTAGCCGGCGCCGATGCCCAGCCACGCGCGTCCACCGGAGAGCACGTCGACCGTCGTGACGGCCTTGATCAGCAGCGCGGGCGCGCGGAACGTCGCCGCGCTGACCATGGTGCCCAGTCGTACCCGGCTGGTCACGGCGGCCAGGTAACCCAGCGTCGTGTACGCCTCCAGCATCTCCTGCGCCGGATCGGTGCCCGGCTCCATCTGCAGCAGGTGGTCGGAGACCCACATCGTGTCAAGGCCGCCGTCGTCGGCCTGCCGGGCGATACCGGCCAACTCCTGGCCGAGCAGCGGGGCGCCGCCCGGCCAGGAGAAGTTCGTGACGGCAACGCTGAGCCGCATCAGGGCCGTCCCGGCATCGGGCCGCCGAGCATTCCGATGTGGACACTCGCGACGCGCCAGCCGGCGTCGCCGTCGACGGCCTGCACGGTGATCCGGAACTTGCCGGAATTGTCCTGGCCGGGACCGAACGTCGTCTGCTGGGCCAGCACGCCGACCACGAACGCGGCGGCGCCGTGGTCGTGCACCTGGACCTCCTCGACGGCGAACGCGTCGTTGTGCAGGCCGTGGCCGAATCGGCCAAGCCACTGCGCGCGGTCCAGGACGAACCCGACCGGGCCGACGCCGACGAAGTCCGCCGCGAGGCACGCGCCGACCCGCTCCGCGTCGTTCGCCGCCTCGCCCTCGGCCCACTTCGCCACCAGCTCTGCCACCTGTGTACTCATGACCTTGCTCCTTTCGCCTCAAACTTGGTGTTGCCATAAACATAAAGTCACTCTAAAATTAAGTCAACCCCAAATTTGGAGGGATGGTCCGATGGGTCTGCGAGAGCGCAAGAAGGAACAGACACGCCGGCTGATCGCCGACACGGCGTGGCGGATGTTCGCCGACCGCGGCTTCGACCAGGTGACGGTCGCGGAGGTGGCGAACTCCGCCGAGGTGTCGGTGGCGACGGTCTTCAACTACTTCCCGGCCAAGGAGGACCTGTTCTTCTCCGGGCTGAGCGTCTTCGGCGACGGGCTGCGCGCGGCCGTCGCCGACCGGGCACCGGGCGAGTCGGCGATCATGGCGGTGCGCGACTTCCTGCTCGACTCCGGTGGACTGCTCGAACTCGTCGAGAGCGGCGACGAGGAGTCGCTCGACCGGCTGCGCACGGTGCAGCGGGTGATCGCGGAGAGCCCGACGCTGGTGGCCCGCGAGCGGGACACGCTCGCCGAGATCGCCGCCGCGCTCGCCGGGCAGCTCGCCGAGGAGGCCGGCGGCGAGCCGGCCGACCACGTCATCGCGCACGGCGTCGCCGCCGCGCTGCTCGGGGTGCACCGGGCGCTGGTCGACCTGGTCCGTCGGCGGGTGCTGACCGACGAACGGCTGGGGTCGCTGGCCGCCGACGTGCGGGCG
>Ga0193742_1001217_pt1 | contig 15785 bp, 16 predicted proteins | sample L2c1metaG_FD_165511 | JGI IMG/M metagenome (GOLD analysis project Ga0193742, IMG submission 165511) | Soil microbial communities from a riparian zone of the East river system, Colorado, United States - L2c1 | ecosystem: Environmental > Terrestrial > Soil > Riparian zone | place: USA: East River... | reverse complement strand
TTCCTTTCAGTCGTGGTATACATTTTTTTTGAAATAACGATCCGTCCGATTCCGTAGGGCTTTGCGGAAGAATTCAACCTCTGCTGTAACTTGCCGTTGCAGGACTGCAATGTGACCTCCAATGCCCAACCGCACCCAAGAAAGGGTGCGTCCAACGGAAAGGCGAACCGTCCATTACACCCACGCAAACGAAAAGAAACCCAAGGTGAACGACCAGTCCAAACCTCCGATATGCGACAACAACAACTGGCGGCAAAACGCCGACGAAAGACTGAAGCCTTGTTCTTCTGCACGGTTCCCGATTGTTCGGCTGACTTCACCACCAAACATAGACTCGAGAGTAATTCCTTTTTTCCCGACTTCAATTCTGTTGCCATCGCTCTTTCTAATACATCACCATCTTCTTTCAACTTTGCAGGCCATATTAAAGGATATCATCTAGGTATCAAAGACTACGTTTGTGGATGCTGCTCGTACGCGACGGCCCACCCTTCGGATCTCGTCCGACATTCAAAACTAAAACACGCATAACAGGTCAGAAAGGTCAGACCAAAAAGGTAGCAAGTCTCTTCTATTCGTTTCAAGTGGTTCTCTTCCTTTTCGTTCTTTAGTCTCCTTTTTCTGCTTATTGTCTATGACTCGACCTTTTTAGCAAGACTGTTTTACCAGGTCCCGATGTGGGTTCGCACGATATGTCCCTCTCCATATCCTTGGGCCCACAATATGTTGCCTTTGCTTGCTCAATGTATTGTCGACTGCGCGTTAATGTGTTCGGGGATATGGCCCCTTTTGACCTCATCCGAGCCTCGACGAGACTGTTTGTACTTAACAGCAGCGCATATATACCATCATCACTTTTGAATTCCTAATTTATGTAACATGTTGGGCGAACTGCAAATATCCGCGGTTGATCTCATTCAGGGGGGAGACCAGTCCAAGAGACTATCTGAAGTTCCACTTGTTCACCTTGCCGACCTTCGTCTACATCTTTCCACACATAACCGCAACTGTCGACTCCCAGCAAGTCCCATACCTCAGCACTTGAGCGTCTGCGCTACCAAGATACAAATACCGAATGAGTATGTCGCACTCAAATACAAAAACATTACAGTTATGAACACAAAACCTTTCGCGATAGCCGTTTCATCTCAGGATAGCGAAGTTGGATTCCTTCATGGTCAACTTCAAGATGAATGTCCATTACATCACTTGGGATGGAAAGGTCTGATGTGGGCGGAGAAAGAGGCCGATAAGGGGCCACCGCTCGAACTCCAAGTCGCGGAGGAGTAGAGTTCAGAGCTCTCTTCGCTTGAGAAACGAAAGGTAGCGAGAGTTTTGAGCTCGAAGTGCTTGGTGATGGATATCCAGCCACATCGAAGTTTGTTGGAGATGACGAAGCCACCGATTTTCTGTTCTCCGTTTCTTTCATACTAGGTTCAGTCCTTTTGGATCCAGAGTTTTTGCTTGTCCTAGGAGATCTTACATCTACAGAGTTAGGGGGAGGTGGTAGATATACCTTCACTCTTCGGGCGGCAGAGGTGGTATTGGCTTCAGCTTTCACCGTCGGTGGTAGGCGCAGGCCTGGTACATGAAACCATTTGGTGTAAGTAGGATTCCCAGGCAACGCGTTGCTAAGACGATGTTAATACAAGCAGGGAATGCGACAAAAATAGGAAAGAACTTGAGTTTTCCCTTCTTTCTCGATGGAAGCGTGGTCCATTCTTCGTCAGGATCTTCGGTAGAGTACTGATACGCATCACGTTTCGGATGTGATTTCGCCTGTGTGAACCTGGAGGACATATCATTGGATGTTCGCCTCTTTGCGAGGGGGTTACTTCGGTTTTGGGATGTATTTGAGATAAGCGACGGAGATGGAAGCAAACTCGCTGGTTGATCTTCGACGTGCTGACGCCGATCGAGAGACTTCGCTGGGCGCCAAGGTTTTGAAGTAGAAGGAAAAGTCGGAGAATAGCGGGGAAATTCAGAAGGAGTTTCGTTTATTCGAAATACATGGTCGCTAACTAATTTCAACTTCATAGAATGGTCAGAATGATCTTTAATTTCGACAATAGGAGACGAAGGCTCCAAATCCCTTCCTTCACATTGAGAATTAAGTGAATATAACTAGGAGAACATGAGAGGGGACGAACCTCGCAGGGGGGGCTTTTTTGTGCCAAAAGGCTTAATTAAATGCGGTACGAAAACGTTTTCTGTAGTTTTCCTCTGGAAAGGTTGAGCAATTGTTGAATAAGGGCGGAATGGGCTTTGCCGAACAGGCTGTATCGGAGATGAATAAGTCTGGGAACAGAGAGCGCGCGGATCATGAACTAAAGGGCCATCAACATATCGATGACCCGGAGACGAAAACGATGAGAAGACAGGACGACGATTATCAATAGGTTTGCGCTGGTTACGCAGCATATCAGGCAGGAGTTGAACAGGAGCAAAGGTACGAGATTGTGATACTTTTGATAAGGTCTGCGAACCATGAGGCTGGGAAGCTTTCGGAGGTACTATATGCGCATATTCATGGAGAGGAGACGACCTGGAAGGAAAGTCCGAGGTATTTGGTACCGTTGTAGTTGAAACGAAACAAGGCGAAGTGTGATCAGCCACTGTAGACAGCAATGTAGCCGTTGAAAGGGTCGATTTCGTAGGCGAGACTGGGACGACCGGCTTTTCAACTGCAGGTTTGTTAACAGACTGTGTAGAGTTGAGAGTTTGATTAGTAGTTGGTCGTAGTTGTAGATCATTCGTTCTAGGTTTCTTTATAGCCTGAGTTTTGAACCCTTCCATAATTGTAGTTTGGCCCGAACCCAGACATGAGCGTTTATTTGGCTTTCGATTTTGTGTTGGCTTGTCAGCGGGCCTCACTGGCGGCACAGGCTGGAGGGCTGAGGCGTTGACAGTACTAGAAGGACGGTAGGCAGCATTTATTTTCGCAATGCTAAACGGATTTAGTTTGTAAGCAACATGTTCTTCCCGTGTCGACAGATCCAAATCATCAATGAGCGGTCGACTGGCTCCAATATTAGAAGTAGCTAGTTCTTGTTTGTCCGACTCGGAGCCCGACTGGGAGTCATCCGAGCTAGCGTATTGTGTCCTAAAATCAAAAGCCCAGTCACAGTGTTTCTTGAATTTCTTTGTGTTTGAGGCAGTTGTGAGCGACATGCAACTTCCATTGACTCGAGTTCGAAACGACGAGGAAGGTTGAGAACACGATGAACAACGTTGGTCTAACGAGACCTAACAAGGACAAATAGGTACAGTGGGTGCAAAATTTTCGATGTTCAAATAATATTTTTTTTCTGTAATGATATAGAGGGACCAAGTTTGATGAGAACTTGCCTTCACTCCACTCACACTGCCCGGTCAGTTCTATTCGAAAACCATATATATTATCCAGGTATCGGTATTGTACCTACCGTGTAAGAGCGCGGACGCAACAAGTTGAGATATCATTTGGCTGAATCCATATTCAACGGCGAGTCTTGGAAGTAGAATGTTACACCCTAAAATTGGGGAACTTTGCTTCTCCATCGTCACAAGTGTAGTCTGAAATTTTCACGGGATGATGACATGACTCAGTTGCTGATAGAACAAGGTCACCTCAGGTCATCATCTTCGAAGCAAGAAATGGATGTCCCTTGTATTTCTCCCAAGCTCCCTTTTTCCACTCTTCAAAAGTTGGCTTTGACTCTCTGCCCAGAACTAGCTGGCGAAAGGCAAGAAATAGATTTGGGAGGTCAGAGAAGTCAGTACCAATGACGAATGGGATACGTTGGTATTTCTTGCCGTCGCGGACGAGGGCAGCAAGGTCGGGACGTTCAAGTGACTCGAAAGCGGTGGCGAATGTATCTTCCAGTTCACTGAGACCTGCATGACATGTTCATCATCTCTTTCTCTGAAATGAACTGTGGGCACTCACCATTCTGGCCATCGTAGAACGCTCCAACGTCAACGAAAGCCAATGGCGCAGCAAAAGCTTCTTCTTTAGTTGTCGTGTAGGCCCTGTTCAGCAAGTCTACATATTAGTTTTGATTGTTTTACGAGCTGAGATTTGTCGACTCACCACTCCCAGTCGATCGTACCTAAGAACGAGTCTCCACGGAAAAACCATTGGTCACCCTTGTCATCAGCATGTTTGATATAAAACAGATGCGGGCCTTGACGCGTTGGATAAAGGACTTTGATCAAATCAATGACTTCAAGATGAATGAGATAGGCCTCAACCGCATTGTCCAAATATTTGTAGCCGCCTTCAATCTGGGAGAGCACTTGTCGAACCTGAGCAACACGAAAGTCTTGAGCATTTTCGAATGGACCGAGTTGAGAAAGCCGTCCATGTTCGTCGCGACCGCAAAGCGTTGGCTCCACCATAGGTCCAACGTAGAAATCAGGACTGTCCTCGGACTTGAAAGCGAGGCAACCAATAGCATTGTAACTGAGCTTCTCAAGCTTGATAAACTCTTTCGCTATTTCGCTGATGCACGCCTTCTGCTGCCGAAGGTCGGCGTCCATGAAAGAAGCTTCACCATCGAGCCATTCGAGGAGGAAGTAAGGAGGCCTCGCTCCCCTTGGAATGATGCAGCGACTTTTGGCCTTTGCAATCCGCACTCCAACAGTCTCCAAGGCAATAAGAGTCGCCACCTCGCTGTTCATCTCTTGGATTAGAAGGTCTTGAGGCGAAGCGGTTCCACCTTGGAGGGCGATACGAACGACGCACTTGTCGCCGTTCTTGAAAGTTAATGGAAGGTGGAGGTGTTTGCCACCCATAAGCGCTGCAGCACGAGTGGCTGGGATGTCGATATGACAATCTTTGACTGTTGCTGAAGGAAACTTCCCGATTTTGATAGCGTTGTTCAACATGCGACTCGTATCAATCGAAGAGAGCAAGGCACTAAAGTTATTGTTGGAAGTTTTCACGTATGCCTCGTTGTAGGCATCGCCTTCCTGTAATTTCCCTCTAATCAGTCCGAGTCTCTCGAAGGATTCTTCAGCTTTGAACATGCTTACAGTTGGACATTCATGATATGCCTTTGAGGTGTGTTGTTTGCACAGCTGGCGGTCACAAGTGAAGCAGAAGTCTACAGAGGGCTTGGAGCAGCGCGAGCAATTGTGCAGTGGCAGAACCATGGTATCACTCTGAAATAGCACAATTTAAGGTTAGTCATTATAAGATTCGTAGCCAAACTACTGGATGGTCTGGTTTATGCAAGGTTCATGAACCGTGTGTATGACACGGTTATCCGCCCCTGGCTACAATACAGTCGTTTCGGATTTGCTTGTCCATCAGTGTTTTGCGTTGTTTTAAATAAAATAAATAGAATTAATTCGAAAAATTTAAAAAAATTAAATATCATTATCAATTCTAATTCAAAGTGAACGAAATTAAAACCGGTAGATAGATATTTAAAATCTGCCTCGATTCATGTAATAAAATTTGTTAAAAGATGAATTTTACGATCTGTTTGAGCAAACAGAGGTTCAGGTGATGTGGCATAGTATTCACGAAATAGAATGCTCATTTCAATATACATTGCCCTGAATTTAGTCTCACTGTACTCAGATTGAAAACATCTTCCACCAATATATAATTTACATATGAATTAGAGTTGTAATCATTATCTCTGACCAGGCTGGGAGACTTAATTTCCAAGTTGAAACTCTTTCCGCTAGCAGCCCAAATTTTATGTTATAATCATGTTTCTGCTTCTATAAGTGTATATCTGAAATTTTAGAGCATGAAAGGCCCAGACCTATGCAAAGGAGAAGAGACAATTTCAAGGCCTGCTGCCTCAAAGGCTCAAAGCTTGCCTGTTTATCTTTTTCTCTTCCTGTCAAAATTTACTACTTAATAACTCAGATTTATAGTAAGATACCATGAGCTTAATTATATTTGTAAAATGGAGGACAAGGCGCTATGAATATGATTCATTGTCAGCAGGTTGATGCCTTTCTGACATTTACCACGTATACGTCTAATCCACATATAAAATATATATTGATGGATAGATGTTTCTAATCTGAGTTCAGCGAGACTAGATTCAGGACAAATATACATTGAAATGAGCATTCTATTTCGTGAATACTATGCCACATCACCTGAACCTCTGTTTGCTCAAACAGATCGTAAAAATCATCTTATAACAAAATTTATTACATGAATCGATGCAGATTTTAAATATCTATCTACCGGTTTTAATTTCGTTCACTTTGAATTAGAATGGATAATGATATTTAATTTTCTGAATTTTTCGAATTAATTCTATTTATTTTATTTAAAACAACGCAAAACACTGATGGACAAGCAAATCCGAAACGACTGTAATAAAATATAAATCAGGCACCCCTGCCAAACTTGAATTCCTATATTTGAATCAACAATTAAAATGTCAATACCCATGTTGGAAATGAATTTAGAGGGGTTTTATATTCAATGCCCACTGAAGTGATATAGTGCCCCATAGTTTCCCAGGACTTGCCGTCAAGTGCAGCTCCACTTGAGTTTCAATTCCTTATCGAGAGCTGCTGTTATAGCTTCGGGACCATCGACTCCTCCGTGAGCCACCAACGTGCTTAGATTGGATACGATGGTACCAAAATCTTTGCAAGGTGACTTGAAAGTGATCGCGGAAGGCAGACTGTCGAAACCCCTCAATTTGACCTGACCCTTAACGATACATACCTACGCGTCAATGTAAATTTCGTGGCTTGCAGTGGTGTCTTGGGATGAAGGCTAGGTCTCTAGAAAAGATTTGGAAAGATATCGAACTTGTACAATTTATTTTTGTGTCCAGTTCTGTAGCCTTGATTTTTGGGATCGGGTTTGTAGTATAATAGATTCACATTCACATCCACTTAGTCCCCAGTCATAGTATCAAAATACAGGTACTTGTTGGTCGCGATACTGCTATACAGATATGTATAAAAGAGTAGTCTGCGTAAATGTCGTATATTGAATGTCAGTCTACGCTGTTCTCTCCCATTATCGACGCAATATCATCCACCCAAACGAGAGAGAAAATAAAAGCGCGTTACAGAATACATGTCTGACAGAGCTGTCGAGAACAGTGAACGGGCAATGACAGACGGACATGAATGAAGGAGGTGATCTAAGGACACAGAATGATTGCATGGGGATAGAGGTGAAAAGACAAAACAATGCATAATGAAAATAATTGAATGATAACGAGGATGAAGAAAGTAGCGAAGTAGTAAAACAAATGGAGATGTTGGATAGGAGAAAGAGATGCCATAGAAACAGCGTCAATAACATTCATTCTTGGAAAGCCCCTGCAAATGTTTCAGGACGTGATGCAGCAGAGGCAGCAGAAGCCAGAAATTTCAGATCTTTTGTTAAACGTGATTTCTCCCGTTCCCAGATGCCACGGATTTCTTCCTTGCGTGCGTCGACAGGCGTATCATCTGAGGCGGGCACAGCGTCGGTACCAGACGCACCTAATCCACGTAGGATCTCATCTGCCCAGACGCCCTCCACAAGCCTCACCTCTCCAACGGCACCAGCACCGTTCTTCCCCAGCCCGGCACCAAACGATGCAGAACGACCGAAGGCCTTCTTGCCTTTTCCGGGTGAAGAGCTTGACGCCGAAGGGAGAAGCGAGGACGAAAGGGAGACGAGCCCCACTCCTTCGAGAACCCCCATTAAATCGGCAAACTCGCTTCGCGACACGGGCTCGAAGATTCCAAGGTCTGATCGGGATAGGACAGTGCTATAATAAGTATGTAGCAAGCCTGTCTCGATTCCGATAGCAGTGCCAGGGGTACATGGTTTGGGTGACGATGAAGTTCGTTTCAATGCAGAAGCCGTAGGTTTTTTCGGAGAGGCGGTAGAGGACGTGGATAGGGATAGACCGACGTCGAGCCGTTTTGAGCCGAGTAAGATAGTTAGAAGAACAAGTTGGGCTTGAAGGCCGAGATTGCGAATCTTCGTCACGGTTTCACTATTATTGGTTGTGGGGGTGTTAGAGTTGGAATTTGTGGTGGTAGCTTTAGGTGCAGAGGGAGTGTAAGCTTTGAGGGCAGCCAAAATGTGTTGAGGGGTGACTGTTGCCTTTGGAGAGTTGAAGGGGTTTTCATCTACAGACTGCTGTGTCGTAGAAGGTACCACCGCCAAGTCGATCGCGCCTCTGAGGACCCCAAATAAGCTCCGAACATCACCCGTGAGCGCAGCCACCTTTTTCGTTAAGAGCATCAGGGTCGGCGGGGGAAGGAATTTCTTCACTTCAACCGTAACTTCTGAGGGGCATTCGGCACCGTGAAGAGGGCTTAAACGAGACTGGAGGATGTCCTGAAGTTGGGTAGGAGTGTACGGTGCAAAGTGAACAGTTTGTACATTTGTTGAAGGCGTGAACGTCGCTGAGGTGGTAAGAGTATGGGTATTGGCAATGCCAATGAGGCGCAACGCCGACGGAATAGCACGAGGTAAGGAAAAAATTGAGGCCAAAGACTGAGAATTTGGTGTTACGTGATCAAGTTCATCTAAAATAAGGATACTGATTGGGTTTGTGGTTGAGTAAGATAGTTGAAAATAACCATTAATAAACCTACCACTTGGTGTTCAAGGTGGATAACAAGGTCTTGAGCCTATCGTAACCATTAATTTTCTTATTCATAGCAGATTTCCTTTTTGGAACAGTCGCGAGGTCTTCGATAATCCGTTCCCATAAAGCATCGACACTTTTCAGCGCCATGCAGTTGATGGAGATGACTTTAACATGGTCGTGTTTGGCTGAAATGTTACGGATAACAGTGTTTACCAATGCTGTCTTTCCGGTTCCGGGAGCACCGGATATAAACATGCTTGTTGTATCGAGGTCATGGTCCATGGAGGCGCCGTCAATAAATGAGTTTAGGAATTCGAGCAGAGAAGTGAGCTCCGTGTCGCGTCCAGCGATTGAAGAAGACACGTTATTGCAGGTGGAACGAAGCAAAGCACGAACTCGAGCATGAATAGGAAGCAGAGATGCAGGTGGGCTAGGTGGCGGTGTCGAGATAGTAAGTTCCATAAGGTTCGAGGTTGGCGTGGCAGGCTCAAGAGACGAAGCAGAAGTGTGTCGTCGAACTGGTGTTGATAGATGAGGGACTGTTTTTTTTTTAAAAAAAAAGCATATACATACGAGCTCGACTACGCGTGGGCGCGACGACTGATTCGGTGGCATTCCGTCGGAGGGCTCTGACCGCCCTTGGGGAGATATCGATGTTGATGGGAGAATTATTGACTGGTGGTATGTTTTCCTTATTGGAATCGCCATCTACGATGGCAGTCGTTGTTCGAGCGCGTTTTGGATTGGGGGTATTGTCAGGCGTCTGCAATTGTTCGCAGGATGAATTGGCTGGGGAGACTGAAGAGGAATCTTGATGTCCCCTCTTGCCAAGTATTGTGCTCCGAGTCTGCATAGTGTGATTAACGATTTGAGAGCTCGCGGAGACAGTCGTGGTTGGTGGACAAGAGAGATCGATTCAACGTTGTGACCAAATTATCACCGTTCCATTTGAATCTCCGCCATCAAACAAAGACGCGAGGCGCGTCGCGTTGTATGGTCACGTGCTATCATGTTTCTAATTACACTTCACGTGCCAGCCCGTTAACGCGTCGAATTTCGATCGACGCGCTTGAAAAACAGCCATCGCGAAACCTACTGATCTCCTCCTTTTTCTTCCCTGGGGGAACAGTCCGAAGTACACCCGATTGTCGCGTCACAACGCTACCAGCCGGCATTATCAATTCCTGAAAACCGTACTCATAGGACGCGATCCAGCGGGATACCTCCATCTTCAAGAAAAGTATTCAAACTCAAACCGATACTCTCCTTTATCAAACTTTCCAATCTGCGCCAACTCAGATCATGCGTCTTCCAAAGCTAATTATCATAGAGGGTCTTGGCGAATGTAATGATACCCAAGCCAAAGTAGCAATCCTCGACGTCATAGCTCAAAAGCCTTGAGACCAGAAGAGCGATATGATGTCCAGTCATTGCTTGGAGTTCCTCATCTGCTTAAATTGCTTTTGGATGTCACGAGCATCCTCCGCCGTTTCTTCTGCTATTGATAAGTCATACAAAGTACTGCTGCGTATAAAACGTTGGCCGAACCGATGCCCTGGCCCATGATAGGGAAAACGCAAACATGCAAGGCTCGAATAAAAGGTGGCTCGTCGACTTCGAAAACAGAAACATCTTCCTAAGGCAAGGCCCAATACCGGTTGAGGTCCCGACCGTATCGTTGCATAATGCAGACCCGGAGTATGTACCGTGTTTTCTCTGAATGCCGGATTTATGCTTGACATGGTGCATCAGTTGTTGGCAAAGAGACAAGATGCTTGGAATAAGCTGAAGTAAAGAAATCCCATTCTCAAGTCTTTGGTTTGGTTTCCCTTCGCCAAGCATACGACGAATCTGAAAAATCCTGTCGTTTCGATCGGATCATGGTTTGACGAGAAGAAACATCTAATGCGGTTGATGAAACAAAAGCACCTTACACAGATAGCTATTATAGACGAAATTTCACGAAAACCGTCAATTTGTCGACGAGTTTGTTTATGTATATTTGCTTGTAAGGTGATTATGTTATTTGGCACTGTACCATCTATTTTCTAAGTAGAATTTTCAATTGGTTATCCAGGCTGCCCTCTTTTCTTTCCCGTACCACCGCCATCTGAGCCTCTCTTCTCTTCTTCCTTTCTCTATAACACGTATGAGCCGCCCTAGCTCATCGTTAAATGCTCCAGAAGGAGACATCTCCATGACCCCGCCTCCTTCAGCGTCGGGTCAATCTGACCAAGTAGCTGAAGAGAACGTCCGAAAACCCAAACGCCGCTTCATTGAACTTGAAGAGGTACGTTTACACGTCACTGTATTTCTCGATCGCGGCGGTGGTTAGGCCACCCCAACGTACTGACGCAAAAACACAAGGAAGCTGTTGCATCTCAGAATGCTGCTACCGCCAGTGCTACTGCAAATACAAATTCATCAAGCCCATCACAATCGAATCAAGTTGTCGATCCTAATCTTGATCCAAGTCTTTTCTCAAACAAAGCAGGTGCCGCTTCAACAAAACTCCCTACTGTTGACACCAAGGCCACATCCAGTAGCTCGAATTCTGCCACAAATTCTGCCACTACTACAAGTACGACTACCCCCACTTCTAGTCTGAGCAATAATCCGTACCTTAGCCTGAGTATTTTTGCAAGGCAAAGTCCAGGATCGACGATTTCAACTGGGCATCCTATGATACCGATGCATCCTTACCCAATGTACTACCCTCCAAATACGCCTGTTACACCCAATACCCCAACCCACCCAGCTTATGGTAATCCCTACTACTACCTTGCAGGTCCGATGCCGCCTGGGCCAAACGGAATACTTCCTCCTCCTGGCGCTTCTCTCCCTCTTCCTGGCGCTTCTCTCCCTTCTCCACCCGCTCAGCGGCCGCCAGCAGAGCCGCTACGAACGGTAAAAGCTAAGCGTCTGAAAGCTCATACTGTTACGACGAAGAGTTTTAGCATCCCGATGGTGCCTCGCGACAAAAAAGGAAAGCCAATGCTACCGCTTAATGTCGGTATTATGACGGTTATAAATCTCGGCGAGGTGTGCATGCGGGAGCATTTTCATACAGAACGATATATCTTCCCTGTTGGTTACGAAGTGACGAGGTATATGCGGTCATTTAATCAACTCTCTCGCGTTTTGATCGTTAACATTTCTTGTTTGGTTACAGACGATATCTATCCACAATTGATCCTGGAATTGAAGTTGTTTATCACTGTACGATCCTTGATGGCGGTGATGGACCAAAATTCCAAATTATACCGTCTGACAGGGCCGACAAGCCTATCATCGCTGGCACTGCAACAGGAGCATGGTCTAATATTGTGAAGCACGCAAACGCGATCCGTAATCGTCAACATTCCAACTCTGTTTCTGGTCCCGATTTTTTCGGTCTTGCACAGAATACCATTAAACATCTGATTCAGGAACTTCCCAATTCTGATCGTCTCCGTGACTATGTGTGGCAAAACTTTGTTGAGGGAGGGTGTGTTAATATTTCTTCCTAGTGCCGCGAAGCTCTTTCTCATTGTCTTCTAGACCTCTTGGAGGACGGCACGCCGCTGTCATCCCTGCGCTGCCAGAAGAGTATGACGCGTCGATGCCCATCGGAGCCTATTATCCGAAAAGGGAGGCGTCTGCAAATCCGGGTGTGCCAAGAGGATTATCTCACTATCCTCAGCATATCATTGCTCAGGCGAAGGCGCAGAAAAGCCAACAACTAGCTACTAAACAGGCTAAGGAAAATGGTGCTAGTGCTGGTTCTTCCTTGTCGTCCGGTCCCCAACAAGAAGGAAGTACATTGTCTCAGAATGCTGCGCAAAGTAATCATGCGCAGATTGCCTTACCTCCTCCCAGCTCTTCAGAGGGGCTAAATATTCAACATTACCAACCTACTCAGCAAGTACAGGCACTATCTCAAGGCATTGAGAAACGGGCAACGAGAAGTAGCACAAACAACGCTAATACTTCTGCGCCATCAGCTTTAGGTCGTAATACTCGAGCGTCCACTCGAGGAAGCCAACGACAAGCTCAGCAGCAACAACAACTTTTAGCGTCTGCTCCTGGCACTTCTATGCCTCCGGCGTCAGAAGTAATGCCAACGACGTTTGTTAGCATTATGAGCCAGTTCCCTGTACCTGGCCTAGCTGACAGGTCACATCCTGCTGGTAGCTGAATTCAAAGCGTATAGCAGCATACGTCTTCTCATCATCTATCCATGTTTCCTCGCATTCAGTCATTCATAGCATTTATCCATCTCATCACAGTTTTGTTGCAGTTACGTCACCTTTTCTTTGCCTCTTTTTTTGTTGCATTGTGAGGATTTACTGGCATGTCTTGTCATGTGTCCACGTCCATTCCCTTTTTTTCTGGGTTTTCTTTTGCTTTGTCGATGTACTCTGACGCCATCTTTTTCATTCAAAATCGAATGTAATGAAATTAATGCTAGGTTTCAGATATACTCAGTGATTCTCCCCCAACGTACTCTTTATAGAGTCCTTCTCTGCACTCGCCTCAATCATCTCTTCATACTTGGGGAAGTCGCGTTCGTGACACTCTACCCCCTGGTGATCAGGGATGAAATCTCGTTTGAATTGGTGTAGACTTGGACAGTCAGCTTTGTTTCTTGTGAAAGAACCTAGGCTGGTGATCCTTCGTCTCATCATTCAACGGATGTCCTTCGATTGAGGCAACATTAACAAAAACGTAGAGTGGTTATCATACGTGCCTCTGTGGGGACTCCATCCAATGCAAGGATAGTGCGGGATAATACGAGTAGTATGTGAGGCAAACAGCTTTTTTTTTCTGTATTGTAGCCTGTGTTTTTTAGTATACATGAACGAGACTAACGATCTCAGAGAGATATGAGATATCACTGCGACTAAATGTATCGGGTATACTGGCATGAGCTAATTGAGGAGACCGTAAGTAGAGTATATATTAAATTCCATGTTCCAACCCTTTAAAATGTTAGGCTACTCTAGGCGCAGTAATACCACCCAGTTGAGCCTGCCCTTTCATCTCGGCCTTTTCAGCATCAACCAAATGCGTTTTTTTCATTTGACGCTTGGCCTCTCGTGCCTCTTTCTTCGCTCGTTCCTTCTCCGTTTCGTCATGAATCCGCCAGTCACCAAACATCCCGGTTCCAAATGTTTTCCGAATGTTTACCCAGAATAAAATCAAGCTGGCCAACCATTCAGGAAGAACATGGAAGACATAGAAAGCGGCTTTTGCACGCGGCATGTTCAGTACACTTGGGGCAGATAACGATGTTGTTCTGATATGCATAACTGAGAGGCGGTATATACCAACCATAATCTATGAGGTGACAATTATCCCAAAGTGAGCATGACCTTGAAAGACTATTGGGATTGAGCAGAACTCACCATCAGACTGTATATCACTACTATGATTGCGGCTCCTCGCTTGTTGACGCGAGACAATTTAAAATGGCCCCACAAATCCATGTAAACCATAATACATGAAAGAGCAACTGCGATAGCAGAACTAACAATCCTACAAAACCAGGCAGTTGGTTTGCAGATCAAATTATAATAAAATAAAAAGATACAACTAACCTGTTAGTTGCAGTCAGATCTGCATTTTTTTGATTATCAAAGCCTTTGCTATAGTTCGAATTAGCAATGATACCAGGAATGATAGCGGCTAAAAATGTCAGGCCCATGAAACCGGTGACGAGACGAGACCTGGAGCGCGCTCGGGGTTGATCGGGGGTATCAGCAGTCGGAGGAGGCATCACTGCTCCCTTGGATGCTGCAGCAGGTGACTGAGGGTATTTTTCTAGGCCATAAGTTGCATTAACTAGCAGACATCTCGTGATTTTGACAACGTCGTTGGCGATTCCAATGAATCCCATCCCGAAACTGATTTGCAGGTAGGTCGTTAATCCTTTAGAGAAACGACGAGCGTCGTCTTTTGCTTGTACAGCTCGGAGGGCATATACAACAACCCTAATAAGTTTGAAGGTAGATTGTCGATGAGTAGACGCATGATTTAGAAAGACTGACAGCGCACCTTTCGACGGAAAAAACTATGGTTCCTATGAGGAGTAGGCATCGAGACCGCCTATCGAACATTCGATATAGCATGAGGGGCGCAAGACAAGCATATAGAACAGCAAATAATATGGATGGAGCGAAGTCTTCTGGTAAAACCGTTCCGCCTACAGGCGCAGGAAATTGAACCATTTTCGATAGATGATATGAGATAAAAGTACGCAGGTCAAACGCAGACACTCTGGTTGGCCTTGGACTTGGTTCAATAAGAGGAATTTATTGTCAGATTTTAACCAATGGCGATGATCTGCGCAGCAGCAAACGTTTCCAGATATCACTGCCCACGATTAGAGTCACTACATATACCGACACGGGGAATATACCTCATATCAGCGCTTTATGTCCAAGAGGCTGTGAGTTAGTGCTTAGCGTTCAAATGGAGATGTAGCTATCAATGTTTCCCTGCTTCTGAGCATGGGACTATTTCCAAAAAAGAAAAACCTGCCAGCCCAAAGCCCCTCGAAGCCCCTTGGACCAGATTTTAGCGCAGATCAGAGACTTCCCCCCCACTTGGAGGACCCCAGTCTATATAGGCAGAGCCCTGATGCCAATCCGGACAAATTTTGGCCAATTTTGAGCGAAAGGCGAGGTGCCAGTCCGTACACAAACAGGTGAAAACCCGAAACTAGCCAAATCCATCCCATGACCGGACAAAATGGCCTGGGGTGGATAATGCTCTGGACATAACTCACATAGTGAAGTAAAATTTTTTGGTATATTATGGCCATTCCTGTAACCTTGCGTTCGGTCCCTGCTAGTTGCTATAATTTATATCTCGTAGCACCCAGAGCCAATAAATCATGTTTGTCTCCATTCCTGGCAAGCACAGTGCCGTTACGGAGTTTCCAAGTATCACAGCAATCTCGTACTTGGGCATCAATACCGACTCGGTCAGCAATTTAAAACAATTTCTGCTCTTACCCTGCCTAGATCAAAATCAAGTTATATACTGGTATAGACGTAACTTAGTCTAAGATAGTATGTTGCTTGCAACGACATCACCCCTTCTAAAGTTCTATGCCTGCAGCACAGCTTACTGCGCACGTTTGCGCATATCTAGACCATGTTTTGCCTGCAGGAAAGGCCAGATCCACTGATCCGGACAAATTTTGGCCAAACCTGATCCAGCAGCCTGGACAAA
>Ga0193742_1001216_pt1 | contig 15791 bp, 18 predicted proteins | sample L2c1metaG_FD_165511 | JGI IMG/M metagenome (GOLD analysis project Ga0193742, IMG submission 165511) | Soil microbial communities from a riparian zone of the East river system, Colorado, United States - L2c1 | ecosystem: Environmental > Terrestrial > Soil > Riparian zone | place: USA: East River... | reverse complement strand
AATGGCGCGGTCGATTGTTTTTGCCGTGATGGCCTCCCACCTCCATCCCATGACGCCGCAACATTCCAATTGGGTGCGTACCGGTCTGTTCGTGCTTGGCTGTACGCTCGTGGCGGTTTCGCCCGCGGTCGGCGTGATTCCCGGCCCCGGGGGGCTGTTCGTGTTCGCCGCGGGTGTGGCGCTGATGCTCAAGACGTCGCTATGGGCGAAACGCCAATTCGTTCACGTCCACCGCCGCTGGCCGAAAATCGGTAATGCGCTTAACCGCGGTCTCCGCCGGCCGAGTGCGCGCCGCCGTCGCGCAATCGCCGATGGCGACACCATGCCCGCCGATTGACTTGACGCCCGTTTTTGCATATCCGCGCCTCCAACAAGGCCGTCCGTGTGGCGGCCCTTTTGCATTGACGACAGATTCTACAAGGGAATGACCGATGAAGCGCACTTTTCAGCCGAGCAACCTGGTGCGTGCGCGCCGCCACGGGTTCCGCAGCCGCATGTCGACCCCGGGCGGTCGCAATGTGATTCGCGCCCGCCGCAACCGCGGCCGCAACAAGCTGTCGGCGTAACCACCCTACGCGTTCGCAAGGATTTCCTTGCGGCGAACGCGGGGAAGCGCGCACCGATGCCGGGATTCGTCCTGCTGGTCCGCCCCCGCGATGATGGTAGCCCGGCGATTCGCATGGGCGTAACCGTCACCAAAAAGATCGGCAACGCCGTCGCGCGCAACCGGATGAAACGCCGGTATCGCGCGCTTCTGCGAGAGGCGCTGCCCGAATCGGGCGTGCGCGGCGCGGATCATGTGCTGATCGGCCGCCAGGGCGGGATAGAGCGCGATTTCGCCAGGCTGCGCGCCGAACTCGCCAAGGCATTGGCGAAACTGGCGTGATCGCCAAAGTCCTCATCCTAATCGCGCGCGGCTGGCAGATCGGCCCGTCCCGTGTTTTGCCGCCGTCGTGCCGGTACAGCCCTAGCTGTTCGGCCTATGCAATTGAGGCGCTTCGCCGCTATGGGGCGGTGAAGGGAAGCTGGCTCGCGACGAGGCGGCTGCTGCGGTGCCACCCTTGGGGTGGTTCCGGGCACGATCCCGTGCCGTGACTGACAGGGAAACTACAGGCTCGTGAAAGACAATCGCAACATGATCCTCGCGATCGTGCTCGCCGGGATCATCCTGTTTGGCTGGCCTTATCTGGTCGGCAAGTTCTTTCCGAGCGCGACGCAGCCATCGACCAGAGTCGAGAATGGCAAGGTCGTCGCCAATCCCCGGCCCGATGCCGATCCGACCGCAGATTCGCCCCGAGCGCTGCGTGCGCGGGCGGTGGTGCTGGCCGAATCCCCGCGCCTGCGCATCGATACGCCGCGTCTGCAGGGATCGATCAACCTGAAGGGCGCGCGCGTCGATGATCTGACGCTGACGCGCTACAAGGAAACGATCGCCGACAATTCGCCGCCGATCCGCCTGTTCTCGCCGGGCGGCGCGGCCGGCTCTTATTTTGCGGGCTTCGGCTGGGCCGGCCAGGGCCTGACCCCTCCCGATACCAACACCGTGTGGACCGCCAGCGCGCCGGTGTTGACGCAGTCGCAGCCTGTCACGCTCAGCGCCGTCAGCGGCGGCCAGCGCTATCAGATCCGGCTGTCGATCGACGATGGCTATATGTTCACCGCCCGCCAGACCGTGGGTAACGCCGCAAGCGGCGCGGTCGCCGTGCAGACCTATGGCTATCTCAGCCGTGCCGATGTCGGGCCGGACAAGGACAGCTGGACCATCCAGGTCGGCCCGGTGTGGGTTGCCAACCGCGCCGCCGATTACGGCATCAACTACAGCGATGTTGCCAAAACACCGCACAACGTCACCACCACCGGCGGCTGGGCGGGCTTTACCGATCACTATTGGCTGGCGGCGCTGATCCCCGATCAGGGCCGCGCGACCGATCTGCGCTTCCGCAGTGGCGCGAACGGCAGCTATCAGGCCGATTACCGCACCAGCGCGCCCACCATCCTCCAGCCCGGTCAGGCGGTTACGCAGACCGCGCGCCTGTTCGCCGGCGCCAAGGAGGTCGATATTCTGGACCGCTATGAGGACAAGGAAGGTGTCTTCTTCTTCGACAAGGCGATCGACTGGGGCTGGTTCGAGATCGTCGAGAAGCCGATCTTCTATCTGCTCGACTGGCTGTTCCAGGCGACCAAGAATTTCGGCATCGCCATCATTCTGCTGACCTTTATCGTCCGCGGCCTGATGTTCCCGATCGCGCAGAAGCAGTTCGCATCGATGGCCGGCATGCGCGCGGTGCAGCCCAAGATGAAGGCGCTGCAGGAACGCCACAAGGACGACAAGGTCACCCTGCAGCAGGAGATGATGAAGCTGTACAAGGACGAGAAGGTCAACCCGATCGCGGGCTGCCTGCCGCTCGTCCTTCAGATTCCAATCTTCTACGCGCTGTACAAGGTGCTGCTGCTGACCATCGAAATGCGCCACCAGCCCTTCGCCGCGTGGATCAAGGATCTCGCCGCGCCCGATCCACTGACCCCGATCAACTTGTTCGGCCTGCTCGATTTCGCGCCGCCCGCCTTCCTCGCCATCGGCGTCCTGCCGATCCTCGTCGGGGTGACGATGTGGATGCAGTTCAAGCTCAATCCGCAGCCGATGGACGATATCCAGAAGCAGGTGTTCGGGTTGATGCCGTGGATACTGATGTTTGTCATGGCGCCGTTCGCGGCCGGCCTGCAGCTTTACTGGGCCACCTCGAACATCCTGACCATCGCGCAGCAGAAATGGCTCTACAGCCGCCATCCCGGCCTGAAGCAGGCGGTGGCGAAATGAGCTTCGACGAGGACGCGATCGAGGCCGCGCGCAAGACCTTCGCCGGCCCGATCGCGTTCCTCAAGTCCGCACCGGACCTGAAGTTCCTGCCCGACGCCACGGTGCCAGAGGTGGCATTCGCCGGGCGATCCAACGTCGGCAAATCATCGCTGCTGAACGCGCTGACGAACCGCAACTCCCTCGCCCGCACCTCCAACACGCCGGGGCGGACGCAGGAGCTGAACTTCTTCGACGTGGGCGTACCGCTAGCCTTCCGGCTGGTCGATATGCCCGGCTATGGCTTTGCCAAGGCGCCAAAGGACATCGTCAGGAAATGGCGGTTCCTGGTCAACGACTTCCTGCGCGGGCGGGCCGAACTCAAGCGCACATTGGTGCTGATCGACGCGCGGCACGGCATCAAGGATGTCGATCGCGAGATCATGACCATGCTCGATGATGCCGCGGTCAGCTATCGCCTGATCATCACCAAGGCGGACAAGATCAAGGCGACCGAACTCGACGCGGTGATCGCCGATACCGCCGCCGAAGCCCGCAAGCGCCCCGCCGCGCACCCCGACATCATCGCCACCTCGGCCGAAAAGGGCCTGGGCATCCCCGAACTGCGCGCTGCGGTGATCGAGGCGATCGGCTGACTGGCCTTCCCCGGCGCGGCCCGCTATCCAGCGCGCCATGTTGAAGCTCTTCATCGGTAACAAGGCCTATTCATCCTGGTCGCTGCGCGGCTGGCTGGCGTGCAAGCAGTCCGGGCTGCCGTTCGAGGAATCGGTCGTCCCGCTTTACGACGACGAATGGGATAAACGGCGCGAGGGCGACGAGTTCGCCCCCGGCGGCGGCAAGGTGCCGATCCTGTGGGACGGCGATATCGTCGTGTGGGACAGCCTGGCGATCGTGGAATATCTCGCCGACAAGGTGGGGCGCGACACATTCTGGCCCGCCGATGAAGGCGCGCGCGGCATGGCGCGGTCGATGGCGGCGGAGATGCATTCCAGTTTCGCCGCGCTGCGCCGCAAGCACAGCATGAACATCCGCCAGGTGTTCCCGCCCGCGCGGGTCGATCCGGACGTGTTCGCCGACCTGGCCCGCATCATGACGCTGTGGGCGCAGGCCCGCGCGCGTTACGGCGGCGCGGCGGACATCATGTACGCCCCCGTCGTCACCCGCCTGGCGACCTATTCGATCCCCGTGCCCAACTTCGCGCAGGCCTATATGCACGCGGTGCTGGGCCACCGCTTCATGCAAGACTGGATCGCCGCCGCGCAGGAGGAGGAATGGGTGATCGAGAAGTTCGAGACCCCCACCCCGCCCGAAGCCTAGAAATTCGCGCCGTCCTTGCGCCGGAAGCCTTTGCCCGGAAACAGGTGCATGTCGATATCGGGATAGTGGCAGTCGGTATCGCTGGGACTGCCCACCGCGATGAGCACGCAATCACTGTCGCTGCGGTTCTGCAGGACATGGCCGTTGCCATCGCCCTTGGGGAACGCCGCGCAGTCGCCCGCGCGCATCACCGTCTCGCCGGTATCGTCCACCAGCACCCCCTCTCCCGCGATCACCACGACGAATTCGTCCTCTCCCTCATGCCAATGCCGCTGCGACGACCATGCGCCGGGCTTGAGCGTGGCGTGCGTGACGCCGAAATCGGCAAGGCCGGAAGCGGGGCCGACGCGCCGGTACCAGCGCCCCTGCACGGGTCCGGCATATTGGGGCGGATAGCCGGTCGCGTTGGTTTGCGGGATTGTATCGAGATCGAGCTTGGGCAATGCCACCTCCCATGAGCCATGCCGCCACTTTGCCCGATGTCGTCGCACTCACCAAGGCGCTGATCGCCGCCGAAAGCGTCACCCCCGCCACGGGCGCGGTGTTCGATGTGCTGGAAGCGGCGCTGGCGCCGCTGGGGTTCGCGGTCGAGCGGTTCGTTGTCGGCGAGGCGCCCGACGGCCCGGTGGAGAACCTGCTCGCGGTGCGCGGCAACGGCGGGCGGCATTTTGCATTTGCCGGGCATCTCGATGTGGTGCCGCCGGGGCTGGGCTGGCACAGCAACGCCTTCGCGCCCGAAATCCGCGGCGGCCTGCTCTATGGGCGCGGCGCGGTCGACATGAAGGGCGCGATCGCCGCCTTCGTCGCGGCGGCGGCCGAGAATCGCGGCGGCACCACCAGCCTGATCATCACCGGCGACGAGGAAGGCCCGGCAATCTACGGCACCCGCGCGCTGATCGACCGGATGGCCGAACGCAGGCTGAAGCCCGATCTGTGTCTGGTCGGCGAGCCGACATCGGTCGACCGGCTGGGCGACATGGTCAAGATCGGCCGGCGCGGATCGGTCAATATCTGGATCGACGTGCCGGGCCGGCAGGGGCACGTCGCCTATCCACATCTGGCCGACAATCCGATCCCCAAGCTGGTCCGCGCGCTGGCCGAGATAGACGCCATCGTGCTGGACAAGGGCACCGAGTGGTTTCAGCCGAGCAATATCGAGATTTCGGATCTCGAGGTCGGTAACCCCGCCACCAACGTGATCCCCGCGCGCGCGCAGGCGCGGCTGTCGATCCGCTTCAACGACCTGCACCGGGGCGATGATCTGGCGGCGCGGGTGACGGAGATCGTCAAGCGCCATGCGCCGAACGCGGTGGTAACCCCGCGCGTATCGGGCGAGGCGTTCCTGACCCCACCGGGAGATTTTTCTGCACTGCTGAGCGACGCGATAACCGAGGTGACTGGCCTCACCCCCACCCTATCCACCACCGGCGGCACCAGCGACGCGCGTTTCCTGTCGAAACTCTGTCCGGTGGTGGAGTTCGGCCTGGTCAACGCCACGATGCACAAGCTGGACGAGGCAGTAGCAATCGAAGATTTGCATGTATTAACAGATATTTATGCTGCAGTGCTTGGACGGGTCTAAGCCCGGACCTGCTATGCTGGCCAGATGATCGGAGCATCCCCCGGCATCCACGGAGCAAGCCGCAGCATGGCCCGGCCGAATAGCGGCGATGCGACAAGCCGCACCAGCCAGTCCTGCACATGCGGAATGGCCTGCTCGGCAAACCACCCCTGATCGACTCCGGCGAACTGCCGGACGAAGGGCATGATCGCGATATCGGCGAGCGCACGCTCCTCACGGCAGAGGTAGGGATGCGCCGCGAGCCGGTCCTCCAGCTGGAGCAACAGGCTGAGGCCGGCGGTGCGGTGCTCGGCCGGGTCGGTCCCGTGCCGCTCGGGGTATTTATAGCGATCGAGATGATGCTTGAACCGATCGTCGAAGATCTCGATCAGCCCTGTATCGTAACCCGCCAGCCAGCCCTCCGGATCGCTGCAGCCGAGCGCCCAGCGCATGATATCGTTACTCTCGTCGATCACCCTACCGTCGGCCAGCACGAACACCGGCACGGTCGCCTTGGCCGATGCCGCAATCATTTCCGCGGGCTTGTTTCGTAGCACGATTTCCCGAATCTCGAAGCGCGCGCCGCTCACCAACAATGCCATCCGCGCGCGCATGGCATAAGGGCAGCGCCGGAAGCTGTAGAGGGTGTCAATCGGCATCATTGGGTGACTGCGTCGAAAACCGACATCACCCGCGCCGCCGCAGCACCAGGTACAGCGCCCCCGCCCCGCCGTGCCGAGGATGCGCCGGCCGCACTGCCGCGATTGCACCGGCGTGGCGTGACGCCGCGAGCCAGTCGCTGACCACAGCACGGATCGCGCCCCTGCCCTCTCTTGCGCCTTCGGCTCGGGGTTTGCCGGTTACCAGCAGGACCACGCGGTCGCCGCGCTGGATGGCGGTTTCCAGGCCGAAATCTATCCGGGCATAGGCGCGGTCCAATGTGTGGCCGTGGAGGTCTATGCTGCTGTCGGGGGAGACGATACCGCGGCCCAGCTTGCGGTCCCAGCCGCCGTCCAGCGTGCGCTGATCGTGCGGTTTGGCGGCCGGCGGCGTGTGGACCGGCATGGCCGGGGCTGGCTGGGGTTTGGGTGGGGGCGGTTCTGCCTTGGGCGGCGGGGCGGCGATGGCGGGGCGGCCCATCGGGCGGACGGTGGAGATCACCTTCGCCCAGAGCGCCGCTTCCTCAGGGCCGAGCGGCCGCTCCACCGGCGCCCTCCGCCTGCAGCCGGGCGAGCGTGCCCCTGGGCAGCAGCAGGAATGCGGTGCCGCGCGCGGACATGCCGCCGGCGATGGCGCGCGCATCTTCGCCCGCGCCCCAGAAGGTATCGAAGCGATTGCTGCCCTTGATCGCGCCGCCGACATCTTGCGCGACCCACAGGCCGTTCGCGTCCTGCCGGTCCATCGACAGGAACACCGGCGCGCCGAGCGGCACGAAATTCGGATCGGTCGCGACGCTCGCCTGCCCTACCACCGGCAGCCCCATCGATCCGAGCGGGCCGGGACCGGTCAGCTCGCGGAAGAACACCCAGCTCTTGTTCTCGTTCATGATCGCCGCGCCCTCAACCGGGTTGGCGCGGAGCCAGGCCATGATGCCCTGCATCGAGGTCTGGCCGGGGCCGAGCAGCCCACGATCCTTCATCAGCTTGCCGATGCCGGTATAGCCGCGGCCGTTCTGATTATCGTAACCGACGCGCATCACGCCGCCATCGGGCAGCCGCAGGCGGCCAGAGCCCTGGACCTGAAGGAAGAACAACTCCACCGGATCGGCGGCATAAGCCAGTTCCAGCCCGCGCCCGGCGAGCGCGCCGCCCACGATCTGCGACCGTTCGTAATAGGGCACGAATGTATTGCCGGACACGCGGCCACGGAGCTTGCGGCCTTTGAATTCATCGGAGAAGGCGCCGAGATCGACCTCCGCCAGATCATCGGGCTTGCGGTAGATCGGCGCCTCATAGCCTACGCCACGGGTGCGTGAGCCGGCGATTTCGGGTTCGTAGTAACCGGTGGCGAAGGCCTTGCCGTCCGCCACCTGCACGGCCTCGAAATGGCGGGCGAAGAACCCGCGTGGATCGCCGCCGGTTGTATCGGCGCAGGCCGGCTGCCAGTCCGCCCCGCGGGTCAGCCCGCTGGCGTCGGTGCGCTTGACCAACGCGGCGCAGCTGGTGCGGAAAGCGGAGAGCGCGCGGGCGGCGGTGGCGCCGTCGATCGGCAGCGACGCGATGTCCGGCCCGGCCATCAGGCTGGCGGCGCGCGCAGTGGCGATGTCGGCGGTGATCGCGGGAGCGGCGGCGGCCACCATCGGCGTCGCGGCGACGGGCTGGCGCACCGGCGGCTGCGCGGTCGCAGTGCTACCGGCCGAACGCGGGACGACGCCGTTCGAACACGACGCAAGCATCATCAGCGCGATTCCAGCCCCCCAGACGCGCACTGCCCTCAATCCTCGTCGGTTTCGACGAGCTTCCAATTGGGATCATCCCCCTTCAGCGTCCGCGCGAAGGTCCAGACGTCATGCGTCTCGACCGCATCGCTCATCGATCCGGCGATGACATTGCCTTCCGCATCGCGCGTTACCGCGGCGATATCGGCGTCGATCCGCACGGTGATGCGGGCGTAGCGGCCCTCGACCGAAGCAGCGGAGATGATCGCGCGTTCGATGCCGACCAGTTTGTTATCCAGCGTGTGGCCCGATTCGGCGCGCTGGGCGATGGCGGAGGCGAAGGCGGCGCGGACATCATCGTCCACCAGCCAGGTCAGTTCTTCCTCGTCACCGCGCCAGAACGCCTCGAGGATCATCTTGTACGCCGCCTTGGCACCATCGACGAACTGTTCGGGCGAGAAGCCTGGTTCGGCCGTCGCGATCGCGCGGACGCCGGTTTCGGCGGCGGGATCGACCACGGGATTGGCGGTATCGCGCCGTTCGGACGGGATATCGAGCACCGGGCGCTGCGGCTGGCCGGCGATCTGGCCTTCTTCGGCGGTGCGCGGCAGCGGCTGTTCATGGCCGGTGCGCTTGCCCAGCACGGCATACAGCCTGAGGGCGAGAAAACCCGCGACGAGCGCCAAGAGAACGACGTAAACCACTATGCCTCCGATCCGGAACTTGAGCCGTAACATAGGCGCAACGCACGAGGGTTTCAAATGGTGCACTTTGCGCGACCACGCCGGTTGAACCCGCCCCGCGCGCCTGCTACGCGCCGCCGCTGACGGGACGCCTGCCGTCCCCCATTTTCACATGCAGGATCGAGATACGGACATGGCCGAACAGGATGGCGAGACGCAGGGCGCAGGCGCGCAGGAACAGTTCACCAATGGCGCGGACAACACCCCGCAGGCCGGGCTGATCTCCCAATATGTCAAGGACCTGTCGTTCGAGAACCCCAATTCTCCGGCGGTCTATCAGTGGAACGAGCAGCCCCGCGTGGACGTGCAGTTCAACATCGGATCGCAGCGCGTGGGTGAAGATTTCCACGAAGTGCTGCTGAAACTGGAGGTCACCGCGACCGCGCCGACCGAGAACAAGACCGCATTCGCCGTCGAGCTGACCTATGCCGGGCTGTTCGGCATCCGCAACGTGCCCGAAGACCAGATCCAGCCCTTCCTGCTGACCGAAGCGCCTCGGCTGATCTTCCCGTTCGCCCGCCGCGTGCTGGCCGATGCGGTGCGCGATGGCGGTTTCCAGCCGCTGCTGCTCGACCCGATCGATTTCAATGCGCTGTACGCGCAGCAGACCCAGACGATCACCGGCGCGGGCGGCGAAGAAATCTCGTTCGGTCAGGCCTGACGGCGCGCGCGGGGGAACGGCGTTGAACCTGCTCAAATCGACCGGCACCATCGGCGGGCTGACCCTGGTCAGCCGCGTGTTCGGTTTTGCGCGCGACATCCTGCTCGCACGTGTGCTGGGCGCGGGGGTGGCGGCGGACGCCTATCAGCTGGCCTTCCGCCTGCCCAACACCTTTCGCCGACTGTTCGCCGAGGGCGCGTTTTCGGTGGCTTACGTGCCGATGTTCAGCCGCAAGCTGCACGGCGAGGGCGGGCTTGAGGAGGCGGAGAATTTCAGCCGCGACGTGATTTCGGTGTTCGTGCCGATTCTGCTCGCCTTCACCGCCTTGTTCCTGCTGATCATGCCTTGGTTCGTCCTCGCGCTGGCGGGCGAATTCCGGAACACGCCGGGCAAATTCGAGCTGGCGGTGGAGTTGTCGCGGCTCGCCTTCCCTTATCTGTTCTTCATCAGCCTGGTTTCGCTGCTGACCGGCGTACTCAATTCGATGTCGCGCTTCGGACCGGGCGCGGCGGCGCCGATCCTGTTCAACCTGACGCTGATCACCGGCATATTGCTGGGCGGCTGGCTGCGGCCGCCGGGGGGCGACGATGTCCTGGTGGTGCGCACGCTGGCGATCTTCGTATCGCTGTCCGGGTTGGTCCAGCTGATCTATCTGTGGTGGTGCGTGCGGCGCGCGGGCGTGTCTCTGAAGCTCAAGCGGCCGCGGATGACCAAGGACGTGCGCGAGCTGGGGCGGCTGATCCTGCCCGCCACCTTCGGCGCGGGAATCTATCAGGTCAGCCAGTTCATCGACACCTTCTTCGCCACGCGACTGCCGACCGGCACGCTGACGCATCTGGCCATGGCCGATCGGCTGAACCAGATGCCGCTGGGCGTGATCGGCATCGCCCTGGGCACCGCGATCCTGCCCGCCCTGTCGCGCCATATCGTCCAGAACGACGAAAGCGGCGCGCGCGGGTTGCAGGGACAGGCGATCGAGCTGGCCATGCTGCTGACGCTGCCCGCCGCCGCCGCGCTCGCGATCTGCGCCGGGCCGCTGGTCGACGGGTTCTTCGTCGGCGGACGCTTCACCCCGGAGGATGGGCGGACGACCGCGGCGGTGCTGCAGATGATCGTCATCGGCCTGCCTGCCTATGTGCTGGTCAAGATCCTGATCCCCGGCTTTTTCGCGCGCAAGGATACCCGGACGCCCGTTTGGACCGCGCTTGGCGCGTTGACGGTGAATATTGCGCTGATCGTCGTGCTGATCGGGCCTTACGGAATCCTCGGCCTGGTCGCGGCGGGCGCCGCGGCTGCGTGGTTCAACACCTTCCTGCTTTATGCGATCCTGTCACGGCGGGGGCATTACAAGCTGCAGGCGGCGGTAGCGCGGCGGATCGCGCTGCAACTGCTGGCGACGTGCGTGATGGTGGCGGTGCTGCTGCTGGTGCGCGCCAATATCGGCTTCCTGCTGGCTGGCGGCACGCTCGCCAAACTGATCGCGATCGGCCTGCTCGTCGGCATCGGACTGGCCGTCTATGGTGCGGTCGCCTGGGTGATCGGCGCGGTCGACCGCGACCAGATCGCAGTGCTGCTCCGCCGCAAGCCGGCGGACGCCTGACGCGACCAACGGTTCGTCGCACGCCAGGAACATTCAAGCGCTATTCATGCGTTGGGGCGCATGGTAGGTTCAACACAGCAACGTCTTGCTTTTAAATGCTCCAGAAGGTCGAACGTCATGCATAAGTCCCTCAAGATGCTCGGCATCGCATCGCTCATCGCGCTCAGCGCGTGCCAAACGGGTTTCCGTGGCGATGTTGCGCGCTTCCAACAGCTTCCGCCCGCCCAGGGTGAGACCTTCTACGTCGAAGCGTCCGATCCCAAGCTGCGGGGCGGCATCGAATTCAATCAGTACGCCCAGATGGTCACCGCCCGGCTGGTCGAGCAGGGTTACCGCCCCGCCAGCTCGCGCAACGGCGCAAACCTGCGCGTGACGCTCGATTACGGCGTCGACACCGGCCGCGAACGCGTCGTCTCGACCGGCTTCGGCGGCGGCTATGGCGGCTATGGCGGCTTCGGCAGTCCCTATCGCTGGGGGCCGCGGCGCGCGTTCCTGTACGGCTTCCACGATCCGTTCGCCTTCGGCCCCGGCTATGGCGACGTATCGAGCTACACCGTCTATACCGGTGAGCTGGACATGCAGATCGACCGCGCCGGTTCAGGCGAGCGCCTGTTCGAAGGCCGCGCCCGCGCCCGTTCGCGCGACGACGATCTCCAGTATCTGGTGCCCAACCTGATCGACGTGATGTTCGCCGATTTCCCCGGCCGTTCGGGCGAGACGCTGAACGTGACGCTGCCGCCCCGCAAATAAGCGGGTAGCGGACGAAATACAGGGCGGTGGCCGCGAGGCCGCCGCCCTTTTCGTGTCAGCCTTCGAGCTGGCGAATCAAGACGCGCACATCGGTGTCGAGATCGCTGTCCGCAACGCGCAGCTCCTCGATACGGCGGACGGCGTGGATCACGGTGGAGTGATCGCGCCCACCGAACTTGCGGCCGATTTCGGGCAGCGAGCGGAGCGTCATCCGCTTGGCAAGATACATCGCGATCTGGCGTGGCCGTGCCACCGCACGCGCGCGGCGGGCTGAGAGCAGATCGGTGGTGCGCAGCGAGAAGTGCGCCGCGACCGCCTTCTGGATATCGTCGATGGTGATCTTGCGCTGCACGCCGCGCAGCACGTCGGCCAGCGTCTTTTCGGCGAATTCACGGTCGATCGTCTGATCGGTCAGCAGGGCATAGGCGACGAGGCGGTTGAGCGCGCCCTCCAGCTCGCGGACATTGCCGCCGATGCGCGTTGCAAGCAGCTCGATCACGTCCTGCGGCACCCCTGCGTCGCCGAGTTCGCCCAGCTTGGCGTCTAGAATCGCGCGGCGCAGCTCGGGTTCGGGCGGCTGGATCGAGGCGACCAGGCCGTAGCCGAGCCGCGACAGGATGCGCGCCTCGACGCCTTCCAGATCGTGCGGGCTGCGGTCGGCGCTGATCACCAGCCGCTTGCCCGATCCGATCACCTCGTTGACCGTATGAAAGAATTCCTCCTGGGTCGCTTCCTTGCCGGCGATGAACTGGATGTCGTCGATCATCAGCAGATCGGCCGAACGCAGGCGCGCCTTGAAACTGAGGGTATCGCGCGCGCGCATCGCCGAGACGAATTCGAACATGAATTTCTCGGCCGACATGGTGACGATCGACGCATCGGGATGATTGGCGCGAAAGGCATGGCCGATCGCGTGCATCAGATGCGTCTTGCCGAGGCCGGTTGCCGAATGGAGGAACAGCGGGCTGTAGCGGGGGATGCCCGGCGCGGCGATCGCCTGCGCGGCGTTCAGCGCCAGGCGGTTCGAATCGCCGACGATGAACCGGTCGAAGGTGAAGCGCGGATCGAATGGATCGTGGTGGACGGGCGCGGGCACCGCGGGCTCGGCGACGGGCTTCAACGCGACGACGGCGGTCGCGCGGCGCGTGTCGCAAGTCTCGACGGTCAGCCCGGTGAAGGCGGGCAGGCAATCCCGAAAGGCGATTCGCAGCCGGTCCTCATAATGCTGCGCGACCCAACTGGTCATGAAATCCGACGGCAGCCCCAGCCGGATCGATCCGGCGCGGTCTCCGGCGCCCAGCAGCACCATCGGCTTCAGCCACTGATCGAACACACGCACGCCCGCGGTCTTGCGCAGCTGCGCGCGCACAGTTGCCCATGCATCGGCCAGCGCCTGTTCTTCGGGACCCAGTTCGACCGCAGCAAGACTCAACAGATACACCCCTTCATTTCCGAAAGCGCCTATCGCTTTCGACCGCATTACCCCGCAGCAATAGCCCCCTACGCCGGAGATCTTCCGGCCCAGCCCCAACGCTTGCTGGTAGCCTCGGCGACAGACTCGCCGTGACGAGCGACCGTTTTAGGTACAGCGCGGCGCACCAATCAAGGTCATGAATCTGAAATATCCCCGCTTGACTCCCATCAGGGGACCAATTGCGTCGGATATTTGATAACCCACTATGTTATCTGAATTAATCGGCAGGGCGGCTGTGGATGAACTGTGCGAATCGCCGTGATTCCTCATATCCGCCGCGCGCACGAAAAAACCCGTCGACCAAGGGCCGGCGGGTTGTTCGATTTGCCTTCCCTGATTGGGGCGGCCCGGGCGACTCAGCCGAGGCTGGCGACGGCCTTGGTCAGACGCGCGAATTTCCGCGACGCGGTGTTCCTGTGCATCACGCCGCGCGCAACGCCACGGGCGATTTCGGGCTGGGCTGCAGCCAGCGCTTCGGCGGCGGCGGCCTTGTCGCCCGCGCCCAGCGCCGCTTCGACCTTCTTCACGAAGGTACGGATGCGCCCAACGCGGTTGCCGTTGACTTCCGCACGACGGTCATTCCGCCGAATTCGCTTTTTCGCCTGGGGCGTATTCGCCATGTTTAAGCCTCGAAACCCGATGATAAATGAAAAAGGGACGCGGAACCGCCCGCGACCCTTGAAGGAGTGGCGCATACATAAACATGGCGAAACGGTCAACCTCAGCGTTGGCAGGATGCGCAGTAAAAGGTCGATCGTCCGCCATCGACACGCCGTTTGACCGTGCCGCCACAGGGGCACGCCTCTCCTTCGCGGCCATAGACGCGGAACTGCTTGGAGAAATAGCCCAGTTCACCGTCAGGCCGGGCATAATCGCGCAAACTCGATCCGCCGGCCTCGATCGCCGACAGCAGCACCGCGCGCACTGCTTCCTCCAGCCGCTCCAGCCGCGCCTTGCCGATCCGGCCCGCCGCCCGAGTCGGCGCGATCCGCGCCATGTTGAGCGCCTCGCAGACATAGATATTGCCCAGCCCGGCGACGATTCGCTGATCGAGCAGCAACGGCTTCACTGGTGCGACGCGGCCCGCAAACACGCGCTGGAGGTGATCGGCCGTGAAACCCGGTCCCAACGGCTCCGGCCCCAGCGCGGCGAAGGGCGGCCAGACGGCCAATGCGTCGGTCGCGACCAGATCGACCGAGCCGAATCGTCGCGGATCGTTGAGCGCGAGGCTGCATCCCGCATCGGTTTCGATCACCAGATGATCGTGCGGCAGCAGCTCGCCCGGATCGACCCGCCAGCGCCCCGACATGCCGAGGTGGAAGACCATCGTGTCGCCACGATCAGTGTCGATCAGCCCGTATTTGGCGCGGCGCGACAGTCCAGTCACCCGCGCGCCGGTCAGCCGCTGGCCAAGATCCTCCGGGAAGGCGCGGCGCAGATCGGCGCGGCGCAGCACCACCCGGGTCATGACATGGCCTTCGAGCACGGGCGCAAGGCCGCGGACTGTGGTTTCGACTTCGGGAAGTTCGGGCACGCGATTGCGCTAGGTTGCGTTTGCGAGGGGGGCAAGCCTTGGCTAGAGCGCGCATCATGACCGACACCGTATCCTTCGGCTATCAGCAGGTCGCGCCCGACGAAAAGACGGCGCGCGTCGGCACCGTCTTTTCCAGCGTCGCGCGCCGCTATGATCTGATGAACGACGCCATGTCCGGCGGCATGCACCGGCTGTGGAAGGACCGTTTCGTCCGCCTGGTGAAGCCACGCGCCGGCGAGGCGATCCTCGACATGGCAGGCGGCACCGGCGATATCGCCTTCCGCCTCGCCAAATCGGGCGCGCAGGTGACGGTGTCGGACATCAATCCGGATATGCTCGCCGTCGGCATGGGCCGCGCCGCCAAGCGCGGGATCGACGGGCTGATCTGGTCAGAACAGAATGCCGAGACGCTGAGCTTCGCCGACAAGAGCTTCGACGCCTATACCATCGCCTTCGGCATCCGGAACGTGACCGACGTGCCGGCAGCGCTGCGCGAGACGCACCGCGTGCTGAAACGCGGCGGGCGGTTTTTCTGCCTGGAATTCTCGACCACGCTGTGGCCAGGATTCGCCGACGTGTACGACGCCTATTCGCACAAGATGGTGCCCAAGCTGGGCAAGCTGCTGGCGGGCGACGAGGACAGCTATCGCTATCTGATCGAATCGATCCGCCGCTTTCCCGACATGCCCACATTCGAACGCATGATCGGCGAGGCCGGCTTCACCAGCACCCGCGTCGAGCCGGTGCTGGGCGGACTGGTCGCGATTCACAGCGGCTGGAAGATTTGACCACTCCCGTCGTCCATCTCTGGCGCATCCTGAAATGGGGCCGCATCCTGGCGCGCCACGGGGCGCTGCGCGGCATCGAGCGCGACCCGCTGACGCCTACGCCGGTGCGCCGCATCGCGCGGCTGGCGCGGCTGGGCGCGCGCGTGCCCAAGGTGCCGGCCTATGCCGATG
>Ga0193742_1001213_pt1 | contig 15798 bp, 13 predicted proteins | sample L2c1metaG_FD_165511 | JGI IMG/M metagenome (GOLD analysis project Ga0193742, IMG submission 165511) | Soil microbial communities from a riparian zone of the East river system, Colorado, United States - L2c1 | ecosystem: Environmental > Terrestrial > Soil > Riparian zone | place: USA: East River... | reverse complement strand
GCACCCAGTCGACCTGCCCCAGGCCGGGCACCCGGTAGCGCCACCACCCGACGTCCCACGGGTCGTCCCGCTCGAGCGTCTTGCCGAAGAACCCGTAGCGGTCGCGCCGGTCCGGGAACAGCTCGACGTCCTTGGCCTGGGCGTGCGGGATGCGGTCGAGGTAGGGCCGCACGGCCGCCACCGGGTCGATCCCGATCCACAGCAGGTGCGACGGGTCGAAGTTGAGGTAGAGGCCCAGCGAGAACATCCACTCCCACAGCTCCGGCGAGTAGGCGAGGTTGCCGGGGTAGCCGTCGGGGTGCCAGCCCTCCATCACGCAGTTCTCGACGATGATCTTCACGCCCCGCTCGCCGGCCCGGTCGACCAGGGGTGCGAACACCGCCGCCGCGTCCTCCAGGTTCTCCCGCACCGAGCGACCCGGGTGCCGCCCGACGAAGGTGCCCACGGTCGGGCAGCCCAGATCGGCGGCGGCGTCGATGCAGCGCAGCAGGTGGGCGTGCACCGCGGCCCGCTCGTCGGGGTCGGGGTGCAGGTTGTTGTCGTAGTAGGCCAGCGACGACAGGGTCAGGCCGCGGTCGGCGAACAGGCCGAGGACGGCGTCGCGGTCGTAGCCCTCCACGTCGAGGTGGGTGGCGGTGAACGGCCGGTCGCCCAGCGCCGGCCAGGCGGCCACCTCCAGAGCCTCGTAGTCGTGGTCCGCCGCCCAGGCGACGATCTCGGCGAGCGGCTGCTTGGGCAGGCACGCCGTGAGGAATCCGAGCTTCACGAGGTGATCACCTCCGTCCAGTTCTGGGAGCGTGCGGAGGCCAGCACCGCGTCGGTGAGGCGGGCGGCGCGCACGCCGTCGTCGATGAGGGGCAGGCCCTCGGGCAGCCGGTCCCCGCGGATGGCCGCGTAGGCGTCGGCCACGAACAGGTCGAAGCAGTCGTGGTAGCCCTGGCCGTGACCGGCGGGGAGCGTGGCGAGGCGGGCGGCGTCGGGGGCCAGGTGGGCGGGGTCGCGATCGACGACCTCGGCCCGGTCGCGGTGGCCGACCCACAGGCTCTCGGGCTGCTCCTGGTCGAACACCACGGCGGCCCGCTCGCCATCGAGCTCGAACCACAGCCGGTTCTTGCGCCCGGCCGACACCTGGCTCACGACCAGCGATCCGACGCCGCCCCGGTCGGTCTCGAACAGCAGCACGACGGCGTCCTCGGTGTCGACCGGCCGGCGCTCGGAGGTGCCTCCACCGGTGCTGAAGGTCGCCCCGCCGGGCGCCGCAGCCCGTTCGGGCACCGTGGTGACGGTCCGGGCCAGCAGCCGGGTGATCCGGGAGCCCGAGACGAACTCGACCAGGTCGCACCAGTGGGAGCCGATGTCGGCGAAGGCCCGCGAGGGGCCGCCGAGCGCGGCGTCGACGCGCCAGTTGACGTCGTCGGCGCCCAGCAGCCAGTCCTGCTGGTAGCTGCCGTGCAGCAGCCGGAGCAGCCCGAGCTCGCCGGCGGCGACCCGGGCCCGGGCCTCCCGCGCCGTCGGGTGGAACCGGTACACGAACGGCACGGCGACCACTCGGCCGGCCGCGGCGGCCGCGGCGGCGATGCGGGCCGCGCCCTCGCCGTCGAACGCCACCGGCTTCTCGCAGACGACGTGCTTGCCGGCCGCCAGCGCCTTCAGGGCCAGCGGCTCGTGCAGGTGGTTCGGGGTGCAGATGTGGACCACGTCGACGTCGTCGGCCTCGACCAGCTCCTCGCTGGACGCGAAGGCCCGGTCGGCCCACAGCTCGCTCGCGGCGGCCTCGGCCGAGGCGAGCGTCGAAGCGCTGACGCCGACCAGCCGCGCCCCCGCCAGACGGGCCGAGCGACAGTGCACCCGGCCGATGAACCCCGTGCCGGCGACGGCGGTGCGCAGCCCCTCCATGGCGGGGACCGTACGACAGCCTTTGTTCGTATGACAAGCATCGTTGCCAAACTTCTGCCATAAATTTCCAAGCTTTGACCGTTGACCGAACAAAGTTGTCGTGTTACGACCGTCACATGGCGCCGCGCCCGACGACCAGCTCGCACACCCTCACGCCGGGCGTCCTGTTCCAGCTCGTGCGCGAGGGCCAGGCTGTCAGCCGCGCCGACCTGGCCCGGCTGACGGGCCTCGCCCGGTCGACCGTGTCACACCGCGTCGACGCTCTCCTGCGCCTCGGCCTGCTGGTCGAGCAGGGTGGCGGCACGTCGACCGGGGGCCGACCGCCCACCCGGCTCGCCTTCGACGCCGCCAGCGGCGTGGTCCTCTGCGCCGACCTCGGCGCCACCCACTGCCGCGTCGCCCTCAGCGACCTGGAGTGCACGGTGCTCGCCGAACACCCGGCCGAGATGAACATCGCCAGCGGCCCCGACGTGGTGCTCGCCTGGCTCCAGGACCGCTTCGCCGAGCTGCTCGCCGAGACCGGCCGCACCGCCGCCGACGTGCGCGGCATCGGCATCGGTGTGCCCGGCCCGGTCGAGTTCGCCGCCGGCCGCTCGGTCAGCCCGCCGATCATGCCCGGCTGGGACGGCGTACCCATCCCCGCGGCGTTCGCCGACACCTACCCCGGCGTGCCCGTGCTGGTCGACAACGACGTCAACGTGATGGCGCTCGGCGAGTACTGGGCCAACTGGCGCCAGCGCATCGACGACCTGCTGTTCGTGAAGGTCGCCACCGGCATCGGCTGCGGCATCGTCGCCGGCGGAGCGATCCACCGGGGCGCCGACGGCACCGCCGGCGACCTCGGCCACGTGCAGATCCCCGACGCCGGCGACGTGGTGTGCCGCTGCGGCAACGTCGGCTGCGTCGAGGCCGTGGCCAGCGGCGGGGCGCTCGCCCAGCAGCTCCAGGCCCAGGGCATCGAGGCCGCCGACACCCGCGACGTCGTCGCCCTCGTCCGGGCCGGCAACCAGCAGGCCCTCACCCTCGTGCGCCAGGCCGGGCGGCTGGTCGGCGAGGTGCTGGCCGGCGCGGTCAACTTCTTCAACCCGTCGGTGATCGTCATCGGCGGCGACCTGGCCCAGGCCCACGAGCAGTTCTTCGCCGGCGTGCGCGAGGTCGTCTACCGCCGCTCCACCGCCCTCGCGACCCAGCACCTGGAGGTGGCCCACACCCGGCTCGACGACCGGGCCGGCGTCGTCGGCTGCGCCGTCACCGTGGTCGAGCAGGTGCTCAGCGCCGCCGCCATCGACGCCTCCCTCGCCCCACCCAGCGAGGAGGCCAGCGCATGAGCGACCCGGCCGCCACCTCGCCGCTGCTGGAGGTCCGGGGTCTGGTGAAGCACTACCCCGGCGTGCGGGCGCTCGACGGCGTCGACTTCACCGTCGCTGCCGGCCAGGTGCACTGCCTCGTCGGCCAGAACGGCGCCGGCAAGTCCACGCTCATCAAGTGCATCGCCGGCCTGGTCACGCCGACCGCCGGCCAGATCCTCGTCGAGGGCGCTCCCCTGCCGCTCGGCGACCCGGCCACGGCCCTCGCCCGGGGCGTGGCCACCATCTACCAGGAGCTCGACCTCGTCGACGACCTGACCGTGGCCGACAACCTCTTCCTCGGCCACGAGCTGCGGCGGGGGCCGCTGCTCGACCGGCGGGTCGCCCGGCGCCGGACCACCCAGGTGCTGGAGCGCCTCGGCCACCCCGAGATCCCGCCCCGCCGCCTCGTCGGCAGCCTGCCGCCGGCCGCCAAGCAGCTCGTGTCGATCGCCCGGGCGCTCACCCGCGACGCCCGGCTCCTGATCATGGACGAGCCCTCCGCGGTGCTCGGCCGCCACGAGGTGGAGACGCTGTTCACGGTCATCCGGCGGCTCGCCGCCGAGGGCGTGGGCGTCGTCTACATCTCGCACCGGCTGGAGGAGGTCGGCGGCATCGGCGACACCATCACGGTGCTGCGCGACGGGCGCACGGTGGCGTCGGACCTGCCGGCGTCGACGCCGCGGGCCGACCTGGTCGCCGCCATGGTCGGCCGGCAGTTCGCCGACGTGTTCCCCGAGCGCGACGCCACCCGCACGTTGGGCCCGGTCGTCCTCCGGGTGGAGGGCCTGTCCCGCCCGCCGGCCGTCCACGGCGTGTCGTTCGAGGTGCGCGAGGGCGAGATCCTCGGCATCGGCGGCCTGGTCGGCGCCGGGCGCACCGAGCTGCTGCGGCTGGTCGCCGGCATGGACCACCCCACCGGCGGCACCGTCACCGTCGGCGACCGTCTCCTGCCCCCGGGGCGGCCCGACATCGCCACCCGGGCCGGCGTCGGCCTGGCGCCCGAGGAGCGCAAGGCCCAGGGCCTGTGGCCCGGGTGGGACCTGGTGCGCAACGTGTCGGTCGCCGACCTGCGCCGTTTCCGCCACCGCGGCCTGCTCGACCGCCGCACCGAGCGCCGCGAGGCCCAGCGCCACCTGCGCGACCTCCAGACCAGCCCCGACGACCCCGACCGGCTGGTCGGCGAGCTGTCGGGCGGCAACCAGCAGAAGGTCGTGCTGGCCCGCTGGCTGCTGCGCCAGTGCCGGGTCCTGCTCCTCGACGAGCCCACCCGCGGCGTCGACGTCGGCGCCAAGGCCGAGATCTACCGGGTCGTCCAGACCCTGGCCGCGGCGGGCCTGGCCGTGGTCGTCGTGTCGTCCGAGCTGGCGGAGCTGGTCGGCCTGTGCGACCGGATCCTGGTGATGGCCGACGGCCGCGCCACCGCCACCCTCGACGCCGCCAGCGCGACCGAGGCCGACCTGCTGCAGCACGCCCTTCCCCTCACCGAGGAGGCCGCCGCACCATGAGCACGCCCGCAACGCTCGACGTGGACGCCGGGAGCGCCGCACCCACACCCCAGGCGTGGCGCCGCATCCAGCTCCAGGAGGCGGCCCTGCCCGTCGTCGTGGTGCTGCTGCTGGTCGCCGGCACCATCACCGACCGCGAGGCCTTCCTCACCCGCGACAACCTCCTCACCGTCCTCACCCAGGTCAGCGTCACCGGCGTCGTCGCCGTCGGCATGACCTTCGTGATCGCCACCGGCGGCATCGACCTGTCGGTCGGCTCGATGCTGGCGGCCGCGTCGATCGCCGGCGGCCTGGCCGGGGAGCAGCAGTCGCTCCCGTTCATGTTCGGTGCCATCGGGTTCGGGCTGCTGCTCGGCCTGGTCAACGGCGTCGCCATCTCCTACGGCCGCATCGTGCCGTTCATCGCCACGCTCGCCATGTTCGCCGGCGCCCGCGGCCTGGCCCTCTGGATGAGCGACAAGACGCCGATCAGCCTGCTCGAGCTCGACATCGTCCGGGACATCGGCCGCGGCAAGACCCTCGGCATCCCCAACGCCGCCCTGGTCTTCGTGGCCGTCACCGTGGGCGGCTGGGTGCTGCTCAACCGCACCCGCTACGGCCGCCACGTCGTCGCCGTCGGTGGCAACCGCGAGGCCGCCCGCATGGCCGGCATCCGGCTGTCGTGGGTCGTCACCAGCGTCTACGTGCTCTCCGGGCTGTGCGTCGGCATCGCCGCCGTGCTGCTGAGCGGGCGCCTCGGCAGCGCCTCACCGGTGTCGGGGAACCTCCTCGAGCTCGACGCCATCGCCGCGGTGGTCATCGGCGGGACGAGCCTCGCCGGCGGCCGGGCCACGATCACCGGCACCTTCCTCGGGGTGATCACGTTCGGCCTCGTGTTCAACCTGCTCAACCTGCTCGACATGCCCAGCGAGCTCCAGCAACTGACCAAGGGCGTGATCATCCTCGCCGCGGCCGCGCTCCAGCGCCGCGACCTCTGAGCACGTCCGGGGCCACCGTCGAAGAAACAAGGGGGATCCCGACAATGCGCAACAGACGACAGCAACGACTTCTCGGTGGGTTGACCGCCATCGCGCTCACGCTCGCCGCCTGCGAGAGCGGCGACGACGACGCCGACTCGGAGGAAGACTCCGAGGAGGCGAGCGGCGGCGGCGCCGTCCAGGAGGGCGAGACGGTCAAGATCGCCTTCAGCGCTCCGGGCGACGACCACGGCTGGCTCGCCGCCCTCACCGAGAACGCCGAGGAGGAGGCGGCGCTCCACGACGACGTCGAGTTCATCCTGCTCGAAGGCACCAACGACTCGGCGGCCCAGGTGTCGCAGGTCGAGCAGCTCATCGCCGACGACCCCGACGTGCTGGTGATCCTGCCCCACGAGGGCGACCCGCTCACCCCCGTGGCCCTGGAGGCGATGGAGCAGGGCATCCCCGTCGTGAACGTCGACCGGGAGTTCTCCACGAAGGCCGCGTACCGGACGTGGATCGGCGGCGACAACTACGGCATCGGCGTCTCGGCCGGGAACTTCCTCGCCGAGCAGCTCGACTGCCAGGGCAACGTGGTGGAGATCCAGGGCATCGCTGGCATCTCGGTCACCGAGCAGCGCTCCGCCGGCTTCGCCGACACCATCGAGCAGCTGTGCGGCGACGGCATCCAGATCGTCGCCCAGCAGCCCGCCGACTTCCTGCCCGACCAGGGCCTCGAGGTGATGGAGGCGATCCTCCAGGCCGAGTCCGACATCGACGCCGTCTACACCCACGACGACGACATGGCGATGGGCGTGGTGTCCGCCATCGAGAACGCCGGCCGCGAGGACGAGATGATCCTCACCGGCGCCGGCGGGTCGAGCGCGGCCATGGAGCGCATCGAGGCGGGCGGGCTCTACGCCGCCACGTTCCTCTACAACCCGTCGATGTCGGCCTCCGCGGTGCGGGTCGCCCGGCTGATCGCCCTCGGTGAGGGCTTCGAGGAGCTGGTCGAGCCCGACGTGCCGAGCCGCATCGAGCTGCCGGCCACCACCGTCACCGCCGACAACGTGGCCGACTTCGCGGAGTTCGGCTTCTAACCCCCGCTTCTGTCTTCGCTCAGTCGGCCATAGCCGACTGAGCGAAGACACAACGGCCTCAGTCGAGGGGGACCGACGCCCGGGTCGTGGTGTAGCGCCAGGCCCGGGCGTCGCTCGTCCACGGGGTGTCCCAGCCGGCCTTGCGGACCAGCTCCCGGACGAAGTCGGCCGGCTCGGGGATCTTCGCCCACACGTCGGGCAGGAAGGTGCCCCGGCGGTCGCCGGCGGTCAGCACCAGGCCGTCGACCCCCGGGCGCAGCGCCGCGGCCACCTCCTCCGGCGACGACGCCCGCAGCAGGTGGGGCGGCGACAGCACCGACACCTCCACGCGGAGCCCCGCCCGGTCGGCGTCGGCCAGGGGCGGGAAGCGGGGGTCCTCGAAGGCGGCACCGCGGGCGTTGCGGGCCACGTCGCGCCACAGCGCCCGGCGGACGTCGAGAGACCCGATGCAGCCCACCAGCTCCGACCCCCGCTCCAGGGTGACGAACGACGCGCCCGGGCTGCGCGCCGCCTCCGGCACCTCGGCGTCGGCCAGCGGGTAGGGGCGGCCGGTGCGCAGCTCGTGGTGGATGGCCCGGGCCGCCAGCTCGGCCAGCCAGCGGGTCTCGTCGGCGCCGACCGGCAGCGGCGGCAGCAGGGCGAACGCCCCGTAGCCGACCACCCGGGTGGTGTCGCCGGCGGTGTCGGCCGAGGTGGTCAGCTCGAGCGACCGGGGCGCCAGGCCCCGGGGCAGCGCCGCGGTGAGCAGGCCGCCGATGGGCAGGTAGCCGCAGGCGTCGTGCGGGCCGATGTCGGCGGGACGGCCCTCCACGATGGCGGTGGAGGTGCGCCGGTCGCGCTCCCGGGCCGTCCGGTCGTCGAGGTAGTGGCTCAGGTCCGACGACACGACGATCGCCGTCTCCGGCCCGCCCCACACGGCGTCGAGCACCCCGGCCAGCAACGCCGCGTCGGCGCCCCCGACCACCAGCGGGACCACCGGCACCGGGCCGAACACCTCCCGGACGAACGGCAGGTGCACCTCGACGCTGTGCTCGGGGGCGTGGGCGTCGTCGGCGATCACCACGCCCGGCAGCTCCGACAGGTCGGCGCAGATCGACACGTCGACCTCCATGTCGCCCAGCGGCGTGGCCCAGGCCCGGGCCGAGCTGAGACCCACGCCCGCCACCCGCACCCGGTGTGCCGGGCCCACCACGACCACCCGCTCGACCTCGCCCCGGCGGGGCAGCATCGACCGGTAGGCGGAGCCGGCGGTCGGGCCCGAGTAGCGGTAGCCGGCGTGGGGGGCGATCACGGCCTTCGGTGCGGGCGCGACGTCGTCGGTCTCCTCCCCCACCCGTCCGATCCGCCCCACGCAGGCGGCGACGGTGTCGCGCAGCTGGCCGGGGTCGGCGGGGTAGAACATCCCGGCGACCGCTGCGGGTCGCACCCCGCCAGCCACTGTCGCCGTCATCGCTCGCTCCCCCTCCGCGCCCCTGCTAATCCCCGTGTGCGGCGAGCCGCACGGGTAGCCGGCGCCGTCCCCAGCGACCGGGTGGTCCGTCGAAGCGCCCGGCGACCAGCGTGCCGCAACCCTGGCAGCGGGCCTCGTCGTCGAGCCGCCAGTCGCCCAGCAGGTGCCAGTCGCGCTCGATCACGCGCTCCCCACAGCCGGGACAGTAGGTGCTGGATGCCTCCACGTCATGGACGTTCCCCACGTAGACGTGGTGCAGACCGTTTCTTTGGCCCCATTCCCGGGCACGGCGCAGCGTCGCCGGCGGCGTGTGGGCGACGTCGGTCATCTTGAAGTCGGGGTGGAAGGCCGTGAAGTGCAGCGGCACGTCCGGCCCGAGGTGCTCGGCCACCCAGGTGGTGAGCCGGTCGAGCTCCTCGTCGCTGTCGTTGCGGTCCGGGATCAGCAGTGTGGTGATCTCGAACCACACGTCGGTCTCGTGGCGCAGGTACTCGAGGGTCTCCAGCACCGGCTCGAGGTGGCCGACGCACACCCGCTTGTAGAACTCCTCGGTGAAGCCCTTGAGGTCGACGTTGGCGGCGTCGAGGTGGGCGTAGAAGTCGCGCCGGGGCTCGGGGTCGATGTAGCCGGCCGTCACCGCCACGGCCTTCACGCCCACCTCATGGCAGGCGTCGGCCACGTCGATGGCGTACTCGAGGAAGATCGTCGGGTCGTTGTAGGTGAAGGCGACGCTGTGGCAGCCCAGCTCCACGGCCGCCTTGGCGATGGCCTCGGGCGACGCCGCGTCGGCCAGCGTGTCCATCTGCTTCGACTTGGAGATGTCCCAGTTCTGGCAGAAGCGACAGGCCAGGTTGCAGCCGGCGGTGCCGAACGACAGCACCGACGTGCCCGGGTAGAAGTGGCTGAGCGGCTTCTTCTCGATCGGGTCGACGCAGTAGCCCGACGAGCGGCCGTAGGTCAGCAGCACCACCTCGTCGCCCACCCGGCCCCGGACGAAGCAGAGCCCCCGCTGCCCCTCCTGCATCCGGCAGTGCCGGGGGCAGACGTCGCACTGCACCCGCCCGTCCGGTAGGCGGTGCCAGTAGGTGGTCGGGAACGTGCCCGCCGCCTCGGCGTTCACGCACCCACCGTAACCCCAAATGCCCAGCCAGGCCCGATGCACCCGGCGGAAGGCGGCGGCCACCGGGGCCGGGTGTGCCAGCTGGTCAGGCTCTCCTCGCCGCGGCGACGAGGGCGGGAGCCGCGAAGCGGACGGTCCCGTCTTCGGCGACGAACCCCCGGAGCTCGGTGCGGGCCGCGGACAGGAGCCGCTCCAGCTGCTCGTCGTCGATCATGTCGGCCAGCGTCCAGCCCTTCACGTCGGTCAGCACCCAGGCGTCGACCGACGCGAACCGGGCCACCCCCGGGTGCTCCCCCACCACCACGTCGGGGAACGCCGCGCCCACCAGGCTCCGCAGCTCGCCGGCGTCGCCGAGGCAGAACGGCGCCCGCAGCGCGTCGGCTGCCTCGGCCCCGAACAGGCGGTCGAGCAGGGCGATCATCGCCGCGTAGCCCGGGCTCCGGTCGGCCGCCGCCCAGGTGCTGAGCACCACCGCTCCCCCGGGCACCAGCACCCGGCGCATCTCCTCCAGCGCCGCCCGCCGGTCGGCCAGGAACATCAGGGCGAACGAGCACACCACCACCTCGAACGAGCCGGTGGCGAAGGGCAGCTCCTCGGCCGCGCCCTGCCGCCACTCGACCTCGGGGTCGACCCGGCGGGCCACGGCCAGCATCCCCTCGTTGACGTCGATGCCGGTCGCCACCGCCGAGCGCCGCTGCGCCGCCCGGGCCAGCGTCCCGGTACCGCAACCCACGTCGAGCACCCGGTCGCCCACGCGCAGGCCCGCGGCGTCGAGCAGCGCCGGGCCCCATTGCCCGAACAGGGCCGGCACGAAGAACTCCTCGTAGACCTCGGCCGCCGTCGCCGTCACCTGGCCGTGCTCTGCGTCTCTGTCCGCCATGCCCCCAGCCTCCCCCTGCCCGCCAGGGCCGACCAGCGCGAAAACAGCACTCGACGCCCGACCCCGGGCCTGCGACCCTCGTCCGGTGCGCACCTACCGCCAGTACTGCCCCATCGCCCGGGCCTCCGAGATCGTGGCCGAGCGCTGGACGCCACTCGTCGTGCGGAACCTGCTGTGGGGCGCCACCACGTTCTCCGCCATCGCCCAGGGCGTGCCGACGATGTCCCGGTCGATGCTGATCAAGCGGCTCGGCGAGCTGCAGCGGGCCGGCATCGTGGAGGTGACGCCCAAGCCGACCGGGCACGGGTCGCTCTACACGCTCACCGCCGCCGGGCGCGACCTGGCCGGCGTGGTCGACGCCCTGGCCCAGTGGGGCATCCGCTGGTTGGAGGCCACCTCCGAGCACTCCGATCCCGGCTTCGCCCTGTGGGCCTGGTGCCGGCTCCAGCTCGACCACGAGCGGCTGCCGCCGGGACGGGTGGTGGTGCGGTTCACGTTCCCGGAGGAGCCGCCGTCGAACCGCCGCTACTGGCTGCTGGTCGAACAGGGCGAGGGCGAGCTCTGCTACTCCGACCCGGGCGGCGAGCTCGACGCCGACGTGGTCGCCCGGTCGGACCCGTTCGCCCGCTGGCACCGCGGCGACCTGCCGTGGGCCGACGCACTGCGCTCCGGCGCCATCACCGTCATCGGCCGAGCGCCGGTCGTGCGGGCGCTGCCCACGTGGAACCGCCACACGCCGGACTTCACCCGGGCGGCCCCGGCGTCATCTCCCGCTCCGGCGCTGGGCTGATCGTCGGCCTCAGGCGTTGACGGCCCGCAGCGTGGCGGTGCCGGACTCCACGACCACCCGGTCGCAGCGGCGGACCACCATCAGGTCGGCCGTGCGGAAGCTGGCCACCCGCGTGCTCCACGAGTCGATCACGTCACGGCCGTCTCCCCTACGGAAGAACGTGGTCATCGGCCCCTCCTGCTGGTAGGCGTCGGCGCCGTCCACCAGCTCGAGCGATCGATCCTGCATCATCACCTCGAACGTCGGCATACCCGCACGGTACGACGACTGCCTTGTGCGCAACGAGCAGGGTAACCCTGTGAATTGCGCGAGTTGTCCACAGCCGTGCGCGATGCTCAGGGGGTGGCGAACCTCGTGACCGACGACCTGGAACCGACCACGCTGACCTGTCCCCGCTGCGGGCACGAGGTCAGCGAACGCTTCTACGGGCCCTGCTCCGTGTGCCGCACCGCGCTGCGCGCCGCCCACTCCGGCGAGGCCCGCGACGTCGAGGTCGCCGCCTACGAGCCGAAGATGAACGTCACCCCCAACGCGGTCGCCACCAAGGACGACTGAGCCCCCGAGCCCCCGAGCGCCGGGACTCAGGGCGTCGGGCTGATCCGGGTGAGGTACGCCGGCTCGAAGTAGCGCTCGGTGTTGGAGATCACCAGGTCCTCGGCGAACCCCGTCTCCGCGAGCTCCCCGCGCAGGTCCTGGCACTGGTCGCCGAACGTCTCGTAGCCGTCGACCCACACCAGGAACACGTCGTTGCCCGCCGCCAGGTCCCGGACCTCGTCGGCGATCCGGACCGGGTCGGCCGCCGCCTGCCGTTCGGCGTAGTCGACCCAGTCGACGCGGGAGGGGTCGTCGAGGCTCGGGTAGCTGACCATCTGCAGACCGTCGGGCAGGTCACGGGAGAAGCCGGGGCCGAGCTGGTCGGGGCAGAACACCACCACGTCGCCGGGCCCGGAGTGCGCCTCGATCTGCGCGGTCAGCTCGGGCGCCTGGGTCCGCTCGAAGTAGTTGTTCCAGGCGATGCCCAGGCCCGACAGCCCTACCAGCGTCACGCCCAGCGCCATGCGGGCGACGCCCGGGAGCAGCGTCAGGCCCACGGCGGTGGCCACCAGCACGAACGGCACGACGACGGCGGCGTAGCGGCTCTGGAACGTCGCCCCCGTGGGGTAGGCCGTGATCGCCCCGACCGCCAGCGTCAACACGGTGACCGCCAGCAGCGGGCGGACCAGCGGTGTCGTGCGCAGGTCGAGCACCACCTCGTGGCCCCGGGCCTGCACCACGAACAGCGCCAGCAGGCACCCCAGCAGCAGCACGAAGCCGTAGAGCATGGCCTCGTAGAGGTTCACGCCGCCGCCGAGGTCCATCAGCATCACCGCCGGGATCGACGGCGGCCGCATCGGGCCGGCCCACGGCGTGCCGGTGTGCTCGGCCTGGTAGAGGAAGCTGGGCAGCCAGGGCAGGAACAGCAGGCCGCCCGCGGCGATCGCCACGATCACCCGCACGGTGGCGGGTCGCTCGTCGGCCGGGCCCCGCCACCAGCGCAGCAGCAGCAGGAGCCCCACGGAGCCCAGCAGCCACATCGACCAGTAGTGGCTCAGCAGCAGCAGCCCCGACAGCACGGCCAGCCCACCCAGGCGCAGCAGGGTCGGGGCGCGCAGGGCGTCGGACAGCACCAGGTAGCCGGCCAGGACCAGCAGCATGACCAGCGCGTACATGCGCGTCTCGCTGGAGTAGCGCACGCAGTAGGGCGACAGCGCCACCACCACCAGCGCCCAGCGGGCGGCGGTCGGGCCACCCAGGCGCCGGCCGGCGATCCAGGCGAGCGGCAGCGTCGCCACGCCGATGACGCCGGACAGCGCCCGCACCGCCACGTCGCCCTCGCCGAAGAGCTCCATCCAGTAGTGCAGCAGCAGGTAGTAGAGGGGCGGGTGGCCGTCGTGCTTCAGGGCCTCGAGCAGGTCGCCCACCGGGAGGTGGGAGATGTTGGCGCTCAGCGCCTCGTCGAGCCACAGCTTCGAGGTGGACACGAAGCGCAACACGATGCCCAGTGCAGTGATCCCGACCAGGACCGACGTGGTGATCCACGGCGGCAGGGACGGCGCGGGCGGGGGTTCCGGCGGGTTGTCGCCGGCGTCGGCGTCCCCCTCGTCCGGCTCGGTGGCGACGAGCGTGCGCATGAGCGGAGGATGCTAATGGTCGGCTCCAGGACGGGCGAGTGATCGCGCGGTCCGTCGCCGCTCGCGGAACCAAGAGCGGCGCGTCCCGTTTCGGTACAGTGGCGCGCCACGCCTCACAGGACGAAGGGGAGCGTTCACCTCGTGAGCGATACACCGATCGACAAAGCCTCGCGCGCGCCTGATCCCGGACAGGTCGTGATCATCGGCGCGGGCCCGGCGGGCCTCACCGCCGCCTACCAGCTGAGCAAGGCGGGCTTCACCAGCACGGTGCTCGAGGCCGACTCCGTCGTCGGCGGCATCAGTCGCACGGTGGTCCGCGACGGGTACCGGTTCGACCTCGGGGGGCACCGCTTCTTCACCAAGGTCACCCCCGTCGAGAACCTGTGGCACGAGATCCTCAGTGACGAGGAGTTCCTGCAGCGCCCTCGCAAGAGCCGCCTCTACTACCGGGGCAAGTTCTACGACTACCCGATCAAGCCGCTGAAAGCCTTGCGCAACCTGGGTTTCGTCGAGGCGCTGCGCTGCGGCTTCTCCTACCTCTGGGCGAAGGTGCGGCCGCCGAAGGACCAGAGCATGTTCGAGGGCTACATGGTCGCGAACTACGGCTGGCGCCTCTACGGCCACTTCTTCAAGGCCTACACCGAGAAGGTGTGGGGGGTTGAGGCGTCGGAGATCTCGGCCGACTGGGGTGCCCAGCGCGTCAAGGGCATGTCGCTGTGGAACGCCGTGTGGGAGCCCGTCCGGTCCCGCTTCCTCGGCGCCCGCCGGAGCAAGACCGACCAGGTCACCAGCCTGATCGAGGAGTTCCAGTACCCGAAGTACGGCCCCGGGATGATGTGGGAGCGGTGCCACGAGCTGGTCGAGTCAGCGGGCACCAAGGTCATCTTCGACACGCCGGTCACCAAGATCCGCCACGCCGATGGCCGGGCCGTGAGCGTGGTGACCGAGTCCGATGGCGTCACCGCCGAGTACGCGGTCGACCACCTCGTGTCGTCGATGCCGTTCTCGCTCCTGCTGAAGGCCATGGACCCGCCGGTGCCGGCCGAGGTGCAGGCCGCGGCCGACGAGCTGCGCTTCCGCGACTTCCTCACGGTGGCGCTGGTCGTCCCCGACGACAAGGTCTCGTGGGACGACAACTGGATCTACATCCACGCCCCCGAGATGCGGACGATGCGCATCCAGAACTTCGGCTCGTGGTCGCCCTTCATGGTGAAGGAGGGCCGCAACGTGCTGGGCCTGGAGTACACGCTGATCGAGGGCGACGACGCGTGGAGCTCGGCCGACGACGACCTCATCGAGCGCGGCAAGTACGAGCTCGACTGGCTGGGCCTGGTCGACAAGGCCGACGTCGAGGCCGGCTACGTGGTCCGCACGCCCAAGGCGTACCCCGTCTACGACGAGGACTACAAGGACAACGTGCTGGTCCTGCGCAAGTGGCTGGAGGACAACACCGTCAACGTCCACCCCGTGGGCCGCTACGGCATGCACCGCTACAACAACCAGGACCACTCGATGTACACGGCGATGCTGACCGTGGAGAACATCCTCGACCCCGACGTGGGGCACGACATCTGGTCGGTGAACGTCGAGGCGGAGTACCACGAGGAAGCGACCGGTGGGGACGACGCAACCTCGTCGAGTTCCGGTTCCTCGGGCACGGGGCGCGATGCCCCCCTCCTCCCGAAGGGTTCGTGACCACCACCGCCACCGAGCTGGCGCGGCCCGACGACGACGACGACGAGCCCGCGGCGTCGGCCCCGGAGTCGGAGGGCACGACGCCGGCCGTCGGGGGATGGCGGTTCAGCCGCTGGCTGACGGTCATCGCGCTCGGCGGCCTCGTCGTCCGGCTGGTCTACCTGCTGGGCTGGAAGGACACGGGGGTCGCCTGGAGCGACGCCTTCTACTACCACGAGGGTGCCAACCTCCTGGCCGACGGGCGGGGCTACGTCCACCCGTTCCAGTGGATCTACGAGGGCTTCGACATCCCGGGGGCCGACCACCCGCCCGGCTACCTCACGGTGCTGGCGGGGGCGTCGGCGCTGGGGTTCCGTTCGTTCCTCGCCCACCAGCTGTTCTCGTGCGTCATCGGGACGCTGGGGGTGGTGGCGTTCGGTTGGCTCGGCCGGCGGGTGGGCGGCGAGCGGGTCGGGCTGCTGACGGCCCTGATCGTCGCCCTGAGCCCCAACGTGTGGTTCCACGACGCCCTGGTGATGTCCGAGTCGCTGGTGGTCGCCACCACCGCCGGGGTGCTGTGGACCGCCTACCGCTGGTGGGACCGGGGGTCGCTGGGGGCCGCGGCGTGGTTCGGCGCCGCCGTGGGGGTCGCCGCCCTGGTGCGCTCGGAGGCGCTGCTGCTGGGGCCGTTCATCGGGGTGCCGCTGGTGTGGTGGCGCTACCGGCCCCGGATCGGTGTGGGGGTGCGACAGCTGGCGTTGGCGGGCGGGCTCGCGGCGCTGCTGGTGGCGCCCTGGATCGGGTACAACGTGGCGCGGTTCGAGCACCCGGTCACGCTGTCGGCCCAGTTCGACCACACGCTGGTGTCGGCCAACTGCGACGACATCTACTACGGGGAGAACACCGG
>Ga0193742_1001212_pt1 | contig 15810 bp, 14 predicted proteins | sample L2c1metaG_FD_165511 | JGI IMG/M metagenome (GOLD analysis project Ga0193742, IMG submission 165511) | Soil microbial communities from a riparian zone of the East river system, Colorado, United States - L2c1 | ecosystem: Environmental > Terrestrial > Soil > Riparian zone | place: USA: East River... | reverse complement strand
AGGGGGTTAGACGCAACAAACTCCCTTAGGGACTCTAGGAGTCGTAAATCGACGATTTACCATAGATTCGTGCCCACCGAGACCCTTCCCTCCGTCCCGATGCTGGACTTCTCCCGCCAGTACGCCACCCTCCGCGGCGAGATCCTGGCCGCCATCGAGCAGGTCTGCGACACGCAGAAGTTCATCCTCGGCCCTGCCGTCGAATCCTTCGAGCTGAAGGCCGCCGCCGCCCTCCAGGCCCCGCACGCCGTCGGCTGCGCCAGCGGAACCGACGCCCTATGGCTTACCCTCGCGGCCGCCGAGATAGGCCCCGGCGATGCCGTTATCACCACTCCTTTCAGCTTCTTCGCCTCTGTCAGCTCCATCCTGCGCGCAGGCGCCCAGCCTCTGCTGGCCGACATCGATCCGGCCACCTTCAACCTCTCTCCAGCGTCGGTCTCGCAGCTCCTTGGCACCCACCGCGGCTCCCCGGTCAAGGCCATCCTGCCCGTCCACCTCTACGGGCAGTGCGCCGACTGGGACGCTTTTAGCGCTCTCCAGCAGAGCCACGGTCTGCTGCTCATCGAGGACGCCGCTCAGGCCTTCGGCGCCGCCTGGCGCGGAACCCCCGCCGGTTCCCTCGGCGATCTCGCCGCCTTCAGCTTCTACCCGACTAAAAACCTGAGCGCCTTCGGCGAAGCCGGCCTGCTCACCACCCGCTCTTCCCGGCTCGACGAGCGCGCTCGTATGCTTCGCTCCCACGGCATGCGCCAGCGCTACTATCACGACGAGGTGGGCTGGAATGCCCGGCTCGACTCCATCCAGGCCGCCGTCCTCGAGGTCAAACTGCGCTATCTTCCTCAGTGGAATGAGCGACGCCGTCAGATCGCCCGTCGCTACGATGATCTGCTGACCTCGGCCGGCCTCGCGGCGAAGTCGACGAAGGACGGAGTCGTTCTTCCCTTCACCGATCCTCGCGCCACCCCCATCTTTCACCAGTACGTCATCCGGGCCCCGCGCCGCGACGACCTGCGCCAGTTCCTCGCCGACCGCCGCATCGGAAGCGAAATCTACTACCCGGCCCCCCTCCACCTGCAGCCCAGCCTTGCAAACCTTGGCTACCACAAGGGAGACTTCCCCCTCAGCGAGCAGGCGGCCAACGACGTCCTGGCGCTCCCCATCTACCCCGAGCTCCGCGACGACGAGCAGCAGGCGGTCGTAGACGCCATCCGGTCCTTCTACGCCTGAGAAAACATAGGCCCAGATAGCCTGGATGGCTCAGATAGCCCCAAAAGTGTCATCCTGAGCGAAGCCCGAAGGGCGAAGTCGAAGGACCTGTGGTCAGCCAGCCACGGACCCTATCGCAGGTGCCTCCGCAAGCTCGGCATCACACGAATCCTGTCAAATCCAAAAGCAAATAAATCATTCATAAACAAACACTTACATCTGCCGATTAGTTTCCTCCCCTTTGCTATCCTTAAAAAGAAGCAAGGGGATGGGAGATGCTCCTCTTTCAAAAATGACCATCTCATTTTGAATGAATACTTTACAGATAAACTGCATTAAATGCGGTTTATTTTCAATACTTTGCAAAGATACGCCAAAGCAAGTCCGGACCTAAAGAAAATAGAATCAAGACTTTGCAACAAAACAGGGGGGAGGGGGTCAGCGACGACGACGCGCCTTCGCGGCAGCAGCTGCCTTTTTCTTCTTCTCTGAGACAGGCTCGGGATGGGCATCTCCCGGAGGAGTCGTTCCCGGCTGGATCACCCTCCGCACCAGGTTCCCTTCCAGCCGATAGGTCTTGAGGTTGGTCTTCGTCGGAACCATCATTCCGGTGACCGGGTCGGGGATCACCACGGGAGCATCCTCGGACAGCACCTGGAAGCTGAAGGTCGGAGCCACGGCCATGGAGGTGGGAGCGGTTCCGTAGGGATCCTTCGCCATCTTAACCTCGACCGGGAGGTAGCCTTCGATATTGCGCTCGCGGAAGGCCGTCTCGTAGCGGTGCTTCTTCAAGTTCCAGATGAACACGCGCACCTGGTCGAAGTCGTACGGCAGCCCGGCCTTGTAGGGGCTCAACACCGTGACGTACTCGCGGATGTTCTTGTCGTCCTGCGGCGCCTCCGGGTCGTTGACGGTCGCCAGTACATACGCGCCCACCACGCGCTGCCCCTCGGAGTAGCGCATGATCGCTTCCGGAACGTCCACATCCATCATGCGGCCGTAGAGCCAGCCGGTATTACCCCTGGAGTCGCGTACCAGCCACCAGTCCTCCATCACGGGACCAACGGGCTCCGCAGGCGCAGCTGGAGCCTTTGCATCTTCGACTTTTCCTGTCTTCACTCCCTTCGGTCGGGCGACAGGAACCGGCGACGGTGCCAGGGCCTTCTGTCCTGGAGGCAGGGGCTTGGGCACGATGGCGCGCTTCAGCAACTTCAGCTTTTCGCCCTCGTTCAGCCGGAACAGCCGGTCCGTATCCCGCCCAGGCTTCATGTGCAGGTACACATCGTCGCGGACCACGCCGCTGGCCACGACCGGGTCGCTCTGATGGTCCCGCTTCAGGGAGTCAAACTGGTCGAAGATCTGCTGGGTGGCGACTGCCTTCTCGTCGATCCACCCCTGCTCGCCCTTGGGGGTCTGAACCTTGATGAACCGACGGCCCTTCTCGAGGACCTGCAGCTTGTCCCCGTTCCCTACCGTTCCCGTTCGGTTGGAGACCGCCGCCACGCGGTCGCGCAGGAAGGTCTGCTTCACCGTCACGTAAACGTACTCGGCCTCGGGCCGAGGGCGAAGCTTCGAACATCCACTGAAGGCGACGGCGAGACATCCGCTCAGGAGCACACTCCGAAGCAACGCAAAACAAACGCGCCGCCTCCGCTCCCCGGTCTTTCTAAATCCGGTCTGTCTGGATGAGGAAAAGATAACCCCGTGCTCCAACGCGTCCTTCAAGATGGTATCTCTTCCATACTACTGACACCCCAGCGGGTTTTCGCCGCAGCTGCCGCAAATCGGACCGGGTTACCCGTTCCATCACTCTGCGCTCAGTGAGTGGCGGCGATCGCGACCACGCCTGCCGGATCCGTGTCGGTCGCGATGCTTGTCGCCAGATTCAGCTTGCCGGGCGTTGTCGCGTCAAAGCTGTACATCGAAAGATCCGGACTCCCTCCGTTGGCTCCGGCCAGCACGTAGGTCCCGCCCGGATCGATCCCCAGTGAGTTGACCTGCAATCCGCTGGCGAACGGAGAACCTGAGATCGCCGTCAACGCGCCCGTGCTGATGGTGTAGCCCGAGATAGTTCCGTCGGTGCGATTGGCGGCGTAGAGATATTTGCCCGTCTTGTCGAGCGCGAGGGAGAATGGCCGGTTTCCGGCGGCAAAGGGCGAGCCCGAAATGGGGTTCAAAACGCCGCCTCCGCCAATCGTATACACGGCAATGCCACCGTTCGTTCCGCCTCGCGCGACGTAAAGATACGTTCCCGTGCTGTCGACCGTCAGAGCATTGTCGCTCGTACTCGTGGAGTTCAGTGGAAGCCCGCTGACATAGGTAGTCGTCCCGGTCGAGGTGTCCAGCGTGAAGACGCGGTCGCCTCCGGTTCCCAGAGCCGCAAAGATGTAGTTACCCGTAGGCGAAACCTTGACCATCTGCGGAACGATGGTTCCGGTCAGAGCGTCGTACGGCACGTCAGCTGTTGGAGTCACCCCGCCCGAGGTAGCGTCGATCTGGTACTCGTGCAGAACCTGCTGGAACGAATCCAGGCCGAAGAGCCACTGCCCGTCCGGGGAGACATCGATGGAGGCGACTGTGATGGCCACGCCATTGTTCTTCGCCGTCAGCGAGCCATCCGAATTGATGGCGTAGACGCTGATGGAACTCGGTCCTGCCATATACAGAAAGGCGTTGTTGGGAGAGACCGCAAGGGCAACCGGAGCGAAGCTCTGGGCGATCGGAGAGCCCGGGACCGCGGTCAGCGTTCCCGTGCCGATGGTGAAGCCGGAGATCGAGCCGGTCGTTCCATTGGTGCCCGACGTTCCGTTCGCTACGTAGACTCTAGCCGTTCCGGTGTTTCCGCCACCGCCGCCTCCACTGTTGTCCGGGGGAACGAAAAAGTTGCCGCAACCCACCAGTGCCAAAGTTGCCGCAAATATAAGTGCACTCGTTCCCTGGACCCTACGCCTCTCCTGTTCCATCCTCAAAACCTCTTGCTCCTTGGCAATGCCAGTTCAACAATACCCTCATCTATAATCGCCCGCATGCCGGTAGACAGACGTCGATATCTTTACATCACAATTCTTTTCTGTATTCTCTGGATCTCGGGACAGAAAACTGCCCACTCCTTCGACTCTCCACAAACAAAAACAGCACCTATCTCACTTGAGCGAGAGGTGCGTGCCGATATGAATTTTCTTGCCGGCGACGAGCTGCATGGTCGGGGCTCGGCCACACGCGATGAGCATATCGCCGCTCTCTTCGCGGCCTCGCAGTTCCAGGCCCTCGGCCTCGAACCCGGCGGAGACAATGGTTCCTATATTCAAAGATCCCAGCTTCCTAATCCCCTGCCCCAGCGGTTGCAGCAGCGTCTATCGAAGTTTGAGAACACACCGCGCACGGAGACCTGGAATGCGGTCGGAGTTCTGCGCGGGACCTCGGCTTCCGATGAGGTCATCCTGCTTACCGCGCATCTCGATCACCTCGGCGTAGCAGCCAACGAGAAGGGCGACGCAATCTACAACGGAGCCGACGACGATGCCTCCGGAACGACTGCCGTGCTGACTTTCGCTCATCTGCTCGCCACCGGGAAACACCCGAAGCGCACCATCGTCTTTGCCCTCTTCGGCTCCGAGGAGATGGGAGGCTTCGGCAACCGAGCCTTTCTCGCGCACCCTCCTGTGCCGGTCTCAGAGATCGTCGCTAACCTCGAGTTCGAGATGATCGGACGGCCCGACCCCGCGGTACCTCAGGGCACGCTGTGGCTCACCGGCTTCGACCGCTCGAACCTCGGTCCGGAGCTGGCACGGCATGGAGCCCATCTGGTCAACGATCCGCATCCGAAGGAGCTCTTCTTTCAGCGCTCGGACAACTACGCCCTCGCACGGCAGGGGATCCGTCTCGAGCTTCGGGCTCCATCACGACTATCACAAGCCCTCCGACGAGATCAGGACCATCGACTTTACTCACATGACCAACGCCATTGCATCGATGGTCGGGCCGATTCGCTGGCTCTCCGACTCAGACTTCAAGCCGCGATGGAACCCGGGAGGAGATCCGAGAGTTTCGCCGCCAGAGACAAGGCACTAGAGCCGACTCAAGATTCATCGAGTGTGAACTCTATATTGCACACTGCGGTCTGACCTGTACGGGGACGTTTTAAATGAAATGTAGATTTCATTTACAAAATATAATGGCAGGCGGCAATCCAAAAATTATGACTACAAGAAGAGATTTCTTTCGGCTGGCGACAGAAACGGCAACCTTGGCGATGCTTTCCGGTCAGCCCCTCCTTGCGGAACAGGGCCAGGAGCCTGCCGTCAGATTGCATCGCGGGAGACCGCTGCTCGAGTTGCAACAGCAATTCGTGGATCTGAGATTCGGCATGTTCCTGCACTTCAACATGGCGACATTTCAAGATCGCGAATGGGGCGACCCTACCTCATCGCCTGAGCTCTTCCATCCTACGGCTCTCGATACGGACCAGTGGGCGGCGGCGGCGCGGTCGGCCAATATGACCTGGGGATGCCTGACGACGCGGCATCACGACGGCTTTTGTATCTGGCCGACCAAGACCCGAGGTGCGAGCGTTCGCCAGACATCGCACAAGATCGATGTGGTTCGCGCCTATGTGGATTCGTTCCGCAAGGCCGGACTGCGCGTCGGCCTCTACTACTCGATCCTTTCGCTTCGGGATGATATTCGCCACTTCAACGTCACGCCTCAGAAAGTGCAGCTCATCAAAGACCAGTTGACGGAACTCTTCACTCAGTATGGAGAGATCGATATTCTCATCACCGATGGCTGGGACGCGCCGTGGAGCCGAATCACGTATGAGGAGGTGTCTTTCCATGAGATTTACAGGCACATCAAGAGCATGCAGCCCAATTGCCTCATCTGCGATTTGAACGCCAGCCAGTACCCTTCGGGCGGTCTCTATTATTCGGATATAAAGGCGTTCGAGCAGAATGCCGGACAGAAAGTCCCTGAACAGAGCGACGTGCCAGCCCTGTCGTGCGTAACCATCACGGATGGGTGGTTCTGGAAACAGCAGGACATTCATGGCCACCTGAAGCCAACTGCGACGGTGGTCAATGAGTGGCTGGTGCCGCTCAATCGCAGGCACTGCAACATGATTCTGAATGCGCCGCCAACCCGCGAGGGACGTCTGGCTCCTAATGTCGTGGCGCGGCTTGAGGAGATTGGCAGAGCTTGGAAGAATCCAGGCAAATCGGAAAAGATCAGTGAGCACGTTGTCATCACGACGCGCAATCTGGCGACGGGCAAGCCGATCCATGCCAGCTCCTATCCGGATACCAAAGGGCCGGATGAAGCCAACGATGGAAACTTCCATTCCAGTTGGTATCCGGATGAGGGACAGACCTCGGGATGGGTGGAAGTGGATCTGACGAAGCAGGAGAGCTTCAATGTGATCTCCCTGGTGGAGCCGATCGGCAGCTCGGACGACTACCAGCAAAGCCGGATCAAGAGCTACCGCTTCCAGCGCTGGGATGGCAAGAGTTGGATCACGCTTGCAGAAGGTGGACAGCCGACCCAGGTAACGATTCACCGGATTCCACGCGTCATCGCTCAGAAGGTTCGCCTGACATTTGAAAGCAGAGAAGACGCTCCTCGCATCGCGGACATCGGAGTGTACAACGAGCCATCTTGAGTCGGGAGATGTAGGCCCGTACCTGTCCAGCTGAACACGTTATGCGCGCCCCGTCCCCTGGGGAAAGGGGCGCGCGTGCTGCTATCAGCTGGCGACCTTGAGCGCAGGCGCGATGCGTCCGGCGGAGCGGAGCGCATCGCTCAGGTGGCTGCGGTGCAGGGCCTGGTGCAGGGCGATGGTGAGGAAGCTGCGGCCAAAGGTGGAGAACTCGTGCTCGCGTCCTGGAGGCGGTGCCACCGTGGGCTTGTCCAGGTCGGCGTCGGTGAGTGAGGCGAGGATCTCCAGGTTTCGCGCTCGCAGTTCCTGATAGCGTTTGCGGATTTCAGCGAACGATGGATATGCATTCGCATCATCCACGGGCTCCGAACCTTCGCCGAAGAATTTCTGCCAACCGGCCACCAGACTGGGTTCTCCGAAGAGCACTGCGGGAAGAAAGCTTTCGACGAAGGTGAGGTGTCCCAGGACCCAGAGGGGATGACAACCGCCGTTGGAGGTTGGGAACTGTGTGGGGGTATCCGTGGTCTTGTCGATCAGGCTCATGACGGCCTTATCGGACAGGGTGAGTGCGAATTGAATAGCTTCCTTGGTGTGCATGGTTTCTCCTTCTGCCCGCTATTACGGCTGCGAGGCGGAGAAGGATACGGAGCTGCAGGTGATCGAGGTGGCTGCGGCCAATACCCAGGGTGTGTGCGTGTAGTCGACGACGCGCACGATTCGGTGGTCTTCGATTTCAATACTGACGAACGAGTGAGGCATCCAGTAGCCGTCCTGCTGGCGGAGCACGATAACGGCAGGCTGGCCATCGACCGTGCCGATGGCCATTTGCCAGGGCGCGGCGAGACGTTCGTAGCGGCTGAAGTAGGGAGCATCGGCGAGGGTTCCGGCGTAGCGGTCGGCGACGCGGAGCTGGGCGTCGGCGGTGGCCAGCTGGCGGATTCCCTCCCAGTCGCGCTGGTTGAACCGCTCGACGTAGAGCTGGAGCAGGCGGGAGGCTTCTGGCCCGGGTGCGCGCGGCGCGGCGGGTTTGCGAGGCAGCGACGCGAGCTTCGAACGGCCGCGGTTGAGGGCAGCTTTGACGCTACCAACCGTGGCGCCGATAAGTCCGGCGATCTCTTCGAGAGAGTAGTCGAAGACGTCCTTCAGCAGAACGCAGGCGCGCTCCTTCGGGGCAAGCATGAGCACAAGGTGCTCGACGGATTGAGGAGGGATGGGCTCGGCGGGGTCGGGAGGAAGATAGATGTCAGGCTGCGCGGAGGCGACCTCCGCCTGCTGACGGACCTTGCGTCGGCGGATCAAATCGATGCATCGGTTGTGCGCGATGCGGAAGAGCCACGGGGTGAGGTCGCGCGTGTCGTCGAAGGTGTCGAGCTTGCGGTAGGCCTGAAAGAGTGTCTCCTGGACGATGTCCTCGCCATCCATGACCGAGCCGGTCATGCGGGAGCAGTAGCGGTGCAGGCGGGGGCGCAGGTGGGGGATCGTCTCGAGGAAGGCGAGGTAGCGTGCATCGAAGGGGCCGCGGGAGTCGAAGCCGGAGTCATCCATATTGATCTTTACGCGGCTCGCCCGGTTAAGGATACGGAGAGATGGGGATTTTTGCCGGGGACAGCGAACCGCAGGTCCTTCAACTTCGCCTCTGGCGGTACAACCGCCAGAGGCTCCGCTCAGGATGACACCTAATTTTATGAAAGGAACTTCAGACCCACCACACTAGAACGGGATGTCGTCGTCGGTGATGCCCTGGTCGGCGTAGTCCGGCTGAGAAGCGGGTGTGCGCTGGTCGAAGCTGCTGGTGTTGGAGCTGGAGCGCGTGTAGCCGCCGGCACCGGAGCTGGCACCTTCGCCGCGGCCTGGTCCGCCGCCGAGCAGACTCATCTCGTTGACGAGGATCTCAGTACGGTACTTCTTCTGTCCCGACTCCTTGTCGTCCCAGGAGCGGGTCTGGATCTTGCCTTCGACGAAGATCTGGGTCCCCTTCTTTACGTAGTCACGAACGATCTCGGCTGTGCGATTGAAGGCGACAAGGTTGTGCCACTCGGTCTTGTCCTGCCAGTTGCCCTGCTGGTCCTTGGCGCGATCGGCGGTGGCGAGCGAGAAGCTTGCGACGGTGGTGCCACCTGCGGTGGAACGAATCTCGGGGTCTTTGCCGACATTACCGAGAAGAAAAACTTTATTGACGCCTTTTGCCATGCGGATACTCCGATTTGTTCAGTTCTGAAGGTTGAGGATAGCAGATGGGAGGGACAGGCGCTCTTGCGGGGGCTTGAATGGGTGGGACATACATTCGGGTGATTCGGGGATGGGATTGCTCAGGAAGCCCACCCCGAGATTCGCCTGGGACGCTGGAGCAGCGGTGGATTACAACACCGCTGCGTAGTCGGCGCGTCGATGCTGCCCTGTAGAGATTTCCTGCCACAGATCCCATAGGAACTTGACCGCAGAGATCGCGAGAACCACCTTGAAGCCCAGCGTGATTCCGGAGTTGATGCCTTCGAGCGAATGCAGGCTCTCTGCCGAGATGCCGCTGCCGGATACGAAGAAGGCACGCACCTGCACCATGATGACGAGGAGGATGATTCCCAGAGCGTTCACGGCCAGCTGCAGCCATCCGCGCACGTGGCGCAGCGAAGGCAGCAGCATCGCCGCCTTCAGAGGAAGCATGGCGATCAGCAGCCCGATGATCTGCCAGTAGAGGACATGCCACTCCGGCGTGAGACCAAACGGTACGTCGTGCACGATCTTCATTCCCGGACCGATGATGAGATACGGATGGTTGGGGACTCCCAGCAGCCACACGACGATGAGTATGCTCACGATAAGATCGGCGATGGCGCTGGCGAAGGAGTGTTTTTTCTTTTCGACGCGCTCCAGCGGAGGAAGGTCGCGGACGCTCCACTTCGGCAAGGTCACCCTGGGGAAGAAGCTTCCCTGCCCGTACTCGAAGATGGCAAAGCCGAGCGTCAGGATGGCCCAGAAGGTCAGGGCCACCGCCGGGAAGTGACCGAGAGCAACGCCGATGCGATGTCCGAGATCTGCTCCGGAGCCGGAGTTGAAGAATATGTCTACCATCTGCACCACGGCATAGACCAACGCCACGAAGGGAAAGCTGCGCTTCAGCGTGTACCAGTAGACGGGAAACAAGGTCGGGCCGATGAGGAAGTGCTGCGAGCCGTAGCGCGAGGCCACGAGCACGGGCATTCCATGGGCTTCGAGCACGGCGGCTATCTCGGCCTCGGTTAAGTTGCGGCCCAGCTCTTCTTCGCGTCCCTCGATCTCAGCCTCTAGGTTCGCCTTCAACTCTGCCAGGGTGTCCTGACGTCCACGCGCCGGGAGGTGCTCGGCGACTGCCTGCAGATAACGCTTGAGAAGTTCCATTGCTTTATCTCTCCTTCTGCACAATTTTGTTCAGTGAATCGTTGATCCTGCTCCACTCGGCGAGCAGAAGCTTGAGAACCCGTTGGCCGCGGGCCGAGAGGCGGTAGAACCGCTTGTTGCGCTTCTCTTCCTCGCGCCACTGGCTTGTGAGCAGACCCTGCGTCTCCAGCCGGCGGAGCAGAGGGTAAAGCGTGCTCTCTTCGATCTCGAGGCCGGTGTCGGCGAGGGATTTGCGCAGCGTGTAGCCGTAGTGCTCCTGATGAAGCTGCGCAAGGACCGCCAACACCAGGCACCCTCGGCGCAGCTCGAGCCTGAGGGAGTCGAAGAGCTCTTCGCCGGGGGTATCCGGAGCGAAGTTGCTGTTGCTTGTGGCTGCGTCTTTGATTCCCTGCTCCATAGTGTATGAAATACACTGTATGACGTACAGTGTGTGATGTCAAGTATAGAAATTCGCTTTATGCAAATGAAGCTAGTTTTTGCATAAGTATCTGGAAATAAGAAGGAAAGGTGGCCAAGCAGCGGTAGTCGGAGGTCGAGGGTGCCTAGGGAAGATAGGAACGCTATTTGGAATCAGGCCAGGAATCCGACCGCCAGCAAGGCGATCACTACGAGATAGGTCAGGGGATATGCCCACCGTCCCGCTCTGTGCAGCTTCACTGCGAGTTCTCGCCTTCCCTGCTTCTGGAGAAGAAACACCGTCAGGATCTCGAAGATGCACAGGAAGCAGAGTGTAAAGCTTGCCAGAAAGACCGCATCCAGAAACGAGACGTAGCCGATTCGTGGCAGGTCGCGCGCGATCGTAAACTCGAACGCCACCATCGACAGCATCATCGTCATGGGGATCTTCAACAGCCAGTCAAACATCTCCACGTCGATCCAGAACACGACGCTTGGAATGAGCGCCAGCATGATGAGCGGCAGAATAATCTTCCAGATGTAGAAGCCTGATCGCCGCTTCATCGCGATCTGAAACACTGCCTCGTTTGTGGACGGTAGACTCAACCCTCCTTTGACCCTGTCTACGGTGTACTTCACTTCTCCTGATGTCCACCCTGAGAGCTCGGTATCCCGGTCGTAACTTATTCCGGTCGAAGACAGAGGCTCAGAAGCAAAGCGAACGTCCTCCTCGGAGGTGAAGAAGGTGTGGAATTCAAGCCGCAGTAACTGGGTATCGAATGGAAACCTTCGGAAGTCGAAGTTGTTCGACACGATCGAATCGAAGCGCTCCACGTAGGTGACGACACCATCTTTGTCGGCGGTGAGCCAGTACTGCATGGACTTATGCGAGATCGTATTGGCCGACTCGATCGATGGAGCCCAGATCTCACCTAATCGATAACCTCTCTTCTTCTGATCCGCTGCGTCGACGGGCAAAGCGAGCCTAGGGTCTTTCCATCTTGCGGTGAGGTATCCGCTCACCTCAAATGTCTCTTTCGTCTCGTCGATGGCGACGAAGTCCGTAACGTACAGCGCTACCGCCACCTCAACCGGCTGACCACCGAGCGACGGAGGCTGAAGCAGATCAACCTTCTCTACCTTCTGTTTTGAAGGGCTATTCTTCATCGCAGCGCCTGCTGTCAGCGCCGCCAGGCACGTAAGCATTGCCACATACGTCCACTTCCGCCAACCGAATGGTGCCATCCGATCCGTTCCGAATACCAGATGAGAAGCTTATACGAGTCACATCTCAGCTTGTCCCGAGCAGCTTTGATCAACAGAATTCGCAAATGCTTATGGCACATAAGCATAGCTCCGATATCGATGGGTAAGAATTCCTGGCTTCTCCGCCATCATTTTTTACTAGTTGGACAACAGTGCTTTTGTGGATCAAGACTTAATGTCGAAGGAAGGAGAAACACGATGAAGGACATGATCAAATCCACACTCGCACTTGGTTTGGCTGTTGCAGCAGCGGTCCTACCTACAGCTTCGGCGGAGGCAGAGATCTATTCGAAGTCCAAGGATCTGGTGGTTCTGGAGCCCCGGGATCTTCCGCAGCAGGCGCAGGCACCGGGCAACTCACTCTTTCTTCACTCGGACAATGCAGGAAGTACGTATCTCTACATCGCGCAACACGAGGGTACTCGCCTATCGATCTTCGATGTTACGGATCCGGCTCGCATCAAGCTGGTAGCGAGCCACCCGCTGGAAGCAAACGGCACGTTTGATTTCGTTCGTCCTCTCGGCCGCCATGCGCTTGTATCTTTTCGCGATAGTCAGCAGGACGCCGTACTCGACCTACGCAAGGCCGAGAGACCTGTGCTTCGGATGATTCCGATGAAGACAGACCTTAGATCGGCTGAGAAGCTGGGAGAGAGTGGTCTTCTTGCCACAAGCCAAGAGCGTAAATACGTCCCTGCCGTTGCGCGTAACTATCAGGTGATCGATCTCTCCACTTCTGATCCCTCTCACCTAACTACCGTTCCTGACGTGAAACATCGGGTGGATAACAATTACACGGGCACCACATTTCTACTTGGCAGCAATGGGCTCACGGTTGTAAGGCGCCTCGAGGTCGAGAACGCCTACAAGACGCTTCAGATACAGAGAAGAAACTAAATCTGCTGTCTTGAGCAACACACTTATTCGCGCAAGGCCGTATCGCCGATCATGGCGGGCGGGCTTGCGCATTCTTCGCGCTGACCAAGTCTGGGTTGAGGACGCTGAGCGCGCCTACGGAGATGAGCTGTCTAGCGGCGGCGGTCGCCGATGAGCTTCAGGAGGGCGAGCAGGAGGGTGAGAGAGCCGGTGGGGAGGCAGCCCATGGCGACCATGAGGGCGAGCCAGCCGGAGTTGGTGTGCGGGCCCTGGTGGCCGATGCCTCCGAAGAAGAGATGGATCGCAAGCACGGCGGCGACGCCTGTGCCAAAGATCCAGAGGCCGGTGCGAAGAAGTTTCCGTGTATCGGGTTGCATGGGAGCCAGGGCTGTCCTTACGTCCTTAGTGGATTGCCGACTGCATCCAGTAGACGATGACTCCGGTGATGGAGACATAGAGCCAGATGGGGTAGGTGTAGCGCGCCAGCTTTCTGTGCGCTGGAAAGCGGCCGGTGAGGGAGAGGAAGAAGGTGATGAGGATCATCGGCAGGGCGATGATCGAGAGGAGGATGTGCGAGGCCAGGAGCTTCCAGTAGAAGGGCCACCATGCGCTGAGGCGGTTGAAGTGTGTCTCGCCGTGGAGGGTGAAGTTGACCAGATAGGAGACGAGGAAGATGGAGGAGAAGATGAAGGCGGTAAACATGGCCGCGCGATGTTGAGGGATTTGCCGCGCGCGGATGAAGCGGTAGCCGACGAGCAGGGCCACAGTGGAGAGCGCGTTGAGGATGGCGTTGACCAGAGGGAGCGAACGAAGCTGGGTTCCGGCAACGTCGGTGGGGGCGTGGAAGTAGACCAGCCAGCAGATGAAGGCGCTGGCGAGAGCGCTTATCGCGATGATCGTGGCAATGATAGAGGGTGGCGTGCGGAGCGTAACTGGAGGCGTTGCAGGGGGCGGAGCGCTTCGTGCGTTCATTAGAAGAGCAGGCGTCCTTTCGCGTTGAGCATCATGGCGGCCATGAGCAGCGGAAGATAGATGATGGAGGCTTTGAGAAGGTCGCGCGCATAGACGCGGGATTCGGGCGAGGCGGGATCGCGCGCGATGCGGGCAAAGCGGATGGTGTACCAGAGATAGGCCAGCGAGAGGATGGTGGCGGCGATAGCGTAGGGGATTCCGGTGACGCCGAGCCAGGTGGGCCACAGGCTGACCGGAACCATAAGGACCGCGTAGAAGAGCGACTGGATGACGGTGGAGCGGGCGGCGAAGTCCTGATCGGGCTGGGTGGGGGTGAGGCGGATTCCGGCTGCGGCGTAGTCGTCGCGGTGCATCCAGCCGATGGCCATGAAGTGCGGGAACTGCCAGACGAAGAGGATTGCGAAGAGCGCGATGGCGGGCCACTCAATAATGCCGCGCACGGCGGTCCATCCGATGAGCGGAGGAAGCGCGCCGGGGAAGGCTCCGATAAAGGTGTTGACGACAGTAATGCGCTTGAGCGGGGTGTAGATCCCCACGTAGCCGACGGCGGTGATCAGGGTGAGGGTTCCGGTGAGGAGGTTGGTGACGTGAGCGAGGTAGAGCGAGCCGAAGAAGATGGCGGCGAAACCGAGCAGCAGACCGTGAGCGAGAGAGATTCTTCCGGCAGCCATCGGGCGGTTCGCGGTGCGGCGCATGAGGGCGTCGGTGCGGCGCTCGAGGGCCTGGTTGAGGGCGCTGGAGCCGCAGGTGACAACGGCGATTCCGGCGAGGGATTGGATGAGTCCGGCATGAAAGGGGCTGATGCCGCTGGCGAGAGAGCCGAGATAAAATCCGGCTCCGGCCGTGATGACGACCATCACGGTGACGCGGAGCTTGAAGAGCGTAGCGTAGTCGGCAAGCAGGCCTGGCTCCGCTACGGACTTGGAGGGGGAGATTACGGCCGGGGTTGTCGCGGATTGCGCCACGATCTAAGGATACCGCGTTTGGGTTGGCAGTAGTCTGAGGAGACGATTGGCGCACGTTCGAAAGAAATGTTTTGGACAGCGGGATATTGTGGCTTCAGGGGTTCTGACGCAGCTGCGCCAGCAGAGCCTCAGCGGTGGGCTGCGTATTGAGGACATCGGCGGCGGTAAGCCAGGCACGGCGGAGTTGGGTGATTCCGTAGCGAATCTGGTCGAGCTCGGCGGTGGAGTGGGCGTCGGTGTTTGCGACGATCTTGCAGCCGTGTTGTTTTGCGAGGCGAAGATGGAGATCGTTGAGGTCGGCGCGGGCGGGATTGGAGTTGTGTTCGACGGCGACGCCTAGTTCGGAGGCACGCTTGAGGATGGCCTCGATGTGGACGGCGTAGGGATCGCGCTTGAGGATCTTGCGACCGGTGGGATGGCCCAGGATGCGGACATAGGGATTTTCGAGGGCACGCAGGATGCGGTCGGTCATCTGTTCGACGGGCTGATCGAAGCGGCTGTGCACGCTGGCGACGACGATGTCCATCTGAGCGAGGGTATCGTCTGCGAGATCGAGCTCGCCTTCGCCGAGGATGTCGACCTCGACGCCAGCGAGGACGCGGATCTGTCCATGCATCTGGCTCTGCATTTGGGCATCGACCTCGCGAATGCGTTGGATGTGCGCGAGGGCGCGGCGGTCGTCCATGCCGTTGGTCATGGCGAGGTTCTTGGAGTGGTCGGTAATGGCGATGTATTTGAGGCCGCGGTCGAGCGCAGCCTGGGCCATCTCGCGGATGGTGTTGGCGCCGTCGGTCTCGACGGTGTGCATGTGCAGGTCGCCGCGGATGTCGGTGAGGGCGATGAGCTCGGGCAGGGTGTGGCTGGCAGCGGCTTCGAGCTCACCGGAGTTTTCGCGGAGCTCCGGCGGGATGTAGTCGAGATCGAGGGCGCGGTAGATGAGCTCTTCGGTGGCGGCAGCGACGATGGAGTTGTCTTCGACGCGGACGAGGGCATACTCGTTGAGGGTCAGGCCGCGCTTGATGGCTCGCTGGCGCAGGGCGACGTTGTGCATCTTGGAGCCGGTGAAGTATTGGAGGGCTGCGCCGTAGCTGGCACGGGGAAGCA
>Ga0193742_1001211_pt1 | contig 15813 bp, 19 predicted proteins | sample L2c1metaG_FD_165511 | JGI IMG/M metagenome (GOLD analysis project Ga0193742, IMG submission 165511) | Soil microbial communities from a riparian zone of the East river system, Colorado, United States - L2c1 | ecosystem: Environmental > Terrestrial > Soil > Riparian zone | place: USA: East River... | reverse complement strand
TGGTGGTAGGACATCGCCGTCTCCTTTTGTAAGTAGTTTGTTAGTGGTAACAACTAGTTTACTGGAGTACTGGCGGTGTCCCTTATTGGTTATGGTGCGGTTTGAGGTGGAATGGAGGGCGGATCACTCGACACACCAACAATATATGGCGTAGTAACTTCAACAAATTCTTGCGAGTTGTAGAACTCCCTAATCGACCTGGTAGCCCAGTCTCTTACCCGCAATACCTCGAGAGTATGTGAGTCCAGTTTAGCTCCAACATGTTTCTTGGCTTTCTCGACAGCGAATTTGCCGTACTCCCTACTTAACAGTACTGCAACAGATGGAACAGACTTTGCAATAATTGCTCGCACCTTATCTAGTTCTGATTTTCTGGACGCAATAATCCCACTAGCGGCTCGTGTTAAATGTTCTACGTCATAAACCGTAACTTTTTTTGGAGTTTTTAATTTAGCTGTAATGGATGGAGACGATAAGTCAACGACGCTCGCGTTTTCATGTAGCTTTTCATAGAGACCAGAGACGTATTGTATAGTTTCGGTATTTTCTGGGATGGCTAAAACAATGTAGCTAGCGTCAGTGGTAGAATTAATATCATCATAGGCGATAGGTTTTACTGAGTACTTTTTGGCAATGTCCTTGACCTTATCGTGTGACCTGTTAGTAATAACAACATTAAGCTTAAGCTCCTCTGAAAGTATTTTTGTTACCAGACTACCAGTACGACCAAGCCCAACCACAGCAACCGTGTCCGACTTCTTAGCGTTCTTACCAATAAGTTCGGCAGCTATTCTCTCTAGTGAGGTATTGCCATCGTAGAGCTTAGTGTCGCGTTTTGCTTCAAGCGCTGTCGATTTCACCCAGTTTGTTATATAATCCAGTGTCGGGAAGTCAGAGTGCTGCATCTTTCCCGCATCAGACAAAGCATCGCACACCTGTGCTAGCACTTGTGTATCACCTGGCGTAACGCTGTTCACGCCTAACGCGCATTCACACAGGAATTTTATTGCATCTTCATTTTCATAACATTTAATGTACCTATATGAGTTATCGAGACCCTTGGGGCAAAGATCGTCCCATGTTGAAAGAAGGCGCCCCTTTAAGAAATCTTGGGTGTAGTCTGGAAAATAGGTAATTACAATAATAATTGCGTTACACTTCTTGATTACTGCAGCTTGATTAATTGAAAAGCCTAGATTAGCCTTAATAGCTTGTATGCTTGCCTCTTCATTCTCAAGGCTTGCCTCGAGAAGCACTTTGTCACTCGTGTTATCCAGTTTTTGGAAATTAATAGCGGCACAGAATATTCGTGGTTGCGGGTTCATAGTTGATTAATCCTTCGAGATTAGTTTATACTGCTAGTTTTTCCTGTGCTGGCATACTCACTCCCTCAGTCGTTAAAAGCACACTTCTGATTAAGTGATACGAAGTATACTTGAATTATTTGTAAAGTGAAAAACTTGGATTGTAGCTATACTACTTTAGAAGTGCTATTTGATTGCAATTTTGTGTAGATTACCAAGGACAAGTAGACGTTACGGTATTGTCAATAAGCATTTGTCTACCAGCGACAAGTGCATGATTTGACCAAAATCTTTTACTTTCTGGACCCTCATAGGGTGTACCTGGAAATGCAGGCGTTACTTTGCCCATCCAAGTACTAAACAGCTCATAAAGCAACGGGTCGCGAGCCACCTTGTTCGTATGAAGGGTGATGTGTCGAGTAGGCACTCGACTACGTCCTTTCACAAATCTCATATACGTATCGCGAGCCGGACGCTTAGCATAGAAAATTTCATCTGTCTCAGAAGTAGTAACCAACTCTGTCTCACCTACAACCCTCCCAAGATCTACATTGATCTGGCAATACTGTCCGCTGAGCTCAGCCTGCCCAAGCGCCTCTAACGCCAGACTCTCTAAGTTTGGGGTATCGGCAAAATGAGTAGCGGCATGAGAGTGAGTTTTCTGAACATAAACGAGGACACCGTTCGCATCTGTACCAAAAATATCCGCCCTCAACACGACAGAAGCGATCCGATCCACTTCCCTTATTTGGCTGGAATTCAACAATTCAACAATTCTATTGGGGAACCGGATGTCATCGACCCCCGTGACAACGGCGTGAGACAATGTATCGAAATCATTAACGCCATCGCGCTCGACAGGAACTACATCCCCCACGCGTAAATCCTGTTCTGGCATAAGACCACACAGGCCAATTGCTCCACGGCCAAGAACAGGCGTAGTCTCAGAACCTATTTGAAGCCGCACATCTAACGTAGGCGGCATCAAACCACTCCCGTCAAAAGGCTTCAATCTTTCAGTTATATGAACGCTACCCATAGGTATTAGGCTTCAATCAACCATCGAATTCTACATGAGAATATGACAAAAATGAACCTCCCCGAGCGGGAGCTCGGGGAGGTTCATTTGATGGTTACAGCATGTATCAAGAAATTGTCGCTGAGCTAACAAAGGTTTTGGAGCAAGCCTCGACTACGCATGCCATGTGGATTGCTGGATCGGTCGCTGAAGGGTTTATGAAAAGCCACTCTTGTTGCGACACTGCCTACTATGCCCTCCAATTTGGTTATGCTTAAACGATCTAGTGTTGCTAGGTCGTTTTCTTGTTTGAGGCGTTCCCTAAAATTGCTACCCCGGCCAACCCAGCCAGTAGTGAGGCGACGAATACTCCAAATATTGCAGCGTTTTGAAACTTTGGGTTTGGGCTAAACGATAGGTCGGCTATCAGGAGCGAGATAGTAAAACCGATGCCTGCTATAAACCCTGCGCCAATGATATGTGTCCAACTCAAATCTTTTGGTTTATGCGTCAATTGTAGCTTGGCAGCAACCCAGCTGGCACTGACTATCCCGAGCGGCTTTCCGATGAGCAGCCCTGCCGCAACCCCCGCAAAAACCATCAAACCGTTTTCTTGTGTGAGTGATAACGTGTTAATAACAAGCCCCGCACTACTAAATACGAATAATGGCACGACAACGTACGCGGTTAAGGGAAGCAGGGCGTCTTCGACCTTTTCGGAAAACTGCAACAGTATTGATCTGTTGCTGCGTCTAGTAAGCGGTGCAAGTCCTGCAAGGATCACTCCAGCCATTGTTCCTGAAATTCCCGCCAGCAACAGGCAATACCACATACAAAACCCGACAATCAGGAAACTGACCAGCCAGAGCCTTTGTCGTCGTAATACAAGCAAAACCAAGCTTAGTGTAATGGCACCAATAAGGGCTAGGGCGTTTGTCGGCTGACTATAAAACACCCCGATGATTACGATTGAACCAATGTCGTCGATGATAGCCAGAGCAAGTAAAAAGATTCTTAGATTCTTAGGCACCCTCTTGCCTAGCAAAGCTAGCACGCCTATTGCTATGGCAATATCCGTTGCGATTGGTATTGCCCAGCCCATGCTTTGTGGTTGGTAGGGATTGAGCAGGGCATAAATTGACGCAGGAACGATCATGCCGCCTGCTGCTGCTATGACGGGGAACGATGCCTTTCTCCATGTTCTTAGCTCTCCATCGATAAACTCACGCTTTACTTCAAGAGTAACCACCAAAAAGAATAAGACCATCAGGCCTTCACTTATCCAATGCTGTACGTCCAAAGTTATCGCCCCAAGCGTCAGCCGTTTGTCAATTAAACCAAAATAGACGTCAGACCAAGGGCTATTGGCAAGAAAGAGGGCAAGTACGGCTGCCAGTACCAGCAGTACGCCGCTACGCCTTTCTTCTTGAAGCAAGAATGAGAGAACGTTTACGGGAACTAACGTAGTGCTAAATTTCTTATGCTTCATTGCTGCCTTAATTTTACCATCAGGGGCTAACGCACTGCTTGTTTCGTGCAGATTACGGTTCCAATAGCATCTGCGGCGGCCCTCCAATTCATGAAGTCAGCTTGTGTGTAGAGTTTTTCGTAGGCGAGGGTAGCCCCTCCTGGTATATACTGAAATCACTACTTAAAGAGGGGGATACTATGATAGGACAAAACACAACGCATGCCAATTTCAGCGTCGACGATATGGCAAAAGCCAAAAGTTTTTACGTAGATAAGCTCGGTTTTACGATCAAGCGAGAGACTCCCTATGATGTGATGTTCGAGAGCGGTGCAGGTACACGCTTTAACGTATACACCAAAGAAGATCATAAAGCCTGGGACTCAACAGTCTTTGGCATAGAAGTCGATAACGTCAAAGATGCGGTTGATGAGCTAAAGGCCAAGGGCATCACCATCGAAAAAGTCGATGGCACGGACGATAACGGCATCATGAGCGACCCTGACATGGGCGACGCCGCGTGGTTCAAAGACCCAGCCGGTAACTGGATTTGCATTAATAGCACAAAATAAACTTCACAAAAAAGTGTTTGAAGTTGCCATTAGTCCCTGTGTGCATGGGGCTATGTAACTATCTACTAATTAGCACGAGCCCACGATAGCTCTCAAAAATAAGATTCCCATACGGGAGTTTTATTTTTTGGTTTATGCATATAAAATTATGTTGCTACTGTAAGCGCTATGAGTAAAACATTTTCAGCTATTGTCACCGAAGAGGACGGGGGCTTCGTGGCCCTCAATCCAGACACTGATGTTGCCAGCCAAGGCAACACTCTTGACGAGGCGCTCGCCAACCTCAAAGAGGCACTTGAACTTTACTTTGAAGAAACAGTCACCTCACGACGAAACTGGTGAACGAGCGGATTACTTTTTTGTGACCGACACGTGGACGGGTGAACCCAGGATTAATGAACCACATAAGTGTGATGAATTGGCCTGGTTTCCACTTACGAACTTACCCGACAGTGTCCCTGGCTATGTGAGGGCTGCTGTAGACCACTGGCTGGATGGGAGAATATACTCGGAATTTGGCTGGGAGTAAAATCAAAAACCTAACAGCGATCATTTATACCGGCAAAGTTTACAACTTTAGTGTATAATGTACTTTTTACGACGAGGTGGGCAGGTGAACGCTATGATCCACCATCTTATGCTTTTATACAGATTACGGTTTCTTCTTGCTGGTATTTTGATGGTCACCAGCTTTTTCCTGCTGGCCTCTGTGTTGGCCACTATAGAACCGGTCAGCGTACATGCCCAGGATACCGACTCTTCTGCCGAAGTGCTTACCATAGATGACCCAAACGTGGTTGCGGGCAGTATGGCGGTGGCAGCGGCAGAGGCGGGGCGGGCTGCAAATTCAGCCGGCCTTGCGATTGCCAATAGCACGCTGGCGGCTGCCCGGACGGTGAACCAGGGCGGCAAGCTTATTGCTCGTGGCGCACTGGTGGGCGCAACAACCGTAGGACGAGGTGTAGGGAGGGGGTTGGCGGCCGTCGGCCGCGCCGTCGGCACCGGCACAGTCTTTGTGGCCCGTATCCCTGGCAAGGCGGTCGGGTTTGTCTCGAACACTTCTGTGGTGCGGTCGGTCACACGGCCATCTGATCACGTTGAGGTGCCAATCATTGACCCGAACTCACCTGAACTGCTTGCAGCCCTTACTGCATTGCCTCCTGCTAAGGCTAAAGGCACCCGGGCTGCTGCAGCCCAGACAGATGCAGGTCCGGTGTGGCCGATACATGGCGAAATAACCACGCACTTTGGCGTAGAGCACTGGCCTTTTCAGGCCACGCACACCGGCATTGACATTAGTGACAACAAAGACTCGGGCGTCACGCCTGTCAAGCCCTTTAGACCTGGACGTGTCACAGAGACGGTCTATTCCGGCTATGGCCTGGGCAATCACGTGATTGTAGATCACGGAAACGGCGTGACATCGGTCTACGCGCACCTTGACTCTATTTCTGTAAAGGTTGGTCAGCAGGTCAGCCTGAAAACGAGGCTTGGTTTTGAAGGAACAACCGGCGTCTCTACCGGCACGCACCTGCACTTTGAAGTCAGGGTTAACGGTCAGGCAGCGGACCCGCGGCGGTTCATCAGCGGCCACCCGTGATGATCGGTATCACGCCCAGCCTCTGGTCTTAACAGCGACGCCTTTATAAAATAGTCAGTTAACAATCCTCCAGTATAACTGGAAGGATGACCAAACATTCAAACCTGCAATTTCTTTATCTGTTAGAGGTCCGACCTCTTTATTCTTTATTCCCTTTATCCAAATAGCTATCTCTTGAACTTTTGCGTTAGTATATGTCTATGGACAAAAAATCATTCATTCTGGATTTTATCAGCCAGCAAAGCCTGGCAACTGTTTCTACGGTTACGCCGGATGGCAAGCCAGAGGCGGCCGTCATAGGCTTTGGTCAAACCAAGGATCTGGAGATAATCTTTGGTACGGACAACTCCACCCGCAAGTACCAGAATCTCCAGACCAACCCATCAGTTGCTTTAGTGATTGGCTGGAGCAAGGGCCAAACGGTGCAATTGGAAGGCGAGGCCACGGAACTGGCGTCCGGTGATCTGCAGCTGGTGAAGGATAACTACTGGGCCAAAAGCCCAGACGCACAAAAGTTCCATGCCAATCCCGGGCAACGGTATTTTATAGTCAGGCCGACCTGGGCCCGCTATACGGACCTGAGCCAAGACCCATGGAAAATAATCGAGCTTAAATTTTAATATGCCCGCTGACGCGCTTGAACCGACAGGTCCCCCAAAAGATTTACGCGATGTAACTCAAAGGCTCACCAACCTGTCCGGGAATCTCTTTGCGGGGTTCGAAGACGGCGTGTTACACCATCACATAGTGTCTAACGATCGGCAGTTGCCAGAAAGTTACGCCGAGGCAGTGAGGAACATGCCAGCGCCTTCCCCCGGACTACAAGCGATCGGGCTGATTGTAGGTAATGGCATGGTAGAGACTGCCGATCAGATGTTGCCGCTTCCGATAGTTATGTGTGATAGGGATCCTGTAGTCCTATCTACGCTCCAGGCAAGTGAGGTAGCTATGATTGAAGCTGATTCTCCCGCTGAGTTTACGGATGCATTACAGCAGCATGCTGATTCGCTTACGCCTTATGTTCCTGAGTCTGGACCAATTAATATAACAACCCAGTACGGGAACCAGAAAACAACATGGAATTCCAAGGGATCAACGATTCCACGGCATTTTTTAACGGATCAGGAGTGGTACGATTCTGCCAGGGAAGGAATGGGGCCGCGAGCGTACCGAAAAGTAGATTTGACTGACGAAGAACAGGTTGCAGAGCTGGGTGATGATTTGCGTGGGGTGGACGGCGAGATTGTGCTTGCTAACTTTACGAACATGCTTGATCACTTGCATGGTAGACTCGAAATACCCGCTACAATTGGACGGTTTCTGAGGCTTCTTCCGTTTTCTCCAGAAGCTGTCATTGTATCTTCTGACAATAATAGAGCTATGCTGACACGCGTCGATCCATTGAGATATTGGGGGCGCAATGCAGAGTAGGTTTGCCGTATCATACATTGAACCCATTTCAAATCCCCTCCCTACTGCAAACCCTGTCCGGTGCACCAGGAGGCTGTTTTGCTTCGCACCATATCTAAAGATATGCTTTGTTACAAGAACAGCCACCTGGCACTACCGGGCCAGGCTTTTCGTACTTGGGAGGGGATTTGAAATGGGTTCAATATGTTACTATTACAAAATGAACAAAGCATTTCTGTTTGATCCGGACGGGGTTTGGTAGTTTTGGTGGTGAAATATGTCTAACATTGAAGCATTTAGAAATCTGGGGGAGGCCGTTTCTGAAACTGGCCAGGCTTATACCCGGGAAGATGTTTTTTCGCTGCCGTCCCATCCAAAACATCAAGTTATAGGTCAAGGCTTAGGAAGAGAAGCCCAGGTAGATACGGAGTTTTCAGGCACGCCTGTATACGGAAAGCTTACTGTGCAGGCCATAGTTGCGGCTGACGGAGTTGTTGCCCCTTTTCCTGTGCCGCATCTGTCTGGTGAAGTTCCTCCAAAATGGCTTGTAACGACGCGTCTGGATTTTGAAGCTTTAGAGAACGTTGTGGGTATTCAGCCCGACGAGCATCGCGTGAAGGCGGTGTATGTTTTGGCAGAAAACGATCCGGAAGAACTTGACATAGCAGCCCGGGAAGCTGCGGACTACGAGCGTGAAGTGGAAGAATACACTGCTGCCCTCCGCCAGGCGCACGAGTACGCTGGCACTACGGCAGTAGACTCCGAGAGGCTCAGGCAAATGGGCGTACCGCGATATCCGGGCAGACCTCCGGTTGGCCCGATCATATTGTTCAGCGAGTTTACTCATGACCTGCCGGACGAATCCGACGCCCAAGTGGTCAACAGCCATCCAGACAATCCGCGCGCCGGGCTCCTTAGGCAATGGTTTGAGGAGCCGCCGCATGCTGACGGCATGGCCATGCTAAGCTCAACCATCAACGGTTCTGTTCACGCAGACGAACTGCCTCGTACTATTGGGTGGCTGCTTAGGCAAGCGTGATATCTACGACTCACCTGCCAACTGGCGCAGCTAGTCGCCCGTGAGTTGTGGTGCGTAAGTCGTGATATTCTTTAGTCATGAACAAAGCCTTCCTGTTTGACCTGGACGGTGTGCTGATTGCGGATGAGCAGATCTGGGATGACAAAAAACAGATTATTTTCCGGGAACTTTTTGGGGAAAAGATTCAAGGCAAACTGGGCAATACATCCGGCATTAACATGGATGCAATCTATGAAATGGCTGTGCAGCTTGGGGCAACCAGTGATAAACAGACATTGGTTGATGCGCTGCATAAGGCAGCTGAGGGTATTTATAAAACCGCACCCATCCCGGAGGGGTTGGACAAGCTTGTAGCCGTCCTGAAGGACCTGAACTACCGCATTGGCATTGTGTCATCCTCACCCATGACATGGGTAACAACCGTTACCAAACGCCTGCCTTTTGAGGACGACATAGAACTGATCATTTCCTTGTACGAACAGCCGGATCTGGCCCAGAAACCGGCACCGGACGGCTACCTGGCGGCTATGAAAAGCCTGCAGGCCAGCCCGGCCAGTACTATCATTCTGGAAGATTCAAATGCCGGCATCCAATCAGCCAAAGCGTCCGGCGCATTTACGATTGGCCTGCGGCAAAACCTGGCCAAAGGCTATCGTCAGGAGGGTGCGGATGTATACGCAAACACTATGATTGAGGTCGCGTCCCTGGCAGCACATCAAATAATTTGATCAGATCTTATTAATCAGCCGCTCAGTCCGAAGAGAAGTCTTGGATGGGCTTTTAAGCCTCTGGGCCTGGCAGTTCGGGAGCTGTAGGACCTTGTACCCGATGGACATATGCCTCAGTCAGATCAGTGGTTATTTCAGCGATATCCCTGGAAAGCATCAGAAGTTCAGCCGCGGCAGCTACTTCAGTTGGGTCAGCTTCTTGTATCCATTTTGGCTTGAGCTCACTTAGACCAAGCCGCGCCACACCTTGCGCGCCTAAAGTTGTTGCCTGGAGGGCTTGCCCCGTAGTATCAAGCGTATGGCCAAAAGGCTCCTCGCCCCTTTGGACGCTGACTGCGGCAAGTTCAATTGCGCTTACCACTCCTGACAATTCTTCATGGAGATCGCCCATATCTCTGTCGCCTATCAGCTCATGGATTGCCGGGCGACCTTCTTGCTCATCAGTACCATGTATAGCCTCATGTGTCTCAGCGAGCGCCCTAGTCCAGAAATCCGGCACGATACACTCCTTTTTCTGTCTTAAATTGTAAGCGGTAGACTCTAGTGTAGCACTGACTTGCTTCAAAAACTGAATCAGAGTGTGAGGGTTCTTAGAAGAGAAACCAAAGGATCTGGATCTGACCCTCAAAACCCCACTCCCTCCACCGTCATTCTCTGACCCCCGATCGGAGTCGAGGGCAGGCTTGATCAGGGAATCCAGTAGATACAAGTAATTAACTTTCTTTATTGACTGGATACAGGCTCTTGGGCTTGATTGGGGGCCCGGTATGACGGGGGTTTTGAGGGTCAGGGATCCGCCTCTTAACAAATGTATTTTTGTAGATTTTTACTGGTTGTTTGCTTCTGTAACTGGTACGGGTGTACTGCTCTGGAGGCCAACTTCAAACTTTACGAATGTAAACAACGCCAGGTAGAGAATGAGGATATAGGCGGAAAAGCCGGCGGATTCCAGGCTCCAGGCGTTGAGGGTAAGGAGTGTCACGCCAGCGCTGACGGCAAACAGCATGAATAAAAAGGGGCTTTCCGATCGAGGGTCTTTGTAGGCTTTGATGAGCGTAGGTGCGGCGGCAAGGCCGTCGGCGGTAATGCTCAGGGTAACCGCTAAGGCTCCACTGCCGGTGATCTGCCACAAGATCAGCGCCACAATAGACGCCCCGCCGCACACCAGGTCAAAGCGCGAAGGCCGGAACTCGCCCTTTTTCAGGCCGGCTATAAACACGGCGAGTGGGCACAAGCCGACCATGAGTGTTAGCAGTGCCGCGGGCCCCACATCTGCCTGAAGCTGTGCGGCAAACGCAATCATCGGCGCCAACGACCACAAAAGCCAGGTCACCAGATTGGGCCGGGTGTTACTTTGAAACATATCCTTAATATACGAATAGGCTCCCCATACAATTAGTAGCACTGCCAGATACATAAAACGTTCGTCGAGCATTTCTCTCCTTTTGGAAATGGATTTCCGGCACATTAGACCTCTTCCAAAACCCCGTGTCCCGGGAGTTTTGAAAGAGGTCTATTAAAAATCGCCGCAGACCGACGATATGAGTAAATTGTACAGAGTTTCGGGGCTGATAACATGAGAAAACTAACAAACAGGCTGTCGGCTGGTGTCTGCCAGTGCTTCGTCGGTACCATGGGCAAGGAAAAAATTCTTATAAAAAATCCCACTCCAACCAAACGTCGGAGTGGGAATAGGTGCCAAGGTGTGGCGCTACGGACGGACGGCTTCGACTGCCAGATGCATGTCGTCTAACCGGAAGGTAGGGCTGCCAACTTTTGCGGCCTGTACATATACCCGGTAGGTGCCTGTGGGCAGGAAGGTTCGCGAGTTGCGCTCGATGGCGTTGCTCTCCCAAAGATCTGCACTGGGGCTGTCAAAGGCAAAGTCGGTTCCCGACTGTGGGTAAAGCTGGGTGACTGCTCCGGCAGAGTTCACTACTACTATCCGGACCGAGCACCAGCTGCCGCCTGTACACATGGACTCTGCGGTAAAGCGGGCGTCAACAAGGCGTCTGGTATTGGCGGGCACAGAAATTGTCCTAACCATACCAGGCACATTTACCCAGGTACCGGATGGTGTGGCGGCTGGAACGGTGTAGGCTACATCGTTAGTGGCAAAGTACTGCCGGTCACTGAAGGTACCGGTGGAATTGGTGATGAGAGCATAGGCGGTGCCTGCTCCTGCTCCAACCACTACGACTGCCGCCGCGGCTAAACCGATTGCCATTTTTTTGGAACTCTTAACAAATGAAAGAAGCATACTGCTTTTCCTCTCTATACGGCCATGAAGGGCCTGTTTTTAGATTATTTTACCTTTTCATTCACATACCAACTAAATACCTTTGCTATAGGCGGTGCCCCTCATATTACATCTTGCGCCTATGATAGGGCAGGCGAATGACGCAAAGCTGTAAGTTATTTTATAGAGATTATGTATACGTAGTGAGTCAAATTACTTCGGTACCAAAGCAGTTCAGGCTTAGAACGCATTTCATATCTCCATCCCGCCCGGTCTTCCGATCAGAAGCCGCCCATTCCGGCGTCAATCCGCCCCAGCCTCCCGGCCGTACCTATGGGTATGCCCCAGAAAACTGGAACGAATTGCTGCTTGCTTTCTAAAAGCAATGGATCAATTTTGGCATCGGGAGCGAGATATGAGATGGGTTCTGTTTATATTCCCATTCTGGTGGTCCCTGAAAGACGTCTTCTGCTAGCCTCCGTACGAACTTGCGCCATAATCGTCTAAACCTTCTGTGCGTGCCGGGTTCAAAGATTTATCCACGTTAGAAAGCATGCCGCTTATGCCTACAGCACTCAATATCATAAGCCCTACGACTTGCAGAAACTCTTTGCGGGAAAGTTCGCGCTGCAACAGTTCTTGAAATTTATGCATCTTTATCATGGGCACCAGCCTTTTTGTTTGTGTGCGGGGCACAATGTTCTAGTACTATGTTAGCATAAGCTGGAAGCGGCTCCCAAACTACTGACCCACATGCACATTCCTGTCACGGCTGAACTTGATTCAGCCGTCCAGAAAAGGTATATAGCAACTGGATTCCCGTGTTAACCGAACAATTTCGGTTGACGCGTAAGCGTCAACCGAGACTATTCGGTTAAGCCGGATCCCGGCCCCCGAGCCGGAATGACAGCGGCGATGAAAAAAGTGCACGCGGGTCAGCCCAAACTGCCCCGGCAAGCCCATTCTAATCATTGGTCACGGCTGTGTAGGTGACCTGACCGGTATAGATGCCGTCCGGTTTGGCCGTATCAAGCCGTGCGCCGAACCATACCTCGGTGACTTCTGCGGGGTTTGCGGCCGAGGACGTGGACTTAAGCGTGTGGGCTGTCTGGTTGCTGGCAGGGACTCCGGCAAAGGTATACAGCGCGTTGGGATCACTATTCTGCGCACCTGTTGGACCGGCGCCAAAGCTGGCAAGGCTGTCAACGCGATAGCCCCAGGTATTTAATGCCAGGGTAACCGGGCTTGCTTGCGTGCCGCCAGAAGCGGTTACTGTATTAGCGCCGCTGGTGAGTGCTGTATCCGTGTCAGAATCAAGAAAAGTCAGCGTATAGCCGGTGCTGGCATCGGTTTCGACAATTACCTCGTCTTCAGCCGTGGTATTGACCCCGCCACTGGTCGGTGTGACTGCCAGGGTAACCGTTCCGCTTGTTAGCACGCTGATTCCGCACGTATCGTAGGTACAGGTGTCATACGCTCCAGACCCGTACGGCAAAGCCGACAGCATGGTCGCGCCGGAAGCAAATCCAAGGAACAACAACGGGGCTCCCCATAGAACCAATCGCCCCGGCAGTGTCCGTGCAGGTATGAGCTTTGCTCTGAATATCATTTTGGACCCTTACCTTTCCAGTGTTTGAAAATTTGCGTTGGGTCTGTAAAGAACCCCAGCTTAGCGAACAGGATATAAAGAGTCACGGTAATCCCAATGCCCGCAAAAGCAACTGGCACAATCCAGGAAGGCGCAGGCTTTCTTACTCCGGCGGGCTGGTACGTCACCACGACCGTTTCCGATGAGCGGGTGTTTGCCCCTTGGCCGGTTGTTGCGACCAACCGGTTCTCGCCCGGCTGCAGTGTTATTCCGACCGTGAACCGGCCTTCGGCATCAGTTAGAACCTCGGCTACTATCCGGCCGTTTTGCAGTAAGCGGACAGTGGTGTGCGCCGAAGCCAGGCCCACGACACGTATGTCAGGATCAGGTACCCGCGCGCCATGTCGCGGCTCCAGGATGACCGGCCGCGAACCGGCATCTGGGCGTTTGCCTGTGCCTGGTTTCTTTTCATCAGGCTGGCCTGCGGGCGGCGTTTCGATTGGCGGCTGGGTGGCTGTATCGTCTGGAACTGTCACAGGTTCTTCGTCGCTGTCAATGCCGTCGTCAGGACCTGGCGGAGGTGTAGCTGCCTCGCGTTCGACACTGACCGGGCTGGAAAACGCAGGGTCATCACAATCGTCATTGGTGCTGGCTTTCAGGACATTCGTACCCATGTCCAGGCTGATACTTATGACAAAGCTGCCGTCTCCTCCCGATGTCACAAAACCGACCTGGACACTGTTACGATGGGCATAGACCGTGACGCCGGGTAATGCCTGGCCAGTCATCAAGACCGAACTGTCTTCGGTTGTTGTCCCGTCTGCCGGGGATGAAATCGTTGGCGGGGGGTTGGGTGCCGGGTAGCAGACTTTGACATTGACGTTCGAATCTATGGCTATGGTACTGGCTGGCAACAGGCCCACAAGCAATGCTGTAGCCAGGAAAATTCCCAGCCCCTTTTTTATAAAAGAGAGTTTGTCTCTAGCGCTTTTTCTTGCGTTTAGCACGCCGTTTGACCCAACGGATTAGCACAATTGCCCAGGCAACGATTATCACCGTCCATAATCCTAACCAAAACGGCGAGCCGACTACAACCCACTGTGATTTGAGCTCGGCAGGTTTGCCAAGAAAAGTAATGTCACCTTCGATTTTGTACAAACCAAACGGCTGGCTGAGCTTCAATTCCGGGCTGAATTTTCGTATCGTTGCCGGTAAAACGGTACCGCTGATATCTGTGGTCGAGACTGTGCGGCCAAAGATGTCCTTGAGCCGCAGCTTTCCAGTCGCCTCAAAGTGCACGTTGCCTTCGTTTTGTACGCGCAGCGAGGCCGTGACCGGGCGGTCACGCTGCCAGCCTTTTGCCTCAAAGCTGGCGACGGTACCCTTTTCTATTGAACCGCCGTTGACTGTCAGATAGACAAGGGAGCCAACTCTTTTTAGGCGGGCTACTCCCGTTGCGTCAGCTCCTTCAGGGGTGGCCGTTTCGGCGAATATCACGGCGTAGTAGCCGCGCGGCACTGCGTCCTTTGGTACGGAGACCGTGTAGTCCAGATCTGCCTGGCCCTCCGGAGCCAGTTTTTTGGTATCACCCGGCACCTTGATCCAATCAACGGGCGAGACCGCTCCCGGAATGGGCTCGAAGTCCTTTTCATACGCCTCGTTGCGGATGCTGAAATCTTTTACATACACCCGATAATTAACCGGCGTGTTACCGGTGTTGATGACCGTAAACTTTCCGGTCAGTTGTTCGCCAGGATCAGCGTCGAGCGTCAGTTTGGTCGGTGATATGCCGATACCTTCCCGTTCTGGCTGTTGCCCCTGGGCGAGCAGCGGCCAGCCGGGCAAAGTGAAACTAACTGCCACGGTCACAGCCAGGATGGGCAGCAATCGTTTACGGGCGTATAGCTTCATCCTGTCTGAAGCTTTATAGCGTCCACCTGTAAACCTGGCCAGGCTCCGGGATATCACAATGACCTTAATTAACCGTTGCGGTATAAGTTACGATGTCCGTATAGGTGCCAGTCGGCTGCGTGTCATTAGCCCGGGCGCTGTACCATACGTCGGTCACATCACTACCTGGGGCTGCTGTTGTTGCGAGTGTAAATGGGCTGGCGTTGGCCGGAATACCTGCGTAGGTCAGAGCGCTTGGAACAGCGTTGCTTATAACCGCGCCAGGACCGGCCCCAAAGCTGCTGAGTCCGTCTACACGCCACCCCCATGCGTTGTTGACCAGGGTGATTGGTACTGCCGGCGTACCGGCGCTGGCCGCAAAGCTGTTGCCGCCGCTGACCAGGGTTCTGGTGGCGTCCGCGTCTTGCAGGGTCAGCGTAAATCCGTCGCCATCGTTCGTACTCACCGTGACAACATCAGTGTTGGTAGACTGCCGGCCGGTAGCATCCGGAGTAAGGGCGCCCAGCGTGACCGTGCCGCTTGTCGTAAACGTTGATATAACCCCGGCAACATCCACGTTAACGGTGGTGTTCGCCGCGCTGGCGGCCAGCGGCACAGCCGCAAAAGCCAAGCCCGCCAGAACGAAACTTGCCTTTGTCGTCGTTTGGAGAAGTTTGCGTATCATGTTTATTCCTTGTTTCTCTTTTTAGTATGGCATTCTGAGTAATATTACCATAACCGTTTCTTAAATAGTATTCAGAATATGAAGTAATATATAGGAAGCCCAGAGGTTCAGACAGGAGGGATCGAAAACTCCATACACCCCGCTTTTGTTCGTGTTTTGACTGTAGAACCCATTTCAAATCCCCTCCCTACTGCAAACCCTGTCCGGTGCACCAGGAGGCTGTTTTGCTTCGCACCATATCTAAAGATATGCTTTGTTACAAGAACAGCCAC
>Ga0193742_1001210_pt1 | contig 15850 bp, 21 predicted proteins | sample L2c1metaG_FD_165511 | JGI IMG/M metagenome (GOLD analysis project Ga0193742, IMG submission 165511) | Soil microbial communities from a riparian zone of the East river system, Colorado, United States - L2c1 | ecosystem: Environmental > Terrestrial > Soil > Riparian zone | place: USA: East River... | reverse complement strand
CGCAGCAATAACATCTAGTGAGCCGCCTAAGACACAGTTGTCATCTCGTGTTGGATCGTATTCCCAAACAGCTGTTGTATTTTCGACAGCTGCAATATTTGTAATGTGGTTCATGACATCGACGTTCCCAAGGTTGACGACATGCCCTAAACAACTACACAAGATTGCTTCAGATAGGAAGCTTTGAATTGACAATAAATGTACAGTAATTGTAGTTCTTCACTATTCCACTCAAGGCTGCGATGAACGTGAATATCCTTGATAGTCTTGCAAGTCGTGTTGTTGTTACCGGCGTTATTTAATGTCGCCGTGTAGAGCTGAGAAATGACATGGGAAATTCAGTGATGATGATAGTTGTGTGACAAATCAAGTGACATGCCTTTGAGCCCTTCTTATCCATGATACCAACACGGTTGAGCAATCCGACAGCATACCTTCCTAAGTTCTCCCCACTGTGTGCACCTGATAAAGCCTTGAACCCGATCAGCTCAGCTCTCATCTTCCATTTCCCATCCTTTACCTCAATCCAGTGCCCCAACATCCCAAGGAATCCTTGCTTCGTATTGTCCACCGTCCATGTATCTTCAGTGATTGATATTTTTCCTGGAGCCGCCTACTCATGTAAGTTGTCAGTGCATGTCAAGACTTGTGCAATCGAACATTACTTACAGTTATCGCTTCCTTTAGCTCCTTTATACAAGTTACAAACTGGTTATGGAGATAAACTCTTACATCATAAGAACTTGTAAGGTCGTGCATGGTTGATTTTGGTCTCATTGAGACAAGTGAGTTGTGAAAGGCAAGGTTATCAGCAAGAGCCAAGGGCTATAGGTAAGTCATGAGTAATCTCCGGGTATCAACGTGTAATATCAACCTACTTGATTGTTAGTCACAATAAGCTTTGCAACAGCCTGAAGAGTGCCTGATCTTGTTAACTCGCAAGGGCCGGTAATGGTCTTGAAGTCCAATTGCTGCTGCCTCTGCTTCTTCGTCATTTGGCCTTGCTCTTCGGCTCTTTTATCCTCTTGCATACCCCTCCAGATAGTTCGTTGGATTGCCCAATGATTGACTGGTATCTTGGCTTTTTTGCACTTCTCCACGTAAAGTTTGTAATGCTGACAAATATGTTGGCGGCATGACGAGTTTCCCCCTTTATGAAAAGCCTTGCGCTTTCCATTGGCTTTGAAAAAGTCTTCATTGTCCCTAAATCTCTGTAAGTACTGTGTCTTGCGCTTTCCCAATACGAAAACTTACTTGCAAGGGTTACACCACCTTCCTGATTCTGTCTCATACTCACCATTCACTACCTTGAACTTGACCGTGACTTTGTCTGACATTATTGTGAGGAGATCAAGGGTAGATTCATTTTTGATGGGAAGTTCCTCCAGGTTGGCGCTGTGTTGATGGTCATTCAGTCCATCGTCCTAGGAATCAGTCAGCCTCAGTTTATCTCAGTGGGATCATTACTAACATCTCATTCATCAGACCCCGGTTCTGTACCAGTACCTCCATCCACAATCTCCTCCTCAGGCGTGTCAACAACCTTGTCAACGACCTCCATCTCACCCTCTGATTCCTCAGTGTGCTTCCGCTTTTCTTTGCACTTCTTTTTTACTCTGTGTTCTGAGTCTTTGGACTCAGACTCATCTTCCTCACTCTCAGATTCACTGGCTGCCCTTTTCTTGCTCTTCTTTCTGTTCTTGCTCTTCTTGCTCTTGCTCGTGCTGGGCTTCCCTGACTGCTTAGGAACAGGCTTAGGCTGGTGCTGCCTTGGGGGAACCCCTTGTGCAATTGTTCGAGTAGTGATGGCCATGGGTGGGACTTGTGATATATGGAAATATTTTGAAATATTTCGAAGGAAGTGTGGGACACACAAAGCAGTGCATGTAATGTTTTGAAAAGCATTTCTTGTAGTTGTGGATTTGGTTCTCATCAACAGTAGTTTATTTCACTGTACTTTAAAACAATTTTGACCCAAGACCAGCATGGGATTGAGGGTGAAAAGACCGGTTGGGACCAGTAAGACCGGTCTTCACTCGGTCTTTAATTTTCAGAGATCCTGTTCAACTGAAGACCGGACTGCAGTTGGGGTCCTAATCGGTCCCAATATTTTTCGGTCTGCATCGGTTAGGGTCTGGTCCAGTCTGCGGTTTTTTGGCAGTCTTGTGACCAGACTTCGAAGCACTACCAGGAAATGATGGGGATGTTGAGAATTCGGGATGTGGGAGGCATAAGAAGGCCCCTCGCCAGATTGGCACCCTCAACAGATGCCTATGCAGGATAGTGGTGGATCCCAATGTCAACTTGGGTGATGCAATCCAATGTCAGCAAGCAGGGATGTGAGACTCGTTGGGTGCGCTTTATCTTCCCATATAAAGGACAGTCATAATTTGGACTTACCTTTTGTACAGTATTCCTCAGTGCCTTGAACTTGAACAGGCCCCGGAAAAATGGGTTTGCGAGGCTTGCGAGGCATCTGAGCAAAGTGCGCACGGAGATGATGTCATAATATTACTATATTTAGAAATGTGCCTGATAGTTAGTTAGTTCAACCCGGCCTTGGAAAAAAAAATCAACACCACATATTTGTTTTCAATGCCAGAACCCCCTTGATTTCATGGGCTATTATGAAGACACAATGTCTGATGGTGATGACGAACGACAGTGCACAACGCACCGCAGACGACACACGACGACGATGCATGACAGCACCGCCGATTTCTGACCCCATCCGTTTTTTACCCTCCACAACCCGTTTTCAGCCCCCACTGTCTGTTTTTAACCCCACCAACCCGTTTTTCAACCTTTTTCAACTCACATTGCCTCGTTTTTGACCCATGTCACCCATTTTAAACCCATACAACCTTTTCGACTCACTGACCACATTTTAATGTATTATGTATTCAAAATTAAATGTTGTATTATTAAGAGCATGCTAATATGACCAAAAAAATTGAGTTGCTTGTTCAATGTTGTGCAAATGGCCTTTAAGACTAATTTTTTGAATGCGATGAACAAGATAGTGGCTTATAGAGCCACTTCGGGTGCTAATTATACTTAAATATGTCATATAAAGTTGTTTTTTGCGATTTTTTTGTGATTTTTTCACAGTTCACCTTTTCGAACAGGTTCTAGAACCAGAACCGAACAGGCAGAACCGGTTCTAAGCGGTTCTGTTCCAGTTCCGGTTCTGTTCTGGCCAAAGACCGTCGGTTCGGTTCTCGGTTCTCCAAAAAAGGTCGAAGAACCGGACTGACCGAACTTCGGCAACACTATTCCCAGAGTTCGAGAATTCTTTATAACACCGGGCTTCCCATCCAATACCATTCATAGCCGGCGGGAAGTCTGTTCAAACTAAGTTTGTTACCACATCAGCAACTTGCCCACTCGTAGCGCGATATGATATAACAAAGCTGATGACTACGCCTGCATGGGTGTAGGTGCCTTTTGAAGGCAGTGTACAAAGTACTACAAACACCACAATCTCCGTATACGGAGGTGTAAAAAAAACCTTCCTTATTCGACGGTTACCTTCCTTATCGACTACAAGGACCTTCTGGCTTGGGCCGGTGGGGATAGACACAACTCACAAAACCAGGTTTTTCTGATGAAGGTCAACGTGAAAGTCCACTTGATGCTAGCCCGTTCTGAAACAAATTTGCCAATGGATTCATGTCGAACAGTCTACTTATCAACCCCCTTTCTGTGCAATGGTTCCTTTCATTGAGACATAGGGGTTTGTCTTTATTTCCATAACCACAACGATGTTAAAGCGTACAAAGTCTTCTTCGCCGCTCGCAACTCCCTCTCCTGCTTTAGACTCGCATACTCGTAACACCCGTGTTCACCGACAATCGGGTATTCCATCAATAAATCGCCCGAGAGCTCTCAGCGGTGCAGGTGTTTCTAATGAAACGAACGTTCCGCATATTGGCAGGCCATCGGCCACAAAGATCGGGTACCAGCATCCTTCTAACGCTCAAGCATCCACGCCCACCCCCCACCGCCGACTCACCTCAATGCCTCAACGCCTACCTTCCGTAATTCAAGCCCAGATAGACATCGACGGTGACAGGATCGCAAGGGGCCTCCTCAGCCCTCCTATCGTCGACTTCACCCGTTTTGATGATAGGTATCGCGGTCCACGTAGCGGGAACTTTGAGGGACTGGTCACGAAAACGAAACAGATAAATGTCAACAATGTTAGCATCAAACCGATTCTGAAACGAAACCCGCATTCTTCTGGATTGATGAAGAATAATACGAGTGATATGATCTTGGATCCACACCCTGCTTCTCTGAGGAAGCCTGATCCGAGACTCATCATTTCAGCTCTAGAAGCGGTTGTTCTCGATTCTGTAAACAAACCTGCAGATTTTCTTGACGTTTACGACCTACTCGGGATGCATCAGCTAGACCAGTTGGACTTCGAAGAACGTGATATGGCGAGAGGGGATAGTAGTCAAACGTATTCTAGAGGAGAGATGGGTAAGGATTTGAATCCATTATGTAGTCGTGTTACTGATCCTTTCGAATTTATTGCAGTGGTTCTCGGAGAATCTTTACGAAAAGCCTCGATCTATGCATCGACAACGATGGTTTTGGGCGGGCGTGAACATGAATTGCCGATCGTTGTGGTTAGCTGTATCGAGGAATTGTATCGCACGGGTAAACCACGGACCTTTCCTCCTTTATGTAAACCTGGAGATTGATTCCACACTTTCTTCAGGCATTTACCAGTCCAATCTATTCAGGACGCTACCCAACCGTTCCCGTCTCTTGGAGCTCATCAAAATATTTGATTCAAAACAACAACCTCCGGGAAGCATTATTCGATCTAGACATTCATCACCCCCAAAGAATCCCGTCAAATCAGGATTTGGCGCCAATACATCTCTTCATCTCGAATCGACTCCAGATATCTGCGCTCTCCTATCAACTTACCTCTCGGCTCTGCCAGAACCCATTCTCCTTCCAGCACTTTTCCGCTCGATATGGGACTGGTGTGGATTGGAAGAAGACGAAGTAGATACATCACAACTCAAGCCTTTCCGACGTCATATATCTTCGGTCCCCCTTTCCAGAACATACACAAACCCAACCGAATCGACCCGTATCTTAGTTGCTCAACTCGTTCTTCATCTACTACCATCACCCCACTTCTCTTTACTTGTATATATCCTCGCATTTTTCAGCCAAGTCGCTATGGTCCATGAAGAAAACGGGGTAGGGGTGGAAGATCTAGCTCGTATGTTTGGAGGGCGGATCTTTGGAGGTGGACAATCTAGACGACGAAAACCTTCTGCCGAAATAGCTATGGTGGATGCTCATGAGCCGAGAATGGAAGGAGAGGTTATGATGTGCTGGTTTTTGAGACGATGGGGACCCATTTCGGAAGGTCTGTTCGACGTGATCGAGGACGCGAAAATGGGAGTTTTGAAGCATCAACAAGACGATAGTAGGCGCCGAAGCCTTGAGAAACCTTTGAAAGACGACTCTGTACCGAATTTTCTTGGCGATGGCGAAGTCCCATATCATTCGTCTGATCGTGATACTCCGTTTAGACCACCCTCGCAGGATGACATGTCTCAGTCTAGTGGCGATGGTTCTCCCAAACCTCCTAGCTTTCATCCTCCTCCTCGCGATGATATCCCTTTGAAAATAGGATTGAATCAAAAAAATAACGGCTTTGAAGAACTTGGCAGCGATTCAGCCAAAAGTTTGGATTATGGTATGTTCCATCCTGGCCATTTTCCTTGTCGACCAAAAATCAAAGCTATCCTAGCACCTCCAGCTGGCGGAACTTTGGACATACCGACTGCCACTAGTAATACGGATGGAGAAAGCGTTTATTCTGCGACTGCGCGTAAGAAGATTCTATCCTGTTTTCCTTTTTTACCTTGAATTGACATCTTCATAAGTTGATGAACGCCTTTTAGATGTATCATTACCAACTCTACTTCATCAATCTTTTCCCATTGGGCCATTCAACGACGACGACGACGATTCTCGATCTGTCATTTTAACGAACATCGCTAAGACGGAAGACGAAGCTGGTCAACGTGTTTTAATATTGGAGGCTGAACTCGAGAGATTAAACAAAGCTGTTACAGAGTCGTTCCAGGAATTATCAACAGAAAAACAGAAAAATTCGGATTTGAAAAGCCGTATTGAGGAGTTGGAGTTGGCATTAGAGTTGGAGAAGAAGAAGAACGATACTGAGTCGGTTTTGGACGCAGATGAATATAGAGGGATGTTGGAGATTGCGAAGAAGGAAAGAGATGATGCTTTGGACCTTGTTCGCGAAATTCGCAAGTTGATGGTCAAAAACTAGGAGAAAAGGCTGCTACTTCCCTGGTGGTCGGACAAAGTGTTTTTAAATTTTGTTGGACCTTTTTTTCTACAGTCTTCCTTTCTACAGCCACATAACATATCAAATTACGAGACTTACAACACGACTACTATCAAGACGTCACTACTGCTCTGGTTCTATCTACGATTCTCTCTTCCAAATCAAACCTTTTTCCTGAATTGTCACCTTTACGTACTCGCAAAACAACACTGTCACTCTGTTACCAGGCCTTGATACTTTTTAGCAGCCGATGGTTTTGCGGTATGTGATGCACATGCATGGTATATAATTGATTGAATCAGTTTTTATGATACCATATTTACAATACCAGGGATACCAAAGTCATCGTCGTCCAGACGATCCACCGACACGCCTTTTCCTGCTTCTAGAACTGTGTCCCTGTCGCTCTGAGGGAGGATTGATAATTTGGCGGAGTAGGTACTTGAGCAGATCTCCTGCATACGCGTTTTCTTTAGGAAAATACCTTCCTGTCTGAATCGTATATTCGCTTAGAGCTTGGACGGTGTCGAAAACGGTTATATGTCGCCTGGGATTTTCGAAGCTGTCGACGAGGTCAACAAGGTTCACATGGGTATTTGTGACAACCTGATAAACGTAATGAATAATGACTGGTAAGGGATAGCGTTGCAAATGAAACTTCTCACTCGACGACAATCCCCGAGGCTGCTCGGAACGGGGTAAATATGCAGACGCCTGCACAGGTTCTGCCATGCAGCCAAGTCCTCCGAATCCGTCCCATAATTTGCATTGAATTGCTGTGTCAACGCGTCTTTGAACCTGCTGTGTTCGGATTCTCGCTCGTCGTCACCTCGTTCCCAACCAAGATGGTCGCATAAACGGTAAAATTCAGAGGTCGCCGCGTTTCGTGGGTTGTAGCTGAAGTCTCCACTGTATTGCGAAAAAAATCCTACAAGAGCTCCTTGCTAAATATCAGGCATAATGGATTTCCAGCAGGAACTTGGTTAACAGAGTGTTGGACTTGAAGGATCCGAATTTCACGTACGGTTGACATACTATTGGCTGAAACCCTGAGTACTTTTATTCGAGTTTGATGCGTGGGTGAGGAAGTCTAGGAAATATTGTCCCCAGAACGTCATATATATATTAAAAATACGAGCCTCCCCTTTGTCGGATGCTAATGATAAAATGCGCGTGTTAACTTTAACGTTCCCGCCACAAAATGGAAGGTCGTTTACCTCATTGTATCGAGGTAACAGGGCTACTTGTCAGCGCTTATAATTTAGAGTAGTATACGCTTTACGTCCTATGGTTCTTATTCCGAGTTTGCCGCCTCAGAAGCATTATTTCCGGTATTATCATGGGACATTCAATGCTACTTGGAAAGCTTGATATTAGTAGTACATGCCAATTTGTTAATCTAGAGTTTATATTTTGGAGAAACTCGGAATTGTTCTGATGCCATCTGAGATCTTCGTTTTCAACCACTCGACTCTCATCCAACAATAGCTACACTCGTCCAGGACATCCTTATGCTCGTTGACAGTATTGGAAAAACGCGAAAGAGAGCTAGAATCCAGCTTGACGTCTAAAAGGATCGCGGTATAGAACTGCTCCCATTTATCGCATCCCCCTCCACCGCGATGTTGAAAAAACGGAATATTCCCGTACAAGATGGTTAAAAGGTTTGACCAACGTTCACGATAGCGAAACTAGTAAGGACCTCATAATAATGCCCAATCGTAACGAAAACCATGGCTTACAAATTGAACGACTGTACTGGCTGGTAAGCCAGCTGCGGTGGTGTGTTCCACAAATTTTTCCAATGGGGTACGAATCAAGGAAGGAGCAGTCTTGTCTGCAAGTTCGCCATAATCGTGTTTAACGGCATACAAAAAGACCTCCAAGGGGTAGATGTTGAGACACTTCCTGAGAAATAATTGGGTTAACTCTGGCAATGAAAGAGGTATCAAGTGGATAAAACTCAACTCCATGCACAACTTACAAACTTGCATCGCAGAGAAAATCATGTATTTCTCAACCGCCTCTGCAAGTAATTCCAGCGTCCGGAATTTTATTGTCCTTAAATCTGGTTGCCGCGTATTATGCATCAATTGCAAGATGAGACGCAATACCGAGCCGTTCTCTGAGAGTGTGACAACTTCGTTGTCAGAATTGGTTGCTTCGGCTATGGGGAATCCAGCACTGAATTGCTCAAGATTCGCCTTGTGTGCCCCAAAGATAATACCATCAGATGATTCGAGCAATAAATCAATGTGCAAATAGCAATCTTCGACTGGTATTGAGAGGACTTCTGAGTATGTAATTCCAACGTTGAGCTATGATAGTTAGACGTACCGGGACAGATAGACTCTGCCATTCGGTGATCCATGTCCGATGGTTAATATCACTATATTATAGTTGAATCAGGGTAAAGCAAGGTGGACAGTTGATGAGATAGTGATGGATTGAAGATAAGAAACGACTTGAATGAGACACCTTCCTTACATAAGCTGGGCGCTTATTTGAATATGACCTAGATATTTTTGCACGGATTTTGACAAGTCGACAAGTATATGACGATCTTAGAACATGAATATCGCATATATAAATTTAGAGGCAACCAAGTGTTGTTCCCGGAGACCAAAGGAATTTTGGCACTCAGCAACATAATATATCTCGTCAGTTGCCACTGAACGAAATCTTCGGTAGATAAACGGGAGATCAGAGATTTTAGGCTGGCTTAGTGTAAAACTGTCGTGACAAATGTCAGGAAACCACTGAGAACAGAAGTCTGCCAAAGTAAACAGGACCGAGCTCTGTTGGGGTGAACGACGAGTACGTAGTACAAGGACAAAAGGTAAATTACCGCACGCTGTGACCAGCCTTACACTTAGCTCGTATTAACCATGCAACGATTTCATCGATGCGCTAAATCTGCGTTACATTTCCATTCTTAGATGACATGGGGAAAATGATGAGAAAGGGTGATTGACGGAGTCAAGCCCTTGGCTTATGCTTTTGCGAAGCGTCAGGAAGCCTTGAATCGGGAATCGTTGAAAGCAAGGTCACTCTACCAATAGGGCTGTGTCTGTCATCGATTACTTCATTGCCTATACAATTCGTGTATCCTTCTTGTTATTTTTTTTTTACTTTTACTGGGAGATGAGTCCGCTGACTACATACGGCGTCTTTCAATGGTGATGTTTTATATCTACCCAGAAATTTCATGTTTCCCTGACGTTACGCTGAGGCTTCTTCTGGGCATATCCGTTACTTTCTTGTTTAAAGCTTCACAACATATCTCGCAGCTGTGTGTTTCTAATCCTTGAATCTCTGACACCCCACCTTCTCGTTCTTCTTTCTTCGAGTTCGGTATCTACATATCTCACCTGGGTTCTTTGGCTTTCCATTGCATGATGAAATTGATGGTTCAGAGGTGATGTACGATGGATAGGCGTCGACGATTGTCTTCGAATTATCATGGCAAGGGCCAGGAAATAACATTCAGAATAATCATCGAAAGGAGGGAAAAGGTAGTGTGAATTTGGAGTTAGGACACAAACTTTGGGATGGAAGGGACGCAAAGGGAGCCGTAGAGCCAAAGTTCCACGCGAAGGATGTGCCGTCGAAAGGAAGTGGAACACAGCTAACTAGGTTCAGCTTGGGCTTGAGACGCCTGATATCGAGCAGCAAAAGTGATAAAGCTTTTAGGCCCTGGTAACAAACGGAAAAGCCATGTATACTGAACAACTTCTATGGAATAGGATGGAGATAGGCCCGCAGAGACGTGGCAAACGAGGACACCAGATGCTGGTGTGTATGGTAATATACCACTAACATCATACTGCCAAGGAACAAACCCGAAATATTGTGGAGCAGCGATGTGGGTCGAACAACCAGAGGGCCAAATGAAGATGAGACGAGAAGTTCAGGGAATGATGTCAGAACATCGTACAGTCCATGAGCTGTCTGACGCGAGAGAAGGTCGAGTGGACGATTAAATCTCGACGTGTCGTTGTGAGAAGGCCAAGGAATATGAGATAACTATCATATATTTCCCCCAACGATCCATCTTGGACCTTGCAATTGGTTGAGATTTGGTAAAGGACTTGAGGTAAAGGGTGACTTTGATGTGACGCAACGAAAGATGTCCAACAATGTCAGTCACGGTGTTTGTCATCAAGACTATGTTAATTTTTACTTTGCTCTAGAAGCAGAGTATGCGGTCGAAAGAAGCGGAATTATTGCAATTCAAAAGGTCGGGGAGGCCCTCGGGACTGTGAATGGAGATAAAATCGACAGCGTAGGTGCCAGCAGTCTACAGTACACCGACGTTCACGATCTCAATAACACATCTGAGTTTTCAACGCTCCGATTTGAACAGAAGATGCCAGATCATGGTGGGAAAATATAATTATATGCAAGAAGTCGTAGGATACCTCGTTGGTTGTCATCAGTGATCACTACTGTTTGAACGCCTCAAAAAAATGGGAGAAAATGGCAGGTTTAGAATCGGTGTCGATGTCGGTGGTGAGATTTTTTGTCTTCCAGCTCAGAATCAGCTAGAAACTGTCGTAGGAACCAACACGGATAGTGTTATCGTTGATATCACACGAACGAAAGACCCGATGACAAGGGGTGTGGTTGCCACTTTCAAGCATGAAACGACTGTGGATATCACCACTGGCATAGAGTTTGCAGTCAAGAAGGTATTGGAACATGCAGAGATTGGCCATGGCAGCAATCAGATTCTGAGTTTGACGATTGGAACTACAGTGGGCCTTGATGATCTCTTTCCTTAGATCCCGGTTGACTTGCTCAAAAAATCGTTCTTCTCAGCATTTCATCAATGCGATTGTGCAGCTAGATACAACTAGACTAGCAAAGGTGGCCGTCATTCGACTCGCAGCTCCATATACCACTGAATGCCCTCCTGTGCGTCTCACTTTTATAGACCTTGCCGCCTTAGAGATCTAATGACATGCCACATAAGTTCATTGATTTTCCCGATGATTTGAGCGAAATTATGAATGGACACACCGCGGTCATTCACGGCGGTCTTCAGATGCATGTTTTTTGTTTGATGTTATGATAACGGATACTACTGACACCTTCGAACAAGAGATGGAAGAATCATAAATGAACTGCGAGAGCATGAAATTCTTGAGCAAGCGGACATCATCCGCTCAAAAGGCTTGAAAAATATCGTTCTCGTAGGAGTCTGTAAGTACTTAATCCTTGAATCTATTGAGTATCTATAACAGTCTCCTTAACTGCTACCTCAACCAGACTCCCCCCTCGACGTGGAAGGAAAGACCGAATATAAAGTCCGTGACATTCTGTTAAAGGAACTCGGGTCGGAGGTCAATATTGTTTGTTCCCGTGATGGTTGGTCGTGTATCGAAATCGAATACCTCTTCTTCTACTCATCATTTCTCATTTCGTAGTTGGACACGTCGGACTTCTGGAACGAGAAAATGCCTCAATTCTCAATGCTTCGATCTTGGTCTTTGCTCGCCGAACTATTCGTGGATACCAGCAGGCTATGAAGCGACTTGGACTCTCTTGCCCTCTTTATCTAACGCAGGCGGGTTTCTTATGCTGAAAATGATCATCTGTATCCTAACGTAATCAAAGTAGAATGACGGAACGTTGACTACAGCAGCAGAAGCTGCACGATTGCCCATCAGGACTTTTTCATCTGGAGCCACAAATTCTATGCGTGGGGCCTCATATTTGGCCGGCATAGATCTGAAGAAGGAAGAAGGTTCAGGGAAAAGTATCATTGTTGTCGATGTTGGAGGTACTACGACGGATGTGGGTGTGTTACTACCAAGTGGCTTCCCTCGACAAGCAGCAGCGTTTATCGAAGGTGCTTCAAACAGTTCTTGAAACTTATCCGCAAACCTTCTGATGTTGTTCTTCAGTTGCTGGAGTCAGGACAAAGTAGTGTTCTTCTGTAACTCACGCAGGAACGATATTGATCATTTCTTCAGTTTTTCGATGCCAGATGTTCATTCGATCGGCTTGGGTGGAGGGTCACGAGTTCGACTCGCAGAGAATGGCCAGGTCACTGTTGGACCAGACTCTGTGGGCCACCAGGTCGGTGCATATCTCGTCCACCCTTTGTAACTAATGCTAATCGCTATATAGCTCATAAAAGACGCCTTGGTCTTTGGGGGACAAGTACTGACGGCCACCGACATAACCGTACGAGCTGGTTTTCCTAGCCTCGGCGATCCTGTCAAAGTCGCACATATCAGCAACGAAATGGTCATCAAGGCAAATGATAATATCAAACATCTTCTCGAGGTTTGTCGTTGCAACATGCTACTTTATTAAACATAATACCATAACACTACCCAGAGAGTTGTTGATCGCATGAAAACTAGTCCTGAGGACTGCGATTTACTTCTAGTTGGAGGTGGCTCAATAATAGCGCCTACCAGCTTGAGGGGCGTAGCAACTATCATGTTTGGTATTCTATTGGAACGTAAACGTATTGCTCTTCTCATGCAAGTCGTTTATTAGATTGCCGAAATTCCATGAAGTCGCCAACGCCGTCGGAGCCGCTATTGCCAGTGTTTCCGGTGGCGTTGATACCATAGAGATATTACAGGGTAAAAGTCTTCCTGAGACTTTGACGCGTATCAAGCAGCAAGCTATTGACAACGCAGTCAAATCTGGTGCTGATCGGGCTACTGCCAGGATTGCAGATGTCAATATTTTACCTGTCCAGGTAACTCTAATTCCTATCAGTTTCAGCTTGCATCGCCGTACTCAATCACCTTTTAGTACGTGACTAACCAAGCTACGCGGATTATCGTCAGAGCGATTGGTGAACTCGCGGGAGAAACTGAAGGAGTCAATCTCGATGAAGATGATGTGCATGGGTCGGGATTTGAAGAGGACGATGACACTTCTACTGCAACATCGATCTTCCACAATCCACGGCTCAAGAAAGAGGAAATTGATTACAAATTGTACAAGCCAAATGTTGTGGGCGATGACTGGATCGTTTCCGAGACTGACCTCTGTATGATCTCAACAAACTTTCACATGTGGAATCTTGTAGCCTTATTGATGACCTAGTTTTCATAATGGAGGGATGTGGAGTTTTGGGAACGGTAAGTTCTAAGCGTTGAACGGGTGTATTCTTCATATGTACTTATCTTCTTTCTCTTCAGGGTGGAGGAGGTTCGCCTTACTCGACATACCTGTCTTGTTATCAAATTTTACGCGATGGGGGTTTCATTCACATTGTCGACCATAAATCGTTAAAAGATGACGACGTGGTCGCTCGTGGCTGTAAGATTATCAAAACCTCACATCTAAACCGATAACTCAACCAATATTTCATTAATTAGGCTTCATGGGATCTCCTTCTGTAGGATCGGAGCGCCTTCAAAGCGGTGCACATCTGAGAAAAGGAGGCATAGAATTGGCAAAGTATTGTGGGATCACTAGATTCTCTGCTACTCTATGGTAAGTGGAATCAATTTGATGAATGGTAATCCGGATTGCTTACCCTCTTTTTTTATATATATATCGGGAAACAGCGATGAGATTGGGGGTAGTAATGGCATGCAGTCCCTTCTAACGACAAAGTTGGTTTTCTCGCCGCGCATTTCTGGGCTTTTGAAACTGAAACCTGTCTTGTAGGTATTTTAATGTTCCTGCATTGGATGGAGACTTGATGGGACGAGGTTTGTTCATTTGTTATGTTTTCCTTTCTAAACGGACATTGCGTGCTGACCTCGTCTCAGCGTATCCTTTACTGAATCAGCTTTTGCCTGGTAAATTTTTGTTTGACTCTCCTCCGTCTTCAAATATTTTGACAGCGACCCTCCTTAGTGGTTTATAATCGACCCAACTCGTACGATAAATCATCCTTCCATTCGTTCTAGCCATTTTTTGAACAATTGCTTCATAGGCTAGTACCATGTTCTCTGAACGATGGGGATGGGAATACTGTGGTAAGTTTCCTCTTGACCTTGAAGAACCACTACTCGACTGCTTAGTGGCTGTATTGGGGGGTTTCAAGATCTTATCTACAGCCAAGAATGAGCATTTCGTGGAATCAATCATGCGTGTGGTAAGCACTGAAATGGGGTCTTCTGCGGCGCTATGTCTTCCTCCGCTCGCTATGCACGAGGTCAGGGATTTTGGCGTGACAAGAAGTCTAAGTCAAGCCTGGCGAATCGGACGGGCGATCGCTATATGCCGACAGGCAAAGTATATATTTCTTATATACTCTCTTTTTTGATCATAATTACAAGTTGCGTTTGATATAGCGAGATGACTGGTATCACGAATGCTATTTTGGAAGTTCAAGAAGGAAAATGTTTATTTGTTGGAAAGATCGTTGATGTTTCTAGGGTAAGCCCAGACGAACAAATATCTCTGGTTTTACGAGTAAACATGGGTTGATTATATCATTTTATTTAGGAAGTTAGAGCTGGATTCACCTGGGGTCAGGTCCGCATCAAAAAATTGCGTGAAGACGAGGTCGAATACCTTCCCAATCGTTTGAAAGAGAACTTGAGTGATGCAGCGGATGATGATGCCACAGTTGTCGTTCCTTTCCAGAACGAAAATTTGTGTGCGTATATGGAAAAGAACGATGGTACAAGAACGGTCAATATTTTTTTGCTTTTGGATTGTTTGGCAAAGCTTTTTTTTGAAAGACTTCTTGGATTTTCATGTTGGTATAGGTGATGGCAAGTGTTCCCGACTTGATCACCATCCTTGATTCGCAGAGTGGCTCGCATCTTGGCACGCCTGAATGTAAGTCTCTTAGTCTCATGAATTCAGATCAACCCTATTTTATTTTTTAATTTTAATTTTTGGGACAGATACATACGGACTTCGTGTTACCGTCATTGCTCTCGCTGGACATCCTTTATGGTGCTCGAAAAAAGGATTGGAGGTTGGTGGACCCATTGCCTTTGGGTATGTTTTCTCTTTAAAAGAAGGCTTCTACGATTCCGTGACCACTTCCTGGCACTGACCTTTCTTGTGAAATTCAGCCTCCAACATACCTTTGTGCCAGTTGGAGAATACCGTGAACCTAAATCGGTTATTGAAGAGTACGGAACCATAAGATTCTAAGTTTTTTTGTGTTTTTTGTACAGGCAGTAATTTCTTTGTATCTTTGTATCATTAAAATTTGAAAAGGACTTTGATTTTCTACGCTGATGTGATACAGCAGGGTAAGTATCACACAGGGGATACAACATACATCGAACTTATTTACTACAAGTGAATTTGGGAAAAAATCAAACGTTCTGGCGGATGGAATTTCCTTGCGAATGATCGCTGTTGTAGTAGGTAGAAGAATATAAACCCGTTTGAAATTATGTATCTTGATGTTTCAACAAAATAAAATAAACAACAAAAAATAAATATTGAGATCCGTAGATCTACCACTCCGGGAAAGCGTGTCATCCTTGTGCAGGGGCCATGCTAATCTTCTCTGTATCGTTCCAATTTTTTCGTATGTCACCCCGAAGGGGA
>Ga0193742_1001208_pt1 | contig 15866 bp, 16 predicted proteins | sample L2c1metaG_FD_165511 | JGI IMG/M metagenome (GOLD analysis project Ga0193742, IMG submission 165511) | Soil microbial communities from a riparian zone of the East river system, Colorado, United States - L2c1 | ecosystem: Environmental > Terrestrial > Soil > Riparian zone | place: USA: East River... | reverse complement strand
CGATGGGAACTGTACAAATCGTATCCTTGCGTAGCTCAGGGCAATGTCGAATTGTAGGTCTAAAGTGAAGTCGGGATAGAGCTTGCTGTTAAATTAGTTCAATAGTATGTATACGGAAAAGCTGATTATTATAGAAAAGACACGGCTCATGCATGATGATCCTGTCACAAGGACTCACAGATGTGAGTGATTGCCACTTTTCGCATTGACCGAACGATGTCGACTCATACTTTGAAACCAGGCCTGGTCCCTCCTGGGCTGTCCCCTGAACAGGAAATAGATATTGAAATAGCAGGCATAGAGCATTCCATCAGGGAGCTCGCCAAACAACGAATTACCTTGAAAAGAAGGCGCAACTCATTCATGCCTGTCTGCAAAATGCCATTCGAACTCTTGTCACGCATCTTTGAGCTTGCATGCCTCCCTAAAGAAGGAGCTTGGGAATGGGAATGGGACGTCAAAAAAAGACCAACTCCACTCTTCCTCGGGACGATATGTAGCGCATGGCGGGATGTTACTTTGGCCGCGCCTCATCTTTGGTCTTACATTGCTGTGACATTTGACACCAAGAAGATTGCCTCAGAACTTGCTCGGGTTCGATATTGGTTGGATAGGGCAGCAGATTTACCATTGTCGATCAGAATAATGCGCGCGGAACATGGACGTTCAAACGATGAAATCCTTGAGGTTTCTAGGGCCCTAGTCAAGCGGGAACGGTTTTGGCGGAGCTTTAATGGCTATCTTCCACAAATGTCGTATGAAAGGCAATGGGACTTTCCAATGCTCTCTATCCTCAGTTTGCGGGGCCCGAATGAGAATGTTTCCTCCTTTATATCTCAGGAGACATTCTCAAAAGCGCCACTCCTTCGTAACGTTACTCTTTCGGGATGTTACGGACCGGAATTTATAAAGCTTCCCTACAATCAATTAGAAAGCATATATGTTGGCGGTTGTGCTATGGAACGGTGTGTAGAAACACTACGGTTGTGCCCTTATCTGCGTTACTCTCGATTTGGCTCCGTTCACCGTTACCCCGTGGCCCTGCCGTTACCCTACATGGAACACATTCACCACGACAACCTCCAACTCCTCACCCTGTATACACGGCTTAATGCCACAGAGTTCATTGCGCTGGTTAACAGTTTCACATTACCATCCCTACTTGACCTGGAGCTTTCATTGATCACGAACCTTAGCCTTGATCTTATCCCATCATTAGTCTCTCGATCTTCGTGCAATCTCAAAACCCTTAATTTGACGTGCGATATAGTCGAAGAAGAAATCATACAATGTCTACGTGTCCTGCCCTCACTTATCACCCTCTCGCTTGCGCATCCCCGCTATTACCGCCAAGGGGTAGGGGTCGGAGAAGCTTTCCTTGACTCACTTCATCCATCTACCCACAAACGAAGCTTGTCTTCTCCTTTCTGTCTCGTTCCCAAACTACAACACTTTACATACTTAGGTCCCATTGGTTTTAGCAGCGCTTCCCTCACAGACTTTCTATCATGTCGCTGGCGGTGTGGGCACGCGGGTAAGGTACTATGTTTGCTGCGAGATTACTTTTGTGACTCAGCTTATAGACAACGATGTCGCTCAACTGATGTTTGTGAAACTATACCTGTTCGAGGAAATGCTCTTTGAAGCTACCGATATCTGCATCCTGGATGGCCTCAAGAGTGAGGGAATGTCTCTATTGCTAGACTCTTAGGTTGTATGACTGTCGCTGAATATAGTGTGTGTGTGTGTGTGGTTTTTTTTTTACGTTATTGATGAACCCCCTCCTCTCCTGATGCTTATTTTACGGCTACATCTCAAATTTGAACGGCGTCTTTGAAGAGTCAATAAACTCGGTCAATTACACACCAAAGAAATTATAAATTATAAGGTATAAGTTAAAAGGCCTTTTGATAGAGGGGTTTTTAAAATAAATTAAAAATAGCTTTACTTAATTGCCAATCACACTGTGTGTTCACTGTTGTCGACTTCAGTCATCAGTATGGTGAGAGGGGTTGATCGAACGGATTAAATCACTAATACCACCAAAATCAAAATGATCCACAGAAGATATGGTGCAATCGCCCTCGTCCATCAGGCCACTCTGGTAGTTGAGAACCCAGTAAGTACCCTTCTAACAGAAGATGAAAACAAGAACAAACGACGTACACAAAGTGATTGAATGGTCTCGGTTGCATAGGATCCTGTCACTTTTCATCAAACCCATATCTCAAGTCTTTTTGGAAAGAAATTTGAAACGGACAGACGATGAGAGGCCTTTCTTCGAAAGTTGTCAGATAAATGGAAGCGTATCAAGGGACCGGGATTGAATATTGAATCCCGACCGGTGGACCTGGTTTCGGCAATCAGTCACATTTGTGTTCTTGTGACAATCGCCGCTTCGACATGTCCGGACCCGGATTAACCTCTGAGACTGTAGACATATGTCAGGGTAATTTTAGAAAGGTTTTGCAAGCGACTGTCTCTCTGAACAGCTCGACGCGTTTGTAAGGCTCGAAGCACTTTCTCACTATCCAGTTCACTCCACCGATCGTCCTCAAAAATTTCAGGCACATTTGTTAGTATATAACTTGAAGAATCACAACTTGAATTCTTAAGAAAAAAGTGTAACTTCGACAGGTAGCTAGTAGTGGTATGTAGATCTTGCTTAATTTAAATCAAACGGAATACCAAGCCAGATCTATCTGAGCAGATTCTTCCAGCCAAAGGGGTAAGAAGCACATGCATAGAAGTTTGATAAAAATATGATCCCAGATTTGAGTCTGGCTTTGCTGCTTCCTGCTGTTTATTATATGTGCCTTGGCCGTGAACCACTTTGCCTATCGGAAAGGCTTGTTTGAAAAGGGGGTGTGCAAAACTTTGTGATCGGGATGGTACGGGGGTGTAGGCCTGTTTAGGAGAGGCTCATGAAGTCCTGGGATACATCTTGCACCCATCTGGTGATCGCGCCGATGGTCAACTATAGCCGTCTAATGGTATTACACATGTATTCCTAAATTCTTAGATATTTATTTTGGATATAATTTGATGAATACTTATATATTACTTAGTCTCACCAAGTGCTCACAAATTTGTTATTTTTTTTTCTCGTCGAGATGGCCGATAAATTTTCTTTTGATTTTAGACGAATAAAAAATAGGTCTTTTTTTCTTCTTTCCAGTGTGATGCACCAATAGTACAGTGTACAATCGCTCCACTCTCCGAGTTGACGGACTTGGCGCTCTTAGATAAAGTAGGGGAAGAAAGAAATGATAGCGCATAATGATATTGGTCTCAAACCGTGCCAAGTACATCGACTTGTACAAACATATATATTTAAGGCAGTTAGTAATGGAAATTACTCAACAATGCTGGGAAACTACAAGGTACCGCTTCACAGGCTTGAACAGCTACAGAAGAGAGGCTAAGAGATGTCCGGACGAATTAAAAACGGGATTCGGACATTTTGGGGCTCAGCCCTTCTGAGCCGATGATCCATATGGTTCTGCCACTACCCCGCCCCAATATCAAAGGCCATATCAGCATCCGATATCCAGACCTCACTACTACCTCAAGGTAACTACTGGTAACTATCTCAATCAATTGATACGTAAACGAATAACACCCGCGTGCTTCTGTTCAATTATTTATATTTTTATTTTGTGACATAGTCAAGTGATCTTATCTGGCTTACGACCATGCGCACCTTCTGTACTCATTCGTAAAATGGGGCCTTTGTCCCGGTTATAAGCGAAAAACCCCACGCCGTGGTTCTTCGTTCCACTATGGACCATCATTTGGAGAAGAGCGACTCGGTATCCCTCAAAGACGAGAAACTTGGAGTGAATCTACTATCATCAGGCCCTCTAAATGACGAGCGAGGCCCTTACACGGATGTCACCAAGCTACAGGAAGCTGACTTGGCGAATTTCAACGTTGGTGATGTCTTTGAGTCAGGTCCGCGGCTCATTGACTTGGGCTCAGACGGGAAAGAGCGCCCTATAGGTGCGTACAGTGTCTCTTGAAGCTACAATACTCAACGTCTGCTTTTGTCTATCTCAGAGACCGATTCTGACTACTCTATTCGGTTGCTCTCACTTGAGGATGATCCCACTCTTCCCATTTGGACGTTTAGGATGTGGTTCCTATCTTTGGGACTATCATGCTTTGGTGCCGTCCTTAGCCAGATTTTCGTCAGTATATGATAACAACTCTCTGTGATGTTTCTCATTATTGAAAATCCTCTCCTCTCTAGTACTTTCGTCCTCAAACGGTAACTCTACGCCTTGACGTCAAGGAGTCATGTCTATGTTATTAATTAACCTCATGCCAACAGATTAGTGTTAGCTCTCTTTTCCTCCAGGTGCGCTTGATCTTTTTTTATGATTTTAATATATGTTTATGCCAGAATTCTCATCGACTAATCTTCCCAGATTATCTCATACATATTGGGAAAAGCGCTGGAGGAAGTCATCCCTGGTCCCTGGGAACATGCTCGTATAAGAACAGCAAATACACGCTTTTGGAGGTATGTGTTCATCCCGTGACAATTTTTTCGGATGATTTTCAGAGACGCTGGCATAGATTTATGAATCCAGGACCATTCAGTATGTCTCTTTTTTTCTGTGAAACATCTGCCATGTTCAGCGCTCTTACACCCGTGTCATTAGATATCAAGGAGCACGTCGCAATAACCATCATGTCTTCAACTGCGGCAGCTGCGGCACTCGCCATCAGTATTTTTGCAGCGCAAGATTTGTATTACAATGTTCGACCAAACGCGGCTGTTGGCATCTTCACGTTCGTCTGAAATTTAGTCAAATTGGTTTTTTTTTTGGTCTTGAACTTGTTTGTAGACTGATAGGATCCCAGTTGATTGGATATGGTCTTTCTGGTGCGTCTGTCTTGCTTATCTTCCGTTGACCAACTTTGTCAATGTGGCTCGTTTGTTTAGGTGTTATGAGGAGCTTCCTGGTCTATCCTACATTTGCGGTGTACCCACAACTTATACCCCAGGCACAATTGTTTGATGTTTTACATCGAGGTCAAGCAGCTGTCATGCAAAAGAGGCGATTGAGATTTTTCTGGATAATATTCGTTGCTATCTTTGTTTGGGAATGGTTTCCGGTATGTTTAATAATATTACACTTTTGATAAGTAGTTTCTGATCAAATTTTTCCAAAGGAATACATCGCCCCGTACGTTACTATCCTGTCTCGGTTTGGCCTAGATTATTAACCGCTGATATTATATTTCGTGTAGGACGCTCACTGGAATTAGTATCTTCTGCCTTGCAAACCAAAAGAGTGCTTGGTTTACTCGGATCTTTGGTACATAATCCTCCCATATATTCTTTAGTCATATAAATAACCCGTTTCATAATAGGCGGTGCTGCTGGTAACGAAGGTTTAGGAGCGTTCTCCATCTGCTTAGATTGGGCATACGTCGGCTCTGGAGGAGGTCCAATCGGTTCTCTTTTCACTCCTCTATCCACTCAGTTGTCATTGTATGGTGGAACTGCTATTTGCATGTAAGACATCTCCGTGGACTTGATAAAAGTCGATCTTAACTCGGTATAAAGGATTGCCTTCGCCGCTTGCTACGCAAAGAATACCTGGAACACTCAGAATTTCCCCTTCTTGACGCAATTGCTTTATTATGAGAACGGTACGCTCTTGAAAGCCTCTTGCAAATGAATTCTTAACTCATGAGTGGAATACTAGGCACTGAATATGACCAGCTTGCGATCCTCAATCCAGATTTCACGCTCAACACTGAGAAGTTGGCGCAACAGGTGTGTGGTGTCTACGTTCTTTATTTCTGAGTAAATGTAATGGATTTGCGAATTCGAAGGGGTTGCCATGGTATGCCGCCTCGCAATTGCTGTATAAAGTCAGCCGTACCATGTACATTGGCGGTAAGATTGGACAATGTTTAATTCTAGGTTTCATCCTGATCGCAAGACCTTCTAGCTGCGATTACTCACTTCTTCCTCTGGCATTCTAAAACGGTCTATAAAATTATCAGGGATTACAGAGTTCGTCCTTGAACCCAAGTATTCTTGGAATCATTTGTCTAATGGGCCGCTTTCAGACGAAAGGCTGTGATGATTTACATTACCAGAAAATGAAGGTATTTGACCAATTCTCGCCAATAAAATCTCTTTTTCTCATCTGGTATTATACTAATTAGATATACAGCGAGATCTCAAACTGGTGGTATGTTGCCATCTTTATCGGAACTACTGGGATGGCACTTGGCACGACATACGCGGCAAAGTCTGGACTTCCATGGTGGGGCCTCTTCATTGCGTTGTTCTTTTCTTTTATATTCATACCTGTCATTGGAACTGTAAGTTCTGTGTCCTCCCGTTGTATACGATTAATCCTCAAAGCATGCGACGATATAGCTGAATGCGACTGTGGGATATGCACCGAGCATCGAAAACATGGTTCAAGTACGAAATGAATTTTTTTATAGTTCATCCAATTGCTTAAACCATCTTAGATGCTAGGAGGTGCCATTATTCCAGGCAAACCAGTTGCCAACATGTATTTTACGATGTACGGGTTCAATCCCGTGGTACAGTCATTGATCTTGCTCCGCGACCTCAAACTGGTATGGCATATCATTTACTGTCTAAGCTATCCAGTGTTAACATATAAGTTCAGGGTCAATACACCAAACTACCTCCACGAGTAACATTTACTGTTCAAGTAATCGGAACGGTCATTGTAAGCTATAATCCTTTTTCACTCTGCAGATTCCGCCGTTTCTCAATAAATTTCAAGGGAGGATTGTTAAACTTCGTCATCATGAAGGTTTGAATCCATTCAGATAAAAGAATATAAGCTTCGAAGATCCTCAAACACTTTTTACTTGTAGACTGTTCTTAGTGCTCAAAGGGATGTTTTACGCTCAGTACAAGGGACAAACGTTTGGTCAGGACAACAGGTATGTACTCCATGATTGAGCGAGGCGTGACCAATGAACGTACTTCAAACAGGTTCAATCCTATAATAGTGCTGCTGTAGCATGGGGTGCGCTTGGGAAACCTTTGTATGCTACTGGGACACGATATGGTGTATGCTTTTTTTTTTTATTAAGATGATGTGCTCCAACCTGATAATATCTTGCACAGTTCGTTCCCTACATGCTTCTCGTTGGCCTTTTATTCCCCATTCCTTTCTGGCTCCTTCATAATAAGTTCCCCAAAGTAGGATTCAACTATGTGTTCACCCCAGTCCTAGTGGGTAAGTCATTTTTTTAGAACATGTTTAACTAAGCGCTTGTGTTGATATCATGCTATCAATTAGCTGAATTGGGAATTTTGAGCGTCGGCATCAATTCAAGTCTTTTTAGTTCGTTCGTGCTGGCCATATATTCCCAATATTACCTTCGAAAGTAAGTTACTATCTTGTTCTGTCGGATTGCAATCGAGGATTTATTATTATTATTATTAACAGGTATCGCGCAACCTGGTTCCGCAAGTACAAGTCAGTGTGCTACTTTTTTGATGTGACCTTCAAACTAACAACATCTCAGTTTCCTGCTAAGTGCTGCTCTTGATGGCGGTACTTCTGTACGTACACCCGTTATTCAATGAAAAATTGAAATTTTTGATTTTTGTCTTTTCCAGATCATGATCTTTGTGTATACATTTGCGGTCGGAGGAGGAAGTGGAAAAGTGGTGCCATTCCCGACATGGGCTTTGGTAAGGGGTTGCGTTTCGACAGCTCTGACTTACCAAGTTAATCTCCTGTCCTAATAGAATCCCAAAGGGAATCCGGATTACTGCCAACGTTTGACGTGAACAAGTTGTCTGATAGTAGATCTACCTGAAGGTGTATAGTATTCTATTTTGTTAAGTATGACAGTGTTCAACCACACATAGTGTACGAGACAAGCGAACGTTTTTTTCCTCTTCTTTGTATATTGCTAGACTCTTAGGCGCTTGGGCCAAATTATTTCTATCGCTGCTTGTTAGATACCATCGACAGTTGATGATCAATGGGTGTTCGTTATGTGACCGTAGCTGTGATGATCAACTTGGTCCAACTCCGAAACTCTGACCGCAGACTGCATCATGCGATAGATCCCTAAAGGCTTTCAAGTACTCCTTGAGTCAACATGTTGCAGACCCTTCTTTCTCCTCTGCGCTCACGATTCGACTTGTCTCCTCGGTCTCCAACCTCTTCGCCTTCGGAACTCCCTAATCCTTCGCCAACAAATCCCGAGGATGATTTAAACCCGGAAGAGTTTGCTAGGGATGTTTTGATTGAGCTTATGAGGAACTCTGTCGAGAAACTCAAGCAGGCAGATGATCTACAGAATAAGAGCGAGGTATGGTTACGAAAAAAAATCGTTGCCAAGGAAGAGAAGATAAATGCCTCTTGCTTTCTTAGACGCTGAGCGAGATACAACGCATAATGCTACAAGATGCTTGCACGAAGGACGTATTCAGAGAGATGGATGGATTTCTCTGCCTCATGAGCGTATTGTCGACAATACAAGACCGTCCTGGTGGGGTTGCCATTGTCGAACCAGAAACTCAAGTCGTGCAAGAGACGATCGAATGCACGCGATGGGTGTTCTTGACCTTTTCCGAAGCAATGAAAAACCATCACCCAAATACTGAGTACTTCAGGGTGAGTTAAAACAGGTTCTCTACTCAAAATATACCACTGAATCCGTGTTTTCACAGAATCGTGTTGGTTACGAGTCCTTGACGCACGCGTTACGCGGGCTTGTGGCAGAACGAAGAACAGTGTTGGAAACAATGGGTTTCTTACTCTCTATATCGCTGTGCGACTTCTCTCTCTCCAATTTCTTCTCCAGTCTCCGGGATGTACCACGGGATACTATCGACTCCAAAATTGCCGAATTTCATCTAGGCACGATTAAATATCCAGAAGCGCTCATAATACTTTGGAATTTAGCCTTACCACAACTCACTGATGCTTCATCCAACCGGGATGAAGACGGCCCCACACGATATGCTCTTTTCAAACTCTTCGAGCTACTCTTCCATGTCAATCACAGAAATCACGCTATTTTATGCAGTCTTGGTCTCATCAAGTCGGTTTTTGCACGATTTTACGAGTCGAGGAAGGATCCAGATGTGTTGGAGAAGGAAAGACACGTCCTACAGAAGTTGCTGAGACGATTGTTGGAGATGGGAGCAACGACGACAGAGGCCAGACGCATCTTCCAGAAGGCTGTTGTGTTGAACGAAACTGATGTGAAGGGCGATGGGGTTTTGGACGGAGAGATTTTGGATGTGGTGCGGTTTGGAATGAAGTCTCGCTGGGTGGAACATTTTTCGATGGAAACGCCTGCTGCAATTGTAGTAAGGGACGACAAGTTCAAAGGTCTGCCGACAACAGGGTTTACCTACATGGTCAGTCCCATTTCTATTGTTTGATACAGTATTAATCAGAAGCCTTATTTAGATGTGGTTCTGGCTTTCAGACCTTCCACGTGGTGAAGGTTCGCATTGTCTATTCGCCGTCGACATGCCTTCACGCGTCCTACTTAAGCTCTCCTTAAGAACGGATGGGAAATTAGAACTCGTATCATCTTCTAATGAGACACCGGCCGTGTTCACAACTTCTTCGATCCGAAAATCACGTTGGACACATATCGCGTTGGTACACTACCCTCACCGCGGTTCAAATCCCAACATACGTGAGTCGCCCAAGTTTTGGGGGTTGCCAATCTTTCATGCGGTCTTCTGTCAGGTCTATACGTCGACGGGGCGTTTGCTGAAGGGCTGAGTTGGGCTTTTCCACGCCCAGAAGCGGGGTTCCATGTTGGGAAATATACTATTGGCGATTCTTCAAACAAAACGAGGATGAGCTGGTGTCTAGCCTCATCCTACCTTCTTGCAACGCCACTATGTGCGTATGCCCATGTATGCTTATTCTGACCTCTATTGACACGTCAAAAAGCCGATGAACTACCTCGGCTTATTCACCATCTAGGTCCACGCTACACAGGCATTTTCCAAGACCCGCATATGGTCAAATTCCTCACCTACGAAGCATCTACATCTCTCAACATGTTCTTAGCTCTCAAGAACACCGTCCCACTTCAAAAATCAAAACCAGGCGAGCAGACTTCCATTGTGAAAGCCTCGAAAGGCGGTATGGGAATACCAGAAACTTCAGTGGTCTTTGCATTCTCAGCAGCAGGTGCTCCGGGATGGGGTCAGGACAAGGGAATAGGTGTGAGGTGTGGAATTAATGCTTCAATTTTGAATGGGGATGTGGAGGGTGATGTGTTCACTGTGAAAGCTGAATGTTTGGATGTGGCTTTGTGGAAGATAGGTGGTGCAGCCGTTGTATTGAGGCTCGTGCAACTTGCCACTGTGAGTTATTTGATTATTTGAATCCGGTCTACTGATGACCAAGTATTTTGTAGAGCCCGCATGAAATTTCTCGTGCACTTGGGATATTGACGGATGGCTTGAGGAATAGTTGGCAGAATTCGGAGGATATGGAGCGTCTACGTATGTTCTGATTTCTTGTTTTAGTCGAGTGAAAGGTGTCTGACCGTCTTTCTAACTGTAGGTGGATACGAGATCTTGGCGGACGTCCTTCGAAGCAAAGCCCAATCAATCAATCTAACAGCATTCGAGATACTATTTGAGTTCTTAGGAATGAGCTTTAGCGCTCCAGAGTACGTGCCAACGTCCAACAAAGTGTTGTCCTATTTATCTAATTATATGCGCAGACAATCTACCATCGTCAACGTAGTTGCATACCGCGCAATCGCACTTGACTTCAGCCTTTGGTCGAGAGCTCGTAAAGAGATCCAACGTACACATCTTGAACATTTTACTACTCTTCTCCAAACCAGCAAGTACAAGACGTTCAATATGAAACAACGGTTATCATCCATGGGTTTAGTTCGCAAATTGCTGTTTGCGCTACAGGCGGATTGGTATTCTCAAGATATCTTGGTTTATCTACTGGAGGCGTTGAACTTAGCGGCGAAGGCCAGGTTTGATAAGGATGATACGATCAAGCCGATAGTTTCGTATCTTGCTGCTAATCTGCCAGAAAGTAGGTTGGGATTAGTGGTTTTTTTTTGTTGTGTCCTGATCTCCAGAACTCTTAGTGTCGAGTGGCGACCATTCACCACACTCAATAACCTCCCGATTCGAAGTCAAAAATCCAAAAGAGAAAGCTGAACAAGTTTTGCTCATCCTCACCAACATCCTACCTTCACGGCCTCACTACCTCAAATTCACCTCAGCGTTACCCATAACACGCATTTGTCTGCTTCTTCTCGGTGACCGACCCTCTCCATTTGTCGCCACCCAGATATTGAACCTCATCGGACTCAGCATTCAGATGTCGTCTTCTTTCAATCGAAAATTTGAGTTGGTCAGTGGATGGTCAGTGTTGAAGACGGTGTTGCCACCTGTGTGGGATTCACAGGTTAATAAAGCTGCTTTCGACTTGCTCTTGGGCCGGTGCTCTGTCGATATTGGTTCTGCCACTCCCACGCCGTCATCGACGTCGTCTTCGAGATCAAAATCTAAGCAACCAAAGGCACCAAGCACGACAGTGTCATGTACACACATTCTCCCAACTATCATCTCGGCATTACAGACCGGCTTAATTGCTGATTCGGACCACCACCATGCCGCTGATAGTAGCGAAGGTATATATTTGAACCCATTTTGGACTTACTTCATACTTACTTGGGTTTCAGCAGCATCTACTACCGAAACGTCAATGGAAAATCTCATAGAAGAACTTTTGACACTTCACGCGACAAGTTCTACATTTCGACAGATATTTGAATCACATCAAACTACACAACTATTCATTGATACCTACAAATCCCTCGTGGACAAATTATCTTCTGCTTCGAGTATCAGTGACTGGAATGCACGGATATTGGAAAAACTCACGCATTTTGGGTTGGCTTTGGCACTTGACAATGCTGTTGGTGGTGCGCAGAAGAGAGAAGTGAGTAGTTTTGCGGGCTTCTTCGGTGTTAGGTCTCTCGACTCATGTTTTGTAGATTCTGGACCAGATCCAGTCCGCAGAAAATGTGCTTGACCCATCAGCTAAGACAACGATGATCGATGCAAACCTTGTTGTAGACAATCGATCAGTTCGACAACGGATTGCGTCTGCCCGGTTCAGCTCACAAGTTGGCGAAAGGACTGTTATCAAAACTATCACTAGAATGGCGGAATGGCGGGGGATTGTTCAGGTGTCAGAGAGGAAATGGTTACGCAAAACATTACTAGATCTGTAAGTTACTTTTTTTTCTTTCGGTTCATTGTTTCATGAGGTGAATGGCTTACTTACTTGGATAGACGTGAACATCGACGACAGGTGTCCCGTATGCAAGAATGGACCTATCTTTTGACTTCTGAAAGAGGTTTATGGCCTCGTCATGGGTCTTTCTTATGGAGGCTGGATGAAACTGAGGGTCCTCATCGTATCCGGTGTGATCAAACTTCCATCTTTGCTTCTCTTTCCTTTCGCTGAACTTACTGAAGGAAGAAGCTTGAACCACAAAACGAGAACAGTCCAAGTTCTAGAGTAGATGCTCTCGACGAAGTCACCCGCGACGTTCGTCCACCAGAAGTAGAGACTCCAGGTATCCAAATTGAAGTCCCCCCTTGGGCTGAATCATATGAAATTTCTGCAACTGATATGGATGGTTAGAAATTATACATTTGTTGTTGCTGACTGTTGTGTTTTAATCAATAATAAACAGATAACCAACAATTGGCGGAGGAGATTGTGGATGATAAGCTTCGTAGGGTTAGACATGAGCTTGAACCAGGAGACATCATTGAGGCTGTAGCTACGGTTGCTCGGATTGATGGTGTGGATTCTTCTCGTATGTTCAATCACTTTTTCATCCCACTTTTTCATTCATCTCCCATATCAGCTGGTCTCCTCATCCTTGGTCGCACTCATATCTACATGCTTGACGGCGTAGTTGAAAATGAAGAAGGCGAGGTCATTGATGCACATGATGCCCCAAAGCGCTTGCTCTTCATTCCTGGAAGCATAGTTGAGCTTGATGGTCCACAGCGGGCTCGACGATGGCAAGTCTGAATCGAACCTCAAAAGGAAGACGCAAAAATAACGAACCAAATATCATAGGGCTCACAACCAAATGGTGACTTACAGAGACAAAAGGTTTTTGTTCCGCGATGTCGCGTAGGTATATTTTCAAGATATGTTTCATATCTTTCGCTGAATCCATTCATCATCAAGACTTGAGATCTATTTCAGAGATAGTCGTTCTCTACTTGTAGTCTTTCTCGACAAGAAACGGAGATCAGACTTTGAACAACACTTCCCGAGTATTATGAGTCGATTGGCTTCAGAATTAGTGATGTCGCCAGGTGCAGGATCTCCACTCCAACGGACTCCTTTACGCAGAATGGGTTCTAGAATGCTGTCTGGCTTCCGAGTTGATGAACTTTCAACAGCGACGAGAAAGTGGCAGGCTAGGGAACTTAGCAATGTGTGTTTAATGATCTTCAGGCTTTGGTCCTTGCTCACTCTCTTTAGTTTGCTTATTTGAGCATATTGAATCAAATATCGGGGAGAACCCTTAGTGATGCTACTCAATATCCTGTCTTCCGTATGCATTCAACCGAAGATGACCCCTAGGTTCTTGGTCGCTAACTCAAACTCTTTACAGCTTGGGTTTTAAGTGATTACACGTCATCAAACTTGGACTTGAATGCTGTAGGATCATATCGAGAGTAAGGATACCGCAAACAACGTCGTCGTTTGTAACTTAATTTCAACCCCTACCAGCCTGACGAAGCCCATGGGTGCCCTCACTCCTGCACGATGTCGATCTGCTGAGACAAGATATACAAACCTTGAAAGCGTTGGTGAAGACCCTTTCCATTATGGAACACATTTCAGTTCTTCCATGATCGTTTGCCATTTCTTAATTCGCCTCGCCCCTTTCACCAATATGTTCAAGACTCTCCAAGGAGGAGATTGGGATCTACCTGATCGGCTCTTCAGGTGCGACACTTACCTGGAGATTTTGAATGCAGTTCTGAAGCTCTTGACCGCCCAGTGACTTGCCACGAGCGTATGATTCAGCAGCTCATGATGTGAGAGGAGACGTTCGAGAATTGATTCCAGAGTTTTTCACATGCCCCGAGTAAGAACTGACAGTTTCTTCGCATCTTACGCAGCTGACGAAGTTGTCGACCAGATTTTTGGAGAATTCAGCCAACCATGATTTTGGTGTTATGCAACATACTGGTGAACGGATCCATGATGTCAAACTTCCCCCTTGGGCCCGACAAGATCCGCTCTTGTTTATTGTTTTGAATAGACGAGTAGGTGCTATGTCCCTTTGAAAAAAACCTTTATCAGCATGTTTATGTGATTTCTGAAGGCTCTTGAGAATCCTCATGTTAGCGAGCATTTGCCGGCGTGGATTGACCTGATTTGGGGATGCAACCAACGTGATGCAGTGTCATTAAATGCTTTCCACCCGCTGTCGTATGAGGGTTCAATAGGTTCATGTCCCTTGTCAATCGTCTCCTTTTACCATCATTACTGATCTGAATATCAGACCTGGATTCGATTCAAGACGATTTGGAACGTGAAGCTACAGTCGGAATAATTCACAATTGTTCGTTTTTCTTTTATTCTTAAGATCAAAATTACCCATGGCTTGCTTCTACCATGCAGTCGGACAAACGCCTCGGAAACTCTTTACTAGTCCTCATCCTGAACGGTATCATCATGGATTATACAGCTTGCCCCTTGGAACTCTGCATGGCATCGAAGAAGACCCACATCTACTTGCTCAAGGCCCTCGATCTTTCAAAGGTATGATTTAGCACGCTCAGCGTTAGATACATTGACTCATATCTTTTTCCTTTTTCACATCCAGACCTGGGACCTACGGTTCCCGTCCGTGCGCTTGTTCTAGATACCATGGGCGATAAGATGATTCCTTGTCCAGAAGGAATGCTTTGCGTACCTCAAAATCCGCACGAAAGTGTTGAATGGAGACCCGGATCTGCTGAACTACGAGTCGTCGTTGATCACAAGGTTGTCCAGGTGGTCGAGTATGCTTTTTGCACTTGTGCTGTCTTTGCAGATGCTAGCAGCCTTATCACTGGTTCGAGTGATTATACTGTTCGTCTATGGAAAGTTATACGTGGTCCGAATCCACTTAGTTCTTCGAGCGCCATGCAGGTGTCTTTATCCCATATTATGCGTGTGCACACGGATGAAGTGACATGTGTGACCGCTTCACGGTCATGGTCACTCGTTGTTAGTGGGTCGAAGGATGGTAGTGCTGCCGTTTGGGACCTCAATCGAGGCGTCTATGTTCGTTCGATATGGCATGGGGAAGGTGGAGAATATACGGCGGTGGACCTGGTAGCTATCAACGAAAGCACAGTGAGTGCTTGCTGTCATATTCTGAGAAGCACAGATGGTCAATGCCGGTATTGGGGATTTTATTAGGGATATATTGCCACCTGTTCTCGCCTCAAATTGTGTCTACACACTGTCAATGGTCGACCCATCGCGATGCTGGATCTGACAACAACATCATCTTTCTCAGCTCTGGTTCCTACCATAACCTCAATTGCATTCCACGAGCGAGAATACTCTCATCTTGGCGTTCTAGCAACTGGTGGTCCTGATGGCTCCATCACGCTCCGAACTTGGACCGCAGATGGTACTCCGGAAGGAGAGAAAGCCCAATGGGAGTTCCTCACGATTAGAACGATGAAGGTGAGAATGTTAGGGCAAAGTCGGCCTCCTTCTGTCACTGCCTTAAAATTCTTAGGGTGAGTTTGGGAGCCTTTTTTTTTTTTTTTTTTTTTTTTTCAAAACACT
>Ga0193742_1001205_pt1 | contig 15893 bp, 12 predicted proteins | sample L2c1metaG_FD_165511 | JGI IMG/M metagenome (GOLD analysis project Ga0193742, IMG submission 165511) | Soil microbial communities from a riparian zone of the East river system, Colorado, United States - L2c1 | ecosystem: Environmental > Terrestrial > Soil > Riparian zone | place: USA: East River... | reverse complement strand
GGTGCCCAGCGCGCCCGCGGTCACCGCGCCGCCGGTGCGGGCTGAGCCCGACGAACCCCTACCGCGAGTGGACACCGAACCGGCCGGTCGGCCAGGACCAATGCCAGGGCCGCGGCACCAGGCGCAGCACAGCGAGCCTCGGCAGCTGGGGCTGCCGCTGCCGCCGGCGGCAGCCAACGAACTCGGCTATCGCGCGTCCGACGTGGAACTGCTCGTCCACCTGATCAACAACGCGATCAGCGGGCGGGCCGGCGGGACACCGTCACGGGCCATCGCCGCGTGCCAGCTGACCCGCACACCGACGCCGGGCGCCGGCTACCACCCGGACGCGGTCGACTCACTGCGCTTCGCCTGGCTGGCCGAACTCCGCCGCCAGGGCCGCTAGGTGTCGAGGCTGTCGGCCAGTTGGGTGGCGGCGGCCGCGCGGCGGAGCTTGCCGGACGGAGTCTTGGGCAGGGTGCCGGGCGAGAGGATCAGCACGGCGGACGGACGGGCGTTCACCGCCTCGAACACGCGGGCGCCGATCTCCTTGCGGAGCCTGCGTGCCGCGTCCTCGTCACCGGCCAGTTTGGACTCCGCGACGACGGCGAAGCGCTCTCGCCTGGTGCCCGCGTCCAGGCGTACGGCGACCGCGTTACCGGCCCGGACGCCCTCGACCGTGCACGCCGCGCGCTCCACGTCGGTCGGGTAGATGTTGCGGCCGGCCAGGATGATCACGTCCTTGGCCCGGCCGCAGATGACGACCTCGCCGGCCACCAGGTAGCCGATATCCCCGGTGTTGAGCCAACCACGCTCGTCCTGTGTCGCAAGTGGACCGTTGACGGTGAGGTAGCCGGGGGTCACCGACGCGCCGCGGATACGGATCTCGCCGACCTCCCGCTCGCCGCGCGCGTTGCCAGCCGCGTCGACGATCTCCACGTCGAAGCCCGGCAACGGCTCGCCGAGCAGGGCGAACGACCGCACCGTGCTCGGCTCCCGCTCCTCGGGATCCGCGACCGGCACCGCCCGGTCGTCCGACTCCAGCGGGTCGGCTTCCACGTAGTCCAGCCGCAGGCCGGTGAGCAGCGGGGCGAACGAGATCGCCAGCGTGCCCTCGGCCATGCCGTAGGCGGGGAACACGCACTCGGCACGCATGCCGAACCGGGCGCCGGCGTCGGTGAACGCGCGGACCGCCTTCTCGTCGATCGGCTCGGCGCCGTTGAGCGCCAACCGCAGCGTCGACAGGTCGTAGTCCGCCTCACTATCCACAGTGGACAGTCGACGGCCGAGCAGCGCGTAGGCGAAGTTCGGCGCCGCCGTGATCGTGGCGCGGTAGCGGGAGATCAGGTCAGCCCACAGCAGCGGGCCGGTGAGGAAGTCGACCGGGGTGACCTTCACCAGCTCGATGCCCATCACCATGGGCGTGGTGTAGAAGCCGACCATGCCCATGTCGTGGAACATCGGCAGCCACGACACCATCGTGTCCGACTCCGGGTCCAGGGCGGCCATCCGCGCCATCGCGGAGATGTTGGCGTGCAGGTTGCCGTGGGTGATCCGCACGGCTTTCGGCTCCGCGGTCGAGCCACTGGTCAGCTGCAGCAACGCCGGCGCGTCCTCGTCGACGTCGACGAACTCGGTCAGCGGCGCGGCGTCATCGAGGCCGGTCAGCAGTTGGTAGTTGATGCCGTGCTCGTCGAGCACCGGGGCCAGCTGGTCGAACGGCGCGCCGAGCAGCACCAGCTTGGCGCCGATCATGTTCAGCACGGCGACCGTGTCCTGCGCCCACAGCCCGAGATCCGACCGCGGCGTCGGCTGGTGCAGCATCGTCACGCTGCCCCCGCACAGCCACACCGCCTGCACGGCCGGGCCGATGGCGGCCGGCTCGGCGGCCAGTACCGCCACCGCGTCGTGCGGCGCGAGGCCACGAGTCCGCAGCGCGCCGGCGACGACCGTCGCCTGCTCGTGGATCTGGGCCCAGGTGGTGTGGACGGGCGCGGTCGGCTCGCCGGTGGTTACCCCGCGGTGCGCTCCGCCGGTTCGCGCAGTGTCGATCATTTTGTCGACGAATCGGCTCATGACAGCCAACTCTAGAGGCAGCTACTCAGCCGCATCCGCCACATCCAGCCAACGTTCTTCCACCGTTGCCTTCTCCGCGACCACGACACGCAACTCGGCGTCAAGAGCCAGCAGGCGGTCGGCGTCGGTTGCGGCGCCGGCGAGTGCGGCGTGCAGCTCCTTTTCCTTGCCGGACAACACCTCCAGCCGGCGCTCGAGCCTGGCCAGCTCCTTGCGCGCGGTCCGCTGCTCCGCCGCGTTCGACCTGGTCTGCTCGACCCGGCGGGCCGGTTCCGCGACGGTCGCGGTGTCCCGGCGGGTCAGGTACTCCTCGATGCCGCCGGGCAGGTGGGTCACCGTGCCGTCCCCGAGCAGCGCGTACACCGAGTCGCAGACCCGTTCGACCAGGTAGCGGTCGTGGGAGACGATGACCAGCGTGCCCGGCCACGAGTCGAGCAGGTCCTCCAGCTGCTGCAGGGTGTCGATGTCCAGGTCGTTGGTCGGCTCGTCGAGCAGCAGCACGTTCGGCTCGGCCATCAGCAGCCTGGCCAGCTGCAGCCGGCGCCGCTCACCGCCGGACAGGTCGGCGATCGGCGTCCACTGGCGGGCCGCCGGGAAGCCGAACCGCTCGGCCAGCTGCGACGCGGACAGCTCCTGCTTGCCGAGCGTCACCCGCCGCGCGACCTCCTCGATGGCCTCCAGCAGGCGCTGGTCACCCGGCAGGTCGGTCAGCTCCTGGCTGAGGTAGGCAAGGCGCACGGTCGTGCCCTGGATCCGCCGGCCGACCGCGGGTTCCAGGTCGCCGGCGAGCAGCCGCAGCAGCGTGGTCTTGCCGGAGCCGTTCACGCCGACGAGGCCGATCCGGTCGCCTGGGCCGATCCGCCAGGTCAGGTTCTTCGCCAGGATCCGGTCACCCATGGCGGCCGTGACGTCCTCCAGCTCCAGCACCGTGCGGCCGAGCCGGCGCTTGGCGAACGCCAGCAGCTCCACCGAGTCGCGCGGCGGCGGCACGTCGGCGATGAGCGCCTCCGCGGCGTCGATCCGGTAGCGCGGCTTGGACGTGCGGGCCGGCGGCCCACGGCGCAGCCAGGCCAGCTCCTTGCTGGCCAGGTTGCGCCGCTTCTCCTCCAGTGTGGCGGCGAGCCGGGCCCGCTCGGCACGGGCGAACACCCAGTCGGCGTAGCCGCCCTCGTACTGCTCGACGGCGCCGCCGACGACCTCCCAGGTGCGGGTGCAGACGGTGTCGAGGAACCAGCGGTCGTGGGTGACGACGACGAGCGCGGTGCCGCGACTGAGCAGGTGCTCGGCGAGCCAGCGGACGCCCTCGACGTCGAGGTGGTTGGTCGGCTCGTCGAGGATCAGCAGGTCCAGCTCCTGGACGAGCGCGGCGGCGAGCACGACCCGGCGCCGCTCGCCACCGGACATGGTGCCGACCGGGCTGTCCAGGCCGTACCCGGTGATGCCCAGGCCGTCGAGGATCGAGCGGGCGCGCGGGTCGGCCGCCCACTCGTGCTCGGCGGTGATGCCGAGCGGGTCGAGCACCGCGTGCCGCACGGTGGACCCCGCCGGCAGCTCGGTGCGCTGGGTGACCACCGCCTGGCGCAGGCTCCGGCCGCGGCTCACCCGGCCGGCGTCGGCCGGCTCGATCCCGGCGAGCACTTCGAGCAGGGTCGTCTTGCCGCCGCCGTTGAGCCCGACGACACCGATCCGGTCCCCGGCGCCGATCCCGAGCGACACGCCGTCGAGGAGCGGACGGATGCCGTAGGTCTTCTCGACCGACTCCAGGTTCACCAGGTTGACCACGCGGAAGACGGTACCCACCCAGGGTCGGTCACCCGGCCGCCGGCATGTCCGGCTCGTCCGGACGGTAGGTCAGCGACCGCTGCCACGGCCGCACCTCGGCCTTCGGGTCCCCGCCCATCTTCGCCAACACGGCGGCGGCGACCGCCTCGGCCGTGTCGCAGTCCGGCGCACCCACCGCCACGACCTGTTCGGTCGGCGCCGTGGAGCCGGTCGCCACCGGCCCGTCGGTCCAGCTGACCTCGCAGTCGTCGAACTCGAACACGTCCACCGTCTTGCCGCCGATGGTCTTGGCCGTGCCGCCGCGCAGCAGCACGTCGTAGCGCAACCGCAGCGAGAAGCCGTAGCCGGGACCGTCCGGCGGGTCCGCGTAGCACCGGTCGACGCCGTCGTCCTCGGTGACGCGCACCTGCTGGCCGGCGGCGGCCGGCGCACCGGTGGCGATGGCGTCGCGAAGCAGCGCGCACACGTCCCACGCCGCCAACGGCAGCGGCGGCGCGGCGGTGATCCCGGCCGGTTCCGCGAGCTTCGGGATCGCGGCGCCGGCCAGGCCCCGCACGACCGTGCACTGGTCGACCCCCAGCGCCGCGTCGATGAACACGGAGAAGCTCACCGAGTAGCCGAAGCTCACCGGCACGTGCAGCACGCACGGATCGCCTGGCTGGACGGCGCGGGGCAGGTAGGCCTTCGCGCCGGCGATCGGCTCCTGCGCGAACTCGGTCACCCTGGCCTCCGTGCCGAACGCGGTGCCAACCGTGACGCCGGCGGCCACCTCCGGGCCGCCGCGGATCTCGCAGTGGCGCGGCCCCGTGCGCACGGGCGCCACGGTCGCGGGGAACGCCGTTGGGGCGCCGGTGGCGGCCGGGTCGAGCAGCGCGCACGGATCCAGCCCGCGCAACGTGGCGAGGATCGCCGGCTCGTCGCGGTCCACCGGCACCGCGCGCTCCCGCGGCGGTGGCTCCGGCTGTCCGCTGTCGACCGAGCACGCGGCCAGACCGCACGCGAGAACACCCAGCACGGCCACGAGTCGACGTCCCATGCCGGTACCGACCCGGTCAGCCGGGGAAAGGTTGGGCGGTCACGACAAGTGGGCGGCCATGATGTCGGTCAGGATGGGCGCGACCTTGTCGGTGTAGTCGATGAAGTCGTTCGCGCCGACGCCGCCGTCGGACAGGTAGAACCGCACCATGCCGGGGTCCTCGGCGTTGTCCGTGAGGCCGAGCCACATCTCGAAGTAGTCGTCGGTCCGCTTCGCGTAGCCGGCGTGCCCGCGGACCTGCGCCTGGTCGACGGGCTGGGTGTCGGGGATCTCGGCGACCGACTCGTCCCACAGCGAGAACGCGACCTGGACGCGGCGTTGCGGCTCGGCGAAGACGCACTCGCCGGCATGGTGCGGGTCCTCGTCGGCCTGAGTGACCGGGACGAACTGGTCGCCGAGGTACTTGCGCACGGCGTCGGCCGCGATGGCGCAGTGCACGTTGGGATCGGCCTGGGCGGCGCGCACCACCTCAGCGCGTCCGGTCGGCACCTTGACGTCGACGTAGGGCTCGCAGTGCTGGCCGCGCAGCGCCAGGATCCACGCGCACGCGCCGGGGAACGGCGCGTCCGGCTCGTCGGTGCGGTACAGCAGCGGCTGCTGCGGCGCCGGCTCGGCGGGCGGCGTGCTCGCCAGCACGGTCATGGCCTTCGCCGCGATCTCCTTGAGCCGGGCGCAGTCCGCGCCGTCGAGGACGGCGTAGCGGCCGTCCCACGTGGGGTCGGCCGTCGCCGGCGGCGGCCCGACGAGCCACGTCAGCGCGCAGCCCCGGTCGGTACTGGCGCCCTGGACGATGGTCACGTCGACGTCGCCGACCTTGTCGGTCCTCGGCTGGTCGGCCGCCGGCGGGCCGGTGAGGTTGAACGACAGGCCGACCGGGTCGGTCGCGCAGCCATCCATGCCGATCTCCTCGGTGAGGATCCGCTCGCCCCGCACGGCGGAGCGCAGCACGCCGCAGGCGTCCCAGCGCGGCGCGATCCGACCGGCCGCCGGGTCGGACAGCGTGGCGACCGCCGAGGTGGCCAGCGCCTCGACGAGCGAGCACGGCTCGGCCGGCGCCCCGACCCACCGCAGCCGGATGGTGACGGCGTCGTTGAAGCTGATCGGCAGCGCGGCGTCACACGTGCCGGCGCCGGCGCGGGTGTAGACCCTGGCGCCGCCGAGCGGGCGCATCGGCCAGGCCTTGCGCGCGTTCGAGCCGAACGGCTCGACCGCGGTCGACACGCTGAACGTGCTGCCCTGCAGGGCTTCGCAGCCGAACGGCGCGAAGGGCACCGACCTGGCCGGCGCCGCGGGCAGCCCAGGCGTCGCGGCCATGCCCGTCGCCAGCACGGCACACAGGTCGAGCTGGCGCACGGCGGCGAGCACCGCCTCCGGGTCGCGGTCCTTGGGCACCGCCGCCCTCGGGTGCGTCACCCGAGTCGGCGCGGGCGTCTCCGGCTCACCGGTGCAGCCGGTCAACCCGAGTACCGCGACACAGCCCACCACGACGAGCCGCCACCGGCCCATGAGCGCCTCCCCCGATCCGCGTCAGGAAACTGTCCCGTGACGATATTCGTCGTCAGGCGTGCACCTGAGGCGGGGCCGGTCGTGGCGAGTCGTCGGCGATCACCTTGGCGCCGGGCACCGGGCCGTGCGCGACGCGAACGGTGCGGCAGACACCGGCGCCGGACAGCTCCGTGGCCACCCGCAACGCGTCCTCCGCGTCCGCGCACAGGAACGCGCACGTCGGCCCGGAACCGGACACGGTGCCGGCCAGCGCGCCGACGTCGACCCCGGCCCGCAGCGTGCGGCGCAGCCCCGGCCGCAGCGACACGGCCGCCGCCTGCAGGTCGTTGCCGAGCAGCAGTGCCAGCTGGCGCGGCTCGCCGGCGGCGAGCGCCTCGATGACCGGTTCGACCTGGCCGACCCTTGGCGGCTCGCCCTCGCCACGCAACCGGTCGAGCTCCGCGTACACCTTCGGCGTGGACAGCCCGCCGCGGGCGAACGCGAGCACCCAGTGGAACGTGTGCCTGGTCAGCACCGGCACCAGCTCGTCGCCGCGGCCGGTACCGAGCGCGGTGCCGCCCTGCAGCATGAACGGCACGTCGCTGCCGAGCGTGGCGGCCACCGACGCCAGCTCGTCGCGGCCGATCTCCAGCTTCCACAGCGCGGCGAGGCCGACCAGCGTCGCCGCCGCGTCCGCGCTGCCGCCGGCCATCCCGCCGGACACCGGGATGGCCTTCTGCACCAGCACCCGGACCTTCGGCTCCTCGGCGTCCCGGCCCACATACCTGGCGAGCGCCTCCACGGCGCGCCAGGCCAGGTTGGTGCGTCCGGTCGGCACGGACGACGCCCCCTCGCCGCGCGCCTCGACGCCCGGCTCGTCCGCGACCGCGACGGTGACCTCGTCGGTCAGCGACAGCGACTGGAAGAGCGTGGACAGCTCGTGGAAGCCGTCCGTACGCACGTCACCGACCGACAGGTGAAGATTCACCTTCGACGGCACCCGGACGGTGACCGGGCGAGGAACAACGGCGAGCACCCGTCCAGCCTACGGCCACACCGCGACGCCGCCGTGCAGACCTCAATGCCCTGAAGGATGCCCATCAGGGCATTGAGCTCAGGCGGCGGCCACGCCAAGGGGCCCGCGAGCGGTGTGGTGCACCGCGCCGCCCCGCTCGCCGATCCACGCCAGCGCGGCGGTCGCCGCCTCGCCGCTGACGCCGAGCCGGAACCGGGCGACCGGGGTCTCGCCGAACCGGGTCACGCCACCGCCGAGCACGGAGATCTCCGTGCCGAACCGGCTGGCCGCCTCCGGCAGCAGCGCGCCGACGGCCGCGAAGCCGATGAGCACGACATCCGCCACGCCGGTGTAGCCACTGATCGGGGCGCCGGTGTCCACGGCCGGCAGCACGGCGTTCGCCAACACCCCGTCGGGATCGCGGACCAGGTCGAGCAGCCGGCCCTGCTCGACGGCACGACCGTGGTCGAGCAGGGTGACCTCGTCGGCGATCTTGCGGGCCACGCCGGGGTCCTGGGTCGTCACCAGCACGGCAGTGCCCAGCTCGGCGCGGGCCCGGTCGAGCACCGCGAGCACCGCGGCGGCGCCGTCGGAGTCGAGGCCGGCCGTCGGGTCGTCGGCGAGCACCACGGTCGGCTCGCCGACGAGCGCCCTGGCGATCGCGACGCGCTGCCGCTGGCCGGGGCTGAGGTCCTGCGGGTAGGTGGCGGCCTTGTCGGTCAGGCCGATCAGGTCGAGCAGGGTGCCGACCCGCTCCCGGCGCCGTGGGCCGTCCACGCCGGCCTGCTCGAGCGGCAGGGCGATGTTGCCGGCCGCGGTGCGCTGGCGAAGCAGCGAGCCGCCGGCGGGGACGACCCCGATGCGGGCGCGGGCGGCGCGCAGCCGACGCTCGTCGAGGCCGCCGGTATTCAGCCCGTCCAGCCGGACGGTGCCGCTGTCTGGTCGTTCCCGCAGCGACAGCAGGCGGGCAAGCGTCGACTTGCCGGCGCCGGCCGGTCCGACGACCCCGGCGACGACGCCGGCCGGCACGTTCAGGGTGACGTCGTCGATGGCGAGGACGGAATCGGTGGCGCTGCGGAAGGTCTTGGACAGGTTCTCAACAGTGATCACGATGTGCTCCAGTGCGGGCACGGGCAGACGTCAGCGCTGTCCCGTGAAAATGGCGAATGTTCAGGTGTCGCGGCTGCTCAGCGGTGGCTGAGTGTCAGCGTCGACAGCCCGTTGCGGTTCGCTTGCACTGGTCGATGACCCGCCGGGTAGTGAGCATTGGCATCGCTCTACTCCTCCATCGGTCCTGGCGGTAGCACCTGCCCTGCCAAGGGTGGTTGCTGCGGCGTCGTGGAGCCAGGTCTCTCAGCCGCTCGGGATGGACCAACTCAGTACACCCGAAGACGGTTGCCCGACGCAACAGAGAAGGCGCCAGATTCAGCCCGATATCTGCCAGATCACACCTGTTCGGCGGCGTGCGCGAGGCGGGAGAAGTCGGTGACGGCGAGCTGTTCGCCGCGGGCGCCGGGGTCGATCCCGGCGACCAGCAGCAGCTCCTCCGCGCGGGCGGCGGAGCCGGCCCAGCCGGCCAGCGCGGCCCGCAGCGTCTTGCGGCGCTGCGCGAACGCGGCGTCGATGACGGCGAAAACGGCGGCCCGGGCGCCGTCATCGCTGTCGGGGGTCTCCCGCCTGGTCAGCAGCACCAGCGCCGAGTCGACGTTGGGCACCGGCCAGAAGACGGTCCTCGGCACGGTGGCGACCCGCCGGGCCGCCGCGTACCAGGCGATCTTGACGCTGGGGATGCCGTAGACCCGCGAGCCGGGCCCGGCGGCCATCCGGTCGGCGACCTCCGCCTGCACCATGACCAGCCCGCTGGTCATCGACGGCAGCTCGGCGAGCAGGTGCAGCACCACCGGCACGGACACGTTGTACGGCAGGTTCGCCACGAGCGCCGTCGGCTCGCCGACCTGCCCGCTGGTGATTCGCAGCGCGTCCGCCGCGACGACCGTGAGCCGATCGGCCAGGCCGGGGGCCCGTGCCGCGACCGTCTCCGGCACCGGGTCGACCTCGACGGCCACGACGCGCCGGCAGGCCGGCAGCAACGCCAGGGTCAGCGAGCCGAGGCCGGGCCCGACCTCGATGACGACGTCGGCGGCGGACAGCCCGGCCGCCGCGACGATCCGCCGGACGGTGTTCGGGTCGTGGACGAAGTTCTGGCCCAACTTCTTGGTCGGCCGAATCCCCAAGCCGCTCGCCAGTTCGCGCATCTCATTGGGACCCAGCAAGGCAGACACGCGGGAGAGCCTATTGCTGGACTCCCCAGCCGCACCTCAGGGGACCGTGACGCAGGCTGGCTTACGTCGGCAGGCCGAGCTTCCTGGCGCAGCCCGGCCAGGCGCTGTAGCCGCCCCGGCCGTCGCGCACCTTCGTGGCGATGGCGATCTGCTGCTCGCGGGTCGCCTGGTGCGGCAGGGCCGCGTACTCGCCGCCGCCGTTGGAGCGCCAGGTGGACTCGTTGAACTGCAGGCCGCCGTAGTAGCCGTTGCCGGTGTTGATGGCCCAGTTGCCGCCGGCCTCGCACTGCGCCAGCCGGTCCCAGTCGCCGTCGGTGACCGGCGGGGCCGGCTTCTCCTTGGTGCCGACCCGAACCACCATCGGCTTGGCTTCCTTGGTGACCTGGGCGCCGATCTCCTCGCGAGCGACCTCCTGGCCGTTCTTGACCGTGATCCGGTAGGTGGCGATCCGCTCGCCGGCCGCACCTGGGTCGACAACGGCCTCGGTGCCCTCGAAGGACTCGGGGTCCTCGATCTCCTGGCGCGGCGGCTCGACCGTCTCCGTCTGGTTGACCACCGTGATGCCGTTGCGGGTGATCCGCACCTCGGCGCCGTCGGTGATCTTGAGGTCGGCCGTCGGCGAGATGGTGTCCTCCGCGCCGAGGGTGAGCTTCAGCTCCTTGAGCAGCTCGCCGGCGGTGACCGCGTTGGTCTTGATGGCCTGCGGGGTGTTGCCGCCGTCGAAGAACATGATGTTCTTCTGGGTCTTGATCGCCATCGAGAAGCCCTGCAGCGGGATCTCGTGGTCGGCCTTGTGGGAGATCTCCGCACCGGCCGTGGCGATGTTGAGCTGCTTGAGCGCGTCGCCGACGGTGGTGGCGCGGACCCAGAAGTCCTTCTTCGCACCGTCGATCGTGAGGTGCAGCTGACGCCCGCGCTGCAGGCTGATCTTGCCGCCGTCGTTGATGTCCGCCGCGGGCGACGGGGACAGCGCGTCGTGCGAGCCGACCGCGAGGCCCTCGTCCGCCAGCACCTCGCCGACCGTGTCGGCGTAGGTGTTGACCTCCATGGCCTGGCCGTCGACGTCGACCGTGACGGACTTGTTCATGGCGATCGCCGCGGCGCCGCCGCCGATCAGGCCGACCAGCAGCGAGGCGATGGTCGCCTTGAGGATCGACTTCTTCCACCGCTTGATGCCCAGCGCCTGCTCCGGCGGGGCTTCCTTCTCCGGCTGCAGCACGCGGACGCGCGCGCCGTCCGAGTAGTCACCGGACAGCTCGTCCGGGATGATCGGCAGGATGGTGGTCTCGGCGTTGATGAGCCGGATCAGCTCGTCGACATCGACGTTCGCCGCTTCCATGAGCTCGTCGGCCTGCGGCCCGAGCGCGGTGCGGACGTCCCCTTGGGTGAAGTTCAGGGAGCTGGAGTAGCCGTCCAGGTCGTCGAGCTGACCGGACCTGCTGTCCAACTGCGGGTCGTCGTAGAAGTCCGGGAACTCGGCACGCCAGGCACGGAAGTCCTCATCGAGGACCGCGGTCGCGGTAGCGGTCGCGGGGGCGTCGACCGGGGTGAACCAGTCGGTGTCGGCGGAGCCAGCGCCGGTGTCGCCGCCGGTGTAGCCGGATCTGTAGCCGCTTCCAGTCACGGGGTCAAAACCTCCAGAAGGCCGTAGCCGTGCTCATCATGCTGCGCGGCGTACGCGCTTTCTCTCGTATGTCACGAACCGGACGCCCCGACAACGAACCGATCCATCCTGCGGACGTACCGGGACTTTGGTCCCGGCTACGGTCACGGGACAGTAACGGCGTCTGGCAGGTTGCGCAAACACATCCGGGAATGTCGTGAGTCGTGTCACTCCACGGATGGAGCAACGGCAGTCGCCCGTTCATCGCAACCATCACGCCTCGCGCCCACCGATCTCACGCGACGTGACGGCGTCGAGACCGAACACCCGTTCTGCCGTCGCGGTGACCGCGGCCGCCAGCTCGGCCACCGGCTCGCCCCTGAGCTGCGCAAGGTCGGTCAGCGTGTAGGCCGCGCAGTACGGCTCGTTGGGCCGGCCACGGAACGGGTGCGGCGTCAAGAAGGGCGCGTCGGTCTCCACGAGCATCTGGTAATTGGGAATCGACTTCGCGGCAACCCGCAGCTGCCGTGCGTTCGCATTGCGAAACGTTGCGGTGCCAGCAAAAGAGAGGACATAGCCGGCCTTGACACAGCGGCTCGCGAACTCCTCGTCACCGGAGAAACAGTGGAAGACCACGGTCTGCGGCGGGCCCTCCTCGTCGAGGATCCGCCAGATGTCCTCGTGCGCGTCCCGGTCGTGGATCATCAGTGGCTTGCCGAGGCGCTTGGCCAGGTCGATGTGCCAGCGGAACGCCTCCTGCTGCGCCGCCGGCGGCGAGTAGTCCCAGTAGTAGTCAAGGCCCGTCTCGCCGACCGCGACGACGCGCGGCCGCGCGGCCAGGGCCTCGATCTCGGCGCGCTGCGCGTCGTCGAAGGTCGCGGTGCGGGTCGGGTGCACGGCGACGGCCGCGAACACCCTCGAGTCCCAGGTGGCCGCCCGCACCGCCCAGCGGGCCGCGGCCAGGTCGTCGGCGACGGTCACCACGCGGCCGACGCCCACGCGCGCCGCCCGGTCGACCATGGCGGTCACGTCGGCGGCGTCCTTGGCGCCGCAGGCGTCCAGGTGCGTGTGTGCGTCCACGATGGGAACGGGGAGCGGTGCCGGCAGCGGCGGCGGCTCCCCCTCGCGTGGCGCCACTCAGGCCTCCGCGATGGGCGCCCAGCTCGGCCCGGTCTCGCCGAGCTTCGGGTCGAGCTTGGCGAACAGCGGGGTCGGCTTGGCCAGCGGCCGGCCGACCTCGATGGGCGTGGACACCCAGCGCGCCTGCTCGGCCGCGTAGTCGCCGGACAGGATCGGGTTGATCCGGCCGGCCACGTCCAGGTCCTCGACCTCGGACAGCTCTGGCTGCGCGGCCCACACACCGGTGCCGCCGAGCGCCTCGTGCACCTGCTGCGCGGCGTGCGGCAGGAACGGCGTCAGCAGCGTGTTGGCGTCCTGCACGACCTGCAGCGCGGTGTGCAGGATCGTGTCCCGCCGCGCCGGGTCGTCCTTCTTCTTCCACGGCTCCTGGTCGGACAGGTACTTGTTGGCCGCGCCGACCACCCGCATGGCCTCGCCGGCGGCCTGCTTGAAGCGCGAGCTGCGCAAGTGGCCGCCGACCGTGTCGAACGCGGCCCGCGACAACGCCTTCAGCTCCTCGTCGGCTGGCCGCACGTCGTCGGGCCTCGGCACCGCGCCGACGTTCTTGTGCGCCATGGAGATCGACCGGTTGACCAGGTTGCCCCACTCGTTGGCCAGCTCGAAGTTGGTCCGCCGGACGAACTCCTCCCAGGTGAAGTCCACGTCCTGGGTCTCCGGCCCGCCGACACTGATGAAATAGCGCAGGCTGTCCGGGCCGAACTCGTCGAGGAAGTCGTTGACGTAGATGACCGTGCCGCGCGAGGTGGAGAACTTCGCGCCGCTCATGGTGAGGAACTCGCTGGAGACGACCTCGGTCGGCAGGTTGAGCTTGCCGAACGAGCCGGGCTCGCCGCCCTTGTCGCCGGTGCCGTTGTGGCCCATCAGCAGCGCCGGCCAGATCAGCGAGTGGAAGACGATGTTGTCCTTGCCCATGAAGTAGTAGCTCTGGGCGTCGGGATTGGTCCAGAACTCCCGCCAGGCTTGGTCATCACCGGACCGCCGTGCCCACTCCACGCTCGCCGACAGGTAGCCGATCACCGCGTCGAACCACACGTAGAACCGCTTCATCGGCGCGTCGCGCCAGCCGTCGAGCGGGATCGGCACGCCCCAGTCCAGGTCGCGGGTGATCGCTCTCGGCTTGAGGTCGTCGAGCAGGTTCTTGCTGAACTTCAGCACGTTCGGCCGCCAGTCGGTGCGACTGGCCAGGTACTCGCCGAGCGAGCCGGCGAACGACGGCAGGTCCAGGAACAGGTGCTCGGTCTCGACGAACTCCGGCTTCTCCCCGTTGATCCGCGAGCGCGGGTTGCGCAGGTCGGCCGGATCGAGCTGGTTGCCGCAGTTGTCGCACTGGTCGCCGCGGGCGCCGTCGTAACCGCAGATCGGGCAGGTGCCCTCGATGTAGCGGTCGGGCAGCGTGCGGCCGGTCGACGGGCTGATCGCGCCGAGCTGGGTCTTGGCGACCACGTAGCCATTGCGCCACATGCCGGTGAACAGGTCCTGGGTGACCTGGTAGTGGTTGCCGGTGGTGGTGCGGGTGAACAAGTCGTAGGACAGGCCGAGGCCCTGCAGGTCGCCAGTGATCTGGCGGGCGTACTTGTCGACCGTCTGCTGCGGCGTCGCGCCTTCCTTGTCGGCCTGGACCTGGATCGGCGTGCCGTGCTCGTCCGTGCCGCTCACCATCAGCACCTTGCGCCCGGCCATGCGCATGTACCGGGAGAACACGTCGGAGGGGACGCCGAATCCGGAGACATGACCGATGTGGCGGGGCCCGTTGGCGTAGGGCCAGGCCACCGCCGTGAGCACGGGGTTGTTCATGGCGGCTTAGCCTAGAGCGCGTCGAAAACCCGAGGAGGAACAGTGTCCGCCACGCGTCTGCTGGTGCTCGGCGTCGTACGGATGCACGGCGTCGCGCACGGTTATCTGGTGTGCCGGGAACTGCTCACCTGGTCCGCGGACAAGTGGGGCAACGCCGCGCCCGGCTCGATCTACCACGCGCTGCAGCAGATGGCACGCGAGAAGCTGCTCGAGAAGGTGCCCGGCGAGGAGGGCCGGCGCGGCCCGAACCGCACGGCCTACCGGCTCACCGAGGACGGCGAGACCCAGTTCCAGCTGCTGCTCGCCCGCGGCCTGTCCGAGGGCGGCGACGGCGCACAGGACGCCTACGCCCTCGCCGCGTCGGTGACCTTCCTGACGGCGCTGCCGAGGGCGCGGGCGATCAGCCTGCTGCGCCACCGCGTCGCGATGCTGGAGGGCCAGCAGTCGTCCGCCGCGAGCATGCTGACCCACAGCACCAGCTGGAGCCAGCCCCCGCACGTCAACGAGCTGTACCGGCTGTGGGAGTTCAGCCTGCGCAGCACGCTGGACTGGACGCGACAGCTGATCGAACGGCTCGAAGCTGGCGAGTATGTGATGGCCGACGACGACGAAGCCGCCTTCGGCGCCCCGAGTTCCGCCATCTAATCAAGTTTGACTAGGTGCCGTCCGTCGATGCATCCTTTCCTAGTCAAGTTTGACTACTTGAAGGGATGACCCATGATCGAAGCACGCGGTCTCGCCCGGACCTTCCGGTCGCGAGGTCGTACCGTCGAGGCCGTCCGCGGCGTCGACCTGAACGTCGCGGCGGGTGAGCTGGTCGGCTTCCTCGGCCCGAACGGCGCCGGCAAGACGACCACCCTGCGGATGCTCACCACGCTGCTCCGGCCGACCTCGGGCACCGCCACGGTCGGCGGCTGCGATCTGCTCGCCGACCCGCTCGGGGTCCGCAAGCAGATCGGCTACGTCGCCCAGGGCGGCGGCTCCGCCCCGGAGTGCCGGGTGATCGAGGAGATCGAGATCCAGGGCCGGTTCTACGGCATGTCCAAACGCGACGCCCACGAGCGTGGCGCACTGCTCGCCGAGCAGCTCGACGTCGGCGGGCTGGAGCGGCGACTGGTCAAGACGCTCTCCGGCGGCCAGCAGCGCCGGCTGGACATCGCGCTCGGCCTGATCCACTCCCCCGGCCTCGTCTTCCTCGACGAGCCGACCACCGGGCTCGACCCGCAGAGCCGCGCGAACCTGTGGGAGCACATCCGCGCGCTGCGCGCCGAACACGGCGTCACCGTCTTCCTGACCACGCACTACCTCGAGGAGGCCGACTCGCTCTGCGACCGGATCCTGGTGATCGACAACGGGCGGCTCGTCGCCGAGGGCACCCCGGACGAGCTGAAGGCGCGGGTGTCCGGCGACGGCGTGTCGGTCGGCGTACCGGCCGCGTCCGTCGCCGTCGCCGCGGAGATCGCCGCCGGGATCACCGGCGCCCACGAGGTGTCCACAGTGGACGGTTCTGATGGCTCGACCCTGCAAGCAGGCCTCGCGGAGGTCAGGTTCCGGGTGCCGCGCGGGGACACCGCACTGCCCGAGCTATTGCGCGCGCTGGACGCCAAGGAGATCACCATGACCTCGGTGCAGGTGCACCGCCCGACGCTCGACGACGTCTTCCTCACCCTCACCGGCCGCACCCTGCGCGACGCCGAGACG
>Ga0193742_1001203_pt1 | contig 15912 bp, 16 predicted proteins | sample L2c1metaG_FD_165511 | JGI IMG/M metagenome (GOLD analysis project Ga0193742, IMG submission 165511) | Soil microbial communities from a riparian zone of the East river system, Colorado, United States - L2c1 | ecosystem: Environmental > Terrestrial > Soil > Riparian zone | place: USA: East River... | reverse complement strand
GCTGGCCGACGGGTACGCCGAGCAGTGCCTGCGGCGGGTGTGGCGGGCCGAGCACTTCTCCTACTACATGACCACGATGCTGCACCGCGCCCCCGGCGCCGACCCGTTCGCCGACCGGCTCCAGCTTTCCCAGCTGCGCTACACCGCCAGCTCGACCGCCGCCGCCACCAGCCTGGCCGAAAACTACGTAGGCCTCCCCTTCGACTGACCGGGCCGGGCTGCCCAGCCGGCTGGATCTGGCGGGCGTCAGGGGGTGGTGGCGTGGTGTTCCTCGGCCTGGTCGGTGGGGCCCAGCTCGTCCGGTAGGTCGCCGCCGGGCCAGGTCTGCCATGGGTGTCGGCGCAGCGCCCGCATGGCCCGGTACTTGACCGCGCCGTGGGTGTTCATCGCCGTCCAGGCCGCCCGGGTGGAAACGCTCAGTGGCGGGATCCAGTACATCGGGCCGAGCGGGTCGACCGGCTCCGGGGCGGCCAGCGCCACCGAGGCGGACACGTGCCCCTCGCCGTCTTCGGCGGTCAGCCGGGCCAGCACGGTGCCGTCCCGCTCGACGATCTGCGTCTCGCCGACCATCAGGGTGCGCCACGGGACGCCGGGGGCCAGCGGGGTGTCGAAGTCGATCGGCCCGACGTGCGAGGGCATGGCCACCGGGACGCCCAGCAGCCGGGCCATCTGTCGGGGCAGCTCACGGGCATGCTGGCGCTGCAGTGCGTGTTCCCGGGCCGCCCACAGCCCGAACGGGCCGCGCCAGTTCACCGGGTACGACGGCCAGCACATGCCGCCCAGCAGCAGCTGGACCTGGCCGCGCAGCCGCGCCGCGGTGCCCATCCGGGCCCACTCCCAGCCGCAGGCCATGCCCACCGGTACGGGCCCGCCTGGGAAGGACAGCGTGGTCCGTCCCGGGTCGTCACCGCCGGTGTAGTAGTTGTTCTCCCACATCGTCGGGATGTCCTTGTCGTGCAGGTGGGTCCGCCCGTCCGGCTCGGCCAGCACGTAGGTGCCGTACACGTGGCCACCTCGGCGGGCCAGGAATCCGCCGCCCACCACCACATCCAGCTCGCGGGCCAGCCGCCGGTAGAGCTGCATCGGCGCGCCGTCCACCGGCCGGGCCACGCCGCGCAGCACCTTGGCGTAGACGTTCGGCGACGAGCCGGCTTCAGGCACCGTCACGATGTCCGGGGAGTGCTCCCGCACCGCGTCCCGGATCAGGTCCTCCAGCCGGGCCAGGTTCTCCTCCACCGCGCCCAGCCGCAGCGCCGGCTGCACCGCCGCTATGCGGACGTTCGCAAGCTCGCTCATGCTGAAACCGCCGTCCCGCTCGGGGTGACTTCCTGGACGTGTACCGACGCCAACCGCCGGGACGGCGGCGCGACCGGCGGGCACGGGTCCGGGTGATCCGAGCCGGGCACCACCTGGCTGGACCGGAACCGCCGGCCGAGCAGCTCCCGCCGCACCCCGAGGTGGATCTTGAGCTCGGCCACCGCGTCCCGGGCGGTGTCCGCCCGCCTCCCGCCGGTGCCCCTGACCAGCGCGTCGGCCAGCCCGGTGACCAGGGCGGGCAGGCTGAGCACCTGGGTGATGGTGCGTCCCCGGCCGAACACGTCGCCCAGGTCCGGGGCTGGCGAGCGGCTGGTCCGCCGGACGATCTCGGTGAGCACCGGGGACACCGGCCGGACCGCCGTCTCCAGGTTGCCGAAGTGGTAGGCGTGCAGGCATTCCACGTCCCGCTCGCGCTCCCACCGGCGCAGCGCCAGGTCCAGCGCGGCCGGCTCGTCCAGCACCGGTTCGGCCACCTCGGCCAGCCGCCGCCCGGACCACAGCGCGTCCCGCTGGCCCTGCCCGATCACCGGGTCCTTGAAGTGACCGGCGTCCCCGGCCAGCGCCCAGCCCGGGCCACTGGACGCGCGGAAGTACGCGGAGGTGTCGCCGGTGCAGCGCAGCGGGGTCGGATTCGTGCAGCCCTGTAGCCGGGCGGCCATCCCGGGGTGCTGAGCGAGCTTTCGTGCCCAGTGGCCCTCCGGGTCCCGCTTCGCCTCGGCGGCCTCGTCGGCGGCGCCCATGAACAGCAGTAGCGCCTTCGGGCTCGGCGCGGACGGGAACATGAAGCCCAGCGAATCACCGTCGCGCCACTGGTGGATGGTCTCGCCCTCCCTGGTGCCGTAGGCCGGGTCGTCCACGTACCGGAACACCAGGCCCCGGCCGTTGCGGGAGGCTCGGTACGGGCGGAACGCGCCCACCGCCGAGGCCACCGTGGAGCGCCGCCCGTCCGCACCGATCACCAGTCGGGCGTGCAGCTCGTGGACCTCTCCGTCGGCGTCCGCGTAGCGCACCCCGCACGCCCGGCCACCGCGCCAGAGCACGTCCAGCATCCGGTTCCGCTCGCGCACCTCCGCCCCGGCGGCCCGGGCGGCGCGCACCAGCTCCAGGTCCTGGATCGGCCTCGGTACGCAGATGCAGTAGTCGATCGGGCCGGCCGGTCGCCACCGCTCCAGCAGGCTGGCCCCGCCGCCGTGCCCCCGATTGGTGCTCAGCGACAGCCAGGGGGAGCGGGTGGGGTGCGCAGCCAGGATGCCGCGCAGCGCGCCCATCTGGCGCAGCTCGTCCACCCCGGCGGGGAACAGCAGGTGGGTGGACAGCTGGTCGGAGGGGAACTTGGACCGGTCCAGCACCACGACGTCCCGCCCGGACCTGGCGAAATGCACCGCCGCGCAGGCCCCGGCCAGTCGGCCGCCGACAATCACCACATCGCACCGTTGCGTCATGGAGCCACCTTTCGAGTGTTCCGCGTCACTATGGTGCCTCTAGTCCAAGCCAAATTGCAAGAGCATTCAGTTTTGAAGGGGACTACATTTGGAGTCGACCCAGATGACCGGCAGGCCAGGAAGGACACTGTGGTGGTGATGGCGGCGGGGTCTGAGCACAGCCCTCGGATCACCAGGCGCCGGGCGCGGACCAGGGAGCAGATCCTGGATGCCGCCGAGCGGGCCTTCGGCGCCGGCTACCGAGGGGCCAGGATGGAGGATCTGGCCGAGGCGGCGGACGTGTCGGTCGGCTCGATCTACGGCCATTTCGGCAGCAAGGACGGGCTTTACCTGGCGCTGGTGGAGCGGGCGCTGGAGCAGTTCGCGACGTATCTGGATCACGCGTTCCGGCCGGACTACACACCGCTGGAACAGGTCCTGGCCGCCGGCGATGTGTACCTGCGGTTCCACCTGGAGCACCCGAGCTCGTTCCGGTTCCTCGCCTTCGACGGCGTCGAGGCGCAGACCCAGACCGGCGACGAACGCCTCCGCGAGCGGGTTGGCGAGCGGCTGGAGGAGATCCTGGGCAGCTTCCAGGCGCGCATCGAGGCGGCCATCGCCGCCGGCGAGGCGGACGCCGGCTACGACGCCAAGCTGGCCGCCCGATTCCTCTGGGGCGCGTGGAACGGGGTGGTCTCGTTCAGCCTGCGCGCGGACCGGATGGCGCTGACCGACGAGGAGATCGCCGCCTGCCTTCGGCTGGGTCGGCGGATGGTCAACGAAGGGCTGACCGCACCGGGATTCCGGGACGTCGATGGTCGGTCCCGGGCGCGGCTGGTGGACGCGGGTGCCCCCACCGAGCCGGGCCCGGACGCGGACTCAGGCGATCTGTAGGACCAGTTTGCCCAGGTTCTCGCCGTAAAACAGCTTGAGCAGGGTGGCCGGGAAGTCGGCCACCGAGCCGGTCACCACGTGCTCCTTGGAGCGCAGTTGCCCGGCCCGCAGCCAGCCGGCGATCTCGGCACCGGCCTCGGCGTAGCGGCTGGCGTAGTCGAACACCACGAAGCCCTCCATCCGGGCCCGGTTGACCAGCAGGCTCAGATAGTTCTTCGGGCCGTACGGCTGGCCGCTGTTGTACTGGCTGATCGCCCCGCAGATGACCACCCTGGCGCCCCTGGCCAGCCGGCCCAGCCCGGCGTCCAGCACCTCGCCGCCGACGTTGTCGAAGAACACGTCCACCCCGTCCGGCGCCTTCTCCCGCAGCGCGCGGGACAGCGAGCCGGCCCGGTAGTCCACCGCGGCGTCGAAACCCAGCTCCTCGGTGAGCGTGGCGCACTTCTCCGGGCCGCCGGCGATACCGATCACCGTGCAACCCTTGATCTTGGCCAGCTGGCCGACCATGCTGCCCACCGCGCCGGCCGCGCCGGAGACCAGCACGGTCTCGCCCTCCTTCAGCGCGCCGACGTCGAACAGCCCGAAGTAGGCGGTCATCCCGGTCATGCCGAGCGCGCTGAGGTACGTGGTCACGGGCACGGCGGACGGGTCGACGATCTGCACCCCGCGCCCGTCGGAGATGGCGTACTCCTGCACGCCGAACACCCCGGTGACGTGGTCGCCGGCGGCGAAGCTGGGGTGCTTGGACTCGACCACCTCCCCGGCGCCGAGCGCGCGCATCACCTCGTTCAGCCCGACCGGCGGGATGTAGGAGGGGCGGTCATCCAGCCAGGCGCGCATCGCCGGGTCCAGCGACAGGTGGGTGATCCGCACCAGCAGCTGGCCGTCCGCCGCGGTGGGCACCGGCTCCTCGGTGAATGCCCAGTCACTCGGCGCGGGCTCACCGGTGGGCCGCGCGGCCAGTCGTACCTGGTGGTTTGTCGCGTCCATGGTGCTCCCGTTCGTTGTGTCGCCGGTACCCCTGGGCACCGCTGGGTACCACCCTGGCACCCAGCGGCGCACCGTGCTGATCTGGCCACGGTAGTGAGCTCGGATAGATCATCAGTGGCGTCGTTAGGGTGATCGACCGTTCGACATGGCCCCGCGATGTGGATGTTGTGGCTAGCGTGCACCGGACCGGAGTTGCTACTCACGACAGCGGGAAGGGGCGAGGTGGCCGGTCTGCGTCGTTCCCAAATCCGTCAGCGGGGCTGGCTGGTCGCGGCGGTGGCCGGGGTCTTTCTGTTGAGCGCCGGGGTGGTCGGTTACCTGATGGCGACCGGGCCCGGTCATTCGCCGGCGGTCTCGTCGGGCTCGTCGCCGGGCTCGTCCGCGGGCCCGTCGTCCGGCGCGGCCGCGCCACCCGAGGGCGCTACCTCGGCGGTCGATCCCCAGCTGGCCGCGGTGGTCCGACGACTGCGCGGCACGGGCTACCAGGTGACGCAGGGGACCACCGAGGACGACACCGACTGCGCGGCGAACGCCTACGGCCAGACGGGGGCCTACCTGGCTGAGCACCGCTGCGTCGGGCTGCACCGCGCGCTGCTCGAGGTACGTAGTCCTCGGGGCGCTACCGCGCTGGTGGCCATCGCCTGGATCGGGATGCCGGACCAGGCCGGCGCCACCGCGCTGAAGGCGGAGCTGGACCGGCCCGGCTCCGGCAACATCGCCGCACTGTCCAAGAACGACGCCCACTACCGGAGCGTGGTGTTCCGCGGCCTGTACTACGCCTCGGCGCGGCAGGACAAGGCGGTGGTGACCGCCGAGGCGCAGTCGATGAACCCTGGACTGACCGGCGCACAGCTCAGGTCCATCGCCGCCGCCTCGGTCAGGTGAACGCCCGCTGCTACCGGGCCAGTGCGGGATCGGTCGGCAGGTGCGCCCGGGAGTGCCGGATGATCACCACGGTGCCGGTGAGGGCGACCGCCGCCATGCAGGCCAGCAGTACCGGGTAGCTGGCGATGCCGGCGAGCAGCGCGAGCAGCGTCGGCACCAGGAAACCGATGTAGGCCAGCGCGTAGAAGACCCCGATCAGCCCGGCGAGCTCGTCCGGCCGGGCCAGGCGCTGCAGCTCGAGCAGACCGGACACCACCGCGATGCCGAAGGCGATGCCCAGTGTCACGGCGGCCACCAGGGCGACCAGGGGCGAGAGGACCTTCGCGGCCACCGCGCTGAGCACCAACCCGGCGGACAACACGATCATCGAGATGATCACCGCGCGGGCGCTGCTGGCGCGGTCCAGCCGGCGGGCCAGTGGCTGCACCAGCGCCCCGGCGCCGAGCGTGCACACGGTGAGCAGGGTGGCGTACGGCAGGTCCCACGAGCCGAGCCGGCCATCGACGAGCTGCGGCATGATCGCGTACGCCACCGCGGACGCGCCGAAGATCCACGGCGCCATCGGCAGGATCACCCGGCGGAACCGGGGATGGCGCACCGCGCCGAATCGGGATCCGCCGCCGCCCGCCGCGACCCGGGTCTCCGGGCGCACCGCGGCCAGCGGTAGCACGGCGACCGCCAGCACGGCGTGCACCAGGTAGGGCAGCACCATCGGCCACGGGCCCCACTGGGCCAGCACACCAGCCACCCCGGGGCCGAGCCCGAGCCCGAGGGTGAGCCAGAGCGCACCGCGGCGGGTACCGGCGTCCGGTGTCGCGCCCGGTGCGGCGTCGGACAGTTCCTTCACCCAGACGGAACCGACCGACATGGCCACGCCCACCCCCACGCCGCCCAGCACCCGCCCGGCGGCGATCCACGGCTCACCGTGCACGCCCAGCGCCATCAGCAGGCTGGCCAGCAGGGATACCGCGGTCCCGGACAGCATCACCGGCTTGCGGCCGTACCGGTCGGACAGCCCACCGGCCAGCAGCAGGCCGGGGATCAGCCCGACCACGTAGGCGCCCAGCAGCGCGTCCACGGTGAGGGCCGAGTACCCGTCGGCCCGGTACATGATCAGCAGCGGGGTGAACTGGTTGCCGCCCCAGCCGCAGAAGAACATCGCGGCGGCCACCCAGCGCCAGTCCCCGGTGCGCACGCTCACCGGCGTCCGTGAGTCTCCCGCGTTCATCGGCGGTGCGTCCGATCCAGGTGGGCGCGCAGCGTGGGGGCGAACGCCGGCTCATCACGGGAGGAGATGATCCTGATCAGCGCCTCGTGCTCGCGCAGGATCACCGGCAGGTGCTCGCGCCTCGGGCTCAGCGCGCGCATGATCATTCGGCGCTGCCGGTCGGCCAGCGTGGCGTAGAACCGCAGGGTCAGTGCGTTGCCGCCGAGCTCGACGATGGTCCGATGAAAGGCCTCGTCGGCCTCGGCGAAGCCGGCGAGGTCACCGGCGTCGAGGTGTCCCCGCTGCGCGTCCAGTGCCGCCCACAGCTCGGCGACCGCCCCCGGCACCCGGTTCGGGCGGCGCAGCAGCCGGCGGACCGCGGCGGCCTCGATCGCCTCCCGGGCGTCCAGCACGTCCTCGGCCTCGCTCAGCGGCACCGGGACCACCACCGCGCCGCGCTTCGGGATGAGCTGCAGCAGGTCCTCGGCCTGTAGCCGGAGGAACGCCTCGCGCACCGGGGTGCGGCTCACGCCAAGGCGCTTGGCGATGTCGCCTTCGCTGAACAGGTGCCCACCCGGCAGCTCGCCGGTCAGCACCAGCCGCTTGGCCAGGTGGTAGGCCCGGTCGGCGGCGGGCTGGTCCTCGGACTCGAGATCGTTCACTTACTCGATGTTAGGCGTTGCATCCAAGCTTGTATCTATGACGTATGCAACTCACCGCCGAAGCTGAGCGTGCGCCCACGGCGAACTCAGCGACTTCGCACATCCAGGGCGCAGTTCGCATACCGCACGCACTGTGCGAAGTGGACCTCCGGCATGCGAAGTCGGGGTGGAACGCGGCTAGGTGGCCAGGGCGGCCAGCGAGGCGATGGCGGTGAGCAGCGCCAGCACCACGAAACCGGCCGGGTACCCGCCCACCCACTGGGCGACCAGGGCGCCGCCGGCCGGGGCCAGCGCGATCGACGCGGTGATCGGCGCGGAGAACACCCCGTTCACCCGCCCGAACGCCCGGGTGCCCCACCGGTCGGCCACCGCCGAGGCCTGCAGCAGCGTGTGCGCACCCCGGGCGGCGCCGGCCAGCATGGCGAGCGCGATCAACGCGACGGCCGGCCCGGGGAGCAGCCCGAGCGCGGCCACACAGGCGGCGGCCGCGGCGGGGATCACCGCCGTGCGGACCCGGGCGGAGGTGCGGCGGGACAGCGCGGCGTAGCCGGTGCGACCCAGCACCTGCCCCACCCCGACCAGGCCGAGCGCCCAGGCGGCCAGCTCCGTGCTGTATCCCCGGCCGGTGAGCAGCGGTACCAGGTTGATGGTCGCCGCGTAGCTGCCGAAGCCGGTCAGCGTCATCACCACGACCAGCACCAGGAACGACCGGCTGCGCAGCACCGCCGAACTGTGCGCGAGGTCCTCCGCCCTGGCGCTGGCCCGCGCGGTCGGGTCCGCGTCGCGGCGTTGGCCGGGCCACCGGGGGGTGAGCAGGCCGGCGTGCAGCGGGATGGTCACCACAGCCAGCACCGCGGCCAGCACCAGGTAGGTGGAGCGCCAGCTCAGCGCCTGCAGCAGCGCGGCGGTGAGCGGGGCGAACACCGTGCTGGCCAGCCCGGCGACCAGGGTCAGCGTGGTGAGCGCCCTGATCCGCTCGGTGGACGGATACCAGCCGGTCAGCGCGGCGAACGCGGGCGGGTACAGGGTGGCCGCCTGAGCCACCCCGGCCAGCGCCCAGGCCAGGTAGAACCAGCCCAGTCCGGGCGCGGCGGCGATGGCCACGACGGCCAGCACACCGAGCACCGAGCCGGTGGTCATCACCACCCTCGGGCCCCTGCTGTCGATCAGCCGGCCGACCGGGACGCTGGCCACCGCGGCCACCAGCGCGCCGGTGGAGAACGCCCCGATCGCCTGCGCGGTGGTCCAGCCGGTGTCCCTGGTCAGATCGGCGAGCATGACCGGGAAGGCGTAGTAGAGGACGCCCCAGCTGGTCACCTCGGTGACGCAGAGCGCGGCGAGTGCCCTGGTCCGGGCGCGCCTGGCCGGGACCGGCTGATCCGGTGCCGGTTCGCTCACCCCGACCCGGACAGCCAGGCCGCCGTCCGTGCCAGGCCGTCCGCCAGCCCGCTGGGCGCGAATCCCAGTGCCCTGGCACCCGCGTCGTCCACCCGCACCGGCCCGAGCTTGCCGTACACCTCCGAGCGGCTGGCGAAGGTGGAGGCGGCGGGGCGGAGCGAGGAACCCGGGGGCAAAACCCGGACCCGGTGCGGGCTGCCCACCAGCTCGGCGTAGCGGTGCAGCACGTCACCGAAGCCGGCCACCTCACCGCACAGCACGTACCGGCGGCCCGGTTCGCCGCGCTGGTAGGCCAGCAGGTGTCCGAGCGCCACGTCGCTGGCCAGCACCCAGCCCACGTGGGCGTCCACCACCTCGGTCACCTCACCGCGCGCGGCGGCGGCGAGCAGCGCGTTGTAGCTGTGCGGCCCCGCCGGACTGGGCCCGTAGATCATGAGCGGGCTGACCACCACGACCTCCAGTCCAGCGCCGTCCCGACCGGCGGCCAGTGCCAGCCGCTCCGACTCAGCCTTGCTGGTGGAGTACGGGTCGGTGAGCGCTGTCTCGGCGTCAGCTCGCTCGCTGACCAGGCCCGTCGAGTCCACGATCGCGGCGGCAGAGCTGGTGTGTACGAACCGCCGCACTCCGGCCGCGCGCGCCGCGTCCAGTACCGCCTGGGTACCCAGCACGTTCAGCCGGCGGGTCTGCTCGACCGAGTTGCCGACCGAGGCGGCCAGGTGGAACACCGCCTCACACCCCTCGGCGGCCCGGCACAGCGCGGCCGGATCGGCCAGGTCGGCGACCACCCAGGGCACTCCCGGCGGCAGCCCGACGGCCCGCTGGGGGGAGCGCAGCACCGCGCGAGGGGCCAGCCCGCGTTCGTGCAGCAGGGCGATCAACGCCGAGCCGAGGTAGCCGGTGGCGCCGGTGACAAGGACCCGAGAGGGCATCGGTCCATCCTGATCGGGGCCGGATCGGCGCGCACGGCGACCGGCGGTCGGACCTATCGATCGCATCGAATGGAGTAGCCGCCGAGCCCGGGTCAGCAGCCGGTCATCTGCCAGTCACCAGGGTGTCACTCGTCCGCGATCAAGGCCATCTCCACTCGTCTCCGGGTCACGCCCAGTGAGCGCTACCCCCTCGCGGGTGCGCACCTATCGCCCGTGACATGTGTTGTGCTTCACATCGAGATACCGCGCACAACACCGGGCGCCCCCGGCAGCGCGCGGGCAAGGGAACGAATTTCTGGAGGCCGGCGGATGTCGTGGTGGAACAGTTCTCGAGCCGTCTACGGCGCGGAGCTGCGAGCCGGAGCGCTTTGTTTGGTTGACCACGGCTGGCCGGTGGTACCAGGCACTTGGTGGCAGAGTGGCGGCTGGCGCGGCCTGCCGGATGCTCACGGCGAGGCGTCCCTGCCCGGGTGGGACTCGGTGCCCTCGGTGCCCGGCGGCGTCTCGGCGGCCAGCTCCGATCCGGCCCAGGTCGCGCAGTGGTGGGCGGTCGCGCCCTACTCCGTGCTGCTGGCCACCGGCGGGTCGCTCGACGTGCTGGAGGTCCCGGCCTGGATGGGCCGACGGATGGCCGCCACGCTCCGTTCGGTCGGCCTGGTCGCCCCGCTGGCCGCGACGCCGGCCGGCCGGTGGTGGTTCCCGGTGACCGGCGGTGGCCCCGAGCTTCCCGAGCAACTCGCCCAGGCTGACGTGCTGCGGCACGGCGCCGGTTCCTGGGTGATCGCCCCGCCGTCCGAGTGCGCGGACGGCCTGGTGCATTGGCGGGTGAACCCGTCGGCCTGTGGCTGGCGGCTGCCCGAGCCTGAGCTGGTGCAGAGCGCTGCCGCCGAGGCCGCCCGGTGGCGCGCGTCTCAGGGGGACGACTGGTCGGTAGCCCAGCGGCCGGCCAGCGTCGCCTCTGGCATGCGGTCCTAGAGGGTTTGCGCCGTGGATCTGTGCCCAGTGAATGATCCGCGGCAGACCCTCTAGCGTCCGCCAGCCATATCGCAAGGGCTCTGTGCTCCGCTGCGGCGATCCGTCGGGACGTGCCGGAGCAGCCCGAGCGACCAGGCCGGGGTTGGTGGTCCGCCCGCCGCCAACCCCGGCCGGCACCCCTTTCCGTCCGCTCGCCTTCTTTGCCGGACTCCGAACCCGCCGCGCTCCGGCCGTGTGACGTTCGCTCCTGGCGGGCACTATGGAGACGTGCAGATAGCCGCACGGAGCACCGAGACGCCCGCTGAGTCGGGCGGTGGCCCCGGCGCGCCCCCACCCGCCGGTCCTCCACCTGGCGCCGCGGACCCGGGCGGTCGCCCGAGGGCGCCGCTCACCCCCATCGGGCTGGACGCACTGGACAGCGACGCCAAGCGGCGAGACCTGCGCAAGATGAAGCTGATCGCCACCGGTTTCCTGGTCGGCGCCACCGTGGTGTTTCTGGCCGCCCAGTTCTGGTTGTCCCGGGGCGGCCCCGGTTGGGTCGGCTACATCCGGGCCGCCGCCGAGGCCGGCATGGTCGGCGCGCTGGCCGACTGGTTCGCGGTCACCGCCCTGTTCCGCCGCCCGCTCGGGCTGCCCATCCCGCACACCGCGATCATCCCGACCAAGAAAGACATGATCGGGGACAGCCTCGGCGACTTCATCGGCACCAACTTCCTGTCCGAGGACGTGGTGCGGGACAAGCTGCGCCGCACCGAGCTGGCCCGCCGGGTCGGGAGCTGGCTGTCCGAGCCGGCGAACGCCGAGCGGGTGACCGCCGAGCTGGCCACCGCCGCCCGCGGCGCGGTCACCGTCCTGCGCGACGAGGACGTCCAGGACGTGCTGGAGCAGGTGGTGGTGCGCCAGCTGATGAACCAGCAGTGGGGCCCGCCGTTGGGCAAGGTGCTGGCCGGTGTGCTGGCCGACGGCGCGCACCATCGGCTGGTCGACCTGGTGTGCGACCGGGCGTTCGACTGGGTGCGCGGCAACCACGACCTGGTCATGCGGGTGGTGGCCGACCACGCGCCCACCTGGTCGCCCAAGTTCGTCGACGCGCTCATCGCGGACAAGGTGTTCAGCGAGGTGTTGGCGTTCTCCTGGGCGGTCAAGGTCGACCCCGAGCACCCGATGCGCAAGGCGGTGGACAAGTTCCTCGTCGAGTTCGCCGAGGACCTGCAGACCGACGCCACCACGATCGAGCGGGCCGAGCAGATCAAGTACCAGATCGTCGAGCACCCGGACGTACAGAAGTTCATCGGCAAGGCGTGGACCACGGTCAAGACGATGATCCTGGACGCGGCGGCGGACCCGTCCAGCGCGCTGCGCCGCCGGGTCGCGGACGGGCTGGTCGCGGTCGGCGCCCGGCTGGCCACCGACGCCGAGTTCCGCGCCAAGATGGACGGCTGGGTGGAGGACGCCGCCGGGTACGTGGTGCGGCACTACCGCGACGAGATCACCACGCTGATCACCGACACGGTCTCCCGGTGGGACGCCGAGGAGACCTCCCGCAAGGTGGAGCTCCAGGTCGGCCGGGACCTCCAGTTCATCCGGATCAACGGCACGGTGGTCGGCTCCATAGCCGGCGTCCTCATCTACGCCACCTCCCAACTCCTCTTCTAACGGCGGGCACAACCACCGGCGCCCGAGCGTGGCGCCCGCCGTCCTTTCCGCGAGTCGGGCGTCTCAGCACACTGAGTCGCGGCTCTCAGCACATGTGCTGAAACTCCCGACTCAGTGTGCTGTGAGCCCCGACTCGCGGAACGGCACGGGATGGAACCCGGACGGGACCGGGCGGGAACGGGAAGGGTTAGAGGGTGGCGCCGATGGCTAGGCCTAGGCCGGCGGCGCCTAGGCCGGCGGCGACCGAGCCGAGGGCGTTGAGGGTGGCGTAGAGCCAGGCGCGGCGGGTGGCCAGCAGCACGGTCTCGTAGCCGAACGTGGAGTAGGTGGTCAGCGCGCCGCAGAACCCGGTGCCCAGCAGCGCGGTCAGCGGACCGGACGCGGACCGGCCGATCAGTATGCCGAGGATCAGCGAGCCCACCACGTTGACCGTGAACGTGCCCCACGGGAAGCCGCTGTCGTGCCGGGACTGCACCACGCGGTCGGTCAGGTACCGCAGTGGGGCCCCGATCGCCCCGCCGACCAGCACCAGCAGCACGGTCACCGGACACCCCCGGAGAGCGCCCTGGTCAGCAGGATGCCGCCCCAGGTGGCCGCCAGCGCGGAGACCAGCGTGCCGAACAGGTACCCCAGCGCCACGCCGACCGCGTGTGCGGCGAGCAGGTGCTGCACGTCCACCGCGTAGGTGGAGAACGTGGTGAACCCGCCGAGTACCCCGGTGACCAACAGCGGGCGCAGCAGCGGGTGGGCGGTGAAGGTCTCGGTGAGTAGCACGATCAGCACGCCGATGAGCAGCCCGCCGATCACGTTGGTCAAGAACGTGGCCAGCGGGAACTGTCCAGGGACCGGGGGCAGCGCCAGCGCCAACCCGTACCGGGCCAGCGCGCCCGCCGCGCCGCCCACCGCGACCGCGGCGTACGCCGGGCCCTGCCCGCCGCCGCCCTGGCCAAGGGGACGCTTCGGCGGAGGAAGTACCTCGTCCTCGCCGGACTGGGGGAGATCGTCAGGCACACCCGACGTTAACACGAACGGACGTGTCGCAGGCCACGCGACCTGCGCAAGCAGAGCGCTTGCAATAGCTAGCACCGTCGCGTACGTTCGAATTTGTCAGGAACGAAACGTACCGACCATGGCGGTCGGGGAGGTGGTCGACATGGGCAAGACCGAGCAGAACCCGGTCGAGCAGGTCGGTCACGCTGTGGGCCAGGCCGTTGAAGACATCGGTGCCTACATCCGCCAGCAGCGGGAGGGCGCGCACGTGTCACTGCGCCAGCTCGCCAAGCTGGCCGGCGTCAGCAACCCCTATCTCAGTCAGATCGAGCGGGGGCTGCGCAAGCCGTCGGCGGAGATTCTGCAGCAGATCGCCAAGGGGCTGCGGATCTCGGCGGAGGCCCTCTACGTCCGGGCGGGGATCCTGGAGCATCGGGAAGCCAGCGCGGTTGTCGATGCGGTATTCGCGGATCTTGAGCTGACCGAGCGGCAGAAACAGGTGCTGCTCGAGATCTACCAGTCCTTCCGCAGGGAGAACGAGCACACGCGGCCCGCCGATTGGGCGGCCGCCGTCGATCCGTCCGCCCAGCGGGACAACCAGACCGTCCCCAGCCCGTCCATTACCAACAATTCGTCCGCAACGCCCGCAGGGCTTGTCGCGGACCCATCGCAGAACCCGGAGAGGTGATTACCATGGCCGTTTCGCTGCCGACCTCCGCGGACGTCCGCAAGGTCCGTTCGCAGGCCACCAAGGCCGTCAACACCCAGTTCGACATCGTGCGCACCCCGCTGCTCGCCTGGATCGGCGCCGGCGACCTGGCCGTCAACAAGGTCAGCGACGCGGTTGCCAAGGCCCGTACCGAGGCCGCCGGGCGCCGTGAGCGGGCCGCCGCGCGGGCCGAGAAGCTGCAGAAGCAGGCCGCCGAGCAGGCTGAGAAGCTGCAGAAGCAGGCCGGCGAGCTGCCGACCGAGCTGCGCGAGAAGCTGACCGCCGAGGAGCTGCGCAAGCGCTACGACGAGGTCAGTGAGCAGGCCCGCAAGCGCTACGACGAGGTCAGCGACCAGGCCCGCAAGACCTACACCGAGCTGGCCGACCGTGGCGAGGTGACCCTGGAGAAGATTCGCCAGCAGCCTCGCGTGGCCAAGGTCATCAGCGCGGTGGAGGACGCCACCGCCCGTCTGGACAAGCGCGTTGAGCGGGTTGTCGACGACGTGCACGACGCTGGCGAGGAGGTCCTCGGCCGGGTGAGCACGGAGACCCGTTCGGTGGGCGAGCGCGCCGCGCGGGCCACCAAGCGGTTCGCCACCGAGACCGCCGACACGGTGACCAAGGTCAGCGCCGAGGTTGCCGAGGAGGTCACCGAGGCCGGTGACGAGGCCGCGCACACCACCCGCAGCGTCACCCGCAAGGCCGCCAACAAGACCGCGCCGCGCAAGCCGGCCGCGAACAACACCACCACCCGTCGGTCCGCCAACGGTTCCCGTACCGCGAAGTGAGCCGAGCCGGCGTCAGCCGGTAGGTCCAGCTAGATCAGACCGCACAGCGGTCTAGCACGCCAGTCGAACCCCGGAGCCTCCCGCGCCGGGGTTCGACTGCGTCTGGCTCTGGCTCACCGCGTTCGGGGCGTCGAGTCGGCGCAGCTCGGGCGTCGCATCGCGGCTGGCGGAGGCGGCCGAGGGCGATCTCGGGTGGGCGAACTGCTGAGTGCTCAGCCGGCGGTTTGCCGACCGGGAGTGTGCCAACTCGCGATACGCACGTACGCTGGCCGAGTGGAGCTGCTCTACAGCCTGGACGGGTACATCATGCTGGCCTGCTGGATCGCCGGCATCCCAGTAGGCGCCTATGCGTTCATTCATGCCGCCCGTTCCCGTCCGGATGCGTTCACCGCGGCCGACAAGTTGACCAAGCCGGCCTGGCTCGGCATCACCGGTGGCGGGCTGGCCCTGCTGCTGATCTGCCGGGGCGGCCCGATCACCCTGTTCTGGCTGATCGGGCTGATCGCGGTGCTGGTCTACCTGGTTGATGTGCGGCCCAGCCTGATCGAGGTACAGGGCGGCCGGCGCTAGGAGCCGCTCGGTTACTTTTTTCGCCCTGAGCGGACGCCGCTCAACTTGTCTGCGCTGACTGGAATGAGCCCACCAGTCTCGGCGTTGCAAGGGGCATGACAGAGACGCTGAAGCTGCCGGTGCTGCCGCTGACCGATACGGTCGTGCTCCCCGGCATGGTTGTGCCCATCAGGCTCGACCAGCCTGAGCCGCGCGCCGCCGTGGATGCGGCGCAGACCGGCTCCTCCGCCGACGGGGACCGGCGCGTGCTCCTCGTTCCCCGCCCCGACGGACATTACGCAACAGTGGGCACCATCGCGGTGCTCGAGCAGGTCGGCCGGATGCCGACCGGTGAGCCCGCCGCCGTGGTTCGCGGCGAGCAGCGCGCCCGCATCGGCTCCGGGGTAACCGGGCCGGGTGCCGCGCTCTGGGTGGAGGCCACCCCGATCGAGGACGTGCCGACCACTGGTCGGACCGAGACACTGGCCAAGGAGTACAAGGCGCTGGTCGTGTCGCTGCTGCAGCGGCGCAACGCCTGGCAG
>Ga0193742_1001202_pt1 | contig 15915 bp, 12 predicted proteins | sample L2c1metaG_FD_165511 | JGI IMG/M metagenome (GOLD analysis project Ga0193742, IMG submission 165511) | Soil microbial communities from a riparian zone of the East river system, Colorado, United States - L2c1 | ecosystem: Environmental > Terrestrial > Soil > Riparian zone | place: USA: East River... | reverse complement strand
ATCCGGCCTAGAATCTATCCCACGAGGATGATATCTAGGAACCTTGGACCGTGGACTCCCTTGATGCGGGTCATCTCGATGTCTGCCGTCGCCGAGGGTCCAGCGAAGAAGGTCGTCGACAGGGTCGAGGTCGCCTGGAGGAGCTCAAACGCTTCGGGGACTGTCTCCACGACATTTTCAACTCGAACAAGACAAAGATGGTAGTCGGGAATGAGCGAGACGGCGCGTCTTCCCTGCCCCGGCACATTCTGGAGGACGATCGAGCCTGTGAGGGCGATGGCGCAGGTCGAGGCGGTCATGACTCCCTCGCAACCGTCCAGCTCCATGTGCGAGGCACCCTCATCCACGAGAAAGTCGAAGCCCTGGGGAAGCCAGGCAGGACTCATGCCGGAAGGGATGACAATTTTTTTCCGGCCGCGCTCGGAGAGCATCCTGGCGACCGTGGAGGCGATCTCCGCCTCGGCGGTGCGAACGACATTGGCATCGTAGTCACGCAGACGGTCCTCCAGCAGTTCGAGAATCTGCTCCCGCGACAGGCTCGTGGTCTGCCGGTAGCTGCGCTCGATTTCACCCCACTGCGCCGAAGCACGCGCACCATCGGCGGCTCCACCGTTGGCTGCGCGAATGCGCCGCAGGATCTCCACCCGCGCTGCCGAAGAATTTATCGCTTCCCTGACTTCAGTTGCCACGGCTCCCCCTCTTCTCCCACCAGTCGCGGAAGGTCTCCTTGGGCATCTCGCGAAGATCCCGCACCTGAGTCCAGCCTCCCAGCAGCCCCGGAAGCCAGCCGATCCACCCCTCGCCGCTTCCATCCTTGCGGACCAGCGGAGTTTCGGCGAACCTGCCGAGACGCTGCGCGGCGCGGAACCGGCGCTCGGAGCGAAAGATAGCTCCGACGGTTTTCATGGCGAGCGCCTCGGGATTGAGTGGGCCTTTTTGTTTTACAACCTTATTCCGGAGGTGGATGAGCACCTCGGGGATGTTGATCTTTACCGGGCAGACCTCATAGCAGGCTCCGCAAAGCGAGGAGGCATACGGCAGTGTCTGAGCATAATCGAGGTGCTGAAGCTGAGGCGTCAGGATGGCACCGATCGGCCCCGCGTAGACCGAGCCGTAGGCATGGCCACCGGTCTGCCGGTAGACCGGGCAGGCGTTCTGGCAGGCTCCGCAGCGGATGCAGTTCAGTGTCTGCCGGCCCTCAGGGTCGGCCAGAACCTCGGTGCGGGCGTTATCCATGAGGATGACGTGAAAGTTCTTCGGACCGTCTCCCGCCTGAACTCCCGTCCAGAGGGAGTTGTACGGGTTCATCCTCTCCCCGGTGGCGGAACGCGGAAGGAGCTGCAGCATGACCTCAAGGTCTTCAAAGCGCGGAAGCACCTTGTCGATTCCAGCGATGGTGATGAGGGTGTCGGGAAGGGTGAGGCACATTCTTCCATTGCCTTCGCTTTCGACGATGCAGACGCCTCCGGTCTCGGCGATGAGAAAGTTCGCTCCGCTGACGGCCGTGTCCACTCGCAGAAACTTCTCGCGCAGGAAGCGACGCGCGGCGTCGGCGAGATCCTGGGGCTTCTCTCCCAGCTCGGGCAGATTCATCTCGCGTTGAAAGATCTCGCGGATCTGCTGCCGGTTTTTGTGCAGCGCGGGAACGACGATGTGGGAGGGCTGGTCGTGACCGAGCTGGATGATCAGTTCCGCCAGGTCGGTCTCGTAGACATGGATACCCGCGGCTTCGAGCGCGAGGTTGAGGTGAATCTCCTCGGTGGTCATCGATTTGATCTTGATGACCTCGGGCGACTTCGATACCGTGTTTGCCTTCACCAGATGGGTGACAATGCGCTTGGCCTCTTCGCCATCGCGGGCCCAGTGGACCTGGCCGCCGGCGTGCGTGCAGTTGCGCTCGAACTCTTCAAGGTAATAGTCCAGATTGGCCATGGTGTGCTGACGAATCTGCTTGCCACTCTCGCGAAGCTGCTGCCAGTCCGGCATCTCGCCGACGACGCGGGCGCGCTTGTTCTGGATCACCTCGGTGGCGTGGCGAACATTTTTCCTGAGCTGGGTATCCCCGAGTGTGGCGCGGGCAGCGATAGGAAAGGTTGGCGAGGTCCTGGGATCGAGAACGATATTCACTACGCTCACAAAGTCTCCTCTTCGACGCCTGCGAGGATCTCGGCCAGATGCACGGTTCTGACGCCGGTGCGCTGACGGTGCAGGGCTCCCTGGATGTGCATCAGGCAGCTGTTGTCGCAGGCGGTGCAGGCCTCGGCTCCCGTGTTCAGCACCGCCGTGGTCTTTTCGGCGAGCATCGCGCTTGAGACGTCTGCATTCTTGACGGCGAAGGTCCCGCCGAACCCGCAGCACCGGTCCATGTTCTCGATCTCGACCAGATTGATTCCCTTCACGGATCGCAGGAGGTTCAGCGGCCCGTCTCCCAGGCCAAGATTACGGAGGCCATGGCAGCTCGCGTGATAGGTGACGCGATGGGGATAGTAAGCTCCTACCTCTTCGAGCCCCAATCGCTGGGTGAGAAACTCGGAGAACTCGTAGACGCGGGGCAGCAATTCGGCGACTTCCGCGATCAGCTTGCGGTCACCGATCTCTTCGCCCATCTTGGGATAGTGATCGCGCATCATGGCCACGCAGCTAGAAGAGGGGACGACGACGGCTTCGGCGTGGCGAAACTGCTCCACAAACCTGCTCACCAGCGGGAGGGCCTCGGCCTGATAGCCTGTGTTCCAGTGCATCTGTCCGCAGCAGGTCTGCCCGGAGGGGAAATCTACCGTATGGCCCAGTCGCTCGAGCACCTTGACGACGGCTTTGCCAGTCTCGGGAAACAGGGTGTCGTTATAACAAGTTATAAACAGGGAGACTTGCAGACCTACCTCCAATTGCCCTACAGCGGGATACTTCGTTCAATAGAGAGTTTATTTCCAGATACAATTTGTTGTCAGCTAAGATAACGCGCTTCCAGGAAGCTTGTCTTTATCATTTCTCAAATCGGAGACTTCGTGGGACCCAATCCATTTCTCGGCGTCATCTATCACTGGATCGGCGGGTTCGCCTCTGCCACCAACTTTATCCCGTTTCGCGGCATCAAGCGCTGGTCGTGGGAGGTCTACTGGCTGATCCAGGGATTCGCGGCCTGGATCGTCGCTCCGATCGTGCTGGCCTGGATCTTCGTTCCCAACGTCTCGGGTGTGCTGCACACCGCCTACCAGCAGGATCCCCGCGCATTTCACTACGCGATTCTGTGGGGCATTCTATGGGGGATGGGGGGTCTTACCTTCGGCCTGGCCATCCGCTACCTGGGGATCGCTCTCGGCTACGCTATCGCGTTGGGCCTCTGCACCGCCTTCGGAACGCTGATTCCACCGATCTACTCGGGTGAGATGACGACGATCCTTCACGAACACTCCGGCCAGATCATCCTGGTGGGCGTAGCCGTGTGCCTGATTGCGGTTGCAGTGAACGGAGCCGCGGGTCTTTCGAAGGAGAGAGAGGTCACTCCGGAGGAGAAGGCCGAGGCCGGGGAGACCGACTATAACTTCGGCAAGGGTCTGGCTGTCGCGATCTTTGCGGGAATCATGAGCTCCTTCTTTGCCTTCGGGCTCAAGGCGGGAGCGCCGATCGCCGATGTCGCACGGCGGGAGCTGGCCTCTCACCAGAAGCTGGATCTCTGGCAGAATCTTCCCGTCCTGATTGTGGTTCTTTGGGGAGGGTTCGTTACGAACTTTGTCTGGTCGGTCATACTGATCCTCAAGAACCGCTCTTTAAAGCAGTTCGCCGGTGAGCCGGGTATGAACCCCATGCGAGCGACGCAGGCCTCGGGCCAGACCATGGTCGACTTCGACCCGCTCGATCCGTCGACCTATGATCGTCTCTCGCCGCGGACGCTGACCGCCAACTACCTCTTCGCCGCGATGGCCGGGGTGATCTGGTATTTCCAGTTCTTCTTCTACTCGATGGGCCAGACGAAGATGGGCAAGTATGACTTCTCCTCATGGACCCTGCATATGGCGTCGATCATTATCTTCGCCACGCTTTGGGGGGTGGCGCTGAAGGAGTGGCGCGGGACCAGCATGCGGACGAAGGTTCTGGTGACGCTCGGGCTGGCGCTGCTGGTGGGCTCGACGGTGATCGTCGGCTATGGGAATTACCTGAAGGCCGGGGAGGTCGTCCGCTAGAGTGGAGGTTCGTCGCTATTTGCTGACGTTCTCTCTGCCGTCATTCGGCTGGATGTTGCCATAGCTACAACTCTCGGGTAAACCAATGCCCGGAGTTCTGACTGATGCGCAGATATCTATCCCTGCTCCTTTTGCCACCGCGCCTTCGCCGTCCAACCCGAGTCGATGGACAAGGCGGCGCTGGTCTGGAAGAAGCTGTAATGACGACCCGTCATCCGACGGCTTTATTGCAGGAGCAGCAATTTTCTTTTAGTTCGTGAAAATACAACCCGCAAAAATCTGCAGATTAAGCGTACTTTCGGCATTACAAAAGTCTTACATCCACATGCTCCTCCTCCTGTTAGCTTCGAAATAGAAGTTCTAGAAGGAAGCGAGCAGATACATGAGCCCATCTTTGATCTCCACTGAAGAAATCACCGAGGCATCCTCCATCGAGGCCGCAGAACCAGTCCACACCGTCGTCGCCCGCAAAGTTCGCGAAGACCTGCGCATGGGCCGCGAGCACCAGGAGGGGCGCATCAACTGGATCACCGCGATTGCTATGGCGCTCTTTCATGTGGGCGCGATTGCGGCACTGTTCTTCTTCTCGTGGACGAATCTCGCGGTCGCCATGGTGATGTACTTCTTCGCAATCAATGTCGGAATCGGCATGGCCTACCATCGCCTTCTGACGCATCGCGGCTACAAGACGCCCAAGTGGGTCGAGTACTTCCTGACCGGCTGCGGCACCATGGCGCTCGAGGGCGGCCCAATCTTCTGGGTAGCCACGCATCGCGTCCATCACCAGAACTCAGACCACGAGGGCGATCCCCACACACCGCACGACGGAACCTGGTGGGCCCACGTCGGCTGGATCGTCTCTGGCCGCGCCCTGCACTCGGAGACCGCGTTGCTCGGCCGCTATGCTCCGGACCTGACCCGTGATCCGGTCCATGTCTGGCTCTCCAAGTATCACTGGCTTCCTCTCACCCTTGCCGGCTTCGTGCAGCTTGCGCTCGGCGCCGTACTCGCCGCGCCCGGCCATCGCATGGCTGGAGCAGTCGGCATGGTGCTGTGGGGAACCTTCCTCCGCGTCACGCTCGGCCTGCATGCCACCTGGCTGGTCAACTCGGCTACACACCTTTGGGGCAAGCGCCGCTTCGAGACGCGGGACGATTCGCGCAATAACTGGTGGGTCGCGATTCTTACCGGCGGCGAAGGCTGGCACAACAACCATCATGCCCATCCGGTCAGCGCGCGCCATGGCCTTGCCTGGTACGAGTTCGACGTGAATTACTACGGCATCTGGGTGCTGGAAAAGCTGGGCCTCGCCAAGAAGGTTCAGATTGCCAAGTTTGACCCGACAGATCCCAAACCTGCCGGGATGTAATCAAATCATTTGCCTAATCGACTCGAGGCCTCGACACCTGTCCGGGCCCCGAGTCATTTAAGGACGTTCCCCTGGCGAAACCGGAAATCCCTGGATTTGTCGGAAGCGCGCAACGACAGGGAGTCCCCCTCGGCTCCTTTTGCGCATTTAAGCAACGGTTCGATTAAAATCGCGGAAGGCATTCGTTTTCCGATACATACCTCCGTACCCGATACGGCATCTCACTCGACAGCCATAGGTCAAAGGGTTACTCTTATGGACCGCACAACGAATAGCTCCAGGAAAATGGGTCCCAATCTCTAGATTCGAAAAAGAGGTGCCAATGTTTGCGAAGTTGAAACTCCTTCCGATTATTTTTCTTTCACTGATTAGCTGCGGCGTTGCCCTCGCTGCGCCTGCGCCCACTCCTGCCGACCCCGGACAGGGCTACAACAACGGCGGCCAAACCATCCGGTGCTCCTCCGATGACGGAAAGCGTCATTACTGCAACATCGACACCCGTGGTGGAGTCAGGATGAGCCGCCAGGTCAGTGGCTCCGCCTGCATCCAGGGTCAGACGTGGGGCTATGACAACCGGGGTGTGTGGGTCGACCGCGGCTGCCGCGCTGACTTCGTCTCTGGAAGAGGCAATGGCGGAGGAAATAACTACGGCGGGGGAAACAACTACGGCAGCGGAGGCCAGACGATCACCTGCTCCTCCGACGACGGGAAGCGTCATTACTGCAATATCAACACCGCAGGGGGCGTCCGCCTCAGCCGCCAAATCAGCGGCTCCGCCTGCAATCAGGGCCAGACATGGGGCTATGACAACCGAGGCGTCTGGGTCGATCGTGGCTGCCGTGCCGAGTTTGTCTCTGGAAGAGGGCGCCGGTAACGACAGGGTTGGCCTGCGGAAGACCGTCTACGGCCTCCGCAGGCTGACTGAATGGTGAGGCCCTGCCTACAATCCCGACGAAACAACTTGGCGCCGGCGCTTTGCGGTCGGGGTACCATAGCGAAGGTGATCGCAAGACGTTCCATACTGTTCCTCATCCTGACGGCCATTCCCGCCATCGCCGCGGCACAGACCGTATCCAATTTCGTCACGCAGGACACGATTCGCCAACGCTTGAATCTTTACAAGGGAAACGACACAAAGCGAGAAGCCACGCTTAAACAGCTCTTTTTTGATGCCGGTTGTCCCGTAGCCTCTCTGATCGAACAACCCCTCCCCAAAAAGAAACAACCCAATGTCATCTGTACGCTTTCAGGAGCGACTGGGAAGATCGTCGTAGTGGGAGCTCATTTCGACCATGTCGATCGGGGAGACGGAATCGTCGATAACTGGAGTGGCGCTTCCCTTCTTCCCAGCCTCTTCCAGGCCTTGTCGACCAATCGACGGAAGCACACCTTTATCTTTGTCGGGTTCAGCAGTGAAGAAAACGGTCTCTTCGGTTCGAAGTTCTATGTGGAGCAGCTCCCCGCATCCGAACGTTCAAAGATCGAAGCCGTAATCAATCTCGACACGCTCGGCCTCGGCCCAACCGAAGTCTGGTTAAGTCAATCGGATCCTCGACTGTCGAAATTGCTCAACGGCGTCGCTCTCTCCATGAATCTATCCCTCACCGGAATGGAACTCAATGGTTACGGAGAATCGGACGAAGAGTCCTTTATCCGCGAGAAGATCTGCACGCTGACAGTTCACTCCATCACATCATCCACTGCGAACATTCTTCACCAACCTTCCGACAATCTCTCCGCGATCCAATTCAAGGATTACTTCGATACTTACCGGCTCCTGTCTGCATATCTCTCGGTGCTTGACTCTGTACGTGTACCGGAAGGACATGTCTGCACGGCAAAACCTGTCGACCTGCCTCCATCGCGATACGTCTGGCTCTTTCCAGGATTCCGCCGTTGAAGAGGCCGCCACGGAACATCGTGGTCGAAACGCGACGGCCCGCTATACTTCCTCTCAGAAGAATGTCACGGGCCAACCCATGAACATCACACGCCGCCGCGGAACGATCGCCTTCTTCATCACGCTCGGTGTCCTCCTCGTCGGCCTCGCCGTTACACTCAACATCGGCTGGGTCGTCCTCAACGAGCGGACGGTCGCACTCGCCGTCGTTGGAATCATCCTCTTTGCCCTGCTCATTGCAGGAGTCGTCCTCAACACGGTCTTCCTGGTCCGCGAGATACGGCGCAACGAACGCCAGGACTCCTTTCTCAACGCCGTCACCCACGAGCTCAAAACACCCATTGCCAGCATCCGTCTCTACCTAGAGACGCTGCAGCGCCGTCCTGTCGACGAGGCGCAGCGGCAGCAGTTTTATGCCAATATGCTCACTGACTCCGACCGACTTCTCGCCACGGTTGAACAGGTGCTCAAAGCCGGCCAGCTCGGCCAACGCCATCGCCAGCAAAGCCGCACGCTAATCGATCTCGAACCGCTTGTCACCGATTGCATCGGCATCACGCTGCAGCGCCATCATCTTTCGCAGGATGCCATCGTGCTCGAGCCGGTTCCGGGCGGCGTACACCTGCGCGTAATGGCAATTGCTGAAGACCTGCGCCTTGCAGTGCTCAATGTGCTCGATAACGCGGTCAAGTATTCTCCCGACGGCGTGCATGTCCGCTGCTCGCTCCTGATCACACACTACACCTGGGCGACACTGAACATCACCGACACCGGCCTCGGTCTTCCGCCTAATCAACACAAGCGTATCTTCCACCGCTTTTATCGGGTGCCCGGACGCACCATGCTGCGCATCAAGGGCACGGGGCTGGGCCTCTTCCTTGTCCGCAACATCGCTCGCCAGCACGGCGGCAATGTGACGGCCTCGAGCCCTGGCCTCAATCAGGGCACGACCATCACCCTCACTCTTCCGCTCGCCAATCCCTCGACGGCCGAGGGTATTTCTTCTGTGCCGGTCGAGAAGAGCCGGGAACGAATCAGGGAGAGAGCATGAGCGCCCCCCATCCGATTGGCGAGGCTCCTCTCATTGCGGTTATCGAGGATGAAGAGCACCTCGCGCAGGGCCTGCTCTTCAATCTGCAGGCCGAGGGCTTTCGCACGCACCACGAATCTGACGGCGATGCCGCGCTCGATTACCTACTTCATCCACCGCAGCCCGTCGCCGCTGTCGTGCTCGACTGCATGCTTCCGGGCACCGACGGTTTCGAGATCGTCCGCGCCCTTCGCGAGGCGCAGCGCTACACGCCTGTCCTTATGCTCACCGCCCGCTCGCGGCCCGAAGATGTCCTCGAAGGGCTCGAAGCCGGTGCCGACGACTACCTGCCGAAGCCCTTCGATCTCAGCATCCTCCTGGTCCGCATCAAATCCCTCCTCCGCCGAACTGCATGGCAGCGGAGTTCGACTCCTGCAGGCAGTGAGGCCGGGCCTTCCGCCTCCACCTTGCCCGTGGAATACGACTTCAACCATCGCATTATCCGCTTCGATGAGCTCGAGCTGGTCGCACCGAACCGGACCACACATCTCACCGTCATGGAAGCAGATCTCCTCCGCTACCTCACCGAGCGCGAGGGCCAGATCATCTCCCGGAAAGAGATCCTCGAGCAGGTCTGGCGCGTCCACGAGGATACCGACACTCGGGCCATCGACAACTTCATTGTCCGTTTGCGCCGCTATATCGAAGATGATCCGGCACGACCGCAGCATCTGGTCACCGTGCGTGGTGTCGGTTACCGCTTCGTCGCGAACCCATAATCTGGCGCAGTCCTGGAAGATCGCTGTCATACGATTGTCACTATCCCGCGATATAAATTGCTTTAGTAGAATCTCCCGATCTGATCCTCCCCACCGGAGAACACCAGCAATCTCGATAAGCTGGCCAACAACCCCGCAGATACGAATCGGAGAAACCCTATGAGCGATCTCTCGAACTCCAGAACCTCTGGAAGCCTTACCGCCAAGCTGTGGCGCGGCGAGCGCATGTGTCTCATCGGCATGGATGTCAGCGATCCGGAGCCCGACTTCGTCGGCTTCTCCATCGAGGTCGAAAGTCCCGGCAAGAGAACCTTCTCCCCTCTTCGCAATCGCATCGCTTTCTCCTATGACAAACCGGCCACAAACGCTGTGAATGGCTTCAAAAATTACTCCTCTTTGCAGGCTCCCTTCCAAAAGTTCCGATGGCTTCACTTCCCCTATGACCCGAAGAACGGCACCTATAAATACCGCATCGCGAAGCAGCACATGCCCTCTGACAACAAGATCATTGCCGGGGACAGCACGACCGTCGACATCTCGCTTTCCAAGGAGACTTACAGCGATTTCCTCGATATCGGTTTTACGCGGAGCTTTGCATCGTCGCAGGCCTACGTCGATAAATTCCATAATGATCCCGACGTCATTCCAGCCAGTGGAACCTCAGGTCTTTCCTTCGACAAGACGAAATCGCCCGCCGGTGTCTACGAGTGGCTTGGCTTCGAGTCCTACGATCTGCTTTTTTCTGTCCTCGACGAGGTCGTCAACGACAAGACGCTTTCGCTCGATGTCTTCGCCTACGATCTTGATGAGGTCGATGTCGTAGGAAGATTCGCTGCGCTCGGCAAGCGTCTCCGTATCATCATCGACAATTCAGCGAGTCACGCGAAGGCAACCAACGATGCGTCGATCGCGGCCCAGAAGCTGACTGCCTCGGCTGGCAGCGCCAACGTTCATCGCATGCACTTCACAACCCTGCAGCACAACAAGGTGCTGATCGTGAAGAAGAACGGCAAGCCAATCAAGGTTCTCTTCGGCTCGACCAATTTCAGCTTTCGCGGCATCTATATCCAGGCGAACAATACGCTGCTGTTCACCTCCGAGGACATTGCTGTGCTGTTCTCCCAATACTTCGACCTCGCCTTCGCCAACTCGCCCGGCTTCACCTCCGACGCATTGTTCAAGAGCTGGCAGACCGTGCATCTAGCGGGGAAGCCTGACCTGCAGCTCTGCTTCGCTCCCCACGCGTCGGCGGATCTCTCCCTTGGCCCGGTAGGGCAAGCCATCAACGATGCAAAGTCGTCGGTCTTCTTTGCTATCGCCTTCCTCTACGAGACCAAGTCCGGCGCGGTGCGCGAGGCCATCGACAATCTGATGAAAAGTGATGTCTTTAGCTATGGCATCTCTGACAAGACCTCTTCGCTCGAGATCATGAAGCCTGATGGCACGGTCGTACTCGTTCCCTTCAGCTATCTCGCGAAAAATGCCCCGCCACCGTTCTCCGCCGAGTGGAGTGGAGGCTTCGGAATCAACGAGCACAACAAGTTCGTCGTTACGGACTTCAATCTTCCGACCGCGTGCGTCTATACCGGTTCCTCGAACCTATCGCCCTCCGGCGAGACTAAAAATGGAGACAATCTGGTCGCCATTCAGGACCAGAGAGTTGCAACCTCCTATGCGATCGACGCGCTGCGCATCTTCGATCATCTCCACTTCCGCGCCCGTATGAGTCAGGCCTCCAAGCTCAAGGCGCATGATGCTCAAAAGGCACTTACGTTGCAAAAACCTATCGCCATCAGCGGCGAAAAACAGAGCTGGTTCGCTCCATCGCACGTTGCGGGAGACCAGGCCCAGCGTGATCGCCTCCTGTTCTCGCGTTAGATCTAATACCAGTGAATAAAAGTGTCATCCTGGCCACTGATGGCTCGGGTGTTTCTGTCGGCCGTCCTACAGGTTGTTACAGCGGATCCCTCCATTCCGCTGCGCTACTGCCGGGATGACACTTTATTTCCTTTGTCAGAGAGATTTTGCTGTTACACCCTTCCGGCGCTCCCTCGCGCTAAACTCAAGTGAGGGCGCGAACCCCCCACAGCATGCGTATCTTAACCCGGTATATTCTTCGCGAGGTCACCTCCCACACCCTTCTTGGCGGAGCTCTCTTCACTTTCGTGCTCTTCATGCGCGACATCGGGCAGATTCTGGAGCTTGTCGTCCGCGACTCCGCCTCGCTGGCCGACGTCGCTCGCATCTTCGCCTATCTTCTGCCGAACTTCCTGATCGTCACCATTCCCATGGCTGTTCTCGTCGGTATCCTCCTGGGCCTCTCGCGCCTCGCCGCCGACTCCGAGATTACCGCCATGCGCGCCTCCGGAATGGGAGTGCTCAGTTTTGTGCGGATTGTCTCCATCGTCTCGGGAGTCGCGGTCGCGCTCGGTCTCTTCAACTCGCTCTATCTCGCTCCGAGATCCGCATCCGCGACCCTGGCGCTTAAAGACTCCCTCAAATCCACGCAGGCATCGTTCGAGGTTCAGCCGCGCGTCTTCTATGAGGACTTCCGCAACTACGTCCTGTATATCCAGGATGTTCGCCCTGCTGCGGGAGCCGCGGTGTGGCGCCACGTCTTTCTCGCTGACCTCACGCAGCCTGCCAGCCCCAACATCACCACCTCCGATCGGGCCGTCGTCGTCTCCAACGATCCCCAAAGCATCCGCCTACACCTCATGGATGGCGGCCAGCATCAGACCTCCGCCACCGATCCGAACCAATACAACATCTCCACGTTCGCCTCGACCGATCTTCCCATCCAGACCGGCCTCCAGGAAGATCCTCACCTCGGACGTTCGGACACTCCCCTGCTCGCGCTCTCTTTCCCTGAGCTGTGGCGTCTCGGCAACTCGCCCGACAACACCGTTCCCGGTCAACCCGCGCGCATCTACCGCATCGAGCTTAATCGGCGATTCTCCTATCCCTGCGCCTGTATCGTCCTCATGCTCATCGGCGTTCCCCTCGGGCTCTCGTCCAAGCGAGGAGGGAAATCCACAGGTTTCGTCCTTACCATCGCACTCGTCTTCATCTACTACTTCCTCTCGCAGATCGGCATCGCTTTTGCCAAAAACGGCAAGCTCTCGCCCTTCCTCGGCGTGTGGGGCGCCAACCTCCTCTTCGCAGCTGCGGGAACCCTGCTTCTTTACCAGATGTCCCGGGGAGGCATCGCGCTCGGCATCATCTCTTCCATGGGAGTCTGGATTAATAAGCTGCTCACGCGCTTCCCGCGAGGGCGCAGGTTCGCGGCCTCCAGCAGCAATCTAAACATCGCTACCTTGCTGCGGCGTTTTCGCAGCACCTTTCGCATCCAGTTCCCCCTTCTGCTGGACGATTACGTCATGCGCGAATACGTCACCAACTTCGCGATGATCCTGCTCTCCTTCTCGACGCTCTTCGTTATCTTCACCTTCTTTGAGCTCATCGGGGACATCATCCGCAACCGCACGGCACTGGTCACCGTCGGCGAATATCTCATTAACCTCGTTCCCTTCATCCTTTACAATGTCACGCCGCTGTGCGCCCTGGTCGCAGTCCTCGTCACCTTCGGTTCGCTCAGCCGATCCTCTGAGATGACAGCGATGAAGGCCACAGGCATCAGCCTTTACCGCATCATCGCTCCGATCCTCGTGACCACGCTGCTTATCGCCGCGTGTCTCTTCGCCTTCGACGAGCTCTATCTTCCGGCTGCGAATCGCCGCCAGGAAGCCCTTCGCTCCATCATCAAGAACAAGCCCGCGCAGACTTTCCTCCGCCCCGACCGCAAGTGGATCTCCGGCCAGGCCGGTCCTTCGGGATCGCCCACGCGCATCTTCTATTATCAGTTTTTCGACGCGGGGAAAAACGTCTTCGCCAACCTCACGGTCTTCGAGTTCGACCCTGCCACCTTTGCGCTCAAGCGGCGTATCTTCGCCTCTTCCACCCACTGGAACGAGCGCGCCGGACAGTGGGTCTTTGAGAACGGCTGGCAACGCACCTTCGAGGGTGAGACCATCTCCTCCTACCATCCCTTCACCGTCACCGCATTTTCCGATATCCACGAACAACCGTCCTACTTCGTCAAAGAGGACCGTCCTGCGCAGGAGATGAGCTACCACGAACTCTCCCGCTACATCTCCGATCTCAATCAATCGGGGTTCGACACCAAGCGTCTCAGCGTGGCGCTCAACCGCAAGCTATCCTATCCCTTGATCACGCTCGTCATGGCGGTCCTCGCCATTCCCTTTGCGCTTTCGATGGGCAAACGCGGATCTCTCACGGGGATTGCCACGGCGATCGGTCTCGCCATCGCCTACTGGGTCGTCGACGCTCTCTTCCAGGACATGGGATATATCAACACGCTGCCTGCGATGCTCGCCGCATGGTCGCCCGACCTTCTGTTCGGAATCGCGGGAACGTATCTTCTGCTTCGCACTCCTACATAGGCATGCGCTTCGGAAGAATAGTGCCCAGACGTATGAATGCATCGAAGCTACACTAAAGACAAGATGACTCTTCGATCCTCTCTCGCACTGGCAACCTTCATCACCGTTACAGCAGCTGCCCAAACTCCCACGACCCCTCCGAAGAAGCCTGTTGCACGCCGGACGCCTTCCACTGCAGCTAAGCCCGCGGCGACGCAACCGCCAGCAGCACCAGCGGCGAACCCTGCCGACAATCCCCCTAACATCCCCAAGGAAGAAGGTGCTCCGAAGAATCTGTTCGCCCTGCGCTATATCGACACCCAGGTTGGCACGGGCGAACTCGCCAAGGCCCAACAGTATTACACCGTGCACTACACCGGTTGGCTGACGGACGGTACCAAATTCGATTCCTCGCACGATCATCCCGGCGCCGAGCCGATCGTCTTCCCCTACGGCGCCCGCCAGGTCATTGCCGGCTGGGATTCAGGTTTTGAAGGCATGCACGTCGGCGGCAAACGGCGCCTCTACGTCCCCTATCAACTCGCCTACGGAGAGCTGGGACATCCACCTGTCATTCCTGCCAAGGCTGATCTGATCTTCGATGTCGAGCTGGTCGCACAGTCTGATACACCGCCAGAGGCCAAGGCTCCTGCCAGAGCTACGACCGACCCGAGCCAATCCAGCCCCGCCAAGCAGCCGAGCGAGAGTCCGGAGCCCGATGCCAGCAAACCTTCGTCGCCCCCACCTGCAACCTCGCCGTCCGGTGGCGAGCCGCCCCAGAATCAGCCTCAATAACAAGCCGCTCTCAAACGATTCGGCCCAGGACAGACGCCTGATCCGGCTTTTATTCCATCCCGGGCGCGGGGTAGAGAATTCTTCGAACCTCCCCGCAGTTCCTGAGTATCTAATCTCTGCGGCATACACTATTTCTGCATGATGGAACGTCTCAAACCGCTCAACCCTTACCTTAGGCGCTACTGGAAGTCTCTCGCCTGGGGCGGCGTCGCCGTGGTCCTTTATAACGTCATCAAGGTTCTCGTCCCCATCATCATCGGCCACGCCATCGATGACATGCGCCACGGAATCACGCAGCAGAAGATCCTCTTCCATGGCCTGCGGCTTCTTCTCGTCGCCGCCTGCTCCGCCGTCTTCCTCTACATCACTCGCCAGGTCATCATCGGGGCCTCGCGCGAGATCGAGTTCGACCTCCGCAACGATCTCTTCGCCAACCTCGAGCGCCAGTCGCCCAGCTTCTACCACACGCACCGCACCGGCGACATCATGGCCCGCACGACGAACGACCTCAACGCCGTTCGCCAGCTTCTCGGCCCTGCCATCATGTACAGCGCGAATACGCTGGTCTTCACCTGCGCTGCTCTGCCCTTCATGTATCGCATCAGCCCCAAGCTGACTTTCTTCGCGTTCGTGCCGTTGCCCGCGGCCTCCGTGCTCGTCCAATACTTTGGCAACCGGATTCATCGCCGCTTCGAGCGCATTCAGTCCATGTTCTCCGACATCTCCGCCAAAGCGCAGGAGAACTTCTCCGGAGCCCGCCTCATCCGCGCCTTCGCGCAGGAAGAAGCCGAGATCGCCTCTTTCGAAGAGGCCAATCGTGAGTACATCCACCGCAGCCTTCATCTCGTCCGCCTGATGGCCATGCTGTGGCCGACACTCGAGTTCGTCCTTGGCCTCTCCTTGATGATTACCCTCCTCGTCGGTGGCCACGAGGTCGTTCAGCACCGTATCAGCGTAGGTGAGTTCACCAGTTTCAACGTCTACATGGTGCAGCTCATCTGGCCCATCATTGCCATCGGCTGGGTCGTCAACCTCTTCCAGCGCGGAACCGCCTCCGTCGCCCGCATCGACGAGCTGCTCAAGCAGCAGCCCTCTATCGCTGACGACCCTGCGCTTCTTGCCTGTCGACCCAACCCCGACACATCCTGTCCTGACGATTCCACCGCAGCTGTAGCCTCACTTCCGCAGTGTTCCATCCACGGTGACATCCAGTTCCAGAATCTCTCCTTCGCCTACCCCGGCGGCCCCACCATCCTTCACGACATCAACCTCAACGTCCCGGCCGGCTCCTCGCTGGCCATCGTCGGTCCCACCGGCTCCGGAAAATCCACCCTCGTTTCGCTCATGGCTCGCCTGCAGGACGCCTCACCCGGCATGGTCCTCATCGACGACCACCCCATCCGTTCCTTCCCCCTCGCT
>Ga0193742_1001201_pt1 | contig 15920 bp, 18 predicted proteins | sample L2c1metaG_FD_165511 | JGI IMG/M metagenome (GOLD analysis project Ga0193742, IMG submission 165511) | Soil microbial communities from a riparian zone of the East river system, Colorado, United States - L2c1 | ecosystem: Environmental > Terrestrial > Soil > Riparian zone | place: USA: East River... | reverse complement strand
GGTCGTGGACGGGACTATAGAAAGCAAATGAGTATCACAACGATTTTTTTTTTTTTTTCCATTTAGATTGTATTCTGACCTGGATAAAGCCCTAAGAGATGGAACGAAAGCAGAGAAGCCATAGCAGCTTGATCGTCGTTCCCAGGCAATCCAGCAGGGGCTAGGCAGCAATGTAAGTTGACCAAGTTCTAATAATGAACATTAAGATCCACCTACTGATATCAAAGTTGCTGAACACGACTTCTCGTACACGATCTACAGATTTTGCCGGATGGTTGGCATAGTGGTATCCTATAGGCGTCTTGAGATTCTATCAGACTCATATGAACGCATAGATTATAGAGGACTTTCTTTACCTGGAAAGACGGCTCATTCCCGGCACTATAATAACCAGTCTAGGAGATATCTTCAGCAAGCGTAATATCAACAAATGTAAGTTGATGACATACATCGAAGAAGTGGTCCAACCGCTTAATAAAAGTGTCCTAGGTTCAACAAAGATTCATCGGGTGATACTCGATTTACTGTTTTTTTAAAAAACTCACATTTCCGCCCATAAGTTGTATCAAGTGTGCAGTGTCATGAGGGGCAAACCTTGACCACATAATCATTATTTATGGCCTTGTGATATTGAAGGTGAATGAATGACACGTACCAACTGTACTCCCAGGACGAAGATTCATAAAAGCCAACTTGATTGTCGGATTGAAGTGAACACGACCTGCTACTATTACCGTCTTTCGGAGAACAATCGGTAGGGTTTGTGTAGACGAAAGAACCGTCTGAGCGGCGTTTCTGTGAGAAGCCTGGATGGAATTCGTGTGATATTTTTTTTATGTCGATACAGTACTCGCACCTTTAAATCCATCACTGATGACAGTAGGATCCCAGACGTTACGGTAGGACTAGGTTGCGTGTTACTTAAAATGATAACCTTCATAAGAGCATCAATCTCTCACCAATGAGCGATTGGCATACTTGGCTTCGTCATCATTTTTTCCTAACAGCTGAGCAACCTGGCGGATACCAAAATCCTCGAAAGCATACTGTTATGGGGGTTAGTCGTGACTATAAGATAAAACCGAAGCGCCTACTTCTAGGGTACGACTGCCCTCTCTTGTCTGTCTTCCTGTACTCGAAACGTCCAAAACAGCAAATGGTACATAACCATGCTGTCTGCAGCGGCCAGATTGGTCAGACCAACTGGAAAGAACGTACAGGCTATCACTTACTTGTATACGTTGGCCTGACGCCCCTCAATATTCCACTCAGGTGGATTGACTTCAGCATCTGTGACCAAAGCGGAGTAGAGCTCATTCAAGTTGATACCCAGCCGCTGCGCTTCGTTATGATAGTTTACAGCAAAGTGGGATACGATGGTATCAGCACTCGAACCTATTTTTAGGGTCATCAGTAAGAAACAGAACAAAATCAAACCATTCTCACGAACCTCCTTGCGTCCAACCAGGTAGATTGTTAGCGCGACATTCTGGCATCCAACCATTCTTTCGCCAACCATCGATATAGGTGTCAACAATTTGAGCAAATTCCACAGGAGAATGCAATGCCATCAGTGGATAAAAGGTTCGGAACTACTTGGAATAGACAGGTTGAGAATCTATTTTGTAGGACGCCAATTTGACTGCTGACCGTATCCCAACTATAAAGGACTCCATCAGCCATAGAAAGAAAGATCTGGTAGAAATAAACCTGACCTGCAGTATAAGGAATCAAAATAGAAAGATGTCGTATTTTCGAACACTCCTTGCGTCTCTCCAGTTGCATTGTTCTAAGTCATCCATTTAAGAAATCAAATAATAACAATTTAAGGCCAAGGACATACCGGCGTCAAAGAAGAGCGATACAAAGAAGAATACAACATCTCAGTGATGTTGGGTGGAGTACCTCGCACATCAATCTCGATCTTGGACAGTTTTTCTTGCCAAAGAGCCTTGGCTTGACCCTGAATCTGTTCAAACGAAGAGCCTCCAATCTCGGATTCTGCATTTGCACAAGCTTGGTCTTCTGAACGAAAAGACACGCCGACTCGAATGTTGACCGTTTTGGGATTGTTGTCGTAGGAAAACAGAGCGCCGGATTGGTATACATCACCGATCAAATTAACAGAGAAATTGAGGTGGGTTTGTCCTAATCCTTTTGCATCAAGTCCATGACTGTCCCGGATGTCAAAGAGAGCGTTCATAGGGCCTGGATTGGACCTACGTATCACCAGTCCACACTCCATATTCGCTCAGCTTCTGTTTACCACCATCGAGAAGATCATAACATGCAAAAGCTTGGTAGGTAAAAATCCTGGGTCCGAAGCTAAATCCACGTAGAGTTGTGAGAAAAGGGTCCAGTTATGGGAACGACTTTACCAAACCTGGATCCCCATCGTCCACCGATGGTAATCCTACCTTTCACAGGATCGATGTTGAGTTCTCCACCGGCGAAGGATGCTGGCAAGTCATTTGCTAGATCCAGGACAAAGTATGGCTTGGAGCCTGATGGGAATGTGAATCGTTCCAAACCGGCGCGACGTGTTGCAGTTGCTTCCATCTTGATATTATTGTTAAGGGTCAGGGAGAAGTACCCTGGAGAGGCATCTATAGGACCAACAGTCAACAAGGACAATATATTGGTGTAGTATAGATGATATACCATCACTGTCTGTCTTGCGAAGGCGCTGGCGTGCAGCAAGAGTCGTCGTGCAGGTATCAAAACCTCCTGGGCAGAGCAGCGGCATGATCTCAAAGTTGCCATAGGTGCCTATCAATTAGTTTGGACTTGGAACCAAAATCCAAGGATAAGTGAATGTCAGCTAACCAAGAGATGAGCCAGTTCCACTGTCGTGCAAGGGACTGAGGCCTCGAATGAACTGCGTTGGATCAGTGACATAACCTAAGTACCGATTTAAAAGGTTAATGAATGCAATCAAAAAGGTGGTGAAGGTAAATTACCAGCTGGTGCATATCCGGTCATGTCGGTGGTAAACTTTGCCTGCAAATTGATCAATACCTAAATGTGTGATGATGAATATTTGACTGCGTACCATTCCGAATGGAATTGAGGCACCCGGACTGACGCATATGCTTAGCGCCTAAAACGCGGAAAACCATAAGCGACTCACCACACATCGCCAAGATTGTCTTCCGAGTTGAAGTCAGTTACTGGCATATAGATACACATTGTATATGACATACCCGTGCCAATAAAGGGATTCACGAAAGCAGTATAATCAGGATGAGACTGGTTTGCAGCAGAAGCAATTGCCGCTGAAATACGTTTCTGGACGTCTGGAGATGGCTGAGCATGGACCTCATAGATAGTAAAGAGCGACTGTGACGCGAGAAGAAGGCTCAGGACAAAGCCTCGAGTGTTCTGCATTGTTTTTCACGATAGGCAGAAAGCTGAAGACAGGAAGCCAGAGGAATCAGAGGTCTTATGCGGTCTTCAAGACAAGCTTTTTTCAAAGGCGCCAAAAGAGTGGAAGGGTTAATGAACGAAAGGAAGGAAGAGAAGAGTCATGCCGTATCGCATCCAACATTGATTTACGTTATAATATATAACGTTGCCGCGCCGGGGTGGTTCTATTCAGGTTCCATTCGGGCTGTTCAAGATGCACGTTGCAACTCACTTCATAGACTAGGAAAGTTTTCGCATTCGTAAGGGTGATAAAACGTATGATCCTGGGGATCTATATCGCTGTGAAGGACGGCAACCGTGTTCCATCCCCATAGTACTTTTATGTTGGAACTTCTTCGGGCTTTCCAACGTCATACCATCAATATTTTATAATTTCCACCCGTAACGTCTCAATATGTCGAATAAAATCTATATCTTTTGTAGACACATACATTGTTATGAATCTTATTTTGTCAACATTGAGGCTACGTGTTGTTGGTGTTGTCGGACGACTCCCGGAGAGGTAATACGCGTAGTGCAACACGATGTCACGGAGTATCACTGAGGCCTGAGGGTTTGAGGCGAGAAATGCTGTAAACGCACCAATTTAGACAAATGGGTGTGGCGCCGTGGCGTCCTGACACGCGCAACCAGGTCCAAAGTTAGCGTGGCATTGAGAAAAACAGGGGATTTCAGGGGGGCTGAGGTGTGAGGACCTAGAATATGTTGTATAATCATAGTCTTTTGTCTTTAGAAGCTCGCCAGCAGGGAGAAAAAGTGAAAAATGGGCCCAAGGCAAATGATCCTGACGGTGTGACGAACAAATGGACCTCAATGTGACGCTTTGACGTGTGACAAAATGCCGCCATCTGAGACCTCTGTATCTTTCACCTTTCCTTTTGTTTTGATTACTGTCTTTCTTTTGCAAGAGATAGTACATATGGTAGCTGACAAGGTTAAAAAAAACCTGACTTGCTTATGTGATGTAGTCAGCGAAAATATATTTCATATTTCTCTTATAGAGCTGTTAAAAATAATTGGAATTTAATAATGATTATATCTACATTGTGATCTTGTCCAAGTCAGCCCGTCCGAAAAGTTGAACCTTTAACATTCAGGAATCCGAGTCAGGCCTGCCTGTGAGTACTGCCTGACTCGGAGTGACTAGCAGCCCCATCAACCTCATTAAGGGACTTGGCAAGTTCCTATGGATTACTTTTAACTGAAGACCATACCATTTACTGATGGAGACGTCACTCACCACCACGAAAATCACCCGTTTAAGCAATTCACCAGCAGCCATCAGGTATGCCCTAGATTTCAGCAACCGTACCGCTGGTGTGTCGGTCTCCAGTATCTCCAGCATCTCGCTTGTCTGATCCAATCTTTCAAGATAGGTTCAACAATAATCTGGAAATGCAAATGATCTAAACCTTTCTCACCTTTCCTTCCACCGTGATAACTCTTCAACCTGGGATACATCCATAATCTCTTCACTTTCAGTCATATTTGTCAGAGCTATATCGACCAAATCGTTTGCAAACTCTAACATCTCGTTTGAACGAACTATTGGATCTTCTGAGAATACTATCGGGTTTGTAACTGCAAAAGATGGCTCATCCTCTGCGTCCTCCGAGTACCCGCCGTCGTCATCTGCAAGTCATTTGTGAGAAACCTATTAACATAGACAGAAAGAGAAAAACACTTGCCATCCAATTCTGAAGTCATGTCACTGTCCGTATGGTCAAAGATCGATAGGCTCTTCGAGTCCATCATGTCCTTGCCGCCAATACATGTCAGCAAACTGGAGCCAAAAATTTGAGATTGACGGGGCATGGCTCACATGATATGAACAATGTTCTTCTCCAGATTTCGTAGCTGATATGACCTGGACTTTAGGCGCCTGGATACTAAGTGCAACACATCAATCTTGACACTACGTGTCATGTTTTTTCAACAGGTACTCACTCTCGTAAATGGTTGTCCTTGCCATTAGGAAGGTCCTGGAAACATGAAGCTGATACACTGGCATTCATGCGAGTTCGGTCCAAGTTTCCAATTTGATTGGGAACGAAAGCGTTCAGGATTCTCTTGGCGGTGGTACAAACCATATCAGCTGAAGATCACGCAGCTAGGAAACTGTATGTCGGGGGACTTCAGGAAACATCAGAGATCGATGAAATATTCCGTATAAGTATGAAAGGACATTCCATGCCATTTGAGTCCATCACTGTTTTCTTTAAGGGCGATCCAAAAGCGGTCTAATTATAAGCGGTTAGCGAGTAAACGATGTCATCAGACCCGTACGCGATGTTTACTTACCTCACGGAACCAACCCCGAACTAGATGTAGATGTTTATACAGAGACGCGTACTTTAGAAGAACAAGTACAAAGAACAAGGAATTTCTCCAATTGAGGTGTCTCAAGGCCAGAGTCAATGTCAGGGTCTCCCGGTTGATCTTATCATATACCTTGTTGCCTTAGGCCATAAGAATGGTGATACGCGAGTGGGTTCCCAGTTGACACCAATACTGCTTGTGTGAATCAAGTACTTCCTTCTGGAGCCACAAATTTTGCATTGACTTGTGTTCTGAAACATAAGTACTACATATTTCTTGTGAGTCCGGTAACTATCCTTTGTAGTAAATCCTTATGATGGTGACCCATATGACACTACGTTGCATGTCCTACTTGTCGACCAACCGACCCGTCTGCGCTTGGACGTTCTTGCCCTTATTGGTAGCGAGACGCGTATCTTGTATCTCGCTTGATTACTCATTAACCATTCTTGCTCTCTTCGACGGCGACGGCATTCTTGAATTGATGACTATCAGTGGGACACCTCAGATGCCCCTATCTGTTCAAACAATTGCTTGATGGCTATCTGGAATCTGCTATGCACTTCGGAAAGCCGTTGTCTTTTTGTGGTTGATTCCTATGATTCTCTCCTCTATTTTTTCAAGATAGTATATGATGGACGAGGTGTGAGGTTGGCTAGAGTGGGGGAATCGGTACTTGGGGTTGGTGGAACAAGGGTTGGAGGGGATGATGCCAAAGACTTTGTAACCAAATGACTCTATTCCAAGGTTCCTTTGGTGAAAAGAAGAAAAGCTGAGCTCGCTGCAGCCTTTTCATTGCCTAACTGTGAAGGTAGACTTCTTGCACTCGTCACTACCTCTGTGCTTGGCAAGAACCTGAGTTGCTCTGTTCGATGTCAGTCCGACTGTACCGCAGACACAGATCACAGTGCACAAGCTCCCTACGGCTATTGAAATACTTGGGATTCAACAGGCTGAGGCGTGGATGGTTGAAAAGATACATAGGGACCAAGGCTACAGCGGTATTTGATATAGTGCAAAATGTCAAGCGGGCCTGGAATCCTGATATATCTGATACTTTAGGCTCAATCAAATACCTTCTCAAAACGTGAGAAGGGATTTGTGGACGGTTTTGGTACGAGACTACCTGATACTTATAGGAAAGGGAACGACCAGAACAAGTTAGTGGATGCCTCGGATTTCCCCGGTGGCAGCCCAATTACTATAGGCTGTCCATCAAACGAGTCTATGGACAAGGCTCCTACCCCACCAGTTACAACGCATAATAACGCTGCGATACGACAAGGAAGATGCCTTAGCACGAACCGAACTGAAATACCCTATAGAGCGGTAGAACTTCTGGTAAGTTTTGGTAACTGACTAGTGGTCCCAGTATCTTCCATGATGATGACGATTCGACCAGAGCGTCGGGCATGTGCCCACGCTGTCAGAGTCATGGTCATGTTCGAATAGGCCCTTTGTCACAGACATCATCCATGGTCAGTTCCAGGACGCGTTAGTGGGTGTTGACGCGGTCATTCACACTGCCTCACCTCTTCCTGGAAGGACTGACCCACAAGACACTTGAAACCAGTCATCCCTTTGCAAATAGCAAACAGATTCTTTATTGGTAGAGTGCCATCGAGGGTTCTTTGAACGTTTTACGGCAAGCCGAGAAAGCGGGAGTCAAGAAGTTTGTTGTTACAAGCTCGATAGTCGCTGTAGTTGAAGATTCTGCCGTGAAAGGCGTGACATCTTTTGAAATCGTGATTTAACTGAAATCGCTTTACACAGCGACAATAGTGGAACTACCTACGCAGGTGCGAAGATATCTGCAGAACGCGCCATATGGGAGTGGGCAGAGGTTCATCCAGACGTTGACGTCACCGCGGCTAAGTCAATCACATTGGTCCTTCAATTAAAATATAGCTTACAAAAAATTCCCAACAACCGTCCCACCTTTCCTCTACGGTCCACCCCCACCCACTAGTCTTAATCTGCTCTTCCCTACCGGTGTTTATCCACCTCCTTCCAGTCATGCCGACATCCGCGATGTTGCTCGCGCCCACGTCAGAGCTCTGAGCATAGGACACTTGATGTCAGAGTGGGGGTAACAAGTCCGACAAGAACAGGAAACGCGTTATCATTGCTTCTCCTCATGGGCATGCGCTTAAGCACGTTTTGGATGATTAGTATCAAGGAAGTTACAGGGTTACACAAGGAGGATTTTCATACACTGGAAGAGTTATGCTGTGTGGCTGTTTAACAATTCGCTCTCATGAGAGCCTAACCTTTCTCACCTTTTCAGACAATGTAAATGACCTGCTTCTATAGGATGAGGAGTGGAAAAAGAACGGATATACTTTTACTGAAGTTCCACATTTTAACCTGCTATCGAACTGCCTAACTAATTGTACATGCTACCCACCGCCGAACACGCAATAACATTCCTACCTGATATATAGAACCAACCACTTCGTGCCCTCTTGAGTACCCCCAGGCTCCTCCACGAATCCCTGGCTTTCATAAAGTCTTTGCGCCTCAAAGTTGGCATCATTCACCTCCAATATTAAAATCTTTTGCCTTCTGCCATTGCCTTCTCTATTCTGATCGTCCTGACCCTTGTCAATGACACAGAAGTCTCTGACAACCTGCGAAGCGTGCTCGACCATCCGCCTGCCCACTCCTTTCTTTCTGAAGTCAGGATGAACCCACATTCCAGTCAACATGTAAATTTCTGCATCTCCTCTTGCTTCAATCCTCGGTGGGAAAGCTAGTACGCCACGCAGCATTTCTGGTCCCAATACCGAAAGTGTTCCCACCCATTTAGATTCGTGATCATCATGATGAGAGCCTGCATCTATTTCATTTGAAGCATCGGCTATCGCGGACGGTGCAGTTGTGGCGAAGAGAGTTGTTCGTGCTGGATTATTGACCCTTCCACGCCACTGCTCGCGAGAGAATGCAGTTTCAACTGTATGTGTCGAGCCGAAAGCCTCCGGATCTGTTTTAAGTGCTGCTAGTCGGATACGGATATACTGAGTAATGTGGTCTTCCGAAACTGGTTTCGGGATTGAAAAAATAGTAGTGGTGTATGTCATTGAAGTTGAAGACTAAGGTGTGTATACACCTAGGGCTGATTATCGGACTTTTGAATAGAATCAATGACTCATGCTGGATCGACGAGCTTCGCATGACTTGGAGTCCATATGATTGTTGATAAGGGGCCGTCTATTTATGATTGAAAATTGTGAGAGGGATAAAGTCCATTTTATTTCGGTCATCCTAATAGGACTTAGGCAGCACTATCCAATAGGAGATATAAACAGGCTTTTCCTGGGTTGTGCTGCTGAAATTCATGAGCAGGTAGCGAAACCCGGGTACGGGTGCAGGTAGGGGAGGCTTATCTACAGATAACCGCGGGTGCTAGCCACAATAGTAATCCCAGTTCAGTCTGATGCAAAGATCAGTGTCAAAACGCCATCACTCTGATTGATTAAGATAGTTACCAGGTAATTTAACCAGCTTTGAGCGCTACCGTTTCGATCTCTTTGAGGATGAGATCTAGTCCTTCATCGGTCCAGTAGCGACGTTCATGGGAGGCGAGCTGGCGCATAACATAAGCTGCTGGGTCAGACTCGTCGCGTCCAATACCAAGACGAAACCGGTAGAAGCCCATTTCTCCGCCAAGAGCGGAAACGATACTTTTGACGCCGTTGTGTCCATTCGCAGACCCTCCTAGTTTGACGGAGAGTGCTTCGACTCTGTGTGAGAGAGAATCGGTAAGAATGATCATGGAACTTGGAGAGTTGACAGATTGACGGTAAGCGGCAACAATTGAGGGTCCAGATATGTTCATAAGAGATTCTGTTAAACATTTTCAGCATACAAATTTTTGGGAAAGAGGAGAGTGAAATGCGCACTGGATTTGAAGAGGGTGAGCGCAATCATCGTGTTCCCAACAACTAGATTTCCCTGACCAGAGTATCCACCTTTGACCGAAGACATACGTATACCTAGCCTTGATGCCATTGCATCGATAACAAACTGGCCAATACTGAGTACATAAGGGCTGGTCAGGAAAAAAAAAAAGAAATTTTGGTTTGGTTTTGAAATACAAACCTGTGCCTGGTGATAGGGTATGGGAGATTGCCCAGTCCTGCAATGAAGAGACGTGGTACAGAGGATATGGTCATTTTTCTATTGGCGTTGCATTTTTTTTTGTGAAGGCTATTTAAAAAGTCAAGTTGAAGGCCAGAGTCAGTATGTGAACGGATCAACCATCAACGGAGGAGGCTGTGTGAGTCAGCGAAATCACAGCCCAACTGAATTCTCCTATCGGTTAGAATACTTTCATACTATTCTATGTACTTTTTACATATATATGTATATGGAGAACTTCAGGTGTTGAGCGCACTTCACTTTGTGACATTCTTGGTAGTAATACATCAACGGAGTTGTGACAATCCGACTTTTGCTGCCTTACTACTTAAGTTTTGTTTGAACCACACTCCTTACCTTTTCCCCTCAATGTCCACTACTGCAGCGCCCCCAGCTCCTTTGGCCTTGCCAGATTCGACCATTATCGTTGTCTCCCGCGGTGCCAAGGCCAACCTGGGGTCTGACGTCCGTATACGTAGACAGAAACGCAGGTTTTCTGCTCCGTCATCCACGGCCAGCATCCAGCCTTTGAAGATCTGCAACTTCAAGTCGTTGTCTTATTCCCTCGAAGCATTGGACTTATCTTCGGCCTCACCGATACAAACGCTCGCCTCTCTTCGTTTTCTCGTTCTTTCTTACCTCGCAGATCTTGAAAGACGTTTATCAGATCTCGAATCGCCAAGTTTTGAGGCATGGTCCCTTCACGACAAATTCTCCATAGACGAAGCAACGCAATGGGCACGCACCGCTCTCGAAATGCTAGAGGGCATTCGTGCCGACGTCTGTTCTCACTTACCAGAGTTTCAATTTGCTGATCTTTCTACCCTCGAGTCCTTCGTCAAATCACACCTACCAGACCTTCCAGACATCTCAAAATTTACAGAGATGCGGTCGCATCTTCCGGACATGCCTCACCTCCCAGACATGGCAGAAATGCGCTCGCACTTGCCGGAAATGCCTCATCTTCCTGACATGGACAACGTTCGATCCCACTTTTCCGACATGCGCCTCAAGCTTGACGACGTTCGCACACGATTTCACGAATTTGATTTTCAGAAACCACTCGACTACATCCCTACATTGTCAAACCATCTAAAGAATCTCCACACCCATCTTTCCAGCATGGAGCTCCCCTCTGGACCACCTGTACCTTCTCTGGCTTCAAGTACTGTACTTTCTGACCTCCTCGATGCTCTTTTATCTTCCGAAATCGTAACCGATATATTAAACTCGACGCCAGATGTCGTTGAGGCTGATGCCTTACTAGAACGGACAGCCTGCGAAGTAACAGACGCCATCAAACGATCCTTGAATGGCGTACACCTTATTAAATATTCAGACTTGCCTGCTCCCTGGAGAAGTAATCCCTTTGTTACGCATGGTTACAGGTGAAACATTTCGTTGAATTCAGCATCTCTTCTTCATTTTTTGACCGCGTCACATAGATTTATACCCGTAGAAAGATGGCCTCTCATCGTCCTCTCTTTATTCGCATTTCATAATGAAACCCGTCAGTCTCGTTATTTCACTCATACTTCCTCATTCTCACATTATTCTTAATCTGGCTAGTAAATATTCATACACACCTACTTCCATTTCTACATTGGGCAATAAACCTAATTCCCCTATCCAACAGCACACCCATCTCTGACATGCCCGAGTTGCTATTCATGGCGTTTGCTTTGCTCTGTCTACTAAGTAGTACACTTTGGCATACAATGGCAGGCTGTGCTGACCAGCACAGCATGGAATTTTGTGCCAGGGTGGACTACGTTGGCATTGGATGGTGATTACATTTGTTCTTTCACTACTTTCGATATCAACAATTGATGTATCATTTTAGGCTAATAAGCGCTACCATTGGTACCATCGTCCATTATGGATTTACATGTCACCAAAGCATCGGAAATGTTTTCCTCGGGCTGTGCTTTGCAACAGGTTTGGCAGGCAATATTTTCCCGTTCATGATGTGGTTTAATCTACCCGAATATCGAGTGCGTATGGGGGATATTTAGTTTTCTTAGCCATCGCTAACTGACCGCTCTCCTTCTAGTTATATAGAATAGGCTTTTTCCTTACTCTCGCGTTCTCCGGGGTCGGACCTATGGTCGCTTTGTCCATGCTCCATTCGAAAAAAGAGATGTTAAGCTTTATCAGTATGCACCAAACCCCGATTGTATATTTTTGGTTTTGCTTACCCGTGGCATAACAGCACCTGTCGTTCCTTCGTTATTATCCTACATCATTGGGCTTATATTTTACGCCACTCAATTCCCTGAATGTTTGCTATCAGCAGACGTTCGTCGAAGACTTGATAGCATCGGTGGTGGTAAGTGATAAAAGCCCTTTTTTCCCTCCTTCGCCTTCGCATTTCTCAAAGCACTCACCCTTAACCAACCTTCAATCTATTTCACAGGTTCTCACACTATTTGGCACTGCTTCATCGTCCTCGCTGTTAGTCAACACAAGACTGCCATTCAAGACATGAAGGAGGGTCTGCAATGCTTGATCCCTGCGTAAAGATCCATATTTATGTTGCTTTAATTTATGGTTGCTTTCAACGCTTTGAACGTTAGTGTTTTTTTTTGTTTTGATAAATCCTTGTGGTAAGGCAAAGAAAATGAAGAGAAGTATTTCGAGAATTGCATCAAGATTGTGTATATGCGGCGATTGTCAGTCCGGCACCCAATTTGGAGACAACTCGCTAGAACCGACAAACATTTCGGCTCGACTTGAGAATGAATGACTGCTTAGCGCTTAGCCTGGATCATCGATTGCCCCTGCCCTTTCCAGCACTAATATCAATGGCTTCTGCCCTCGTCTTCTCGTGCAAAAATAAGTATGGGGAAGAGTATATCAGGCTTCTTCCGACCTAAGCTCCCCTCTACTAGCACTTCCATAACTCCAGACCCTCTGCAGCTCCCATTACAAGGATGTCGGGAAAAGAGGAGGCAGGTGATGTCTTCAAGGAGAAGAGTACTATGCCTATGCCATCTCAGGACGAGGAAGGCTTGCCTGCTCCTGGTTCGCAACAGCGATTGTTAGCCGAACGCAGGTTGGTGCGAAAGCTAGATATGCGGCTCATTCCTACGATTTTCATCATCTACATCATGAACTATATCGACGTAAGTTCATCTTTCTTTTGAGTCAAACTGTTCGTAACTGATGTTTTGGCAGCGCAATGGCATTACGACGGCACGATTAAAGGGCATGCAACAGGACTTGCATATTAACGGTAGATCCTATCTGCATTCACCTGCTCGTCTTGACTGTCATCTGATATGGAAGTTGTTTGTATCAACTGATTAGATGTTCAATATGCAACAGTGATAGCGATTCTGTTCGTGTCCTACTGTCCAGCTCAAATTCCGTCAAATATGGTGATTTATTTTCTCAATCCACAATTCACAAGCCCTTTTTTCTGATGTGATTCGTTGAATATCTAGATCCTAAACAAAGTTTCTAGGTACTTGCAATCACAAGCCATAGGGAAGAAACACTGAGTTTTCGGCCAATCAGACCTTCCCTGTACATCGGTATCTGCACGGTTCTATGGGGCGTGACGAGCGCGTTAACTGGGGTAAGACAAACTACAAGTTCTTCAAACATTAAACATTCAATATGTCCCATCCCCCAGATAACCAAAAACTATGCAGGTGTGCTCGCTTGCCGTGTTTTTATTGGCTTGCCGGAATCTGCCTTCTATCCTGGCGCGATTTATCTGCTTTCCAGATGGTATACAAAAAAGGTAGGCTCGTTGATGCTTAGCTATGCGGATACCTCGTTCAAATATGTCGCATAGGAGCTAGCTTTTAGGTCTGCCATTCTATACGCCGGCTTGCTTATTTCCAATGCCTTTGGATCGGTGAGTCGATATTATCACCTAGAGGAATTTCATTGGTATATCTCTATTTTTAGCTCATGGCTGCCGGAATCCTTGCAAATATGGAAGGAAGACGAGGCATACGAGCATGGCGATGGTGGGTCAAAATTTACAAGTATACTTACCACTGAACATATCTTGGCACGGGGCAACAGGTTGTTCTTTATTGAGGCGAGCCCTTATTTTCCGTATCTGCTTTGTGTACAATAATTCAAAGCCGTTTATAGGGTACCATAACAGTTTTGATTGGATTCAGTAGCATGTACGGTCTCCCTTGTATGATTTAACAACCCTTCCTCATGTATTACTTACAGGTGGACGTTGCCAGATTATGTCTGCTTCCTTTTTTAAAAAATGATTTCTGTCCAATATCCAACCAGCCTCTTTTCAGCCCCACAATACCCGATGGATGAACGCGGCCGAGCGTCGACTCGCACAGGCCCGTCTTGCCGAAGATGCTGGAGAAGCAGATAAAGACAACGCCGGAGATTCGTGAGTCACTTGTCTACTTTGATTGTCTCTTGAGTGTAACTTGACGAACATCTCCTGTCCAGTCCAGTCCAAGGACTCATAATGGCCATGAAAGACCCACTAGTATTCATATTTTCAATCATGACGATATCGCAGTTATTGGGTCTGAGTTTTGTCCAATATTTCCCAACGTGAGTTCTTATCACAAGGTCATCCTCCGATTTTACATTGATAAAATTTGGTTTAGGCTTACTCAAACACTTGGGTTCAGCACTACTGTTACTTTGCTTCTTGCAGCGTAAGCTTTGACAATACCTCCGCACTGTAAGCTTCTCTTGATTCTGCTCAACTTTTAGGCCTCCTTGGATCGTAGCGTCGATTGTCTGTTGCCTGAATGCACTTCATGCAGGTAAATAAATCCATTTCCTCAAATATCTATCTAGACAGACAATTACTCTTGTTCTCCTTAAATTGTAGATAAAACGGGAGAGAGGGTTTTCCACATGGCAGGATGGTGGTGGGCAGTGATCTTAGGTTTCATCATCGCGCTATCGACTTTCTCAATAGCTGGACGTTATGTCTCGCTATTCTTGATGGCGTGCGGCTATGTGGGTAAGTCGTGTTCACCGGTATCCTCTACTATTGACTCAGTTGGTCTGACTTCTGATGGAAAAAAGGTTTCGCAATGACACTTGTATGGGTATCAAATGCTATTCCACGACCTCCAGCGTAAGCTAGGCATTCGAATTGCATGTATTGCAAATTGATTTTTGTTTCTAGGAAACGTGCCGCAGCTATCGGGATAGTGAATGGCTGTGGTAATATTGGCAACGTGTAAGTCTGGGTCTTGAGAGACTCAGAGGTCAGCCTTATGACTCACCCGACTGGCTCTCAAGCATGGGTTCTTACACCTGGAAATCAGCCTGGGGCCCTAAATACCACCAGTCAATGGCCATATCTCTGGCAGCACTCGTCTTTAGTACTTTATTATCTCTCGGTGCGCATTGTTTTCACTATTGATCGCTGTTTTGTTTTATATCTAAAGCGTGTTCTAGTGATACGTCAAATTCTCGTAAGAAGAAATAAGAAATTGGACGTGGATGAGAAACTAGCTATGGAAGGGGCGAATCGGACAAGAGTTGAAGAGGCAGCAAAGTTGGAAGGGGTCACTTTCGAGCAGGCTATGGAGAAGAGAAAAGAATATCGGTATCTGTATTGATCTCGTGGTTTTTTTTTTTTTTCATGGATGTGTTAGAGAATACTGTATAATACTATCACCGACACTTGCAAGATTAGATCTGCCCATCACAAATTGATTTATCAAATTTTAAAACTAGAACAGTGAAATTTTGTCATATTTTAGAGGCTTCCTACTGTAAACAACTCTCCTAGCTCATTCTCCACTATTAACTTTTTCATTGTCATTCACCCACCCACTTAGTAGAGTTGGGTCTTGGAGTTAGCCCCTCGGCATCCCCATCGACCCTTCGCCCTGGAGTTTTGACAAGCGACTCTTCACTCGTCATCCCTACTCTCCCACTTGAGACATACGAGTGCTACAGTAGCTTACAAAACTGTCCCAATGTTTGGCATGTCGAGACTAATTGGCTTGTAACACAGAAAGTACATATGCTTAAATTCTGAAATTAATATATATTATAGGGGGACATAATACCTTTCT
>Ga0193742_1001200_pt1 | contig 15943 bp, 19 predicted proteins | sample L2c1metaG_FD_165511 | JGI IMG/M metagenome (GOLD analysis project Ga0193742, IMG submission 165511) | Soil microbial communities from a riparian zone of the East river system, Colorado, United States - L2c1 | ecosystem: Environmental > Terrestrial > Soil > Riparian zone | place: USA: East River... | reverse complement strand
GAGACGCCCACTGTCGACACCTTTTGCCCGTATGTGTCTCTCTCTTCGTCCACTATCAGCAACATGACATTTTGAACAGATTACGAGACAATTCTGATGGATATTCTACCGAAATTTCCAATGACACAGAAAGGTAAATAGGTTTACCTCTGTTGTGTCCAGCTAAAATTTGTTTAGATGCTAGAACCCGTTCGTCGGCGTCGACACTGCCTTATAAACTTGTTTCCTCACCTGTGCACTTGAAAACACTTGTCACAGGACGGAGAAAAGCGATAGAGGTAAAGGTTCAACATAGGGCTCTATCCGATGTTAACCTTTTTGATATTTCAGTGGGGTCGTGCACGGGCTATTCAGAGTGCTTACTGTCAAATAATCGAAAAAATGACTCTTGGTGAAGATGTGATACCGTTCAGTGTTGGAGATATTTACTCTTGGCTATCCGAGAACGGACATTTTCCCGTGGTGTTGGAAGATCAGCATGAACAACACAAGACCAAACCCAATGAAAATCATCCTCTCCGGCTGAAGGACGGGGCATTAGACAGCTGGTGTCGCATCTGTGGGTTAGATGTCACGGCACATCTATGGGACAGTCTTTGCAAAGAGGGAAACCCTGGCCAGGACATGGACATAAGAAAGTCAGCCAGTGAAGGGACTATAGACCTTTCACGCCCTAAGTCAGTCAATCGATGCCATATTGTACCCGTGGAGCTTCAAACCACGCGTTTCCCAGTTGTCGATATCCGGCGTATCATTTCCGGACAATTTGAACAAATGACAGTCCATTCCCCAACAGCAAAATATGGAATATACCCAGCAAAAGCACTAGTCGCAGTTGGCGACCCGATTCTCACTGCGTCGATTTCCAGAATGGTGAATGCATTGGGTCTCAAGCACTTTGCGCCATTAGACAGGACGTGTAACGAGATCGCAGGGCAGGGAAAGACGGAGATCGAGAGAAACCTCGCCCCATTCGCACTTCTGGCTGTCATGGCAAAACTTTTCATTCGCCTCCTAGTGGAACGAAGTCTGGAGGTTGTTATGAGGGACAGAAAGAATGAGGCAGTCTTCTCTTCAAAATATCAGAAAAAACGTCATGTGAGGTCGTCTTCAGGGACCACGAGTATGTTGACTCCACAACACATTCTGAGTGGAATTGTATCGCGTGGCCGAGACTTAGACAATGTCCTGTGGTGTCTCGCAAGACTGGGGGTTGGAGATGTGAGTAGAGAGGAGATCCGAATCAAAATGGAGGAATGAAGGTTAATTACCATTAGTTCTGGTGGCCGAGGAGGATGGTTTGAATTCCGCGTATCGCTGATTCTCCTCCGTCCATGATGCTGCCTTTTTTTCTCAGAAAGATCCTGGTGTGCTGTGGCACTTTTTGCTCATTCCCCAGACGACTCGTCGACTAGATAACCAGATGTCCATCTACCTTTCGAAGCTGACGCATGGATGCCTTGCTTCTTTATGTAATCCTAATCTCTATATCAACGACCAACAACATCTAAACATCACCCTTACCTTCCTTTTTATCCTCTCTTTTTTCTTCTCTCCTCTCCTCTAATGGTTTCCTTCACATTTCGCATCGTATTTCTCGCTGTTGCTCTTGCTGGCAATGTGGCATCTATACACATCAAGAAGCATCATTTCCCCTCCCGTCGCACTCAATGTCGGCCTCGTCATTCCACCTCACCCTCATCTATTTATCCTTCAGTACCCGAACGGTCCTCAACTGTCTCTATTCCGGCTCAAACCAGTGCCACCACTGCTGCCGTAGTGAAACACACTTCCACAGTTCGGGCAACTTCCACGACACAGGTGGCAGGTCCATTGAGCACCTCGTTAACTCCAAATAACATCAAAGCTGGTATTGCTGGCGGAGACGCTTATCCCTATTTAAAGGACCACATCGGGTGGTGGTATGATTGGTCCGTCAGCATCCAGTTCCTTCGATTAGCGAAATCACTAACCGGGAATTTTAGGTCACCAGGCCCATCCAAACCCGGCAAACCGATTGCCGTACCGATGCTGTGGGGCGATGGTAATGTTGATACACAGGACAAAGCGCGCCTAGATGCCTTTGAACATCTGTCGACCGTTCCTGCCTATGTGTTAGGTTATGAAGAACCGGATTGTGCCAGTGGTTCTGGCTCTGCAGACATGACGGTCCAAGACGGCGTAGCAAAGTGGGAATCTCTAATCGCCCCTCTTAAAAAGAAAGGTTCGAAATTGGGAAGTCCTTCTATGTGTAGTACGTCGGTCGCCGTTTTTAGCAATGATGTTACTTATTCACATTCCACTCTGTAGAACAAGCAGATGAAACTTGGTTGTCACAATTTAAAGATCAGATCTCAACACCTTGGGACTTTACTGCAATTCACGTAAACAAGAATAGTTTGGATGGCGTTAAGAAAGTCATTGTATGATCCCTTTTCCTTTATCTACGACCTGATTTCACCCTGATTTTCAGGACCACTACATGAAATATGGCAAACCCATATGGGTTACTGAATTTGCATGCGTTGATGGTAAGTGACCCTGTATATGTATTATATAAAGCGTTTCGTTTACTGGCTCGCCGGGCAGACAAACAAGGGTTCACGCCTTGCACCGATCAGCAGGAAATAAACAATTTTATTAACGAAGTCGTTCCTTATATGCAAGAAAATTCAAATATTCAGGCCTATGCCTATAGCAACGGGCTTGGACTCGGAGATGTATGGCCCCTGACGAAGGGAGATTCACTGAGGTATTTTTCTTTGGTGCAGCGTATTAAAAACATCTTATCTTTTTCGTCAGTGAATCTGGGAGGACGTATTTAGCCGCCATCGAAAAGTACCACTGAAGCCTGAAGAGCTTTTTATATTTCATTTCATTCCTTGAGGTCTTGATGACTTCACCCATTGATTCTGTTCCTCCCAAAGTGGATTTCTTCATTTCATGTACTTCTTCATTCTTTTAAACATCCCTGAAAGCACTTTGGATATATATATAAAGCACTCCTAGAAGAGAACCAAAGTTGGCACCAGTTTTTTTCCGTTGTTGTATTCTGAATCACATTTATTTTGCCATCTTGGCAGAAGTTGACGCTCAGTGTCTAGAGTCGTGTGCGCTCGCTGTCAACGGTGTGCACGCTTGAGCGTATCGCACTCAATCCGGGATGTGAAGTGACACAGATTTAGGTAAGATAGTGTTTCTATGTCTCTTCTCACTCCCTCCCTTTTTTTTGTTTGTTAAAATACCCAACCTAATATTGGAAGGAAAACCGTAAATATTAAAATAAAGGATCCCAGCTCAATATACATAAGGGATTATTCGATAAGGTACGAGTTTTTGATATTTGACCCAATCTTCACCATACCTATGAATGGGGGATCAACAAGGTCAAGTAACAGGCTGCAAAGAGATCTTACTTCTTTTCACAAGCTTCATCATCACGACGCTGTCTGTGGATGAGCAAAACAGCGAAGTACACGACATAGAAATAAGTGATTGGGGTATTGAAGCCGGTTGGAAGAGACCAGGCAATAGCCATGACGAAATCACCGCTAGATTGGAACAGTCAACAGAGATAATCGGCAAAAAAAAAAAGAAATTGGAATCCTACAGATAGTTGGGATGCCGAGATAGACCCCACCATCCGGATGTAAGGAGTTTAGATCCTTTCGCCGTAGTCATGTACTTGAGGTCTGCAAGATAATACATTGGTAATATACCTCCACAGTCACCAAAGGACTTACTTTTGGGATTTTTGCCATTACGGAAGTCATTCTTTTCGCCGTTAGCATCTCTGAAGATATAATAACCAAGAGCGTTAACGAGGATGACAGCCACAGTCCGAATGGGACCAAGCTCGACTGGAGAAAAGGCTAGATAACGAGCTTGTAAGGTATACGAGAACGGGACGTAGGTTAGATCGCCGACAGCGAGCATGAAACCAAAGCCGTCGCTGGTAATATCCATTGTGGTGAACAATGCAGGCTAGATCATCTCGGCGTCAGAGCATGGATACTGAGATGAATGGGCCCATACCTCATTGTAGAGACCATCAGCGACGTACCAGGTCTGGAAGGCCAAGACCAACCACATTGAGTCTGTGACTTTGTCAAACCCTCCACGGCGCGTGGCTTGTTCACAAACCATGCTGATGTTGGTGAGAACCCAAAGGATTAGTCCGGGCCTAAGTTCATTGAAGGACTTGATGTCAAAAGAACCAATAGACGGGTTCAATTCGCGACCTATAAACCACTTGAGGACCAAAATGAGACGAACATTTTTCCTCTTGATGCGAAGGAGCACTGACGTCGTAGATTATATTGCCAGAATTACCGCCCAACGCCAGGAGGCTTCCTTCCCGGAATGAAGTGATATAACAGTAAGTTGCTTGGACTACGGCCATGATAAGGGAGGCGGTGGTGAGGCCAACCCATTTGTTGTAGATGAAGGTGAAAGACTCCGGTCCGAAACGTAAAACAACACCAGAGACAATACCCAAAGCAAGGAGGAAAGTTGAGAATGCTAGAATATCGTCAATAAAAAATAGTATTTTGATCCAATGTCGTACCATTAATTTTGTATTTTTTCTTTCCCCCCGTCCGTAAGGTTGTACCCTCAACCTGGTCTCCCGGGAGGATTACCCATGCAACAACACAGAAGGTGTACCAGGCAAGATAAATCAGGGCGGCTTCAGTGTCCCACAGACCTTTCCACCAATCGAGATTGGTGACCGATTCAATTATACGATCGACAGACGTCAGCTGAGGTGGACAACCACCGGTTGCCTCCGAACATCCAAAGTACAGGGCGTATGTAGCGATAGGTACGCCAACTGAAATGGCGAAGGCACCAAGAGGACCGAGAAATTCGTAAGTAGTTGTCCTCGGATTGAGTTTGGGGGACATGATGGTCGGAAAAAAGAGAGTGTGTCACTTGTGACCATTTCCGGGTTTCCAACTTGTTATACATCCTTGTACTCGCCCTGATAGTAGTTACGTTTCATGTTCATTACTTTTCTTTCATGTTCTTATCACCCATATGGCCTTAGCACAACGCCTCAACGAGCTTGCAGTAGCCAACTCGGAAGGCCTTCTCAAGTACGTTCGCATTTTCCGAAAAAATATTCCGATTCTGAACCTACAATTTCTAGTGATGATGAATATCGTTTACTACGCCAAGATGTCTTCGAGCAGTATTCTGGCAATGCAAACATACCGGTTGAAAGCCCTCTCGTGCCTATCACTGCAATTCATGTTCAACGTGGTTGTAAGCCTTTAGTATTTATCGTTCAAGCTTCAACTTGATAATGATACCGACAGCACCAAAGGCATATAGGACACCGACTAGCAAGCCTGTTATCGACCAACAGAAGCCCGCCCTTGACCAGCGTAAATCTCCACCGTCCCGTGCAAAACCGTCCGCCGCCACCGGCATGGTGAACCTCATACGAAAGGCAACAGGCCGCAAATCATCCGCCGCCGTTCACGAAACACCCCCAGCCAAAGATACACGCAGAGGCGTTAATTTGAATGTCCTCGTAAATGATGTTTCCAAGCGCAGCTTTCTCGTTCCACGATTACTCCACAAGAAGCTGTCAGAACTACCCCCTCTTCACATGGATACTTCAAAAACGCACCCGAAACCATCGCACCCCATTTCAAATACCCATCCGGAAAATGCCCGGGCGCACCCTCCGCTCTCTCCCACTGGGTCTGCAAGGCGCATTGTACCACCATCCCCATCTATACGCGAGACAGTTATCGCAACAATATCTGATGTTTTCGATGATGATAACCTAATCACTGCTAACGATATCAGAGCTGCCATAACAACTTGCGAGGATGAAGCCAGAAAACTTGTCGATGCTTTTAATGACCTCGAAGCAAGTGCCCTTCGCCGTTTCCACAAACAGAATGCTCGTAGGATGCCAGTTACTACACCTAATGTCAACGTTCTTCTGGAAGGTCGAGAATGGCGAGAAAATAGACTAATCCCATCGCCTTCTTCTCCCGTGTTTGATTTTAAAGAACGCCACACGTTGAATTCTGCGGACAGCACAGGCGATGGTATGTCCATTCGCTCAGGGTCGTCTCATAAAACGAGCCTATCTCAAGCCAAATCTATTTCGTCGCTGCGCAAATACCCACCAGGCAGTCCTCTCGCTCCTCATTTTCGTACACCTTCAATTACCCCTGCTCGCAAAAGCTCCATATCCTCGATCTCTTCCCAAAGAACTTCATTTACCTCGACTCGGATGTTGGCTGCTGCACCTTCCTTCGCTTCGTCACGAAGTACGAGTCACCTAGCTCTTTCAAAACTTAAAGGCAACACAGAAAGTATTTCAACGGAAACCATAGGTCTGGAAGACGGTGACGACGAGTCAGAAGTTTCCGATATCCGGAGACGACGGGAAGAGCTTGTTGCTCGTTATACTGCGCGTTTGGAATTTCTTAGAGCCAAACTTAGAGGTGCAGAGCTCCACGAGAAACTTCTCAGGAAATGAGAGCCATTTTCTTCGCATAGACGAGGCTTGAACGTTTGAACGTTTGAACACTTATATCTTCCTACTAAGTAAATACCACTTTCGTTTATAATATCCGTCTCTTATGTAAGCTGTCACGGTTTCATGTCATACCCATGCTCCTGAAATAACTCCTAAATAACCGTCCTCGTCCCAGAACAAAGGGATCCTTAAGACTCTTCTTGTACAAATGGGCGGCGCTGCTCCTTCAAAGGTGTTCAATCCTCTTCAAGACCTCCCTAGCTTGAAAGGCAAAGTTGCATTGGTCACTGGATCAAGGTAAGTAAAACCCGTTCTGGGGGTGAAGTCGTAGCAAATTAATATTGATTGGACGAGCAGCAGTGGCATAGGCTTTGCGACATTGCAACAACTTTCAAGGATGGGAGCCAAGGTTGGTACCTGCTGATTTTTGTGTCTAATCTAACCGTGAGTAAGGTTTATATGGCTGCTCGCGATGAAGGAAGGTTGCAGGAGGCTCTAGCGCGTGTCGAAAAGGAAGGACGTGAACTTGGTCTTGGTCCAGTCATCTGGCATGAATTGGACCTCAAAGATCCTCGAGGTGCCAAAAGCTCGGCAGAACGTTTCCTAGAGAAAGAAACTAGGTTAGATATCTTGAGTTTGTGTTTTGCCTCTTACGCTTGTTTTTTTTTCCGCTCACATTCGCTTCTGGAATTCAGTTAACAACGCTGCACTGTTCGACTTCATTCCATTTTCCCCATCTAATATGCCCCAACTAATCTATAATATCATCAGGATCACCGACCTTGGACATCCCCAACTGAACCCTGATGGCGTTCAAGATAATATGGCCGTAAAGTATTGCTACACTTGAGTCTGCTCCAATATTTTTGATTTCTTACATATCTTCCTAGTTATCTGGGCCCCTTTGTGTTCACGCGAACGTTGCTGCCATTACTTGAATCGACTGCAGCAAACGGTGATGACGTGCGGATTGTAAATGTGCGCTCATTGGTATACTATACTCATGTTTTAACTACGTACACTTACATTGACCCCACAGGTCGGATCACATGGTCACAAAGATGTTACCTACCTGAACTACGGTTCACTAGAAGCTTGGAACCATAAATTTCGATGGTCGCTGCTCCCAACGATGTCGCGATACAGTAATCTCATCTTGTCGTCGCGTACCCAGATGTCAAAAGCTAATTTTACATATAGAATACTCCAAACTCGCCGTACATCTGTGGACGAACAACCTCGCCAAACGTCTAACTACCGAAAATTCCAAAGTGATAGTTATGCTCGTGCACCCAGGTGCTATTCTCAGTGTACATTTTTCCTTTTCCCTTTACATACCCGCTCCCCAGGAACTCTTGAACTGACAATTTACATACCAGGACGGCGCCATTCAATCTCTTAAAACTCTGCCCTTTCCAGCTTTCTGGATCTGGCTCTTGGGGAAAATGATGCACCCGCAGGATATGGGTGCATTCACCTCAGTTTTCGCGGCATGTGCGCCACGCGACAATCCGGAAATATCTCACGGAGCATATATTTTCCCGCCCAATGTGGCAGCACTCCAAGCGCCAAGTGCTTTGGATGAAGGGAAGCAGAATCAATTGTTTGAGTGTACGGAGGCACTTTTAAAGAAAATTGATGTGTAAACTGCCGAGGGCTTTAACGATAGTGGTGAAGGCAACCAAGCGTCATTGTACAGTACAATTGTACTGTACTGTACAGACTTGTCACTGTGACTGGGACTGGGACTGCTATGAATATGGATTCGCAGTGGATTGCTTGAAGTCTTGTGGGAGGGTATGAAAGAGAACGAAATTTTCAGAAGAGCACTCCTGAGCATTGATTTCGGTCACAACCTATTAGCAAGCGATCGTTTTGACCTCGGTGAGCTCGCGGGGAACAAATGGACGCGTAGGTACAATAAAAACTAGCTACTTGCATACCCAGTAAGTTATAAAATGAATAAGAGTCCCGACGAAGATGGAAAAGCTCGTCAACCAAAATTTCGTTTTACAGTTTGTGTAGGGGACATTTTGCAGCCTAGTGGCGAAGGGTGACATAACACAGCTGTCGAGGCTGTCACCTGCCTAGTACTACTTCTCCCAACACCATGCCTCCGATGAAAGGCTGGAAAATGAAACCAATTGCAGGTCGGGATCCGTAAGTAATGTGCCGTACCCCTCATTGGCCGTTCTACAATGAGCCATTTGAGGTTAACTTTGAGCTTTCCACCGATTCTCGCCCATCAGATACCGGTTTGGTGAGATCCCAGGGTTTCCAGTTGGTTCTACATGGGATTCGAGGAAAGAGCTATGTAACGATGGAGTTCATGCTGGATTATCGAAGGGAATCAATGGACGAGAAGCGGAGGGAGCTTTCTCTGTAGTTATGTGAGAACGATCTTTTTTCAAAAAAAAGCTTTGTTGGTCGATCATGTTGGAATCTGAATAGATCGGGTGGATATGAAGATGATCATGATTTTGGGGATGTAATGTAAGCGTTTCATTGTATATTCCTTTCAAAATAAAGCCATACCATTTACTATGTCGCATCTTTTTTTTTTTTAGAACGTATACAGGCGAAGGTCTTTACAACATCCCATACCTGACCTATCCAATGTTTCTTAATTCATTCAACATTCCATTAACATCATCAGGCGGCCGAGAAAAACGCGTCCCAGGTGTAAAATGGGGCGATAAACAGGTGAAAGATCAAGTGTGGAAGATGGGTAACAAAGCTATGCAGGCAGGCGACATTTATATTCCCCTCGTCCTTCGAGCTCAGATCATATTTACAGATCTCCCATCTGAATAATAGACCTCTACGCGTTATCCGTGGTTCTGCACTGAACTCTCCTTACTCTCCTGCAGAGGGGTACGTCTATTTGTCAGCCTTCCATAGTAAAACTCTCCAATTTTTATGGAAGATATCGCTACGATGGCTTGTACTCTGTGCGAACGGTACGTCACCAAAAAACAAAAACAAAAAAAAAAAACAAAAAAAGGAACAATGTGGAGGCTGAACGAGTCATCCAGGCAGAGACCGTCCGTGGAAAAACAGGTTTTGCAGTCTGCCAATTCAAACTCGTGGTCAGTACCTTCCTCACCCACCATTAGAAAAGTTGACCCATCTTTGACTTTTAACTTAAGCGCCGTCGCAACCAACCCCCGCTCCCAGCTGCACGTCCCAGGGCAAAGCAAATTTCGCCACCCGTCCAAGTGCCTCTGCCCGCTGAGGGTGAAGGGTCTTCTTCCAATCACCCAATAATAATCGATTCTACACCTGAAATTTCTGAAGGTAAGCACGATCACTCTTTTTCCAGAACATCACATTTATTCTCCATGCAAATTTCACAGACGACTGCCTATCCGATGGATCCGAGTTAATCAGTGATTTTTCAGATTTAGAACCTTTCTGAAAGCTGAGACAACCAAGAAGAAACCAACTGAATCGACATTTAAATAACCATACATATGTAATAAATATTGGCTACAAAGTTCAACTCTATCTATATACCAGCTCTGTGAGGTGTCAAAGGAAATAGTTGTAAAGCCTCGATTTCTTTACGCTTTGCTTCACGAGCTTGTCGAACAGCCCTGCGGCCTGCCTTGGTACGCTTGTTGAGTTGGGAAGTTGTGGCATCGGCAGAACTTGAAGTATCACTCTCTACAGTTGAAACAGAAGTTGAATACGGCCGACTGGAAGGCCTCGAAGTGATATACACCTCGGGTTTCAAACCCAAACGTGATCGTGACGGAGGAATCCGAAAATAAAACTTGTCCTTAGATTGAGAATCCCCAGGTGGTTCCTGATGATTGCTGCGCTGTATCGAGGGCGGTGTATTAGGAGGAGAGATAGGTCTCGAAGCTTTGCGTCGTTTGACAGGATATTCTGACGAACCATCCAACTTCTGTTTCGTAGTGTTCTTCGTCTTTTCTTGTTGCGCGCGAGCAAGATCAGGCAACTCGTCATCAGCCAAAGCAGCGGCCTCCAAATCCCTCTTTCTCTTCCTCTCCATAGCCATTTCTTTCGCTTTGGCTTCCTTCTCAATCTCGGCATGTAACATCTCAGAAAACAATTGCGCATCACCCTGTATCCATGCATCGAATACACCTTCCCATTCTCTAGTAGGCACAGGGAAATCGAGGTTGAGGTACACGGCTTTCGGAGTGGGTTCTTCGTCTGCCGTTGGTGATCGACGAGGTGAAGGTGCGGGTGTAGTCAGACCGGAGGAATCATCCCTGGTGGAAGGAGACGGAGGACCTCTTGCATGAACTGCTTTAGCAAATTCTCGAACCATCCTTTTAGTCCCCGGTACTCTCAAGCTTGTACCAACAACCAGCAATAAATCCGCGCCACCCCTACCTTTTCCCTTTGAAGATCCTATCAAATCCTTCTGCACTACTTCACCGACACCTTCGCCATCCTTATGGGCTTCGTTGTACAACACGACGTTTGGACGCAATTTACCAATACCCCTGCGACGTTTCCCCACTAATTGTCGAGTTGTTTCCAAGGAAGTACATTCTGGACATGACGGTGGCTGGCCAGATATTAGGGACGGGAGGTATTCGAGGAGAGGGAAGGAATGATTACAGATTTGACAATGCATGGTTTGGAGAGTGCCGTGGAGGGGTATACAGCGGGGTGTCTCAACTGGAGGCAAAAGGAGGTGGCTAGTGGAAGGAACTTGGTCGGCGTCCTTTGATTTTGCTTTGGAGCGAGATTTGTTGCGCTTCCCCTCAAATTCAGGAATACCAAAGGAAAGACCAGATTTTTGTTCAATGGCGTCTATGTTCTGGGTGTATACTCTTAAAAGCCTCCCTCGATTATCAAGGGCGCGGAGTAGATAGTGAAAAGAGGTGGGTTGTGCAGCCTGAGACAAGTCTGATAACTGGGCAATCATTTGACAAAATAGCGAAGTAGTATGCTCTGCCTAAATAAAAAAAATTAGTTAATAAATATATATATTTATCCGGGTCAAGTTACTCACATTGAAAACAGAAGCGTCAAAAAGCTCTTTACCCGACGACATCGTTTCACGGGGATTATCGCGTTTGATAGATTTGAAGAGGCCATCGGACGATCGGAAGTCAGGAATACCAGCCTGGACAGATATTCCAGCACCTGCGTAACGAATGAGTAAGTAAGAGATGATGGAGAAGAAAAATGACGGACCACAGATGACGACGATACGCTTTGCCTTCATGATTGCCTGGATAACCCTTGCGAGATGGCTGACGGAGTTGGTAGGTGGGACTAGAAAACTGGGTAAAGGTGGGGGAGGCGAGGACGGATTCAATGGCAAGAAAACAGTCATTTGTGAGTGGACGTCGTGGCCGTTAGGATTCGTTGGACGTGTGAGGCATCATTGAAAGAACCGTTATAAAATAGATTCCCACGATTACAGGTAAAGCCTTGAACGCCTAGCTTACAACGCCTATGGCAAGCATGCTAGATAGTGAGCAATGAACTAGCCACTCTTCTCTGGGTGATTTCGGTTGACGCCCATTGTTAGTGCCTTAGAGGTCGATGGCGGGTCAGATACAAAAAACAAAACAAAAAAACAAAACAAAAAAAAGGAATAACTGATTAAGGAATTATATTTCACATTACTGTAGCCCAACACAACTTTTTTTTTGTGGGGATGTACGATTAGTCGAGTCCAGTGGCTAGGCATTCCAAGTCTGAACACATAGTAGAGTGCGTACCCTGTCGAGGTTCTGTCAAAATTGGCTCTTCGGATGTTCCATAGAGGTACCACCATTATACTGTGCCTCGTATTCCTCCTTCAGGTGGTTGCGTAAGAGGTAAGGGTCGCTTCCAGACATTGCTGTCGCGGAGAGCAGCATACTTGAGCCTGACTCGCCAAGAAACTCCAATGTACCCCTCCAAGAAGAAATATGGTTGTTAGAATAAATCTGCAGATAGAATCTAAGATAGTATGTTCGGGATAGACTTTCGTTGCAGCCCAGTACCCGAGCACCTTGCGAAACTTTTCCAATGCCCTTCAGGATCGAACAGACGTGTTCAACTGGGTGATCTGACAGGGGTAGCTGGTAAATCATTCCCACGATTACTAATATACAAATATGTCACATTTTATTTTACTTTCTCAACTTCCAGGCGCCGTCAACCCCTGCTTTTGAAAACTTCTCTGCAGCATTCCCATCTGGTTGTGGATTCCTTTCAATCTGGGGACCACCTTGCCCATCAACCGTGCCTTCCTTGTCCATCAAATTTATCCCACCATAACCTCCTCCTCTGGCACCCATTTCACCCGGAGCAGATGCATATCTGACAGCAGAACTTTCACCGACCCCTCCATAATGATGCGATACTGCGCGTGTAGTGAAACCATGCGCGATTTGTTCTCCACCAGTCGATGTGTACTGTACGTCTTTAGTATTTGGTTCGTCCGTGGCGGCGAAATTAATGTACGGTGCAGAGGTGGGGTAAGCACCTGCAGGCACTTGATAGTGCTTTGTGGAAGCGTCAGGTTCTGAAACAACGTAGGTGCGATAGCCAGAATATGAAGTTATAGGTTCTGGTGGATGGTCATATTGTTTTTCGTATTGTGATGCAATAGTGGCTGATGGTAGGGGAGAGTTGCCGAGGACGGCGAAGGGTGTACGGAATGAACGGGTGTGGGTTGGTATTAGACGTTTAGTGCTTGCACGGAGGACGAAAGACATGAATGTGGGGACGAAGTTGTCTGAGTTTAAGCTTTATATACCCACCTCGATCAGAGTTCGGTGTACGATCTACAAGAATCGATCATCTATTCAAGAGCGTTCACACGCTGCTCTATCTAAACTACTTGTCTGGTCCAAAGTATTCTCTTGCATTCGAATTCGTGGGTACCAAATTGACATTGGTTCCTTTAGGTTTCGGTCGATGCGTGTCCACAGCTTGGATCGGAAGCGGATATCTGCATAGTAAAGCCCGCGGGTCAAGCGGCTGTCAATATCCATTAAAACAATGTCAATACACAAACCTTTCTTCGTCACATCCATATGCTTTCGGTGTCAGCTTGATAACAGTGTGAAGAGGAATCTTGATATAGGGAAGATCCACTTGAGAAAGATGGTGGAAATAAGCATATCTGTATACCATTTTTACAATCTAATCAATTCTCAAATGCCAGGAGAAATACAACAATACTCACAGGCATCGAAGAATTGCCTACAAATTTAGCAGTTAGTTCACCCCTGGATTTGACTAATATAACCACGCATTTCTGACCTGATGACCGATGACCAAGACATTCTCCTGCCGTTCAAGTTCCATGATCACTGGTTCTAGCCGCACAACAACATCGCGATAGGACTCCCCTCCACGATAACGATAGTTGAACTTATCATCATCACGATTTGCGAAATCGTCTGGATACGCTTGCTATTTTATAACATTTAGTGGGCGTCGGATGATTGAGAATTGTACTCCCTGACCTCGATTTCCTGTAAAAAAACTAAATCAAATTTGTTGCCCAACGCATCGGATAACAATGACGTACCTCATACGTCATCCCATCACAAACACCTGTTTTTCAAATATCAGAACAATCGGCAGATAAGCCATAGTCTACAGCGTACCCGCATCCAGTTCATCCAACGACTTCCAAGTCAACTTGGGATATTGCAATTGTGCCCCCGTCTGGATCGTTCTCCGTAACGTGGAAGTCCAAACCTAAGCCAAAGTTCAATATTCTTGGGGGAGGGGAGGACATCATTACCAAAAAAAACATACAGTCAACGGAGCATCCCCAATATTGGTCTTGATCAAGGCCGGAAGCGCATCCGCATATTGCATACCACGGGGAGAAAGCAGCGAATCCCCACCAATCTTTCCTTCTACATTGAACTGGCTTTCACCATGCTACCATCTAAAATAAGTAAAAATACTCCAGCAATTCGAAATTCTCACCCTTGACAAATAAATGCTCCTTGGTTTTAAATGCAAATTCATCAAATAGAAGGCGATCCTGCTCTGTAAATACCCATGAATCCTCGAAACCGTAACCTGACTCCCAACATTCACAATCTGGAGGTACGATAAATGCGGCTCAGTAATGGTTTCATACACTTTCTCATATTCCGTTATCCTTCGTAGGAAATCTCGTTTGGCTTCCTCTGGTGAGGTGTCTTTGTAGTCGGGATCGCCGGAGCTTACTTTAAGTGCGACGTTTGCGGCTATGACGGCGGGGTCGTCACATAGGGACTCTAGAAATATTAAGTGGATGCCTTTTTCTTTCGCAACCCGTGCTTCGATGCTCGCTCTAAAAATATTCAAACAAGGTGAGAAGAGCTAAACATTTCAATAACATGGACTCGCCTCCGTGTACGTGTACTATTCGTCGCATCTTACAAACCAAACCTCGATCAGTAAAGAATAAAAGCTGCAAGCCGAAAGAAAACAAACCGTGAATCCCAACATTCCCACCATCCTTCAACCACTGAATCAACATTTCAAGACTATCATGAGCCAATTGTTCACGGGATTGATTTGCCTCGGTATTGGCATGGCTAAACCATGATGCAGTATGATCTTCCTTGATCCCGCTTCTTCCGTGAAAAAATGTAGGACAACTGGATAAGATTGTGATACATGAAGAATACACTTACTGTTGAGCTTTCTGTCTGGCTCGTGTTCGACGTAGCTGGCCGACGTTGAATACCTGTGATCCCATGCAATTGAGGACGGAAATGACAAGTTGAGAGAGACAGAGCGCACTTTAACATCATATTCCAGCCACTGCGGCAAATTAACCTATTATCAAAACAATCCTTCCGATAAGATTCCAAAGTACGCACTTTCAAGTAGATCATAAGTTTATTGCTCAAATATGATTTCCCTCGGGCAGGAAGTCCGACCTACAAAACGTACATCTCGATTTTAGAGGGAGTGGGGCATGAGGTTTTCAAATACCATTGCAAGTACTATCTTTGACTCAGAATAATCAGGTTTCGCAACTGACAACCGGAAAATATCAAAGCGTGAATTTAAGGATAGGAAATGGGGAACCTTTGTTTCCGATTCCTTTGACGGACAAAGGAGGGGTTGGTGCTTGCGATACCATCCTACTAACAACAGTAGATTCATCAAATCGCTTCAACCTAGAACGCAGAATATGAATTGAAGTTATATAAATGACGCCGTAAAGTCAACTCACATCGGTCCTCCAGCCCCAAACGCAAGCGGAGGGACCCCGGGAGAAACAGGCTCAAGCATCTCAGAGTCTTTCATATCTTGGAGAACACCAGAAACAAGAACGAGATTTTGGGAAACTTTCAGGGCAGGTACCGAGAGCTGATTGGGAAGCTCCATGATTATGCTAATGATATTTACAGCAGAAGGGGGTGATAAAAGGTGATAAAAGACAAGAACGTGCCACTGCTTAGTAATCGCGTATTCCATTGGAATTTTTCACAAGGGGGCTGG
>Ga0193742_1001199_pt1 | contig 15944 bp, 19 predicted proteins | sample L2c1metaG_FD_165511 | JGI IMG/M metagenome (GOLD analysis project Ga0193742, IMG submission 165511) | Soil microbial communities from a riparian zone of the East river system, Colorado, United States - L2c1 | ecosystem: Environmental > Terrestrial > Soil > Riparian zone | place: USA: East River... | reverse complement strand
CCCAGCATCCGCGCCACCCTCGCCGCGCATGGCCTGACGCAGCTGCGCCACTGGGGCCGCGGGGTCGATCTCGCCGCATTCAACCCGGTCGTGCCACGGCATCCGGTAATGGCGGCGTTGCCCGGCCCGGTGCAGCTCTATGTCGGCCGTGTCGCGGTCGAAAAGAATATCGAGGCCTTCCTCGCGGGCGGCCATCCGGGCACAAAAGTGATCGTGGGAGACGGCCCAGCCCGCGCCGATCTCACCGCGCGCTTCCCCGATGCGGTGTTCCTTGGCCCGCTGTTCGGCCCCGATCTCGCCAGTGCTTATGCCACCGCAGATATATTCGTTTTCCCCAGCCGCACCGACACTTTCGGGCTGGTGATGATCGAGGCGATGGCGTGCGGCACCCCGGTTGCGGGGTATCCGGTGACCGGCCCGATCGATATCGTCACGCCGGAAACGGGCGCGGTCGATGATGACCTGGATATCGCCATCGCCGCAGCGCTCACCCGCGATCGCGCTGCCTGCGCTGCATATGCCTGCCGCTACACCTGGGAGGCCTCGGTTGCCGAGTTCCTTGCCGCGCTCGCGCCGGTGCCGCATCATGCGCTCGCGGCCTGATCGGGGAAATCCTTGCTTCGCGGGCCCGCGCGCACTAAACCGATAGTGACACGGCCGCTCCGCAAGGGGCGGCCCTTATCGTTTTTGGAGAATGCGAAGTGGCCCAGCCGCTCATGCCCCACGCGACCGCCTCTTGGATGGTCGACAACACTGCGCTCAGTTTTGAGCAGATCGCCGACTTTTGCGGCCTCCACATATTGGAGGTGCAGGCGATTGCCGACGACACCGCCGCGACCAAGCTGACCGGCCGCGATCCGATCCGCGCGCACGAAGTGACGCAGGCGGAAATCGACAAGGCCCAGGCCGATCCCGAATACCGCATGCAGATGCTGAAGGGCCCCGATCAGGTCCGCCGCACCAAGGGCCCGCGCTACACCCCGGTGTCGAAGCGCCAGGACAAGCCGGACGGCATCGCCTGGATCCTGCGCAACCATCCGGAAATCACCGATGGCGCGATCGGCAAGCTGATCGGCACCACCCGCACCACCATCGCCGCGCTGCGCGACCGGACCCACTGGAACATCGCCAACATCACGCCGAAGGATCCGGTGACGCTGGGCCTGACCACCCAGCGCGAACTGGATGCTGCGGTGGCCAAGGCTGCCAAGGCGGCGGGCCTCGAAGCCCCGACCGACACGCGCCTGGAAGGCGACCGGGAGGCGCTGCTCGAAGAACTGCGCGCCGAACGCAAGCAGTTGGCGGATGATGCCGCGGCCGCCGCCGAAGCGGAGGCCAATGGCGAAGTTGCACCCGCCGCCCCTGCCCAGCAGCACACCGCGGAGACGCTGTTCAAGCGGTGAAGGCTCGGCCAACCGCACCGGACGTCAATCCCGATTCCGCGCTGGCGCCCGCTGCACCGGCTGTCGCGCTCGATTACCCGTTCGGCGATCGCGTGCCGGGGCCGGGCGAGATCGTGGCGCTGGCGCCCGGCATCGGCTGGGCGCGGATATCCCTGCCCGGCAGCCTGGGACACATCAATGTGTGGCTGCTCGACGAGGATGACGGCAGCGTCACCATCGTCGATACCGGGCTACGCCTGAAGGAATGCAAGGCGGACTGGGCCGCGCTGTTTGCCGGGCCGCTGGCGGGCAAGCGCATTGCGCGGGTGATTGTCACCCATTTCCACCCGGATCATGTCGGGCTGGCCGGCTGGCTCTGCTACAAGCACGATGCCCGGCTGTGGATGACGCGCGGCGAATGGCTGACGGTGCGCATGCTCGCCGCCGATGCGCGGGATGCCGTGCCCGACGAGATGACCGCCTTCTGGCGTGCGGCGGGCTGGGACGGCGACCAGATCGCCACCGCATCCGAAGGCGGCTGGGGCCGCATGGCGAAGATCATCGCGCCACTGCCGCTGGGCTATCGCCGCATCCAGGATGGCGAGGTGATCCGCATCGGCGCGCGCGACTGGCGGGTAGTGATCGGATCGGGCCACAGCCCCGAACATGCCTGCCTGGTCAACGACGAAGATGGCATCATGATCGCCGGCGACCAACTGTTGCCCAAGATCAGCAGCAACGTCTCGCTGGGTATCACCGAGCCCGAGGCCGATCCGCTGGGCGATTGGCTCGCCTCGCTCGACCGCCTCGACACGCTCGATCCACAGCTCCTCATCTGTCCGGCGCATGGCGAGGTGTTCCGCGGACTCAACGCCCGGGTCGGCGCGATGCGTGACGAACATCTGGAGCGGCTGGATGCGCTGGCAGATCACATCGCCCATACACCCGCGCGCGCGGTCGATGTGTTCCCGCTGCTGTTCCGCCGGAAGATCGGCGATTCGCTCCGCGGGCTCGCCACCGGCGAAGCATTGGCGCATCTCCGCCATCTCGAATGCATCGGACGGGCGACGCGGCAGGTGAAGGACGATGTGTGGTGGTTCGCCGCCGGTTGACGTGGGCGGCAAGCAACTTACACTGATGTCAATCATGCCGGTCTAGCGTCTCCCCAGGCGGGCCAGAGCATGGCGTGTCGCATCGTCCGCATGGGCGCTGAGGAGAATGTGCCGTGATCGATGAGACCCCCTGGGCCTCCCATTATCGTCATCCGGGTGCGTGGGACCGGGATTTCCCGCCCGCATCGATGGTCGATCTGTTCGAGGCGACCGCCCGGCGCATGGGCTCCGCTCCCCTGGTCGATTTTCTCGGGCGCCGTTATTCCTACGCGCAGGTACTGGACGGGGCCAACCGCGTTGCCTGCGGGCTAAGGGCGATGGGCGTGGCCAAGGGTGATCGCATCGGCCTGCACCTGCCCAACACGCCGCATTACCTCGCCGCTTATTATGGCGCGCTCAAGCTGGGCGCGACTGTGGTCAATTTCTCGCCGCTCTACACCGCCGCCGAACTCTCACATCAGGTTGAGGATTCGGGGACCAAGGTGATGTTCACCCTTTCCGCCAAGGCGCTGCTGCCGACCGCGCTCAAGGTACTGGACACCTCCAGCCTCGAACACCTGATCGTCGGATCGATCGCCGGCACGCTGTCGCCGGTCAAATCGGCGCTCTACCGCCTGCTCAGGCGCAGCGAAGTCGCCGAACGCCCTGACGATCCGCGTATCACCGCCTTTTCCGCGCTGATCGCCAATGACGGAGTATGCGATCACGTCCCGATCGATCCCGAAACGGATATCGCGCTGATCCAGTACACCGGCGGCACCACCGGCCTGCCCAAGGGCGCGATGCTGACCCACCAGAATTTGTCCGCCAATGCGCGTCAGGTCGATGCGATCGATCCCGATCCGGACGGCGAGGATCGCATCGTCGGTGCGCTCCCGTTGTTCCACGTCTTCGCCAACACCTGCGTGCTCAACCGCACGGTGGTCAGCGGCGGGATGATCGTGATGCTGCCGCGTTTCGAAGCCGCCCCCGTGCTCGCCGCGATCCAGCGCACCAGGGCCACCGCGTTGCCCGGGGTGCCGACGATGTACCAGGCGCTGATGGATCACCCCAAGATCGCCACCACCGATTTCTCCAGCCTGCGCATATGCATCTCGGGCGGCGCACCGCTGTCGCAGGAGTTGAAGACGAAGTTCGAAAAGGTCACCGGATCGACCCTGATCGAGGGTTACGGCCTTTCCGAAAGCTCGGGCGTGGTCTCAACCAATCCTTATGAGGGCGACGGCAAGCCCGGCACGATCGGCCAGCCGCTACCCGCGACGCGCGTCCGCCTGGTCGACAAGGAAGACCCGACCAAGCCCCCACCGCAGGGCGAACCCGGCGAGATCGTGGTGAAGGGTCCGCAGATCATGGCCGGCTACTGGAACCGCCCCGATACCGACGGCACCACCTTTGCCGCCGATGAACGAGGGGGGGCATGGCTGCGCACCGGCGATGTCGGCACGATCGACGAGGACGGTTTCATCCGCATCGTCGACCGGCTGAAGGACATGATCGCGGTCGGCGGTTTCAAGGTGTTCCCCAGCCAGATCGAGGCGATCCTCTACGCCAATCCCGCGGTGAAGGAGGCGCTCGTGATCGGCATTCCCGACAGCTATGCCGGCGAACGCCCCCGCGCCTATGTGACGCTGAACGAGGGTCATCTGGTGGAGGGCGATGCGCTCACCAGCTGGCTCAACCCGCAGCTCGGCAAGCACGAGCGGGTGGATTCGGTGGTGGTGCGGCTGACCATGCCCAAGACGATGATCGGCAAGCTCAGCCGCAAGGATCTGGTGGCGGAGGTGCTGGGCTAGATCTTCACCAGCATCTTGCCGGTGTTGCCTCCGGAGAACAGTCCGAGGAACGCATCCGGCGCGCTTTCCAGTCCTTCGTGCACCGTCTCCTGCCGTTGCAGCTTACCGCTCGCCAGCATCTCGCCGATGTCGCGGTAGAATTCGGCGGCGCGTGGCATGAAGTCGCTGACCAGGAAGCCCTCGATACGGATACGCGCGCCGATCACGCGGGCTAGATAACGCAGCGACGTCGGGTCCGCACTGTTATAGATGTCGATCATCCCGCACACCGCGAAGCGCGCGTGGAGGTTGGCCACCGCCAGCGCCGCGTCGAAATGATCGCTACCGACATTGTCGAAATAGACATCGATGCCGCCCGGCGCGGCGGCCGCCAGCGCTTTCACCAGCGAGCTTTCCGCCTTGTAATCGATCACCTTGTCCGCCCCGAGCGATTTGACCAGGGCGCATTTCTCCGCGCCGCCGGCCGACCCGATCACGGTCATGCCCTTGGCCTTGGCGATCTGCACCACGGTCGATCCGACTGCGCCCGCCGCGGCGGAGACGAACACCGTTTCGCCGGGTTTGGCCGCGCCGACCGACAGCAGCCCGAAATAGGCGGTCATCCCCGGCATGCCGAGCATCCCGAGGAACGCCTGATCGGGCACGTCCAGCGCGGGCAGCTTCTGCACCGACTTGGCGTCCAGCACCGCCTCGTCGCGCCAACCCGCCATGTGCTGCACCTTGTCGCCCACCGCGATGCCATCGGCGTTGCTCTCGATCACCTCACCCAGCGCACCGCCGCCCATCGGCACATCCAGCGCGAACGGATCGGCATAGCTTTTCGCGTCGTTCATCCGTCCGCGCATGTACGGATCGACCGACAGCCATAGGTTGCGGACCCGCACCTGCCCCTCACCCAGCGCAGGCAAGTCGATCTCGCGCAGCGCGAAATTGTCGTGGGTGGGCATACCGTTCGGGCGCGATGTCAGGTGCCAGGCGCGAGCCATGTCTCTCTCCCATATTTTAGAAAATCGGGTATGGCGCATCGTGCGGGCAAAGAAAAGGGGCCGGGCGACATTGCGCCCAGCCCCTTCCTTTGGGCCGGTGATCAGGCGGCCCGGGTGGCCGTCAGCTCCGATAGGTGCCGGAGAAACTGCGGTTGAGCATGTGCGGGCCGCTCTCGCGTTCGCGATCGTCATCGCTGAACAGCGCGGTGCGGCGCTCCTCATCCTTCCATTCGCGCTGCGCCTCGTCGGACGATTTGCTGATCGTCACCTTGTCATCGACCGAACGCAGCCAGCGCGACGGGATCGAGTGGTGGTGGCCGCCCGCATCCTGATCGCTCTTGGTCAGGATGATGCGGTCACCGCGCACCTTGTCGACGGTGCCGACATGCTGTCCGTCCGAACCCAGCACTTCCATATGCTCGGTGACCCTTTCCAGTAGCGATCTCTGCCCCTGGCGTTCAGTGCGCCATGAGCCGAACTCGTTATGGAACCTGGCCTGGTTCTCGCGGCGATATTCGTCGTAGTCACGGTCAAGCGCGCTCACCTGACCACGCCGCCATTCGCTGTAATCGCGATCGGTGTGCGATCCGTAACGATCGTCATAGCGGCTATCGAATTCGCGGCGGCGCTCCGCCTCCTCATCGCCGAACCAGGACCGGACCTCGTCTCCCGCGCGGGCAAGGAAGCCGCGATCATCCTGATCATAGCCCTGCGGCGGGCGGGCACGTTGGCCCTGGCTCGTGCCGGGACGCCCCCTGCCATAGTCGCCATATTGCCGCGGCTGTTCGCGATCATAATGCGACTGGGTCTCGCGTCCGCCATAGCCACCATAAGGTCGCTGATCGAAGCGTCCGCCGTCGCGGCGGTATCCGCCGCGCGGCCCCTCGTCGCGGTAACCGGCAGCCGCATAATCGCGTGCGCTGCCATAGGTATAGTCGCGTCCCGATCCGTAATCGCGCCCATAGTCCATGTCTTCATTGTCACGAAAACGGTCGCGCGGGGTGCGTTCGTAGCCCATGTCCATTCTCCATCGATGCTCACACGAAACTGCGCGCCGCGACGCCGCGACGCGGACAATCTCTTTGAGCCAAAAGGAGAAATCGGACGAAGGTTCCCGCGGTTTCGACCAGCCGTGTGCAGTCTGCGCCAAGCGCTGCAACCCCTTATAGGGGCGTTGCATCGGGCAAAATCGGCGGCTAATGAAACTGCTCCCGGGCAGCCGGGAATGCCGGGCGGGGCTGTAGCTCAGATGGGAGAGCGCTGCAATCGCACTGCAGAGGTCAGGGGTTCGATTCCCCTCAGCTCCACCAGCCCGCGCAAGATTTCACCGGGCCCATTTTTAACCTGACAGCGCCGTCCCGCCGCCCCTACATGAGTGGGCATGACTGAAGCCATCCCTGCCGCCACCATCGTCCTGTTCCGCGACCGTGCAAGCGGCCCTCCCGAACTGCTGATGGTCGAACGCGCCGCGACGATGGCCTTCGCCGGCGGCGCGATGGTGTTTCCCGGCGGCCGGATCGATCCCGGCGATAGCGTACTCGCAGAACTGGCGGCGCCGGAGATGGACGATGGCGCCGGCCGCATTGCCGCCATCCGTGAGACGCTGGAGGAGACCGGGATCGCCATCGGGTTCGATCCGCTGCCATCGACCGAAGAGTGCCGCGCGATGCGGGCGCGGCTGCATGACAACGAAACGCTGGGCGCGGTCCTTGGCGGTCGCAGGCTCGCGCTGGATGGCCTGATCCCCTTTGCCCGTTGGCTGCCCGCGCACGCCCATATGCGGATATTCGATACGCTGTTCTATATCGCGGCGCTGCCGCCCGGATCGCCCGAGCCGGTGGTCGACGCGACCGAGAACGTTACCGCGCGCTGGACCACCGCGGCCGATGTTCTCGCCGCGGCCGACGCCGGAACCGCACACATCATCTTTCCCACCCGCCGCAACCTCGAACGGCTGGCACGCTATGCCAGCTTCGCCGCTGCGGTGGCCGATGCGCGGGCGCATCCGGTGCGCACCATCACTCCCTTCGCCGAGGAGCGGGAGGGCGGCATGCATCTCTGCATACCAGACGATCTCGGCTACCCCGTTACGTCCGAACTCATCACCCGCGCGCTTCGCGGCTGATGGCGGTGCGGCGACGCAAGCGCAACGCACGCGCCTGGCGCACCGGGCTGCGGATAGCAATCTGGGCGATCGTGCTGGCGAGCATGGCCTACGGCCTCTACCTGTTCGGCCGCAGCCATCCGGAGGACCTGCCCTGGACCGATCTCGACCTCGCCCAGCCGGTCGGTCTGTTCACGCGGGGCAAGCTGGTCGGCCTCAACGACGATTTCCCGCAATGCCGCATCCTGATGGAGCGGGCGGGCGTTGCGTTCGAAACCTCCCCCGTCGTCACCGCTGAGGGTGGCCAGTGCGGCTATTCGAACGGGGTGCGCCTGCTTGAGGCGGGCGCGCGCACGACGCCGTTCAATCCCAACTCTCCCAACGTCCAGTGCCAGGTCGCAGCCGCGATCGCTTTATGGGAATGGCATGTCGTCCAGCCCGCCGCGCGGCGGCACATGAAGACCAGCGTCGCGGGATACGATCAGCTCGGCAGCTATAACTGCCGCCGCATGTACGGCCGTCCGGACGGCACGTGGAGCGAGCATTCGACCGCCAATGCGATCGACATTTCGGGCTTCCGCTTTGCCGATGGGCGGCGGGTGACGCTGAAGGGGGACTGGAACGGTACCGGCCCCGACGCCGCCGCCAAGGCGGCCTTCTTGCGCGAGGTGCGCGACGGCGCGTGCGATGTGTTCGCGACGGTGCTGAGCCCCGATTACAACGCCGCGCACGCCGATCATTTTCATCTGGATCAGGCGGACCGGGGCATGATGCGCGGCGGGGCGTGCCGCTAGGATAACTGGGCGGAACGGCGGGGGGTGCTTACGCAACCAGTCCTGCCGTTCCGCCGGGTAAACTCAATTCGGCAAAGCGGCGATATCCACCTTTTCCACCCATTGCGGGTAGAAGACCGGTTCGCGACTCGACCAGCCCGGCGCGGTCGCCGCGGCCTCGCTGATAGATTGCAGCAGGGTCCGGCGGGTATCGGGGTGAAGGTGCGGCAGCGATGCGGCGGCGCAGAACGCCCCCGGCAGCCACGGCCGCACATGCGCGCCGATCAGCCGTTCGTAGAGGAACCGGTAGGAGGCGAAGCTGGTCAGCCGCCCCTGCCCCAGATCGAATGCGCTGACCGTCACCAGCGGTGCCATGAACGGTTCGACCGCGTCCAGCCCGCTATCATCGGGCACGATCGCGCGAATTTCGTTGAGGCGATCATAGATGCGGGCCTGGGCGCGGATGCTGGCGGCTTCCACCATATCACGCGACCAGCGGCTCATCGCATCGTCACGGTCCAGCCCGATATCGAGCGAGCGGCGGATGTAACGCTGCGTGCCCGCGGCGAACCCGCCGAATTCCTTCATCTCTGCCAGCGTCATCGCACCATCGGCTGGTCTCATGCGCGTACCCATCGCTCGACTCCTTGCCTCTTGCCCCAAGGAGATGATCATCGCACGGCCTGGTTAACGAGATGCTGACCACGCCGTCGTCCCCCGTTAACCCAGAGAATCAGAGAAGCTGCTGCGGCGCAACATGATTGCGATCAATCGCGCATAAACGAAACGGGGCCGTTGCATCCCTGCAACAGCCCCGACACTTTGTTGCCGCAATTGATCGAGGTTAAGCGTCCTGCTGGCGCTCGGCCTCTTCCGCTTGTTCGCCCTTTTCGTCGCGCTTCAACGTCGCTTCCTTCTTGGCGTCGAAGCCCGAAGACGGCGCCGGTTCGTGGCTATGCACCGGCTGGGTCGATGACGGCGGATCGGATGCATCCATCGACTGATCCAGCGCGGTATCGAGCCGCGCCTCCTTGCTCTCCGGATTCTTGCGCAGCCGTTCGGCGATATCCTTGTCCTGCCCGGCATCGGGGGTCGATTGGCGTTTGTCGTCCATGATCCATTCTCCTGATCTGTCGTTGCGACAAACGAACGGTCCGGCGTCGGCGTTCCGCTAGCCCACGATGACCTTGACCGATTGCTCCATCAGATCGGCGCGGCCGAAGATCGTCATGAAGGCGATGTCGGTCGCATCCCGCCCCACGCCGACGCGCGCGAAGTCGGCCGCGCTCGCCATGCCGGTGGTATCGACCAGGTGCCACGCATCGGCCAGCCACACCTCCACCACCGCGTGGAAATCCTGCGGTTCGACATTGGGCGCATAGCCGCCGACGCAGCGCGCCGGGATGCCGCCCGCACGCATCAGCGCGGCGGTCAGATGCGCATAGTCGCGGCACACGCCTTCGCGCGTGACGAAGGTATCGACCGCCGTCGTGACGCCGCTCGACGTGCCGGAACAATAGCGTAGATGCGCCGACACCCAGTCACGGATCGCGGCGGCGAGGGGGCCGCCCGCCAGCCCCTCGAACTCGGAATTGACGAAGGCGTCGAACTTGTCCGCCTGGCAATAGCGGCTGGCCATCAGATAGGGCACGACCAGCGCGGGCAGATCACGCGGACGCGTCTCGCCCAGCGTCGATATATCGATCACCTCGCGGTCGATCTCGACCTCGCCGTGATAACGCGCGACGAAATGCCCCTCGCCCAGCGCCCAGCACCGCTGCCCGATCGCCTCCTCACCCGGCGTCGCGCGCAACCGTTCGCGCGATGTGACCGAAAGCGTGTCGGCGAGCAGCTTCTGGTCCGCCATCGCCGCGACCTCGATCTGCAGCAGCACGTCGGCCGCATCGTGGAACGCGTAGTCGAGCGCGACGTCGATGGTCAGGCGCATGGCGTTCCCCGGTTGGCGTATGGCGGTAACAGGTGGCGAGAGACGGCGGTTCCGCAAAAGAAAGCGGCCCGGCGAGTTTCCCCGCCGGGCCGCTTCCGATCATCTGTCAGGCGGCTCGCGGCTATTCGCGGCTGCCCATGAAGTTCAGCAGGAAGGTGAACATGTTGACGAAGTCGAGGTAGAGCGACAGCGCCCCCATGATCACGGTCTTGCCGACCATGTCGGTGCCCGCAACATAGGCGTACATGCTCTTGATCCGCTGCGTATCGTAAGCCGTCAGGCCCGCGAACAGCAGCACGCCGATCCCGCTGATGACCAGCGACATCACGCTGGACTGCAGGAACAGGTTGATGATCATCGCCACCAGCAGGCCGACCACGCCCATCACCAGGAAGGTGCCGAACGCCGAAAGATCACGCTTGGTGGTGTAGCCGTAGAGCGAAAGCCCGGCGAAAGCCGCGGTCGTCGCGAAGAAGGTCTGCGCGATCGATACCCCGGTGAACACCAGGAAGATCGACGACATTGACAGGCCCATGACGACAGCGAACGCCCAGAACAGCGCCTGCGCGGCGCCGGTCGAAAGCTTGTTGATGCCGAAGCTCAGCACCATCACGAACGCCAGCGGGGCGAGCATGATGACCCAGCGCAGCGGCGTGGTCAGCACTTGTTCGGCCAGGCCGGAATTGGCGAACAGCAGCGCGACGATGCCGGTCAGCAGCACGCCCGATGCCATGTAATTGTACACCGACAGCATGTAGGACCGCAGACCCGCGTCGTACGCGGCGTCCTGCGTGCCCGCCCGTGTCGGGAAGCTCGCGGCCGTCGGCCGGGGATCAGACCAGTTTGCCATCTCGAATAAATCTCCTTTGCCCGGCGAAAGCTGGCCGGATGCCAGTGAATATCGTGGCAAACCGACCAGCTTTCAAGCGAAACCGGACAAGGACAGGGTTAATCGCCGCGGCGGGCAGCTTCGATAGCCGCGATATCGATCTTCTTCATGGTCATCATCGCCTGAAAAGCGCGCTGGCCCTCCGCCCCGCTGGCGTGGAAGGCGTCGGTCAGGGCGCGCGGCGTGATCTGCCAGGAAAAGCCCCATTTGTCCTTGCACCAGCCGCACGCGCTTTCCTGCCCGCCATTACCCACGATGGCGTTCCAGTAGCGATCGGTTTCTTCCTGCGTGTCGGTGGCGATCTGGAAGCTCACCGCTTCGTTGGGCTTGAAATCCGGCCCGCCGTTGAGGCCTATGAAGGGCATGCCGCAGACGGTGAACTCCACCGTCAGCACGTCGCCCTGCTGACCGGAGGGATAGTCGCCCGGCGCGCGGTACACGCCCGTCACCTTGCTGTCCGCGAAGGTCTTCGCGTAAAAATTGGCGGCTTCCTCGGCGTCGCCGTCATACCATAGGCATGCAATGATCTTGTCCGTCATCGCCTCTCTCCATTATTGCTTGGCGGGTGCGACCAGCCCGAAGGGCACGCCCTGCGGATCGGTGGCGTTGAGCACGATTTCTCCGCCGGGTACTTCTTGCGGGCCGAACACGATCTTGCCGCCGCCCTTTTCGACCTTGGCCTTGGCGGCCTCGATATCGGGCACGCGAAAATAGAAGCCCCACATCGCCGGCGCTTCGCCCGGATTCTTCATCACCGCGCCAATCACCTCGCCGCCGCCATGGCTGATGAACGTGTAATCGCCCATCTCGCCCATCGGCATCGCGCCTTCCTTCCTGTAACCGAAGATCGACCCGTAGAAGTCGAGCGCGGCGTCGGGATCGGTGGTCAGCAGCTCATTCCAGCTGACATGGCCCATCGTCATCCGGCCGAAGGCGTGGCTGGTCTCGCTGCTCGCGCCGCGCATGACGTAGATGGGCACGCCCTGCGGATCGGTGACCATCGCGATGCGCCCGACACCGGGCATGTCGCTCGCCGGCATCTGGACGGCGCCGCCCGCGGCGGTGATCTTCTCGACCGTGCGATCGACATCATCGACAGCGAAATAGCCAAGCCAGCAGGACCGGGCGCCGCCTTCGCACATCGCATCGGTCAGCCCCAGCATGCCGCCGACATGCCCGTCGGGCGCGGTCAGCATGCGATAGTCCATCTCACCAGGCTGGGTTTCGCCGACGGTCCAGCCGACCACATCGGCGTAGAAGGCGGCGGATGCCTCGGGATCCTTGGTCATCAATTCATACCAGATGAAGCTGCCGTGCGGATTGGTCATCGTCGCTCTCCCTTTTTTAGTGGCCCGCGCCGATCAGGCGCGGGCCATGCTCTTCAGGCGTCCAGGATCGGCGCGAAGCCGCCATAGACCATGCGCTGGCCGTCGAACGGCATCGCATCCTGGCCGGGCTTCATCCGCTCGTCCTCCATGACTTTCTTCATGCCGACATCGCGGACTTCCTTCGATGGCCATTCGACCCAGGAATAGACGACGCTTTCATCGCCGGTCGCCTTCACCGCACCCTTGAAATCGGTGACCTTGCCGTCGGGCACATTGTCGCCCCACGCCTCGACCACGCGCGTCGCGCCGTGATCGCGGAACACGTCGGCCGCTTTCGAAGCCATGTCCTTATAGGCCTGCTTGCCGTCGGTCGGCACCGCGACCAGATAACCGTCGATATAGCCCGGCTTTCCACCGCCGCCCTCATCGAGCATCGGATCGAACCCGGCCCAGATCATGCGCTGGGCGTCGAACGGCATCTCGCCCATTTCGGCCATGCGCGGATCGGACATCATCTTTTCGCCAGCGGCGTCGCAGGTCGCCCGGTCGGGAAATTCGATCCAGGAGAACAGCACGGCCTCATCGTCCTTGGCCTTCACCGCGCGTTTGAAATCGGTGACCTTGCCATCCGGCACGTCGTCGCCCCAACATTCGACCATCCGCGAAGCGCCAAATTCCTTGAACAGCGGTACCGCGCTTTCGGCATGCTTGCGATAGACTTCCTTGTTGGCGGCGGGCACCGCGACGACAAAACCCTGTACGTAGGTCATGCTGCTTCTCCTTGTGGTTCATGGGCGGCGAACACCGCCAGTTGGGTGTCGAGCGCACGCTCGAACGCCGGTCGCGCTAGACAACGCGCAAGATAGGCCGCGAGTGCCGGACGGCTGGAGACGAGATCGGTCTTGTCGGCCTCACGCAGCACGGTCGCCATCGCGATGTCCGCCACGGTGAATTGGCCGGCGAGATATTCCCCGCCGACCAGCGCGTCAGTGAGGCGATCGAGACGCTGCTCGCACCAGCCCATCAGGCTGGGTCGGCGCAGCTTCGCCCATTCCTCGTCCTTCGAAAATATATCGACATTGCCCAGCTCGAACATCAGCGGCTCGACGCTGTTATACGCAGCGAACAGCCAGCTGATCGTCAGCGCACGGCCTTGGCGGTCGCGCGGCATCAGCCGTTCGTCCTTCTCGCCCAGATGCAGCAGGATCGCACCGCTTTCGAACAGCTCGACACCGTCGTCCTTCAGCACGGGCACCTGGCCCCAGGGCTGCTCGCTGTAGTAGCCGTCCGGACGGGGACCGACGCCGATCAGCCGCTCGGAATAAGGCAGATCGATCTCCTCGCATGCCCATCGCGGGCGAAGGTCGCGCACAAATCCTTGCGCGAAGGACGGCACCCATTCGAATGCCGTGATTTCCAACGATGCATTCTGATCCACCGGCATGGTTCTCTCCTTTTTCTCCGGATCAAGCACGTTCAGCGTGTCATTATGCCCGATTCCTTGCTCAGACGATCGGCGGCGCTGTGAGGGCGCCATGAGTGAGGATCGCGAGGACGGTCACGGCGAAGCCGATCATGCCGGATGCGAATGGAGCGTATTTGCGCATGGTGACCGTCTCTCCGTTTGGCGCCGTGCTCAGACGGCGGCTTCGACCATTGCCTCTGGCCCGCCAGCAGCGGCGGCGGGATCCATCCACATCACTTCCCAGATGTGGCCATCGGGATCGGCGAAGGACCGGCTGAACATGAAACCATGGTCCTGCACCGGGGTGGCATCGGGCGTGCCGCCCGCCCGCCCGGCCTTGTCGACCACCGTATTGACGTCGTCCTTACTCTCTTCGGAAATGCAGATCAGCGCGCCCACGGCGTCATGGGCGTTGGCGATCTTGCGGCCGGGCGTGAACGAAGCGAACTTCTCGTGGCTCAGCAGCATCGCGTAGATCGTGTCCGAAAACACGATGCACGATGCGGTCTCGTCGCTGAACATCGGGTTCTTGGTCGCGCCGATCGCCTCGTAGAAAGCGGTCGCCTTCGCCACGTCCGCAACCGGCAGGTTCACGAAAATCATCTTCGGCATTGTTTCTCTCCTTGAATGAAAGGGGTTTCGCTCAGAGCGCGTCACTATATTCGAGGCTGGGATACCAGTCGGCGCCGCGACCCTCCGGCGTCATGTCAAGGATGTTCCACAGCGGCGTCGGATCGGGCGCGAGGTGCGGGTCGAAGCCGGGATCGGTGGTTTCCGCACCACCCTCGGCCGCCCAGAACAGCCGGACCTTGTCGCCGTCCCGCTGCCACATCAGCACCGCGGCACCTTCGTCGTCCCCGTCGAGCGCGCCATAGTCGCGCGGGAAATCATCGCCGACGGTCTGGTAGAATTTCAGATGGGTCCAGCCCCGCTCCAGCGCGATCGCCTGCTGCCGCGCGACCGGTGAGCGGCCGACGATCGCCATGGCGATGCGCTGCTCGATATCGGGCGCGGGGATGTCAAGCGAACCGACGAATGAGGTGCACATCGGGCAGGGGCGCTCGCGCTGGGGCCCGAACATCCAGAAATAGGTGAACAGCGTGTCGTGCTCGCCGAACAGATCAATCAGGCCAAGCTCGTTTCCGTCAGCGTCGAGGAAACGATAGTCCTTCGCCACGCCGCCGGGCGGCAGCGCGCGGCGATGTTCGGCGACACGCTGGATCTGGCGACGAAGCTCGATCTCCTCGGCCAGCAGCGCATTGCGCGCGCCCCGATATTCGTCGCTCTCGCCCGGCCAGCGCGCCTTGTGGGCTTCGGCCATCTCGCGGGCTGGTTTTAGCGCCTCGGGGGCCGGCAGTGTCGCGGTGTCGTTCATGTCCATCTCCTTGGCGAGCGAATCACTTGCTTGACTGTTGTGACCGACTCAGTTACAAAAAACAACCATGAAGTTAGAAAAAGTGACTCAGATTGAAAAACTCCCGCAAAAGCGCTGGTATGATGACGCGTGCGGCACCGCCCTTGCAATGGAGCTGGTGGGTGAACGCTGGTCGCTGCTGATTGTTCGCGAGCTTATGTTCGGTCCGCGACGCTTCGGTGAATTGCGCGCTGGGCTGACCGGAATCAGCGCCAATGTGCTGACCCAGCGGCTGGAGGGACTCGAGGCCGCGAACATCCTGGTGAAGCGCAAGCTGCCACCCCCCGCCAATGTGCAGGTCTATGAGCTGACCCCCTGGGGCTATGAGGCGGAAGTGGTGCTGCAGGAACTCGGCCGCTGGGCGGTGCGCTCGCCCGAACACGACACCTCCCTGCCGCTCTCCGCCGCTTCGATCATGATGTCGTTCCGGACGATGATCGATCGCAGCCGATCGGGCGACCGGCCGATGACGATCGGCTTCCGCATGGGGGCCGAACGCTTCGTCGCGCTGGTCGATGCCGACGGCATTGCGATCAACCGCGAAGAACCAGAGGGCGTCGACGCGGTGATCGAAACCGATCCGGTGACGCTCGCCTCGGTGGTCTATGGCGGCCGCCCGGTCGGTGACGCAGAGGCATCGGGCGGCATGGCCATCACCGGCGATCGGGCGCTGGCGGAGCGATTCTTCACGCTCTTCCTGCTCCCCCCCAAAATCTGATCAGGAGGCAAGATGACGACAAAACCCGGCAA
>Ga0193742_1001198_pt1 | contig 15961 bp, 20 predicted proteins | sample L2c1metaG_FD_165511 | JGI IMG/M metagenome (GOLD analysis project Ga0193742, IMG submission 165511) | Soil microbial communities from a riparian zone of the East river system, Colorado, United States - L2c1 | ecosystem: Environmental > Terrestrial > Soil > Riparian zone | place: USA: East River... | reverse complement strand
GAGGCGGGTCATTCAGTCGAATAGGGTTTTGGCTTTCTCGCATCTTATACCTGGATGTGTTCCATTCCTTGATGGTCTATAGATGAAAGCAGCGGGCACGAAGGAGCAAAGATTGTTCGTGCGACCGTACGACGCTCGCCCGGCAGACCGCCACTCCGCCTTGAGACTTGATGCAGTGCGGTTTGCCAGAGGAGAAAGACCGAAAGGCATGGCTCCGAAGGCACCGATTCAGATGTGCGAACACGGTTGCCCTCTTCTGTAATCGAGAGTGTCGAGTGGTCTCTCCGTGTGGCCGGCAGGTTCAAACGCTGACCCGTCTTCACACGTATTGGCTCGGTGAACGTAACCTCCTCTCTTTTCAGCAAGCGTTGTATGGTCGCGCAGCAATTGCATAGGCTGGCTCTCCGACAATCGACTCTAAATTATCTCAAAGACAAAGTGTATCGGAAAGCGTATTGTATGGTCACATTATATTCGAATGGAAAGGCGTCGTGATGACCGGCGAAGAGAAAGACGAGAAAGCGGTCACCCAATCCAGGTCGCCAGTGGACGCTCGTGCCGGTATCGCGGGGAATCCTCATGAAGATCACGCGCCCTCCGCTGGCAGTTCAGAGCGGGACGGAGAGGTCACCAGCCGCAGAAATCCAGGTATTGCGGCTCTGAAGCAATGGCTCTGCTTGCTATTGGGTGTCAGCTGCATGGTCTGTGGGGTTTGGGGGATCTGCATGAAGTACAGTCCGGGCCTTTCTTCCGGGTACGTTCAATGGCTGGGATCGGCGTATGGACCGGCATTGCGGCTCACCGCACTTGCGTGCCTTGCTTTCGGGGCAGTGCTGGTTCGCTTAGGACTTGCAAGGTCTGGCCGGCCATCGGACTCCGACAACCCCAAAGTTTTGCCATCTGTCGGCAGGAACCGCGGACGCCATGCAAAAGTGCCTCCCGCTCGGCGGGCGATTTTAGACGTTGCGTGGAAAGGGAAGGGAAGGAACTGACGTGAAAGACAACCCTGATGACATCCCAATGGCTTATCTGCTTTACGTTCTCCTTGCGATCGGAGGGATCGTGGCTGGGGCGGTATTTGTGGTCTTCAAAATGCTCTAGCATTTTCGGGTATGCGTTGGTGCTTGAAAGCGGAGGACACCTAGGTTCTTAGATCGGGATTCAATTCGATGCGAATTCTGCGGCTAAAACTCATTGTGCTATTGCTGCCTATGATGACCGGCTGCCTACGCCATACTCGAGTGTCGCAGCAACCGGAGTTCAGTGCTCCAGTTCCGAGTCCCAATGTCCTGCAACTGGTCGAAACGATCAATCGACGGTATGACCAAATATCGTCCCTCACCGCCACGCTGGAAGTTGCCGTAACCGTAGGGGGGACCCACCCTGGAGAGGTGACAGACTATGCTCCATGTCCGGGCTACCTTTTGTTCCGAAAACCATATGGGCTCCGTGTTCTAATTCTGGTCCCAGTGCTGCACACGCACGCAGTGGATCTGGCGAGCGATGGGATGAGCTTTACCCTGCTGATACCCCCCAGGAATCGCGCTATTGAAGGAAACAACACCGTTACCAGGTCCGCTGATAATCCCTTGGAGAATCTGCGTCCCAACGTATTTGTAGACACGATCATGATTCGCGACATTTCACCAGAGCAGATAGTGTCCGTCATTCACGAGGTCACATCGAGACGGGACGCTCAAACCAGGCAGGTGGTCGAATTGCCCGAATACGACCTCACGGTGTTCGGCGAAGGACCCGTTTCTCCGTCGCCAGCGCTGGCGAAGGTAGCAAAGCCTGAACGGGTGATTCACTTCAGTCAACTCGACCTGCTACCCATCGGGCAAGATATCTACGGTCCGAAGGGCGAACTCGAAACGCAGGTCGTCTATGGTGCTGATCGTGATTTCGATGGCGTAACTTTTCCTTCGACAATCGATATCAATCGCCCAATCGATAAATATCGAATCCACCTGACGGTAAACAAGTTGACGGTGAATCAATCGTTGACGGACGACACCTTCGAATTGAAGATTCCCGAGGGCATGCAAGTGCAAAGAATGCAGTAGTAAAGCGACGAGGCCTAGCGTTGGCTCCCGAAGCGCCAGCGTTGTTTCCAAACGTCGGACCTGAAAGGCACACATCGTTTGGCCCCGAAGTTGCTGGAGTAATGGCAATGCATACTGATTCTTTTCCGCACAGCGAAACCTCCCCAGCCACACCGCTCATTGTCAAATCCACGACCAACCTCCAAAGCATGTCCAGTAAATTTGGGTGGCCTTTCATTATCCTCATTGGCAGCGCAATGTTTCACGGAGCGGCAATAGCGCAAAGCCATGCTTATTCCAGCTCACTTCCGGACGCGCCACAAGTCCAGATCGAACGAGGTCTCGGTTTTTTCCCAATCGTTCAGGCTCCGGGAGCAAACGAACCTTATGCTCCTTTATCAGCGAAGCAGAAGTTCCAAGCATTTGCCCGCACAACGTTTGACCCGTCCGCCATTGTGGTTGCGGCACTTGGTGCGGGGATCACTCAACCGGGGAACTCCCAGCCCCAGTATGGAGAAGGAAGCGTCGCATTCGGGCAGCGCGTGGGAGCGACTGCTGCAGGCTATGGATCGGCCACGTTCTTTACGAACGACCTCCTGCCCACTGTTCTGCATCAGGATCCTCGCTATTTCCAAAAGGGGCAAGGCAGTGTCGCGTCAAGGATTTGGTACGCCGCTACCCGCACACTAGTGACGCGGCAAGATTCGGGAAAAAGCAATATCAACGCGTCGTTCTTGGGTGGATTTGCGATGTCCGTCGCCCTATCCAACGCCTACTATCCTGATCGGAATCGAAACGCTTCTGACGCAGCTGCTCGTTATGGAGAGGGTGTCGCGATAAGCGCAGTCTTCAACGTAGTGCGCGAATTCGTGGTCAAGCCCCATTAGTGGGTTGAGTCTGTCCCTCGGATGGGATGGAGCGAAGTCTCAGGGGACCACAATATCGCAATGGCCGGTGCGAAGTCGTCACAGTCGATCGTCACTCCTTCACGCTCACGATTGATCGAGTTGGTTCGAACGGAAAGACTGCTATGAAGTCACGCGAGTTCCGGTCTGGCATTTAGGTAACTCCCTTCGAAAATCTGTCGTGAGCGGCTGACCACGGCAGATGTTCTAACGAGCTGAAGCAGCGTCTCGCGCGGCTTGCCGTGCGGCTTTCTCGCGGTGCTTGCGGATGTAGTGAGCAGAGATGTCGGGGTAGAACTCGCGAATGGAGGAGAAAGCGACGTCGCGCATGACCGAGTAGCCGAACTTGGTGGCGAGGACGCTGAAGTCGGCTGCGCTGGGCGGGTAATAGTAGCGCGAGATGACCTGGGTGAGGACCTTGCCGCCGAGGCCGGCTATGTTCGGTGTCTCCCTTCCGCCGTAGGTGCGGGCCACAGCCTCCCGGCTGATGACGTAGAGAGCGCGCCTGATGACGGTATGACCGTCGCCGAGAGCATAATAACGGGTGTCCTCGTGCAGGAGGCTCGGCAGCAGCCACGCGGAGAGATAGGTTCCGTCGGTCTTGTCGAGGAAGCCGCGCCAGGTGTAGGCGTAGAAGCCGTCGACGCCTTTGCCGAGGACGGGATGGGAGTTTAGACCTTCGGCAGTAACGGAGGTCAGGCCGAGAAAGATGAAGGAAGAGTAGTCGGTGGCCTGGTGAGTGGCGACCTGGAAGTTATAGATCCAGCCGGGGGGATGAGGCGTGGCGCCGCCGGAGACGGAACGGAAGTTGGGCATGAAGCCAAGGATGCGCTGCGGTTGCTGTCGGTTGAGCGGGATGGGATTTCCGTTAGCGTCCAGAGGAACGTTAGGGCTGGGCTTGGGGTGCGGGTCACCATGGCTCGTGTCGGGTGTGGACTGACCGGCTTGCACGAGGTCTAGAGAGAAGGTTAAGTCTGACGGCCCAGTCAGATTGGCTGAGGGAGAGGAATCTGAGGTAGAGGTGCTGGCGGCCAGAAGGCTGGTCGACGTTTTCGGCGCGTCCGGAAGCTGCACCGACTGAGCGCGGGTGCTGGCGGTGCAGCCTAGACAGATAAGAGTGACGATAAGACCCAACACATACCATCCTCCAAGTGCAAAGAAAAGCTTCAACGCCAACTTCTCCAGGTTCAACTCAGAGACCAGACTCTTCTGCCAAATTTCAATTGAGTTGAGTATTCGATTTCGCGCGCTCCTGCAAAGCTACGAGAAGATGTCTGGCATAGATTCCACCGAATCTCGCCCCATCCTGAATCATCATCGAGATAACTCGCTCGCCGCTTCTGTCTATGACGGAGACGCCGTCGAGGTCAATAACGCGCCGGCCCGCTGACTCCGGATCTTTCGACGCATACCAATTCGATAACACTTCAGCTACCGAGTAGTCCGTCAGTCGGCCATGTAGGGTCCATCGCTGTTCCGGGGCGATCTCCCTAACGGTGATGGTTAACCTGTCTCCTATCCCAGATACCTTTTGCTCGGATACTTCCTTCGGACTGAGGGCTTGAGCTTTCGTTTTCGTTTCCTCCTTGTGATTCATGCTGCCGGATGGGTGAGTTTTTGAGATTGTGGCTTCCTTGATGCTTTGTTGCGTTGGGCACGGAGCTGCATGAAGGAGCGAGCTTCGGTGTAAAGACGGGGGATGTCACGATTGACGATGGCCTTCCAGACGATGCGGAAGGCGGCCTTGGGGCGAAAGTAGTATTCGTCGTAAAACTTATGCACCATCTCCATGACGTAGTCGGCGGGAAGGCCCGGGTATTCGATATGGGCCATTTGGTGGCCGTCGCCGTCTTCCATCTTTTTATTGGTAATGAAACCATTCTTTTCGACGAAGTCGAAGAGCTCGGTGCCGGGAAAGGCATGGGCGATGGAAACCTGAATGGTCTCGCAATCGAGCTGCTTGGCGAACTTGATGGTGTTGCGGATAGATGCCTTCGTTTCGCCGGGAAGACCCAGGATGAAATCACCGTGTATGACGAGGCCAAGGTCATGACAGTCCCTGACAAAGCGGCGGGCGCGCTCGACTGTTGTACCCTTCTTAATATTCCTGAGTATTTGGGGATCCCCGGATTCGAAACCGACGATGAGCAGCCTACATCCTGCCTCCTTCATCGCCTTGAGGGTGTCAAAGTCGGTGGTGACACGGGAGTTGCAGGACCAGGTGAGGCCGAGGGGTTTCAGCTTTTCGCAAAGCTCGATAGTACGGGCGCTTTGGATATTAAAGGTATCGTCGTCGAAAAAGAACTCCTTGACCTGTGGAAAAAGCTCTTTCGCCTGTTTCATCTCTGCGACGACGTCATCCGTGGATCGTTTTCGCCATGCATGGCCGGAGAGAGTCTGCGGCCAGAGACAGAACGTGCATTGCGCAGGACAGCCGCGCGTGGTGTAGAGCGAGACGAAGGGATGCAGTAGGAACGGCACACTGTACTTGGTAACGTCTAAGTCACGGTGGTAGATCTCAGTGGCCCAGGGCATATCATCGAGTTGGTCGGGGGAAAGCTGGGCGCGGTCGGAGTTGTGCTGGATAACGCCGTTTGAGTCTTTGTAGCTGATGCCGAGAATCTCATTGAGAGGTCTGCCGTTGGCATACTCTACGATGGAGAGGTCGAACTCGCGGCGGCAGATGAAATCGAGAGCCTTGCACTCCTTAAGCGCCCTATCCGGCGATGTGGTGACGGGTGGTCCGACGAAGGCGATCTTGATGGTGGGGTAATGTTCTTTGATCAACTCGGCCATTCCCTGGTCGCCATCCCAGCCCACAGTGCTTGTGAAGAGCACAAGGAACTCGTAATCCTTGAGGAGAATGATGACCTCCCGCCAGGAGATGTGGTGAGGCGGAGCGTCGACCAGACGCGACCCTTCAAGCATGCCCGCTGGGTAGGTCAGCCAGACAGGGTACCAGTACGATTCGATTTCTCGTGTGGCAGGCCAGCGGCTGCTGGCGCCACCATCAAATTTCTCGAAGGAGGGGGGATTTAAGAAAAGTGTCTTGAGCGGCCTACCCGATTTAAGTGTTTCACTATAGGGCAATGGCTCTAAGCTCCGTTTGGACTTCTGCATCTTGGCCGAAAGATCAACTAACTGGGGGTACATCATGATCTCCTCTCGCGAATTACTGGCCATTGCGCACTTTGCGATAGTCCGAAAGACTGAATAGCAATCTGCTGGCCGATCATGCGCTTCCGCGGCTGCTAAAAAAGTGCCGTGAACTCGGGGAATTAGCTTGGTCCTTGAACCGGATAGTGCCAATCAACTGGCGTGCAGTCAGCTAATTGGCACCAACCCAAGGGGAGCAGCACCCTATGGTGATGACATCTGCCTAGCGAAGGCGGATGAATCCTGAACCGCGGCGTGATTGCCAGCGAGCTACGTATGGGTCATGGACGGACGGGTGTGGGCTTCATCAAGATGGGCGTCATTCCGATACACTGTGTTTTTGGAGATGGAAAACCGACAACACCATGAACTTAATCTCAATTGGAGATCAGGGAATCATTCGCACCATGTGCTCCACTGCGTTTATAAACAAGCGGCTGACCTTCGTGAGTGAGGGGAAACAAAAAAGTACGGGACTTGGGCTTACCCTCGCGCACTGCATCGCTGTTGAGCACGGAGGAGAGATCGTTCTACTTAGCAGCCGTCCTGGTGAGACGATCTTCCGGATGAAGGTGGCGCGCGAGCTTCCAATGCAGGATCCGTCGAATGCGTCAGAGGACGACCCCCACGATCGAGTGACCCCAGATGAGAATGTGCGGACATAACCAAACTCGGCGGTCCAGTCTCAACCCTTTCGGCCTATGGAGAGCCCTACCCCTCCTCGTGATCGTTTTGGGAACTCCGGCGAATTTTGTCTCTGCACAGGCCACCAGTCAGGAGAACCTCTCCCAGGAGATCCAGAAACTGACCGCTGCCATGGCCCGCACACAGGCTCAACTGGAACAGTCACAGCGTCAGTTAGACGAAATGCGGAATCAATTGACTGAATTGCAGCGTCAGATGGCGCAGAGCGGAGCGAACGCTGGAACGCAATCGCCTGGTCCAGTTTCGGCTTCTTCTTCCTCCTCTCAGGCCAAGCCCGAGGCTGCCTCCGCGGCGATCCAGGACATTCGCGAGCGCCAGGCAATGCAGGAGTCTCAAATTGCAACCCAGGAACAATCCAAGGTGGAGAGCGAATCCAAGTATCCAGTGAAGGTTACCGGTCTTTTGCTGCTGAACGGTTTTGTGAATACGGGTGCAGTCGATATGGCGACGACGCCGACAGTCGCGCTTCCGGGATCCGGCAGCACTGGTGCGAGCGTGCGCCAAACCGTGCTCGGGATCGATGCTCGCGGCCCTCATTTGTTTGGCGCTCGCAGTTACGCCGATCTTTGGGTTGATTTCGACGGCAGTCCGGCATCCGACAGTTCGACGACGACTTATTCCGGCTACTATAACGCCAACACCACTCTGCTGCGGCTGCGTACCGCCCACGCGGGCCTGAAATGGGAGCATACGGAAGCCTATTTCTCGCTCGATCATCCGATCTTCAGTCCCGATGCGCCGACATCGCTGACAGCTGTAGCCATACCAGCTCTGGCATGGTCCGGTAATCTCTGGACGTGGAACCCGCAGGTGGGCATAACCCAGGATTTCGGACCGTCCGATTCCCGTGGTATCCGGCTGCAGGCTGCGTTGATCGATGTCGGCGACGCGCCTCTATCTCCGCCTGCACCCACTTCCGGCATCTCGACGCCGACTCCCCCGAGCAGTGCTGAGCAGAGCCGATGGCCCGGTGTCGAAGCACGCGTCGAGCTTCGAGGGCCCGTAGTGAATAACAACGAAGACCGCAATCATTTCGGTGTAGGCGGATATTTCGCACCTCATTACTCCAGCCTCCTGGGCCAGGGTTTTGATTCCTGGGCAGGCACCCTCGATGCCCGGCTGCTTTTGCCCGCTCGTCTGGAGTTTACCGGGAGCTTCTATCGCGGACAGGCACTGGGGGGACTTGGAGGGGGCGCTTACAAGGATTTCGCGTATAAGGCCGACTCCGACTCGACGGGCTACTACTTCCGTCCACTGGACGACGTTGGAGGCTGGACTCAATTGAAGGAGAGGCTCTCCGAGCGCCTCGAATTTAATGCTGCCTTCGGAATCGACAACGCTTTCGCCGATGAGCTGCGGCGTTATGCGGTTTCCGGTGGCACCACCTATCAGAATCTTGCGAGAAACCGCACCTATACCGGCAATGTGATCTATAGTCCCAGCTCCTATTTACAATTCTCGTTGGAATATCGGCATCTCGAAAGTTCCCCGGTCCTTGGCCTCCCGGCAGGCAGCAATATCATCGGTCTGGGGGCGGGATATAAATTTTGACGAGGAAAAGGAGATTCGGAGAGTGGATTCTCTGCGCTGCGACATTGGCGCCGGGGATCGTGTGCGCCCAAAATTGTCCTGCAACAAGCTCATCCGCAGAGTTGCATCTTCGCATCGTCTCCTCACTGCCAGGAAAGCATCGCGCTGTGCCGGGCGTGATCTGGCAAAAGCCTCTGGCACATCCAATCTTCCTTTCCCCCTCACGGTCATTACACCATGCTTCAGAAAAACCGAACGTTCATCCCACATCTCCAAGTGATTCCCGTTGGCAGTGTCGCCGACTTTCCGCATGAAGATCCTTTCTTTCATAATGTCTTTTCGCTCTTTCCTATATATTCTGCAGTATCCATCCGGAAATGAGTGCTGTTGTCATAGCGCTCAGCACGCTCATTTGGGCGATGGCTGATACGAACGATTCAGTCCTGCTTCGCGGCATTCCACCCGGCGAATACAAATTATATGTCTGGATTAAAGGCGTGCCCAAATTCTTTCTCGACAACCCAAGCCGACCCGTGCATTTTTCTGACCACGCGGTGGACTTCGGAGATCACCCCGGTGCTGACAACCGCCGCGGAACGGATATTGCGAATGATTCTCTGGTATCCAATCGAGATTGATCCATGGGGCTGTCTTTGTCTCTAGTTAAACATACGAATGGTATCTGAATGAGATTCGTCTCTGATCTTCTTTTTAAGAAAAAAGCTAGCTTGGATCCTCCATGCCAGGAACTGGCACGCGTGGATTCAGCACAAGCTTACGGGACAATTCCCACACCTCCTTCATCGAGACCCCCGCTTCGGCTACGCAACCGCGCCACAATTAGTTTCCTCGATGTTGGGTCTCATTTTGTTGCCCCTAAGATGAACCAGGCATGAGTGGAGCCCAACTCGCTCGCGTTCGCCATGTATGCCCACAAACTATCCATGCTCTCTTGATGGCAACCGAGGAACGTGGGTGGATTCGGCGATCTACACATCCCGAGAAGAATCGCGCATTGCTAGCGACGTTGACGCCAAAAGGACGGCGGATCTGTGCGCGGGGCCAGAAAATCGCGTTTGAACTGCAGTTCCGTATGCTAAGCACCTTCGAAGCCAATGAGGTTCGACGGGTCGAATTGCTCCTTGAGCAGATGATCACAAATATGGAATAGAACGGAAGCGGACTCGGTGTACGAAGCTCAGTTCGTTGCAAGCGGCATATCCGTTTGCGTGATCTGCGAGATACACCATCCGGACCACCTTCCGTTCTGTCATCTCGACGTATTCCACTTGAGAGGTCAACCTGCCGGATGTGCATTCGAGGCCCATGCGCGATCTGGAATGAGCGCATCAGAGACCAGATCTTGAACCCCTAACTATCCGGACTATCGAAATGCTTCTGACGCAGCCGCTCGTTATGTAGAAGGTGTTGCAGCATCTTAGGATGATGACGTCTGCTTAGCCCAGATGGATGAATCTTGAGCAGTGGTTTTTCCACCAAGAACTCGTGAGCGATCAGGCCGCGATGTGCGGTTCCTCCTCAACCACCTTGATACCGAAGCGCTCCGCTGCTTCCGCCGAAGTGCTTAGCCGCAAAGTTACCGGTAGCCCTTCTTTCTTCCATGCCGTGAGCCCTCCCTCGAGAACCCAAACATTCGAGATGCCTTTCTTTCGTAGCGCCACGGCCACGCGTGCACTCGTCAACTCTCCGGAAGAGGAGCAGTACAGGACTAGTCCGAGGTTCTCAGGGACAACGACACGCAACCGGCTGCGGAGGCGGGCCGGATCCATCCGGACAGCTCCTGGAATGCCGGCACGGTCCCCATGCCCCTCTTCGAAATTCAATAGATCTATGATGGCAATCAATTCTCCTGCCGTGATCTTCTCGTTTAGGAGTAAAGGCGTTATCCTCCGTAACCGGAGATGACGCAGCATATGCGCCATGATCCCTATGCGCCAAACGATGTAACACGCCAGCGGTATCCCAATCGCTGCTGCAAGCACTGATCCGAATCTAGACATCGAAGCAGCAATAAGTGTCAGGCGATTCGCGAAGAGGTATCCGAGCCCGGCATAGAAGGCGCTCCACAGGAAGGAGCCGAGGGTGTCATAGGCGAGGAAGGCACGTCTTGCTGAACCTTCGATTCCGGCCAGCGGCGGAGTAACCCCGTCCAATCCAGGAATGAACTTGGCGAGAATCAGAGAACGCAGGCCCCATCTACCGAAGACTTTATGGGCTCTTTGGGCACAGTAGTGGGGGTCGCTGCTAAAGGCACAAAGTATCCGCATGATCTGGCTGCCCCAGTGACGGCCAGCCTCGAACCAGACAAGATCTCCGGCGAGACATCCGAGGATGCCCATACAAAGTACAAGACTTAGGTTTAATCCGCCACCACGCGCGAGAGCTCCTGCGGTTAGTAGAAAAAGATTTGCCGGAACAGGCAGACAGATTTGGCGGGCAAACACGGCCACCCAGAGAATCAAATACGTCATGCTGAGGGCGTGGTGTGAGAGGTCGAGCATCTATTCTCCTGTTTCAGCGACGTCGTTCTGGTGTGTTGGATGAGCATCTTGATTCCCAAACCAGTGGAGATCGTGTTGAGCGCGTAATCCCCAGTAAGAATAAGCTCTTCTGCATCTGGATACAGATTGTTCATTGGATTAGGATTAGGGTAGTACATCATTGATCACGATGCCCGACATCCATAGGGTTGATGTGAGAACTGCCCCAAGCGGCTGGAAGGAGCGAATATCCAATGTCTAAGACCATGAGCAAACCGAGGAAGCGGCTCACGCGTGAAGAAAGCAGGGCCCAGACCCGTACGACTCTGATGGCCGTCGGAAGGGAGCACTTTATACGTTACGGACTGGGCGGTGCCGTTGCGGAGAAGATTGCGGAAGATGCCGGCTATTCACGAGGTGCGCTTTATTCCAACTTCGATGGTAAGGAGGAGCTTTTCCTCGCTGTAATCCGCGAGGAACAGGACCGCCGGGCGGAGGCCTTTCGCTCCATGTTCAAAGAAGAGCCTTCAGCCAAAGAACGCTTAAGAAAGATGCGGGACGCCGTTGCCGACCTCGTTACAGATCCCGATTGGATCGTGCTTCGAGCTGAGTTTGAGGCTGGAGCCCTTCGAAACGAACGTATTCGGCAGACCTTTGTTGAAGTACATCGGCAACAGGTCCGCGACGCGGGAAATCTCATCAGGAACCTCGCGCGATCTTCCGAGATTCATATGAGTATAAAACCCAATGAATTCATGATGATTATCCTCAATCTCACTCATGGCCTCGCAGTCACACAGAAGATACTCGGCGCAGAGCTTTCCCCGAAGGGAACACGCCATCTGATCTATTCTCTGTTTGATCATCTGATCTCGTCTTCGTGATCCAGGTCCGGTCCGTGACGCCGGAAGATAAAGCATACGAGCTAGGGCGAGGTTCTTATGTACTTGAGGTGACCCAAATGATGTCGGCCTCGCTTGCAAGATGTTTTTGCTGGGATGCAAACTTGGCGTGACCCAATAGGGCTAGATGCCAAGCAGTTGGCATTTGGTCAAGCAGTTGGCATCCGGCCTCAGATTAGAGCTCATAGAAGATGGCGCCATCTCTCATTTCACGCCTTTGTCTCTTCTTTATGACACTCAGCATGCACCCTCCTCCCTCTTTGGCACGCCATCTGCTATGAGATGAGTACCGGGGCTGACTTGTCGTAGGAATCGGAACCCGTAGGAATGGGAACTGAAATGAACGGTGAGTCAGCCTCGGTCCAAACAATTGCGTGCCGTTTTCTTTGTTTTGTTCTGGCGCTTTTTGTCTACGGAGCGGATCTATCCTGCGCGACGGGACAAGTAGCTTCAAACACGATCAAGAGCTTCCATGACGACGCTCTTAACATTACCTACTTCTATTCGGCCGATTTTGTCCCAGCGTCGTCGGGGACACCAGTTGCGTCGGGCGACGAGTCGAAGTGCATCAAGCCGACTCTCTTCGCCAACTCCGTTACTGCGGGCGACAACTCCTCATTCACTTTCTCCACCATCGACAACACTTGCCCCGAACTCCTCCACAGAGCAGCCGAACTCGGGCCTTTCACGCGCGAACGGGTCTTGGTTCAACTTAAACAATATGGTGAACCGAAGATCATTCAGTCATCAGTTCTCTATACAATTGCTGATCATCCCGCCGCCATCACCGTAGCCTCTGTGGTTATCCCCGCGAGTCCTGGCAAGGTGGCACAGACAATCTATGCCGCCAAGGCGTGTGCATTGGGTAATATTTCTGCCAAATCGCACAAGAAATCCGATCCGACCGAGCCGGTCACCCACGTTATCTGCATCGACTTCACCACGCAAGACAACGGTCTCCCCACACAGATGTTTTCCTTCATCATCCAATTTGACAAAGCCCCGTTGGAGCCGTTCTTCCCTGGCAATGTCATTCGCAGCCTTGACACCACGACACGACGCTAAAGAGATCGTATGTTTTGAGCACGCGTCGCTTTTGCCTGTCTGGCAATGGAGGCAATCTCCGACCTTTATGTTTTTAGGTATCACTTCGTTGAGAATTGCGCCGAAAGTGCCAGCATTGTTATGTGGCTGTCCATTCATTGGCACTTCTAAGATTGCCGACGCCCCTCGGCTGAAAATCGAGCGTAACGACTCCATCTTTTTCAATCGCTTATTTTGTGTCATGACTAGAACATAATGGCTATACGTTTGCAGCTTGGGAGTGTGCAGGTATTCATCGGACTGCGGTGGTTTATCGATGACATACCGCATTTCCATCTCTACACGGAGAGTCGCGTGATACATTCACTTTCGCGAATCACACGAAACGCGCTGGCTGTAATGACTGCGATTTTTTTCGTCGCACTGCTTCGCTACGTCCTGAATCAGATCGTCAAATCAGAGTGTCAGCGGCCACACGGGGTTAGCGGCCATGAGGAAGTCATTTCCAACGCGACAAATTCCATTCCAACAGACACCTGCCTCCATACTTTTCGTTCATAGAGTCACATGCTGCCGTCGGAGACTCGCCGCTGATGCCAATATGTTGGCGTGTGATCAATTCCTTCACACTTCGCAGATAAAACATAACTACGGCGAAGGCAAAAGATAAAGTTATGACAATTCCCTGACAACGAAGATGCGGTTGCGAGAATACACTCGGCGAGGAATTTTTCTGTAACTCCCCGTGTGCATAAAAAATCCGGCCAATTTTCCGACTCTGTCGGCCGATGAGGCAGCACCCCGATGGCGGGCCCTTACACAGCAACAGGAGATCAGTTATGAAGACGTTCCTGACCTTGGCCTCAGTCGTATTGTTGGCCTCATTTGTTGGACCATTCGCCAGTGCTCAGCATTACACTCAAGTCAATCTCGTCGCCAACACATCCGGCGTTGCCCCTGTTACTGATCCCCATCTCGTCAATCCCTGGGGACTCTCCCGGACTTCCAGCAGCCCTTGGTGGATCTCTGACAACAGAACAGGCCTAAGCACTCTTTATAATGGTGCAGGAGCAATCACCCCGCTGGTCGTCACGATTCCAAAGGCCGATCCCAACAGCAAGACTTTTCCGACCGGCACTCCCACCGGCACAATCGCCAACTCGAGCCCTACGGACTTCGTCTTGGCCCCAGGAGCGCCCGCTGCTTTTCTCTTCTCCACTCTTGATGGCACCATCTCCGGTTGGAACCCAAATGTTGGAATAGCTGCCGGCGGCGCGCCCGGTTCCTCCACGCACGCCGTTATCGTCGTCAAGACCACCGATGGCTCCAGTTATACCGGGCTCACGAGCGCCATCATTAAAGGCAATCGCTATCTCTACGCCGCCAACTTCAATAAGGGAACTATCGATGTCTATAACAATGCCTTCCAAAGAGTCACTTTGCGGCCGAACCGTGACAATGATCGTGACGACGAAAATAACAGGCCGTTTACTGACGATCGTTTGCCCCGAAACTTCGTGCCCTTCAATGTACAGGCCATCGGCAACGATATCGTCGTCACTTTCGTTCTCCACCAGGAAGGCAAGCAATTAGAGACTGACGGTCCCGGTCTTGGCTACGTCGATATCTTCTCCTCTGATGGTCAGCTCCTTCAACGCCTCGAACACGGTGACTGGCTCAATGCTCCTTGGGGCGTAGCCCTCGCGCCGCTCGACTTCGGCATCTATAGTCACGACCTGCTCGTCGGGCAGTTTGCCGGCGCCAGCTCGTCCGAGGGGAGCGGAACCATAGCGGTTTACGATCTCGCCACCGGAAAATTCATCGGTTTGGTACAGGACGCAAGCGGAAAACCGCTTTCCATTAACGGCCTCTGGGCCCTCAGCCCCGGCAACAGTGCTGCACCAGGTAGCTACGACCCCGCCGCCTCACCCGCAGCAGAACTCTATTTCAGCGCCGGGCCAGATAACGGCACTGGTGGACTTTTCGGCTATCTCAAACCCGTTGCCACTGAGCTGACAGTAGGCAACGACCAGTAATCAATTCTTCAACATCTGCGAAGCCCGGATCTCGGGTTCGAGATCCGGGTTTCGTTCGCGAAAAACGCCGGCTACGAGAGCAAAAGAGGGCAACGACCGCAGGTTCTATATGGATCTGGTGGAGGTTGTTCGTGGCCAAGTCCACGCTCTGGTCGCGATCATCGGGTCTGTAGAGTTGCGAGGCTGTAGTACCGTCCAACGTAACTTGGGTCAACTTACTCCTCCGTGACTCGAAACGACATCAGCGCAACGTGTCAAAAGATCGAAGCCAAGGAAGCAGCAGATCAGTTGGTTCATTTGCGAGATCAGTATTGAACCAGTGTAGTGTTCAATCAGAACTGTCCGGCCGGCAGGTCCTGACATCCACACACTCAGGAGACCGATAAGTGAGTAAGTCGCACTTTCAGAGACGAGGTCGACTTCATATCTCCAGGCCCAAGCACCGCCAGAAAACTGCTCAAGTTCTGGCCCGTCGATTAGCGACCATCCACAACTATCGAGAAACGCCTCAAAAACCCTGAGTCGTGATCGCCAATCCTGCTCGCATTGTCCGAGGTCCAAGCTTGATGGGCGCAAGTGGAGGCACAATTTCATCTGGCTTTGGTTTTTGATGCATTGGTTCGCTCTCCGATTCGCGTTGGCACTAATGAATGCGGAGCCAGAAGGGTGATTCTCACGGAGGGCCGCTTCAGCCTCGTACAAAGGCTGACACCTTAACGAGCATCTTCCTGCTTTAGCTCCCCGTCGGTCTTAAACACACATTGTTAACGGCGCTCATCGAGAACATCCTCTAGCACGCGCGAATGCCAATGCCCTGGCAGAAAGTCAACGAGGTGGCAACTCTGTTATGAGTCATGTCCTGTGGTCGAGTCTGACAAACCGTCATCGCGAGGCAGGAGGCCGTCGCCACCACGGCGGAGTTCGCCGGCGCCCTGCCTGGCAGGTCTTCATGAGCAAGCGCGAGCTACATACATACCTGGAGAAGCGTCTCCCCTTCGTCATCGATCCTTTGTCTATGTTTTGATCCTCGCGCTCTGCGTTCTCTTTATATGCAGCGGCGATCCGCTCCAACACCGTACTCGTCCGCGACCACAACAGCGTGCTTGCCTTGGCGTCGCTCCTCTACCCGCATTGAGC
>Ga0193742_1001197_pt1 | contig 15963 bp, 12 predicted proteins | sample L2c1metaG_FD_165511 | JGI IMG/M metagenome (GOLD analysis project Ga0193742, IMG submission 165511) | Soil microbial communities from a riparian zone of the East river system, Colorado, United States - L2c1 | ecosystem: Environmental > Terrestrial > Soil > Riparian zone | place: USA: East River... | reverse complement strand
CATCAAGCTCGACGAGGACCACGCGTTCCTCGCGCCGACGCCGTGGGTCTCGGTGCCGTCGCTGTACGCGGACGGCTTCACGACGTGCTACCTGCTGACCGCGTGGGTCGCGTGCAAGCTGGACGAGGCCATCGGGCAGACCAACCTGGACGCGCCGGACGAGCAGCCGAACGAGGCGCGCGCGACCGACGACGGCTTCGAGGTGGTCACCGGCGCGCTGCTCGGCGAGATGCTCGACGGGGGCTTCATCTCGATCCCCGAGGACAAGCGCGAGGGGCTGACGCAGCCGATGCTCGCCACCGTGGTGCCGGTCACCATCAAGCTGGACCGTGACATGGGGTTCACCGGGTTCGAGATCCGCGCGACGGTCTCCGACGCGGACACGCCGCCGCTGGAGCTGCAGATCGGCTACGAGGTGCTCGGCGAGGCCACCGTGGACGACGTCCCAGCGACGCCGGCGGCGACCGAGGTGACCGTGATCCCGGACCAGGCCGCCGCGGACGCGTTCTTCGAGAAGTTCAACGACCGCACCCCGACGAACTGACCGCTGTCGCAAGGGGTCGGCTGTCCGCGGTGGACAGTCCACCACGGACAGCGAGTGGGGCTCAGGATTTCTCCCGAGCCCCACTCGCGGTGTTCAGTTGAGTCGCGCTTCGCTCACTGGTCCCAGCGGCGCTGGTTGCGGTCCTCGGCGTCACGGTAGCCGTTGGTGCTCGTGATCACCGCGGTCTCGATCTTGGCGAGCACCGCACGAAGGTCGTCGGCGCTGGTGAACCAGACCTGCTTGGTGGACTGGAAGCCGGCGCTCGCGCCACCTTCCCAGATCTGCTCCAGGTTGCTGATCTGACGCTGGAGGTCGTTGAGGTAGCCCTCGATCGCGCTGACCTGCCGGTGGATGTCGCCGGACAGAGCCTCCAGCGAACTGAATGTGACCTTGATGTCGGCCATGAATCTTTCTCCTAAGTGTCAAAGACGAGGATGAACCTGGTGAACGGAAGACTCAGCCGTCGGACAGCGTGGCCGCGATCGCGGAGACGTCCGAGGCAGCGGTCTCTTCCTGCGCGGCGTAGTCACGGCCCGAACCGGCGACCTGCTCGGCGATGTTGAACAGCGCGGTGTTCAGCTTGTCGAAGTCCCTCGAGTACGAGGTCATCAGGTTCGTGAACGCCAGCGCGGCGTCGCCGGACCAGGCGCCCTGCACCGAGTCGACAGCCTGACCGAGCTGGCGGCCGGCGTCCTGCAGCAGCTCGTTTACCTGGACCATCTGGTCCGAAGCGGTGAGAAGTTCCGGTGCACCTGTCTTGAAGTCACCCATAAGAAAGAACCCCCTTCAGCGGGTCTGTATCGGTCGTACAAGCTCTTTGGTTCGTACGCCTCTTGCGACGTAGACCCTGCCATGTCTGGTTCCACGTTGTCGCGACTTGATCGGAGGTCGTTGCGAGCGTGAACGCCAGCCGCGGCCCCACCAGGGAACCCGGCGGGCGCGCGGGGGTGCCGGCGGAGTCGCGCCGGGCTAACCGTCAACCTCAGGTCGACGCTCTGGCGACGCCTCTGACCTGGGCTCTTCCGTCTCCTTGGGTTCGAACACGGCGCCCAGCATCCCGTCGGGACGGTAGGATTCGACGGTCGCGTCGAGGAGTATTCGCTGTTGCGAAAAGTCCTCATCCTCATCACTCGGACGGGTTGGTTCCGCGTCGCGTGAATCGATCCCGTCTTTTTCCGGCAGGTCGAGGAAATCGCGCTGCTGCTCGGTTTCGACGGGCTCGGCCTGCGTGTCGACGTTGAACAGCACCTGGTGTTGGGAGAAGTCCTCGTTCTCGGTCTTCACCGGCTCGGCCGGCGCCGGGCCGGGCAGCCGGGCCATCAGCGCGTCGGCGTCGGGCAGCTCCTCGACCGCCAAACCGTTGGTGTTCCGGAACTCCACCGCCTGCTCGCGCGGCGCCGCCGAGGTGGGTTCGACCGCATCGCGGCGAACTCCCCGCAGTTTTCCGGTTTTCGCCTGCGCGGCCAGTTCCCCCGTGCTGCGCCGGAAGTCCCCGGACAGGGCTCTCGCCTCGCGTGCCGCCCGCCGGGCTCTGGTCAGCGCCGTGTCGACCTCCGCGGAGAAACGCGCCGCGGCCTGGGGGAAACCGTCCTGCCCGGTCATGCGTGCAGACTACCTAGCCAGGTCACCCGGTGATGGTCACAGTTCGCACGATGGTCTCGCAGGCGGCGGCCACCGCGTCGCTCCGCGCGCCCGCGTTCTTGTGCTGGCAACCCACGCTCACCTGGGTGTTGCCGTGGAACAACACGTACCAGTCGACCGTGGCGTCCTTGTTCGGCAACGCCTGCTGGTAGTGGATCACGTCGCGGCCCGCGAAGGACGCGGCGTCGTCGAAACCGGAGAACGCGGTGCCCGCCGACTCGAAGTCCCCGCGCAGCTTGTCCACCGCGCGCGCACGGTCCGCGGTGCTGTCGAACGACAGCCGGATCTGCTCGACGAACACCACGTCGTCGCCGTCCTGGCCGTCGGCCGGCTTGATCTCGGTGCGCAGCTTGCCCGGGTCGCCACCGGTCTGCAGCCAACCGTCCGGCAGCGCGAACTGGTACTCGTACTGAGCGATCAGCCTGCTCGGGGGCGCGGACGTCCCGGCCGTTCCCGTGCCGGGCCGTCGCTCCGTGGTGTCACCGAGCGCGAGCACCAGCACGATCGCGACGGCCGCGACGAGTGCGGCGGTGCCGCCGACCAGCAGCAGCTGCCGGCGCCGCGAGCCGCCGTGGGCGGGCGGCGGGGGCAGCACGGTGTGCGGGCGGGGCGGTGCGCCGCCCGGCGTGCGCGGCGGCGGGGCCGACCTGCGCACCTGCTGCGGCGGTCTGCGCACCGGCACGAGCGGCGTCCCCGGCGCCGGGGTGTCCGGCGTCGTGATGTCCTCAGCGCCGGCGGCGCCCGGGACACGGGCCGCGGTCAGCACCCCGGTGCCCTCGCCCGCGCCGCCGGCCGCGCGCAGCGCGCCCCGCGCCACCACGGTCTCCGGCTGGTCCAATGTGGTCGGCACGACCCCGCAGCGCTTGTGCACCAGCTGGGACACCAGCGGGATCCGGCTCGACCCGCCGACCAGGAAGATCCCCGCGAGGTCGGTCGGCTCGAGCCCGGCCGCGGCGATGGTGGCCGCGGTGAGCTCCGCGGCCCGGTCGAGGTGGCCGGTGACCAGCCGCTCCAGGTCGGCCCTGGTGACGTGCGCGTCCGGGAACGGCGGCGGCATCGGCACGTCGGTGTAGGTGTGCCGGGACAGCGTCTCCTTGGCGCCGCGCACGTCCTGGTGGATCACCCGGCGCCGGCGCCGGTCGGCCAGCTCCCGGCCCTCGACGAGGGTGCGCCACGCGTCCGCGTCAGCGGTCGACACCATGGCGCCGACGTGTTCGAGCAGCAGCTGGTCGATGTCGGCGCCGCCGAACGTCGGGTCGCCCCTGGTCGCCAACACCTCGTACCCGGGCGGCGTGCCGGGTCTGACCGCGGCGCCGGCACGCACCACACTGACGTCCACCGTGCCACCGCCGAGGTCCAGCACGGCGAGCGCGGGGCCGGGGCCGCCGGGGCGGGCCGGACGGGCCGGGAAGCTCGCGGCGTGGAACACGGCCGCCGCGACCGGCTCCGGCACGAGCGTGATCCGGGTGGCGAGGCCGTTGCCGGCCTGGCGCAGCACCCTGGTGCGGATCCCGCCCCAGTCCGCGGGGTGGGTCAGCACCAGCAGGTCGATCGCGGCGCCGCCCGCGACCCGGCGGGCCTCGCCGACCGCGCGGCGCAGCACCGCCCGGATGACGTCGCGCACCTGTACCACGCTGGCGCCTAGCAGCAGCTCGGTCTCGTCGATCCGCCGTTTCGGGTGCGGCTCGTAGCGCGACGGGTCGATCGCGGCCTGCCGGTCGGCCTCCTGCCCGACGAACAGGGTGCCGTCCGGCGCCGCGTACACGGCCGAGGACATCAGCGGCAGGCCGTCGACCGTCACCACCTGCGGCTCGCGGCCGCCGACCGAGATCGCGACACACGTGCTCGAGGTGCCGAAGTCGACCGCCACCCGCCTCATCCACACCCCTAGTCACCCGTGGTTACGCCCGCGGTGCACAGGAGCGATGGTAGAGGTCACATTTCCGACGGGATCCAGGCGACCTGCACCAGGTTCTGGCCGGTCTTGCGGCTGATCAGCGTGCCACGGCCGGGCGGCATCGCCGACGGCCGGACGTTGCCGAGCAGCGGGCCCTCGTCCCGGCTGCCGCTGCCCTGCAGACCAGGGCTCGCGATCTCCTTCAGCTTGCCGAGCACCGGGTCGAACATCGCCCGCGCCGAGCCGCCGGTGCGGCGGGTCACGACGATGTGCATGCCGACGTCCTTGGCCTGCGGGATGAACTCCGCGAGCGGCTGCAGCGGGTTGTTGCCCTGCGGCGCCACCAGGTCGTAGTCGTCGCAGATGATGAACAGCTCCGGGCCCTTCCACCAGGAGCGGGTCTTCAGCTGCTCCTGGGTGACGTCCGGGCCGGGCAGCCGCTTCTGCAGCGACCCCTTGACCTCCTTGACGATGCCGGTGAGCTGGTTCGACGACACCGCATAGGCGAGCAGGTGCTTGGTCTCGATGAAGCCGAGCATGGTGCGCCGGTAGTCGATCAGGACGATGACCGCTTCCTTCGGCGTGTACCGCTCCATGATGCCGCGGACGATCGTGCGCACCAGGTTCGTCTTGCCGGACTCGCCGTCCATCAGCGCGAGGAAGTGCGCGTCGGACTCGAAGTCCAGGTACACCGGGGCGAGCTCGTCCTCGTTGACACCGATCGGGATGTGCTTGGTGCCCCGGCGGGTGTCCTGGGCCAGCAGCTCCTCGTACGGCAGCAGGTCGGGCAGCAGCCGGACCTGCGGCGCCCGCCGGCCCCGCCACGCGGCGTTGATCCGCGCGATGGAGTCCTGGACGCCCTGCGCGACGTCCTCCGGGTTGCTGGACCCGTCGATGCGCGGCAGGCCGACCAGGAAGTGCAGCTTGTCGCGGGACAGGCCGCGGCCGGGCTGGCCCTCGGGAATGTTGACGGCCGTCCTGCGGTCCACCTCGGACTCGCTCGGGTCACCGAGCCGCAGCTCGAACCGGGTGCCGAGGAGGTCCTTCATCGCGGGCCGGATCTCCGCCCACCGGTTGGCGGTGACGATCACGTGCACGCCATAGGACAGACCCTGCGCCGCGACGGACAGCACCTGGCTCTCGACGGCCTCGAACTCCTGCCGGAAGTTCAGCCAGCCGTCCACGATCAGGAACACGTCGCCCCACGGGTCCTCCTTCAGCTCACCGCGGCGCTTGCGGTTGCGGAAGTCGGTCATGGAGTCGATCGCGTTGTCGCGGAACAGCTGCTCGCGCGCGGAGACCAGACCGGACACCTCGGCGACCATGCGGCGCACCTTGTCCGGGTCGAGCCGGCCGGCGACACCACCGACGTGCGGCAGCCCCTGCAGCGTGCCGAGCGTGCCACCACCGAGGTCGACGCAGTAGAACTGCGCCTCCTCCGCCGTGTGCGTCAGCGCCATCGACATGACGAGCGTGCGGATGAGCATCGACTTGCCGGACTGCGGACCGCCGGCGATCGCGGCATGGCCGGCGGCGCCGGAGAAGTCGGCCCACAGCAGGTCGCGGCGCTGCTCGAACGGCTTGTCGATCAGGCCGAGCGGCGGCTGCAGGCGGCCGTTGCCGAAGAACCCGACCGGCGAGAGGCCGCGGTCCTCGGTCGGCTGCAGCGGCGGCAGCAGCGTGTCGAGCGAGTTGGGGGTCTCCAGCGGCGGCAGCCACACCTCGTGCGCGGGCGCGCCCTGGCCGATGAGCCGGGAGACGATCACGTCCAGCTCGCTCGGCTCGGTCGGCGCGTGCTGCTCCTGGCGGGGCGCCTCCTTGGCCGCCTCGGCCGGCTTCTCCGGCTCCTTCGGGATCTCCACGTAGTCCGGCACGAACAGCTTCGCGCGCCGGTCGCCGGAGACGACCGCGGCCGGGCCGAGCGTCTGGATGCCGGCCGGCCGGTACGGGCCGGACACGTAGGACGCCTTGAACCGGACCATCGTCGACGTGTCGAACTTGAGATAGCCGGAACCCGGCACGGACGGCAGCTCGAACGCGTCCGGCACGCCGATCGCGGCACGGGACTCCGCCGCGGAGAACGTCTTGAGACCGATCCGGTAGGACAGGTGCGAGTCGAGACCGCGCAGCTTGCCCTCCTCCAGACGCTGCGAGGCCAGCAGCATGTGCATCTGGAGCGAGCGGCCGAGGCGGCCGATGGCGACGAACAGGTCGATGAAGTCCGGCTTCGCACTCAACAGCTCGGAGAACTCGTCGACCACGATGAACAGCGCGGGCAGCGGGTCGAGGTCGGCGCCGTTCTCGCGGGCCTTCTCGTACTCCCAGACGTTCTTGAAGTTGCCGCCGTCCTTGAGCGCCTCCTGGCGGCGGTTCATCTCACCGGCAAGCGCGTCCTTCATGCGGTCGACCAGGGTCAGCTGGTCCTGCAGGTTGGTGATCGTCGCGGCGACGTGCGGCGCCGAGTCGAGCCCGAGGAACGTCGCGCCACCCTTGAAGTCGACGAGGACGAAGTTGAGGTTCGTCGACGAGTGGGTGGCGAGCATGCCGAGCACGAGCGTGCGCAGGAACTCGGACTTGCCGGAACCGGTCGCGCCGATGCACAGGCCGTGCGGGCCCATGCCCTCCATCGCCGCTTCCTTGATGTCCAGCTCGACGGGCTGGCCGAACTCGCCGACGCCGAACGGCACCCGGTAGCGGTCGCGGACCGGCCGGGGCCGCCACGCCTGCTGCACGTCGAACGTCATCGGGTCGCCGGGGATGCCGAGCAGCTCCAGCAGCGTCGGGTTGGACAGCAGCGGCTCCTCGCCGCCCTCGTCCGCCGCGGCCGCGCCGAGCCGGTACGGCGCTAGCTTGCGGGCCAGCGCCTCCGCCTCGGCCACCGACATGGTGTCCGGGTTCGCGAACCACTCGACGCCGCTCGCGCTGCGCGCGCCGAGCCGGTCCTCCTCGACGACCAGCCGCAGGCCGCGGCGGGCGGTGAGGTTGCCGAGGCTGTCGGACAGGTCCATCAGCGTGACGCCGACGAGCCCCTCCTCCAGGATGATCTGCTCCTCGCGGGTGACCTCGCCGTCGTCGATGACGATCACGATCTGCGGCTGGTCGGGCTGCGGCGGCGCGTTGCGGGTGAACCGCTGCCGGTCGCGCAGCTCCTCGTCGAGCCAGTTCTCCATCTGGGCGAGCGAGCCGGTCATCATGCGCAGCTGGCCGATGCCGTCGACCATCGTCGGGTGCTGGGCGTGGGGCAGCCACTTCACCCACTCCCACTCGTCCTTCGTGCGGCCGCTCGTGACGACGGCGATCAGCACGTCGTCGGGGGTGTGGAAGGTGACCAGCTGGGCGATCAGGGCGCGCGCGAGACCACGCGTCAGCTCCTTGTCGCCGGACAGGCCGACCGCGGCGAACCCGCGGACGGCGATCTGGATCGGCAGCTCGGGGACGATCGAGTGCGCGCGCACGAACCGGCGCAGCGCCAGCGTCGCGATCGGCTCCAGCTCGTCGACCGGGCCGGTCTGCGGCGGCACGAGCCGTGTCGCGAGCCGCTGGCTGCCCCGGCCGGCCCGCAGGTGGCAGAAGTCGGGGTCGGACTGGCGGCGCTCCCACATGCGGCGGCTGGTGGCCATCGACCACAGCGCCTGCGGGTCGGGGTGCACCCACTCGAGTGCGGCGCGCTGGTCCAGCGACGCCTCGCGGGCCCGGTCGCGCATCTGGCCGAGGTAGCGCAGGTAGTCCTTGCGGTCCTCGTTCATCTCGGCCTTCTTCTGGCCGCCGCCGCGCCCGCCCTGGCCGAACATGCCGACCATGGAGAACATCATCATCATTGGGAACAGCAGAGTGACCGGGTTCCGGCCGACCGCGCCGCCCGCGGTGAACATCAGCGCCATCATGCCGAGCATCGCGACGACCATCACGACGGGCATCAGCTTCATCAGGATGTTGCCCGGGATGACGCGGGGCACCTCTGGCGGCGGCTCGAGGTGGACCTCGCCGCCGGGCTGCCGCGGCGCGGCAAGCCGAGGTGAACGCTTGAACTGAAGCGTGCTCATGACAACCCCTCGCAAGCTCGGTGTTGCCGCTCGCGGTCGCCCTGTGCTTGATGGCTCGCTCCGCAGGCTCCGCTCACCGATGTACCCCTCACCTGTTCTGAACCCCAACTTGGCCGAACCGGCGCACACGCGCGGAGCGGCAAGGCCATACTAGGGGCCGCCACCGACAGCTAGTGGTGGTTATCGAAGTACGCGGACGGGTGAGGGGGCTCGAGGGTGGCAACCGGTACGACGGTGTTCAGCCGGGTGACGGTGGTGGCGCCGAGAACACGCATCGACGTCGCGCTCCCAGCCGGGGTCGCGGTGGCCGACCTGCTGCCGATGCTGCTCGAGATGGCCAAGGAGGCCACCCCGGACGGCGGCGCGCGGCACGGCGGCTGGTGTCTGGCCAAGTTGGGCGACTCGCCGCTGGACCCGAGCCGCACGCTCGCGTCGCTCGGCGTGGTCGACGGTGAGCTGCTGCAGCTGCGCAGACGCACCGAGAACCCGCCGCCACCGCTGTATGACGACGTGGTGGACGCGATCGCCGAGTCCGCGCCGGACAGCTACCGGCCGTGGACCAAGCAGACCGCGAACCGCATCGGCTACCTCGCCGGCGCGCTCGCGCTGGTCACCGCGGCCGTGACCGTGTTCATGACCGGCCCCCTGTTCGGCGGCCCGCACGTCGGCGCCGCGATCACCGCGGGCGCCGCCGCGATCGTGTGCGTCGCGCTCGGCGCGGTCATCGCCCGCGGCTACCAGGCCGAGACGGCCGGCGTGCTGATCGCCGCGGCCGGCGGACTGCCGATGGCGTTCGTGTCCGGCCTCTACATCGTGCCGGGCGCGACCGGGCGGGCCAGCCTGCTGCTCGCGTGCGCGCTGGTGCTGATCGTGTCGTCCGCGTCGATCATGCTGATCGGGGCGGGGGTCACCACGTTCGTCGCGGCCGGCTCCGCCGCGCTGATCGGCGTGCTGGCGTTCACCGTGGCGACGCTGATCGCGCATCCGGCGCCGGGCATCGCCGCCGGCACCGCGGCCGTGTCGCTCGCGGGGCTGTCCATGCTGCCGAGGCTCACGATCCAGCTGGCGCGCCTGCCGCTGCCGAACGTGCCGGGCAGCGCGGAGGACCTCAAGGAGGACTCCGGCTTCCCGGACTACCGCTCGATCGAGCGGCGTGCCGGCCTCGCGCACGAGTACATGACCGGCATGATCATCGGTTGCGGCGCCGCCGCCGCCATCGGCGCGATCATCACGGCCGGCAAGGGCGACGGGTGGGCGATCAGCTTCGCCATCGCGGCCACGCTGGTGCTGCTGCTGCGGGCCCGCACCTACGCCAACGGCAGCCAGGCCATCGCGCTGCTCGCGACCGGCATGCTGTCCGCCGCCGGCATCATGGTCGGCTGGCTGATCGGCGCCGACACGTTCGACCGGCTGCTGTGGGTGTTCGGCTCGCTGGTGCTGATCGCCGCCGCCGGGCTGGTGTTCGGGGTGATCTTCCCGGAGCAGCGGTTCTCGCCGCCGCTGCGCAGGACCGTGGAGATCATCGAGGCGATCTGCATCGCGGTGCTGCTGCCGCTCGCGCTCGCCGTCATGAACCTGTACGGCGCGCTGCGCCACGCGAACATCCTGCCGGCCAGCTGAACCAGGCCGCTGGTCCGGTTGGCCTACGCTGGCCGGGTCGCACCTCGACGTCCCGCGGAGGATTCGCCCGCTATGGCTGCTACCCGATCCACTCGGGTCATGTCGGTGCTCGCCGCCACCACGGTCGCCGCGGTGACCGCGCTCGCGCCCGCGGTGCCGGCGGTGGCACAGCCGTCCTCGTCGCCGTCTGCGCCGCCCTCCTCGGCGGCGCCCGCCGAGGAGGGGATGGCCAAGCCGCCGCCCCTGCCGCCGGGCTACGCGACGCCTGTGGACGACGGCAAGCCGGACCAGACCTACACGGCGAAGACGCTGTGCGTGGCGTCCAAGGGGTCCACGGTGCCGCTCAAGCACAAGCCGTGGGGCCAGGACCTGCTGCGGTTCGACGAGCTGGCCAAGTTCGCCACCGGCGCCGGTCAGAAGGTCGCGGTCATCGACACCGGCGTCACGCCGCACGCGTACCTCGGCGACCGGCTCGAGGGCGGCGGCGACTACGTCGTCGAGGACGAGAAGGGGCTCAAGGACTGCGACGGGCACGGCACCGAGGTCGCCGGCATCATCGCCGCGAACCCGGGCACCGACGAGATCGGCTTCCGCGGCATCGCGCCGGACGCCCGGATCCTCAGCATCCGTCAGTCGAGCGCGAACTACGTGTTCAAGGACCCGGCCACGAACAAGGAGTCGGGCGCCGGCAACCTCGGCACGCTCGCGAAGGCGATCGTGCGAGCGGCCAACACCCCCGGTGTCACCGTGATCAACATGTCGGTGGACAGCTGCCGGCCCGTGTCCGCGGGCCCCATCCAGCCGCCGGAGCAACTGGTCCAGGCGGCGCTGCGGTACGCGGTCGAGGAGAAGAACATCGTCGCGGTCGCGTCCGCCGGCAACCTGCCGGAGGGGTTCTGCAAGGAGCAGAACAGCCCGGACCCGAAGAACCCGACGTCGATCGTCATCCCGCCGTGGTTCTCCGACTACGTGCTCTCGGTCGCGGCGATGACCGACACCGGCGACGTCGCCGAGTTCTCCATGCAGGGGCCGTGGGTGAGCGTCGCGGCACCGGGCACGCAGATCATCTCGCTCGACCCGGCGAACTCCCAGGGCCTCGCGAACCAGACGGTCGACGAGAAGGGCCAGTCGTCGCCGATCCAGGGCACGAGCTTCGCGGCGCCCTACGTCTCGGGGCTGGCCGCGCTGGTGCGGCAGCGGTTCCCGGACCTCACCGCCAAGCAGGTGATGGACCGGATCAAGGCCACCGCCGCGCACCCGGCCGCCACCGGCGGGCACGACAGCCTCGTCGGCTACGGGATGATCAACCCGATCGGCGCGCTGACCGCGTTCATCCCGGCGGAGGAGAACATCCCGCCGGACAAGGCAGTGGACACGCCGTTCCAGATGCCGCCGCCCTACGAGCGCAACTGGACGCCGATGCAGGTGGCGATGATCGGCTCCGGCGGCGGGGTCGGGCTGCTGCTGCTGACGCTGTTCGTCGTGCACACGGTCCGCCGCAACCGCAAGGACCCGGACGCACTGAAACCCCGCCACCGCACCTAACCCCGCGAGTCCCCCGTTCAGACACAGTGAGTTCCCGTTTCACGCAGGCCGGCTTGTGCCTGAAACGGGAACTCATCGTGTTCGAACGGGGGACTCGCTAGGTCTGAACGGGCGACTCGCGGGGGTTTCAGGATCGGGTGCGGGTTGCCAGTGTGCGCAGCTCGGCGCGGATCTCCTCGCGGGGCAACGGGTTCACGCTCATCCAGTCGGCGTCGCCGGCGAGCCGGAACCGGCCGCGTTCGGTGTCCAGCCAGCGCAGCTCCGCACCGACGCGCTGCCACTGGTCCTCGGTGTCGTCCCGGCGCGCCACCCCGACCTGCCCGTTGCCGAGCACCGGCTGCAGGTGCGACACCATCCGCCGCGCCACGCGCTCGTCGACGCCGTGGGCTCGCAGCAGCTCGTCGACCTCCTGAGAGCGCAACGGTCCGTCGGTCTCCGGCCGGTCGGTCATCGCGTGGAACGCCTGCTCGATCGCCCGCCTCGGCAGGCTGAACGGCGCGGTCAGCGGCGCCTCCGCACGGGGCACCAGCCGCATGAGGTCGTCGAGCGCCTCGTCGAGCGTCGCGGCCTTCATGCGGACCACCTGCTCGGGGTCGGTGAGGTCCTGGGTGACGAGCAGCGCCTCGTCGCGGTGCACGAGGATCACCGCGGCCAGCCCGACCTTCTCCGTGGCCAGCACCATGTCCAGCGCGCCGGTGCTCGACCGCAGCAGGAACACGAAGTCCTCCGCCACGCCGAGCGGGCCGTTCTCGTCCGCGAGCCCGCGCTCGGTGAGCTGCTCGCGGCCGTCGCGGAACATCATCCGCCGCTCGAGGTCCGTCGATCCGGTCGACGGGATCTCGAGCGGGAAGGGCGCCTCGACCTCCGCGAACACGCAGAGGAGATCGACCTCCACGGGGTGCAGCGGCGCCCCGGCGTTGATGCGTAGCTCCATCCGTTAATGGAACCGCAGGTTCGACGCGTTGTCCGCGTCCGTCTGGAGGTACTGCGTCGCGGTGTTCTCCGCGCTGAGCACGAACTCGTTCATGTGCGCCACCGCGAGGTTGAGCTGGCCGCGCAGGCCCATCTCACTGCCCATCCGTTCGGTGAACTTCTCCGCGAGCTCCTGGCCGACCGGACTGGTGCCCAGCATCGGCGCGTAGTCCGGGGTCGACAGGTCGTCGACCTCGCGGGTGACGCGGTCGAGGTCGCGCCGGACCTGGGCCACGGCCTCGGCGAACGCCCGCACCTGGTCCGGGTCGACCGCCCAGCCGCCGGACGAGGAGGCGGAGACACCGGAGTCATCGATGTACATCGTCGGTCTCCCTCACAGCCCGATGACGGGCGGCGCCGCCTTGAGATCTGTCGCGAACGGGTCGTCCTCGATCGGCACCCGCCTGCGGTGCTCGCCGTCCGGCTCGTCCTCGCCGCGCCGGCCACCCGCACCGCCGCCGCCCATGCCGAGCGCGCCGGCCTTGCTGAACCGGCCGCGGCCCTTGTAGTCGCGGTCGCCACCGCGACCGCCGCCACCCATGCCGCCGCCGGGGAAGCCCGCGCCACCACGGCCGCCCGCGCCCCGGCCGCCCGCCATCCCGGAGCCACGGCCGCCCGCACCGCCGCCACGGCCCGCGCCGAGCGGGCCGCCCATGCCGCCGCGCCCGGCCCCCATCCCGGAGCCACGACCGCCCGCCATCCCGGGCAGCGCGCCGAAGCCACTGCCGAGCCCGAGCCCGCCACCGGCGCCACCACCGCCACCGCCGACGCCGCCACCGGGACCGAGCCCGGTCAGCGACTGCCAGCGCGCCTCCGGCCCGCCGCCCGCGAACGACGGGTCGGTGCCGTCGTAGCCGCTGCCCGGCGGGGTCGGGGTCGGCCGGAAGTCCCCGTCGACGCCCGGCGGCGGCGCGGCGACCGGCGGCCGGTCGATGCCCGGCCCCGGCCGGCCCGGCGTGTTCGCGCCGGGGTCGGTGCCGTCGGACGGGGCCCCGAACTGCGGGGTGGTCTGGTCGATGCCGAGCAGGGCGCCCTCGTAGCGCTCCATCGTCTGCACGGCCTTGCGCTTCATCTTCTTCTTGCTGCTGCCGAAGCCGAAGACGCTCGCGATGCCGCCGATGGCCGCGCCGAACGCGGCGCCGATCGGGCCGGCGACCGCGAACCCGGCCGCGGCGCCGCCACCGGCCGTCGCGAGCCAGTTGTTCTTCGGCATCCCGGGCATGGTGTCCTGCGCGGACCGCAGCGCGCCGCTCGCGTCCTGGATCGGGCCGGACATCTGCTGCGCGGTCTCGCCGAGCTCACCGATCCAGCGCGCGTTGTTCGCGACCTTCTGCGTCGCGGCGTCGGCGCTCGCGCCGGTCCAGAACGGCAGCAGTTTGGTCAGCGAGCGCTGCAGGTCCTCCGACGCGGTCGACACGGCGCTGCCGTGCCGGCTCCACTCACCCGCGAGCGCGTTGAGCTGCGCGGGGCTCGCCCGTTCGGCGACCATCTTGATCAGTGGTTCGAGGCCGTAACCGTTCCAGTTCACGCCGCCGCTGACCCAGAGGTCGTTCTCCTCGCGGCGTCGCCGCCGCTCGTCCTGGGCCTGCTGCGCCGCCTGCAGAGCACGCTGCCTGGCGTCGGCGACCTGCTGGAGGATCTGTTCGAAGCCCACGCCCCCGCCCTCCCGATCATCGATTCCGATCGTCACGGTAGCGGATGACGCCGTCACACAGGAGATGCTTGGGAAGCACTTTTCGCAGGCAAATGCTCAGGCGCGCAACGACACCGCGAGTCCGCGTACCGCCGAGGCGAGGTCCTGCGGGTGCATCGGGTTGACCGACAGCCACTCGCCGTCCTGCGCGTCGAGGAACTGGAACCGGCCGCGCTCGGTGTCCAGCCAGCGCAGCTCCGCGCCGACCCGGCGCCACTGGTGCGCGTAGCCGCCCCTGGTCGCGAGCCCCATCTGGCCGTTGCCGAGCACCGGCTGCAGGTGCGTGACGAGCCGGCGGGCGAGCCGGTCGTCGATGCCGTTAGCGGCGAGCAGCTCGTCCCACTCGTCGGACCCGAGCCGGTCGCTGCTGGCGCCGCGCCGCAGCAGCGTCCGGTACACCCGGTCCAGCGCGGCCCTCGGCAGCGAGAACGGCGCGGTCATCGCGGCGTCGTGGTCGGGGATGAGCCGCAGCAGCTCGTCGACCGCGTCGTCGAGGCGCAGCTCGGCCATGCACACCGGCTCCGGCGCGTCCGGCGCGCTGAGCTGCTGGGTGGCGAGCACCGCGAAGTCCTGCCGCGCGAGCAGCACCGCGCCGAGCACGTCGCCGCCGATCGACAGCACGAGGTCGAGCGTCATCGGGGCGTCCTGCAGCAGGTAGGCGAACGCCTCCGCGACACCGAGCGGGCCGCGTTCGTCGGCGAGTCCGCGCGCGGCGAGCTGCTCACCGGCCGCGCGCAGCACGGCCCTGCGCTCGGTGCTGGTCGCCCCCGCGGACGGCACCCGAAGCGGGAACGGAGGCGCGGCGTTCGCGGTCGAGCACAGCAGGTCGACCTCCGCCACGCCCATGGCCACTGCCGACCTGGCGCTGATGATCATCAGCCAGGTCAGCCCCTGGCTGGCAGGATGTCGGCGGGCGGCTTCGTCGCGATGGGCGGCTTCGTCTCGGCGGGCGGTTCCGACTCGGCCGGCGGTTCTGTCGCGTTCGGTGGCTCGGTCGGCGTATTCGTCGGGGCCGGCTCGTCGAAGTCGTCCTCGAACACGAAGTTGTCGAACGTGTCGACCGCGCTCTCCTCGGCGTCCTCGTAGGACTTAGCGGCCTTCTCCGCGCTGGTGACGAACTTCTCCATGCGCTTCATGGCCTCGGTGAGCATCTCACGCAGACCGGCCGCCGCGTTGAGCCGGTCGTCGAACTTCTTCGCGAGCTGCTCGCCGACCGGGCTCGTACCGAGCTGCGGGGTCAGCTCCGCGCCCTGCATCCGGTCGACCTTCATCTGCACGGCATCCAGGTAGGACCGCGCGCGGACGACCGCGTCGCCGAACGCGCGGAGCCGGTAGGAGTCGACGTCCCAGCCGCCGGTCGCCTTGCCCTTGGCCGGCTCGGCCGCGGTGGTCGACGCGGCCATCGGCGTGGCCATCGGCGTGGGCATCGGCGTGGGCGGTGGTGGCGGTGGTGGTGGAGTCGTCGCCGCGGGGTCCGGGACCGGCGTCGGGACCGGCATCGGCGGCGGCGGGGCCGGGGTGCCGGCGGAGTCCTGCGTGGTGAACAGGCTGCGCGTGCTGTCGGCGCCGGCGACGTCCGCCGGCGTTGCCTCGGTCAGTCCGTCGGCCGCGAGCGCGGTCCGTAAGTTCGCTGCTTCCATGGTGCTTTCCCTGTTTCCCCTGGTCCCGTCAGAGCCCGATCACCGGTGGCGACGCCTTCTCACCCGTGTCGAACGGGTCGTCGGCGTCGAAGGGAACTCGTCTGCGGTGCGCCTGGGCGCCGCCGGCGGCCCCCATGCCGCCCATCGGCGCGCCGCCCATGCCCATGGGGCCCATCATCCCGCCGCCGGTCGGGCCGCCGCCGGACGGCAGCGCGCCGGAGATCGCGGTCGGCAGACCGGGCCGCCCGCCGGGCGTCCCGGTGACGCGGTCGGGGCCGTCGCCGAGCGCGGCACGGCCGCTGACCGGGCCGGGCAGCATGGCGCCGCCACCGCCACCGGAGTAGCCGCCACCGCCGCCGGAGGAGAGG
>Ga0193742_1001196_pt1 | contig 15973 bp, 16 predicted proteins | sample L2c1metaG_FD_165511 | JGI IMG/M metagenome (GOLD analysis project Ga0193742, IMG submission 165511) | Soil microbial communities from a riparian zone of the East river system, Colorado, United States - L2c1 | ecosystem: Environmental > Terrestrial > Soil > Riparian zone | place: USA: East River... | reverse complement strand
ATCCGCCCCCCGTGTGGGGTCATTCTTGTCTCAAATGAAGTCGGCAGTGGCGTCGTTCCAGCCCACGCTTCGGGACGCCGATTTCGAGATCTCGTCGGCGAAATCAACCAGAGAGTGGCTGCACTTGCTGATAACGTCCTCTTTATGGTCGCCGGGCTGCCGCTAGTGCTAAAAGGAGACGCGCAGCTATGACCGGATTTTTCATTGCGGGAACATCCAGCGGCGTAGGCAAGACCACGGTCACACTAGCCATAGCAGCTGCATTGCGTGGCCGGGGGCACGTCGTCCAACTGTTCAAAGGGGGCCCAGACTTCTTGGACACTGGACACCATACCCGCGTTTCTGGAAGAAGATCACGCAACCTCGATACTTGGATGCTGAGTTGCGAGAACAATCGCGACATCCTGCGGAGTGCCTCGCAGGGCGCGGATGTCCTTGTCGTTGAGGGAATGATGGGGCTGTTTGACGGGAAGAATGGAACCGATGGAACGGGAAGCAGTGCCGAGATTGCCAAACTTCTCGAACTACCGATTGTACTGGTTGTCGACGCCAGCAAATCGGCTCAAAGCATCGCTGCCGTTGTCCTTGGTTTTGAGATGTTTGACCCGGAACTGTCATTTGCCGGGATTATCCTCAATCGCGTCGGGAGCGAGCATCATTTCAGGCTGCTCGAAGCCGCAATTCTCGCTCGATGCAGAATGCCGATACTCGGCTGGCTGCCAAGGGAATCGGCTATTTCGATTCCAGAGCGACATCTTGGTCTGCGCGTCACAGAGGAATTGCACCACGACGAGTCGACGTGCCAGATCAGCGAACTAGTCAGCATAGCCGAGAGCCACCTATCTCTCGATCATCTCCTCTCCCTGCAATGTGGGCTTGATCTCAGTTCCAACGCTGCACCCCAGGTCAAGAAAGCAATTCGAGCGCGCATAGGAGTGGCCCACGACGCTGCTTTCAATTTCTATTACGAAGACAATTTGGAGCTGCTACGTGAACTGGGAGCTGAGATTGTGAAGTTCAGTCCTTTACGTGATTGCGTTCTGCCGTCGAAGCTTGATGCGCTCTATTTAGGCGGGGGCTATCCAGAACTCTATGCGAAAGAACTGAGTGCCAACACGTCAATGCTCGCCGCGATCCGCGAGTTCGCAAAATCCCAACGTCCCATCTATGCCGAGTGTGGAGGCATGATGTATCTCGCCACGTCGCTAACGACAAAAGATGGGATGCCCTACGAAATGACTGGGGTTTTGCCATCCCGTGTCGAGATAACCCCTCATCTCAGAAGTTTTGGCTATGTTACCGTCACGTTCACGGAGAATTGCCTTCTCGGACCGCCGGGCACAGTCATCCGTGGCCATAGTTTTCACTACTCTCAGATAACTGTGGCAGACGGCGTATCGACCAGTTATCGAATCAACTATTCGCTCTCTGGACAGCAGGAGCGAGAAGGCTTCGGCATTTCCAGCGCGAATCTACTGGCTAGCTACGTCCATCTCCATTTTCTCGCCAACCCGCTAGTTGCCAAGCATTTTGTCGAAGCAGCTATCTCATGCCGGGAGGGCCATTTTGAGTCCAAAGACATGAAGGGCAGGATATCAACCTCTCCGCTAGAAGCATTTTCGAAGGGAACCGGTGCACACACATTTTGATCGATTGAGATTTTTCATACTGATTCTTCTCCTTAGTTATGCGCGACGGATCAAATCTTCTTCTGCCCAATCAAAATCTAGATGGCGCGTATCAACGGCTTGAGTTATCAGGAGACTACTACGTGACTAGCTATCTTACTGCCGATACGGAGATCCAGAATCTTCTGAGCCAGCACTACAGCGAAGCATTCGGTTATCCAGCGCTTCCTCTCAACTTCCGCGCGGGCATTCGAGTGTCGCCGGGAGGAGAGGCATGGAGGGTGCATCACTAGATGGAAAAGGCGAAGATCCCAGTTGAGAATGATTTGCTCAATACCTGCGCTCGGGTTGCACCATTGAGTCAGGAAGAGTTTGCCGTTGCCCGTGCTCGTCTGGATACTTTGACTAAGCCACTCGGGAGTCTCGGTCGACTCGAAGATATAGCAGCACAATGGGTCGCAAGTCGGCAGAAGGATGCGGGGGCGCCGATCTGCAAAGCCGTCTATGTCTTTGCGGCAGATCACGGTGTTACGGTCGAAGGCGTCAGCGCCTACCCAAGTGCAGTAACGCATCAAATGGTTCTAAACTTTCTTGGCGATGGGGCGGCTATCAATGTACTCGCGCGTTTACACGACGCCAGGCTCCGCGTCGTGGATGTAGGTGTAGACGCGGACTTGGAAGAACATCCGCTCCTTATTCCTAGAAAGGTAGCCCGTGGGACAGCGAACATGGCTTGCGATGCAGCGATGACCGACGAACAAGTCTCGTTTGCACTCTCGGTGGGGCTGGAGCAGGCAAATAAAGCAGCCGCGTCCGGGCAGAATTTGGTCGCGATCGGTGAGATGGGTATAGGAAACACGACCGCGGCCTCAGCAATTACCTCTGCCCTGACAGGTAATTCAGCCGATCTTGTTACTGGCACCGGAACGGGTATCAATGATGACGTACGCATGCACAAAGCCGCGGTTATAAATCGTGCGCTCGATCGGCATTTTGATAAAATTCCACACGCTGATCCCATAGCAATCTTGAGAAATGTTGGAGGCCTGGAAATTGCGGCTATGACCGGGATGGTCGTGGGTTTGGCCAGTCACCGGATCGTATCCGTCTGCGACGGATTCATCTCTACGGCCGCCGCCGCTCTCGCTGTGGCCCTTCAACCGAAAGTTCGAGGCTATTTGATAGCCGGTCATCAGTCTGTCGAGCCAGGGCACCGCTTGCTTCTTGACCATCTCGGCCTCGAGCCCCTGCTGTCTCTCAAGATGCGACTCGGTGAAGGGACCGGAGCCGTTCTGGCAATGTCAATCGTTGAATCTGCCATCGCGCTTTACTTGAAGATGGCAACGTTCAAATCAGCCGGGATTAGCGAGGTCACTGATGACTAAAAGTCTGAAGAGTGCTAGCGGCGACTTGGGCTCCGCAATCCAGTTTCTGACTCTTGTTCCCTTGCCGTTCGTTAGCTATCGCCCCGACGCTCTTTCCCGCGCGGTAAAATTTTTCCCTTTCGTCGGCGCTCTAATCGGTAGCGCGGCGGCACTTTTGAATATGGCCCTCATTCGACATCTGCCACGGCTAATTTCGGCATTTGTCGTGGTGACATTTCTGACTTTGATTACAGGCTGTCTTCACGAGGATGGACTCGCTGACGCCGCGGACGGATTTGGCGGCGGCCACACTCGCGAAAAGATTCTTCTCATCCTTAGAGACAGTTGCATCGGCAGTTATGGAGCCGCATCGTTGTGTCTCAGTATCGTTGGGCGGATCATACTCATTTCGGCACTGCCGGCCGGTCGTATGACCGGGTATTTAATCGTGGCCAATGTTCTTTGCCGCTGGACCATCTTGCCTTTGAGTTATTTTCTAACGTCGGCTCGCGAAGGCGAGGGACAAGGGGCTCGTGTTGCGAGACTAACAGGAACATCGTCTTTAATTTTCGGGACACTATTTGCCTACACGTTAGCTGGGGTTGTTCTTCGTTGGCAGGCCATGCTTCCCGCAGTTGTCTCGCTTCTCATCACCTATCTAAGCGGTCGATTCTACTTCAAAAAAATAGGCGGCATGACGGGAGACTGCTTTGGAGCTACTACGCAGCTTGCTGAAATAGCCGTCTACTTATGTGGGGTTTGGGCAGCATGACAGCAAACAGAGTGCTTCTTATTCGGCACGCCGAGACGGACTTCGCTGGAACTTTCTGCGGTCACTCCGATCCGCCAATCAATGCGAGGGGTCGCCAGCAAATCGAAAGGATGATGGTTGGTTTACTGCGATACAAGCTGGAGGTAGTCTACAGCAGCGACCTTCAACGCGCTCTTGCGACCGCTGAAGCCATAGCGACCTCGTTTTCAGTCCCGCTGCGCATCACAAGCAACCTCCGGGAGATAGGTTTCGGGGATTGGGAAAACTCCACATGGGAACAGAACGAAGGGCGCGATCCTGCCTATGCACAACGCTGGGCCTCCGAGTTTCCGAGGCTCCGTGCTCCGAATGGCGAAGATTTCTCTTCTTTTGAAGAGAGAACGCTCAGTGAGTTCGATGCGATTAGCGCCTCTAACCAGAGTGCGGCCATCGTTACGCACGCTGGCGTCCTGCGTGTGATTTTCACCCGGCGCTTCGGATTGAGTAATGACGAAGCTTGGTTGCGCACAAAAGACTATTGTGACGTGTTCGACTATCCCCACGAGGATTGGAGGTTATGATGACGGCGCATGTAGGTATACGGGAACTCGTTGCCTGGGGACTGGATGAAAATGAGTATCGACCGAATACGAATGGGCTACCCGGCGAGATCGATCGCGCACGACGTCAGATCACCCAACGGGAATCGCTCGTTTTCGAAGATGCCATCCTTGCGAATGTTCCAACGGCGGTGACTAGTTCGCTCGAACGGTTTTCGGAACGGTTCGATCTTCAGGAAGAGATGAAGGGACTTGATTGGACGGTCGGAGTAGTCGACATGGGTCGCTTACACGGCTTTCAACGCCGCCTCATATTCGATGATCGACGCCCTTATCCAGAAATTCCGGATTCGGACAATTGGTCCGCACTCTGCGAATTCGCATTTCCTCCACCTGTTCGAATAGAGTATGGCAGACTTGCTTCCAGTGAACCTGAGCTAATTCTGCAATCCGAGAATCCTAATTTCCAGGTCCGCACATCTACCACATGCAATCGGCATCCTATACAGCTCCATGGCGGCAGTCCTTTTTTTGAAGTAGCCGAGTTTCGTGGTCGGTGGTTTCTACGGGATGGCTATCACCGCGCCTACCGTCTGCTGCGCGGCAACGTAAAATATCTTCCTGCGGTTATTGTTCGAGCCCGGACACTTGCCGAATTGGGGCCAGTGCATCCATGGTTCTTCTCCGAAGAAACACTCTTCAGCCCCACTCCCCCATGTGTCACCGACTTTCTCGATGACAACCTCACCATCAACTATGTCCGCCCGCGGCTCCTCAAAACAATCCGGCTCACCATTGAGGAAAGCCTCGAGGCGGCTACTCCCACACCCACTCAAGGAGAGTCACGATGAGCATTTCAACTAAACGAGGCGATGGCGGCCAAACTGGCCTCGCTGGTGGTATTCGTGTCTCAAAAGCAGATCTTCGGGTCGAAGCTTATGGTTCCGTCGATGAATTGAATACCGTACTCGGTTTCGCCCGGAGCATCTGTACCGATAATCAGGTCGCAGCATGGACGGAGACCATACAGCGAACGCTGTTTCGTCTTGGCTCTGCTTTGGCGACGCCTCCCGAAAGCAAGAAGCAGCCCCCCGTAATCAGTCCTGAAGACATCGCCATGCTAACGGATCTCGTTCATCAGATTGAGGCCATCGAGGGCATTCTAAGTGACTGGTCATTGCCGGGCGCACACCGTGAATCGGCAGCGTATGAGGTCGCGAGAGCGGTTTGCCGCCGCGCAGAGCGCGCCACCGTTCGCTTCGTAGAGAATGGAGGTTCCGTCAAGCCTGAGATCATCGCCTTCCTCAATCGTTTGTCGGATGCGATCTGGCTATTTGGTCGTCTCATTGAATTCAATGCGGGGATCGATGCGCGACTCCGCCCTGAGGACAAAGCTGGCCCGAAATGGTCAAGGGCGTGGTAGTGGGAGTCCCGGCGCACAATCCAGTCCAGGGGTTCGCCTTTGACGATGCACAACGTGACGCGGTGTATCGCGTCATCGGTGAGCGACGAGACGTGCGTCGTGGCTATTTACCGACGGCATTGCCGGAAGAATTATTGACACGTCTACTTACAGCCGCGCACAACGCCCCCTCCGTAGGATTGATGCAGCCCTCACGCTTTATTGTTATTCGATCGCTTGAGACTCGGTCCAGGATCCATTCTGCGTTCCGCGAAGCCAATTCGCTTGCAGGCGCAATTTACGACGGCGAACGGCGAGAACAGTACGCAAGTCTTAAGTTAGAGGGTATTCTCGAAGCCCCGCAAAACCTTTGTGTTGTCTGCGATCCGCAGAGTGAACAAGGGCACGGACTCGGTCGCCAAAGTATGCCCGAGACCGCTATTTACTCGACCGTCTGCGCAGTACAGAATCTCTGGCTCGCTGCACGAGCGGAAGGCGTGGGTGTAGGTTGGGTCAGCATCCTATCCGGGGATGCACTTCGCTCTATTTTGAACATCCCTCCCCAGATTGTTCCAGTGGCCTACCTTTGCCTCGGCTACGTAGAGGCATTTGGAACTGAGCCTGAACTTGAGCGCGTCAGGTGGGAGCGACGCGCGTCCCTCCAAAGCCGCGTCTCGTATGAGACCTATACAGATGGAGCAAAGCCATGAGAGCTCGCGCCATCATGGTCCTTGGGACGAGTTCCCACGTGGGGAAGTCCCTCATGGTGGCCGCTCTTTGTCGAATCTTCGCCAAACGAGGTGTGCGCGTCGCGCCGTTCAAATCGCAGAACATGTCTCTTAATTCCGCAGCGACAATCGAGGGACTCGAAATCGGTCGGGCTCAAGCGCTTCAAGCGGAGGCAGCGGGTATCCCTGCTTCTGTTCATATGAATCCAATTCTCTTGAAGCCAAGTGGCGAAATGCGTTCTCAGGTTGTAGTTTGCGGACAGATTTGGGGCACCCTTTCTGCTTCGGACTATCACCAGCGGCGCGTTGACGAGCTTCTGCCCCGCGTCCAAGAGAGCTATGAATACCTCGCCGAGCAATACGACGTGATCATCCTTGAGGGGGCTGGATCACCGGCTGAAATCAATTTGAAGCAACACGACATCGTGAATATGCGCATGGCAAATATGGCAGATGCCGCTTGCCTGCTGGTGGGCGATATCGATCGCGGTGGCGTTTTTGCTTCATTGTTGGGTACAGTCGAGCTCCTTGATCCAGAAGAGCAGAAACGCGTGTATGGATTCGCTATCAACAAGTTTCGCGGCGACCGGAGGCTGCTCGAGCCGGGTCTTCGCCTGATCGAAGAGCGTCTCCAAAAGCCTTGTCTTGGAGTCGTGCCACATCTGGATAATCTCGATCTCGATGAAGAGGATTCTCTCGGACTATCTATAACTGGCACCACGGTTTGGGAGTATAGCGATTCTCGAAACCGTACATTGCGGATTGCGGTGGTGGCGCTTCCTTCATTTTCCAACTTCACTGATTTCGATGCGCTCCGCGCCGAGCCTTCCGTTTCGCTTAGTTTTGTCCGAACCGTCGAGCAACTACAACACGCAGACGTTATGATCTTGCCTGGCAGCAAGCAGACAGTCGATGATTTGCTTTGGCTAAGTGATCGCCGTATCGATCGTGCTGTTCTCAAACATGCTCGACAAGGTCTTGTTGCGGGTATCTGCGGAGGGATGCAGATGCTTGGCGAAAGTGTTTCCGACCCGTCTGAAGTAGAGCATATCGGACGGGTTAACGGTCTTGGGCTGCTCCCGATCCACACTACGATGCATCCAAGAAAAGTGACCAGCATTTCAACTGGCAAAGTGACAGCGGCTTCACTTTTCGGTCAGGAGATTTCCCCAATCGCTATCTCAGGATACGAGATTCACATTGGCGAGACCACTTATCTGGCCGATGCCGAGCCTTTCGCGGAAATCACACGTGGCACAGCACACGCAACGTGCCACAGAGATGGCTGCATCACCCGAGAAGGTCGCGTCTTTGGCACCTATCTTCACGGGCTATTTGATCAGGATGCTTTCCGCCATGCCTTTATCGGCGCTGCTCGCGCATTTTATGGGCTATCCCTCACAGCAAATCTCAAAGGATGGCCCGCAATGCGGGAAGCATCTCTCAACCGGCTAGCTGTTGAGGTTGAACACGCCCTTGATATGAACAGAATTTTTTCCTGGGTCAACGTGAATTACTCCGGCCCGGTCGCTGAAGCCGAATCATACTCTGCTCATCGGAACGCAAAATGAGATACACCTATCTCTTACCGGCGGCATACCTCATCGATTGCTTTGCGGGAGACCCCGAATGGTTTCCTCACCCGGTACGCCTCATTGGAATAATCATTGCGAAGGGAGAGAGAGTTGTACGCCGATGCGGCGCTGGCCCTCATCGAGAGCTCCTGGCCGGTACTGCTCTCACTGCCGGTGTCGTAACTTCTTCGTACTACTTAACTCGCACTGTCATCCGGCTGGCCTATCGAAAATCGCGGCTACTGGGATACTCAACAGAATTATTAATCGCATGGACCTGCTTGGCAGCTCGCAATCTCCGGCAAGAAGCGCAGGCTGTTTCCGATGCGCTCAGGGACGAGGACCTTCTTCGGGCACGTGCTCGCCTTGGACGCATTGTAGGAAGAGACACACATTCTCTGGACGAGAATGAGATCAGCCGAGCGCTCATCGAAACACTTGCAGAGAGCGCCTCGGATGGAGTTGTCGCTCCGATACTCTATCTCGCTGTAGGTGGCGTCCCGTTGGCTATGGCCTATAAAGCTATCAATACCCTTGACTCAATGATCGGCCATCGCGACCAACGCTATCTCTACTTTGGTAAAGCTGCAGCGCGACTCGACGATGCGGCCAACTACATACCATCCCGAGTTACGGCACTCTCCGTGATCGCCGCGTCGGCGCTCTCTTCTCGCCCCGAGCCCCGGACAGCTTGGAACGTGTGGTTACGTGATGGAAGTAAGCATAAGAGTCCGAATGCGGGCCAACCAGAAGCAGCAGTGTCCGGTGCGCTTGGCGTGCGACTGGGGGGAGATAATCGATATGATGGAGAACTAATTTCGTCTCCGCGAATAGGGGCGGAGTTTCCTGAGGCGAGTCCATTAAAAGCTAGAGAGGCGATTCGACTAACCACTGTTGTTGCCGTGATTGGATTGACTGTTGGCTTTGTTTTCGCGGCGATCTCAAGGCGGGGCAACGCATGAAGATAGACATCAACCTTCCCGCACATGGAGGACAGCTACGCCAGATTGCTGAACGGTTCGGTGTTTCTGCGTCTGGAATGCTGGACTTTAGTGCAAACATCAATCCTGAGGGGCCACCGGCCTCAGTGATTCAGGCGCTGAATCAGGCCCTTAGTGATCCCGCCACATTGAGTAACTATCCCGATTTGGAAGAACGAGAGCTTATACTTTCAATCTCCCAATACGCTCATGTTGCTCCCGGAACTGTAGCTGTTGCAAACGGGTTCGTTTCTTTGCTGGACTCAGTGTTAGCTTTCCTTCGGATTCGCCGATGCCTCCTGCCCGTGCCTTCGTTCGGAGAATATCGCGATGCTCTCCTACGCGCCGGCGTTGCTGTTACTTCATATGTGCTTCATCAAGAAGCGGGTTTTCGATATCTGCCACATGATCTACTTAAGGCACTCGCGACTGGCGAACACGATTCAATCCTCTTGGCAAATCCACAAAATCCCACCGGAGTCCTCTCTGATCGAACCGAGCTTCTCAACTTTATTGAGAGAGCTGCCAAGTTCAATATTTGGGTTTTGCTGGACGAAGCCTTCATTGACTACTCCCCAAACGATTCAATGGGAGGTGAAGTTGAAAACTTCCAGAATCTGATCGTGTTTCGCTCCGTCACAAAGTTTCACGGAATTCCGGGACTACGTGTGGCATATTCGGTTACAAACGGCAAGCTGAATGCATCGATCCGAGGCCATCTTCCACCATGGCCGATCACAACACTCGCCGCGATCGGAGTCCGCTCCGCTCTTGCAGATGCTGGCTACTCAGCACGCGCTCTTCAGCTGAATTATGAGCGCCGGATAAAGCTCGTTGCAAACCTGACAGCACTGGGTTTGCACATCTATCGGGCAGCCGCCAATTTCTTGTTGATCCGTTTTCCGTCGTCCGAGGAGGCTCAAAACTGTTGGGAAGACCTGATTCTCAGCCACGGTGTAGTTCTTCGTAACTGCAGAAACTTTGAAGGACTCACTGGCGACCATCTTCGGTGCGCGGTGCGCGATGACGATCAAAACGCCCAACTGGTTGAGGCGCTTAAACTTCAACTGGGCTAAACTGGCAACGCCACAGTTTGTTTGTCTTAGTCCGCGGGTCATAATGGTGTTCGTAATCCGAACTGTTGTTAGAGACGTTCGTCCGCCGTGGCAAATCAACCCGATCTTACCCTCTTTAGAAGTTGTTCTCCTCTTTCCATAGGGACTGATTGCATGGCGCACCCGGTCCCCAGCATCAGCTCTACCTAGAGACCAAATGAGGTCCGCCGACCTGAAGACTCTCCTTCTTGTAATGGATCGTTAGGTGAACTCCAGGGTTGCCGGGATCACCATCAGGGCGTTCAATCTCGAGGAGCTGACGGAGGCTGTAATAACAACGAACATCAACGGCGTACTCCAGTCGCCGAACTAATCCTGTCAAATTTCTACACGTTTCTCCAACGGTAATCAGCGATGGGAAAAATGTTAAGTTACATCATAGGTGCCCTCGCAAATCTCACTGCCGATACATGGGTTGGGACACCATCCGCAGTACGATGGGTTCTTTCACGAAATCCGATTGTCGTGCGGAAGTGTGCCAGAGAGTGCGCAAAGGATTACGTCAGATAATTCGCTTCAACCACAAGGAAGCCCCTCATGCTCGAGATCGACAGTCAGCCTTCCTGTTTTTTGAGGCTGAGCAGATAGGTGTCCATGATCCATCCTCGTTTGGCGCGCTCCTCGTTCCTGATGGCTTCTATCTTGTCCGCTGTCTCGCACAGAGTGCCCGCTACGAGAACCTCGTCGTCCATCCCGAGGTAAGCGCCCCAGAAGATCTCCAGATTTTCCTGTGGGATGTTCTTGAAGACGCACTGTCCATCCAACATAACCACAACTTTGCCGATCCCATTCGGAATACCGGCAGCGAGGTGTCTGCCGGTGGTGATCAAGACAGACTCTCCAATTCCATTCAGAGGGATCCTGTGGCGTGCTGCCAGAGCCTGAATACTGGTGATACCGGGAATCACTTCGTAGTCGAGAGCCACGTTTGCGCGCGTCGTTATCTGGTCGATAATACGGAGCGTGCTGTCATACAGAGAAGGATCACCCCAGACCAAGAACGCTCCGCATTGATCTTCCGCTAACTCACGTTGAATTAAGTCCTCGTAGAGGACGACTCGTTGTTGATGCCAATCCTCGACGCGAGCGGTGTAATCTGCGATCGTTGGGTTGCGTACGGGATCGTCGGTCTCTACGACGCGATACAGGTGCTGGGTAATGTACTGCTCGCAGATCGCCTTTCTGTGATCGACGAGATCCTCTTTCGCATCACCCTTATTCATGAAGAAGAAGACGTCGACCAGGTTTAACGCCCGGATCGCCTGCATGGTGAGATAGTCCGGGTTTCCGGCTCCGATGCCGATGATGTAGAGCTTCCTCATGGCGTGCAGAACTCAGCAATCGGTTGCAGGCGGTTAAGAGTCGCCAGAACGCCGTCGACCGAGTTGATCGAGGGCACACTATGCTTTTGGGGACGCTCGACCATGACAACCGGGATCCCGAGCAAGCGAGCAGCTTCAATCTTTGCGTAGGTGGCGGGTCCTCCGCTGTTCTTAGAGACGATGTATTCGATCGCGTGGTCGCGCAGAAGCTGCAGTTCGTGTTCGAGGTGAAAGGGGCCGCGCTCAAGGATAAGCTTCGTGTTTGGAGGCAGGGACACATCTGGAGGATCGATTGCGCGGATCAGGAACCACGCGTTGCTGCATGCGGCGAAGGTATCGAGCTGCTGGCGGCCAATGGCGAGAAAGACTCTACCGGGTGTCTGGGCAACGTAGGCTGCGGCGCTCCGGGTGTCGAGAACGACATGCCAGCGATCAGCCTCTTGCTTCGCCCAGGGTACGCGGGAAAAAACAATTAAGGGTAGCCCCAGCCGATTGCAAGCCAACTCCGCGCTAGCGCTGATTCGGGCCGCGAAAGGGTGTGTGGCATCGATGACTGCACCGATTCTTTCATTCTGGAGAAAGGAGATGAGGCCATCTACCCCACCGAAGCCTCCGATCCGCACCGGACCTTCTGGAATCTTTGGTTGGTTTACGCGGCCAGCGAGAGACGAGACAATACTTAGATCGCTTTGGTCTGCGAGCCGCCTCGCGAGCTCGGAGGCCTCGCCCGTACCGCCAAGGATGAGGACCCGAAACGGGGCAGACCGGGGAACTGCTTCGATGGCAGGTGTCTTTCGAGTAGCTTCAGTATCAATCAGGCGGCATCTAACCATAATTCAAGCCCCCGTATCGGGCGCACGATCGCGGGTGGTGGAGTAGAGGAAACTCTCGCCGAAACAGGCCTGGCCGAGTGATCTGCCCACGAAGATCAAGGCATTGCGATCCACGCCGGATGCATCGACGATCTTCTTGATTGTCGCGAGCGTGCCTCGCAGGATCTGCTGATCGGGCCAGCTTGCACGGAAGACGATAATAACTGGGCAATCGGCTCCATGCGATGGTAGTAGTTCGGCGACGACATGGGCGAGATTCTGAATGGAAAGATGGATCGCCATAGTTGCGCCCGACCTGCCAAGATTTGCCAGATCTTCTCCGGGAGGCATGGGCGTGGACCTGGTCGAGGTTCGCGTGAGGATGAGGGTCTGGGCCACGTGAGGGAGTGTAAGCTCCTGGCTGAGGGCGGCTGCCGCGGCGGCGAAGGAGGGCACACCGGGCGTGACGTCATAAGGGATTCCGAGTTCCTGGAGGCGCCGAATCTGCTCCGCCATGGTGCTCCAGATGGAGAGATCGCCTGAGTGGATCCGGGCCACGTCTAAGGTTTGAGCGTGCGCCGCAGCGATCTCCGCAATGATCTCATCGAGATTCAGATCAGCGGTGTCGACGATGCGTGCGCCGGCTGGTGCATGCTCGAGGAGTTCCTTGGGGACGAGCGAGCCGGCGTAGAGGCAGACGGGTGATTTGACGATGTGGTTCCGGCCGCGCAGCGTCAGCAGATCGGCGGCCCCGGGACCGGCTCCTATGAAGTGTACGGTCACGGAAGCACCGCCACAGCACACGTGCACAGTCGCCCGGTACGACGAGACAGGCTGAGGCGCGCCTCAGGACCGAGCGCAATGAGAGCTGCCGCTTCCGCCACGCTGGATGAGCCTGAGCTCCGGAGAGCGATTTGGGATCGTGTGGTGATTCCGGTGACGCGCGCAAGCGCGCTAGCTGGAAACAACATCAGGCGCATACCCAAAGCGGCCGCAACTGTCTCGCCCATACGACCGCGGCTGTCGAGCGTCGCGAGGATGGTTGCAGGCACGATCTCCCCGACGCATGCAAGGATGAGAGCGACGACATCGTCGGAGACCGCGCGAGAGGAGCACCCCACCCCGATGGAAACATGCTGGATCATGACTTTATCGCCATCCATTGAGTGATCGGCATCCTTTGCCGCCAGACGCATGCGCCGCCGATGCGATCCGCGTGAGCCACCTGAATCCGCACCAGATCGCCTCCATACAGTTTATGCCAGGAAGCGAGACAAGCCTCGCTTGCGATGGTGACTGCGTTGGCTACCAGGCGACCGCCCGGTAAGAGCCGCGTCCAGCAAGCCTCGAAGAGTCCCTGCGTTCCTATTCCGCCGCCAATAAAGATGGTGTGCGGAGATTGCAGGCCCTCGAACGCATCAGGCACCATTCCATGTACGACCTCCAAAGCAGGAACTCCGAAGCGTTTGGCATTCCGGCGGATCCGAGTGGCCCTGTCCTCTCGCGATTCGAAGGCGACGCAGGCGCAGGAGGGGTGGACGCGCATCCATTCGATACCGATGGTTCCCGTCCCGGCGCCGACGTCCCACAGTGTTTGGCCGGGGAGCGGGGCGAGGCGAGCGAGCGTTGCGGCGCGGACCTCGCGCTTGGTCAGTTGCCCATCAGTCTCGAACGCATCGTCTGGAATGCCCGGGGCAATCGATAACGGACGCGCATCTGCATCGGCAACGCACACCAGTGCGATCAAGTTCAGACTGTCGCAACGTTCGATGGACCAGTCAGAAACGAGCATGCTACGGTGTAGCTCGAACGGGCCGCCGATTCGTTCCAGAACATGGAGGATACTCGCTCCGTAGCCGTATTGTGCGAGCAGATGCGCAACTTTGGCTGGTGTCGTGTCGTCCTCGGAGTAGACGACGAGTCGCTGTCCCGGAACAAGATAACGGATCAACTGCTCGATTGGCCGCGCGACAAGCGAGACGAGGGTGGTTTCTGCCTGCGGCCAGCCAAGCCGCGCACATGCAAGTGAGAATGCCGAGAGTTGGGGAACGATGCGGAACTCCCCTGCAGGCAATTGGCGTGTGAGGGGCACACCGATGCCGTAGAGCATTGGGTCACCACTGCCCAGGACGGTGATGTGTCGGCGTCCGCGATGCTCGGTGACAATTTCATTGATCGCGGACGCCATCGGTGAAGGCCACTGAACCCTTGATGCGTCCGTCGCTGTGGAAGGAATATGAGCGAGGTGACGCATGCCGCCGTAGAGCAGCTCTGCTGACGCGATAAGGCGCCTTGCTTCTGCATTGAGTCCGTCCCAGCCATCCTCGCCAATGCCGATGATGGACAACCACGGAGCGATGGGTGCAGAGACATTCACAAGGTATAGCTCCGGGGTGTGTAAATAAGCTGACGACTGTTCGATAAGGGAAGCGCGCGGGTTGTGGATGAGCCAATCAGCACGATGGTCTGCATGTCTGCCATGCCGGGATCGAAGCGTTCGAGATCGGTAAAAACGATCTTTTCGTCCGGTCTTCCGATGCTGCGAGCGAGTACAACCGGCGTTGCCGGAGCACGGTGGCGAGCGACGATGTTTTTTGCCTCGGCAAGTTGCCACAGCCTCTCCGAGGAGATGGGGTTGTAGAGGGCGAGTGCGAAGTCGGCAGAAGCAACTGCTTCAAGCCGCCGGACGATGACCTCCCAGGGCTTCAGCCGGTCGGACAGCGAGATTACGCAGAAGTCGTGCCCTAGCGGAGCGCCGACCCTGGAGGCGGCGGCCTGCATGGCGGAAAGACCGGGAATGATGCGGATGTCCAGCGATCGCCATTTCTCCGGGCCTTGTTCCACGCATTCGAGAACGGCAGACGCCATGGCAAAGATGCCCGGATCGCCGGAGGAAACCACGCATACGCGACGTCCCGCTTCAGCGAGGGAGAGTGCGTGCCGAGCGCGATCTGCCTCGACCTTATTGTCCGATCCGTAGCGGCGCTGGCCCGAGCGTACAGGGACACGATTTAGGTATGTGTGATAGCCAATGAGATCGGAAGCTTCGGCAAGCGCCTGCTGCGCTTCAGGCGTAATCCAATGCTGGGCACCAGGTCCAAGGCCAACCACGGAGATCCATCCAGGACTGTTCGCGGTCTCATCGCGTTGCGTCTGGGTCGTATCAGGAACGAGGATGAGCGAGAAGTAGGGAACGTCGAAGGGATTTACGTCGACGAGCGGCACGATGCGTTCCACAGTCATGGTGGCTCGTTCGATGAAAAGGGCCTTGTCGGCGACGCCAGCTCGATGCAGTGCGGTTTTCACCTTCGCGAAGTTGCGTCCAAGTTTCATAATGGCGAACGCTCCTGGTGCACTGAGCCTTGCCGTGAGAGCCTCTTCGGAGAGTGTTCCGGGGAGAATGGTCAGCTCCGAATCCCGGCGGACAAGCGGTACCGCGAGTTGTGCAGCCGCACCCATGATGGAGGGAACACCGGGAATGACCTGCGTGGGGAAGCGATGCGCCAGTCGGTCGTGGAGGTACATGTACGAGCCATAGAAGAAGGGGTCGCCTTCACAGAGAATTGCGACGTCGCGACCGGCGTTGAGATGAGCAGCGAGCTGCTCCGCCACCTCGTCGTAGAACTGAAAGAGGGAAGCCTCGTAACCGCCGGGATGGTCGGATTGTTCCGTTGTGACCGGATAGATCATCGGGAGTTCGATCTGCCCATGCACAAGCTCGGCGGAGATGATGAGGC
>Ga0193742_1001195_pt1 | contig 15978 bp, 15 predicted proteins | sample L2c1metaG_FD_165511 | JGI IMG/M metagenome (GOLD analysis project Ga0193742, IMG submission 165511) | Soil microbial communities from a riparian zone of the East river system, Colorado, United States - L2c1 | ecosystem: Environmental > Terrestrial > Soil > Riparian zone | place: USA: East River... | reverse complement strand
GGCCCTCTCCCCCCCCCCCCCCCCGTTTTGTTTCATGATTCGCAGGCTCAGCAATTTGTTTTATGTTCTATTTGGCAGGTTTGGATTGGTCCGAATTGCAAAGTCATGAGAAGAGCCAAGGTGAAAAATCTTGGAGATACATGACTTCCGCCTGGTCTTTATGCGGTTCCCATAGAGATCCACATTCAACTGACATTAGTTTTTTGATAGATTTCCGTGCACACTGCCGACGTCAAGAACGTTCTACGGGTGCACTCCATTGAAGTGGCAGCCCGTGAAAAGGATGACTTGAACGAGGATCCAATTGTGACGCGGTTGCGGAAGGTACGATCCGATGGCATTCAAATTGCAGAACATAGATCTGACCGCCTTGCTTTCCTTGCCCTTAACAGGCTGGTGGGGCCAGCTATGACGGCGTTTAAGATGTTTGAATACCGATACCTACCATGACAATGCAGAGTGGTTTGTATGTATTAGAAAATTCGAGTCATCATCGATCGTCTGCCATTACATTCGGCGTTCTGAATAAATGCATTCTACACACCGCAAATGCTCCTCGAAGGTTGCCACGGTTTCTACGATGGTCCCTGCTCAACTATATTCTGGCTTCGCGGCCCTGCAAACTCTTCAAAGGAATTTCTTAAGACTGTCTACGCCCTCTTCCTCGAGCCTCATGCCCATCCATTCGGACATGGGCTTCGCACCTAGCCGCTTCTCATAAAAATCGATGGACGGCTGATTCCACTGAATGTGCCACAAGGAATCACGAAGCATATCGGAAAGCGTCACAAAACTTACTCATGTTTCGACCCATGAAACAGACTAACCTTGAGAACGGCCCAGTCCAGTCTCGCACAATTCTTTGTATGGCAAAAAGGTACTCGAAGGTTAGCGACGGTGATAAAAAAAAGAAAGGTCCTCGGAACACCTTTTCTTGAGCAATCTTTCCCAGCTGACCAAAGAAAGCTTTGCCGACCCCTAGAGACCTGTGTTCCGGTTTCACGTATAAATCTTCAAGCTTTAAAAATGATGCGATCAGTTGAATATCAAAAGCCAAGGAAGAATCGATTTTGAAAAAGAGAAGATGGGTCAAGTCCCAAGGGTCTACTTACGTATAATCCTGGTCTCCCTGTCCATGTGGAATAATTGAAGAAATACAGAGCCAAACCAATTGGTTCACCAACAGTCTCAACGGTTCCGGTGAATGCGAGCAACGCATAGGCGAACGGAGTCTCGAACAGATTTTTGCGAAGCTACGGTGCTATACTCAGAACTTGGAAGGGTCAAAAAATACCTTGACGTAAATTGACACACAAGTTCTGGAGTAGCTTTGACTGATTCTGGCTCTTTCTCGTATGTTGCCTGGAAGGGAGATTTCATTTGTTACCCTTCAAGTGATAAGATAACGAAACGTACAAGATCAGTGATCAGCTGCAATATGATATTCTGTCCAGAAAATTCAGGAATTATTGTACGAATCGTGTTTCAGCAATATTCATACCACATCCTCCGGGTTTGCCTGTCTAATATGAAATATTACTGCAGACATTTGGGTATGAGCTTTTATGACCCGCCACGGTGTGGCTGAAATTGAAATGATGTGTATGCGTGTATTTGTTTTCGAACCTTATTGCGCATTTTCATCCTCATCATCCCCGACAACGGCCAACAACTCAGTCCGCAGGTTCCCCCTATCCATAGCCTAAACCCACCATGGACCCTGCAAAATTGGCAAAACTGCAAGCTGCTGCCGCGGCCAACAGGATTGGTGAGGTTGCTCGTGCTTGTCGAGATTATCGCTCTTGTACTCACGCCAAGTTTTTTTTTTCTCTGCGTTCATTCTCTTTCTTCAGGTGGAAAGGGAACTGTACGCCGAAAAATTGTACGGAAAACTAAACCTTCGGCGGCCCAAGACGACAAAAAACTTCAGGGCGCCCTCAAAAAATTGAATGTACAACCGATTCCTGGTGTTGAGGAAATCAACATGTTCAGAGAGGATGGAAACGTACTTCACTTCACGGCACCAAAAGGTGAGGTTCTGCTCTCACTCTCCCAGAGTCACGTTTCACCATCTCGAATCATTGAAGCCATTGGAGGAAGTTAGCTGACTAAAAATTGTTGAACTTGTAGTGCACGCCGCTTTATCGGCCAACACCTTCGCCATCTATGGCACTGGACACGTAAAAGAGCTCACAGAACTTGTACCTGGCATTCTGAACCAACTTGGTCCCGATTCATTGGCATCGCTACGCAAACTAGCAGAGTCTTATCAGGCTATCCAGCAAGGTCAGCAAAGACCACCTAACGCTGGTGCTGCAGAAGAAGACGATGATGATGATGTACCTGACCTTGTGGAGAACTTCGATGTGGAGGCTGATATTAAAGCCAGCCTTGACTGAACAAAACCGCACGGTCTTGGCAGGTGATCCCAGAGGAGCGTTTTGTCGGCGAGAAGGGCGATGCGATGCGGAATACGGTGACGGTAGCGATGGGGGCGGGATTTGGGATCGGGTGGGACGGTATCTGATCATGGCTTGTTACCCAGTTTTCGTTCTCTAGCTTGCTGGCCCGTTTTTTTTTGTTTTTCGCATTAACTTTCTCTCAAAATCTTTTCTAACCCATTTTCCCGCTGATCAGTCCCTTCTTTTGAGTTAGTCGCCTCTTTCGACGCCCGAGTCATATTCATGAATTCTATGCTTTCACTTTGCTGTCACACACATACTGGTTTCACGCTCAATCTTACAACTCATTGGTCAAATCTTACATTCATCTCGACGGCTCTCTCTCTTCATAACTTCCTCTGTCCTTCTTGTAAGCTTCCTTATCTGTGTCCCATTTATCCAGTTTTACCCTGGTGTTGGATATACAGAGCTGTTCTTTTTTCTGCTGACGGGCCTGCTGGGGCATATATACACCTGTCGTCATGAGTGTCATATTTTGGCGGTATATTCGGTCGTTTTACCGAGCTTTCTTTCCCACAACCTTTTGTCTTCTTGGAAGTCGCAAAGCCCTTGAAGTGGCTTAGACTGGTTAATAGAGATCTTCAATCATACTTGGCATCAGTGGACAAGTCGTTCTCGACTAACCGCATAGATCACAGCTACACGGGCACTGCGGTCCTGCCTGTCTCATTTGTCATTTATTCTTGTAACGGTCAGCGAGCGATAACAATGCCTCAATCGTACGTGCATTGCATCCTTCTTGGGCTGATTCGTGACGACGTGCATATTGGAACAGCTGGAAATGTCGTTCCATTCTAGCCGTCGATGCCTTAAGGAAAAGGTTCTACAGGTCGGCTTGAACAACATTGAGCCCACGTTAATTCTGTTTCAAAAGATGCTCATACCGGGTCCGCGGTCTTGCGCTTCGACCGGGTTGCGCTCGCAAAGTTTTCTTCTGCAAAATATGATTTTTTCGTCATCAATCAAAAAGCCAATGGTGGATTATGACCACACGATGGCCAGCCTCGAGATAATTGTTTGCTTGAAGTCAAATATGGATCGATAAAGGTGTATGTATCGCATAAGCTCATTGGAATTACTCATTCTATGCAAATGCTAAGCCTTACAGTAATAGATTCACGGTTCTTGCAGGCCTGGCCTTCACGCCATCTCCCACACCAAGTCGACATACCTAAATCCTGATTCCCTTTCAACTCTACCCTATCTTTGGAACACACCGAGATAAAAATGGTCAATGCTGACGAGGATTCACACAGATATTTTTTGTATTCGGGATCGGTTCAGGCTGGCAGTTCATAACTAATTCTCAAGAATCAATGATCTGACAAATTCAACAGGTAACCAGTGGGACGTGCAAACCGAATTATTTAAACGTTTTCGCACAGGTTTTGTGCAGGAAGATTTCATTTGCCATACTTTTATCCTTCCGTACTGGCGCATAACTCATGTAACAAAAATTGTCACAAAATCATGTGTGTTTTTCATTCTTTGTTTATTTTACTAGTCTCGTCTGTCATTTTATTATATTTAAAACCCAGTTGGTGTTTATCTGTCTTGTTCTTACAATCTTAACACATGTATTAAGTTGTTGATCACCTTAGCCACACACTCTCTGGTATAAATATGAGTGCTGAGTGTATGTAGCTATTCAGTGGACCTTCTAACCATCTTTTGAGTTACTCTATGCGGGATAGACAAGAATCGACACACACTCAGACACAGCGACGATGTGTCGCTGATGTCCCATCAAATTGCATGCCGGGGTTTGCCACCGAGGGAATTTTGACACTCCGAAGTATCTGCCGGTAGGTGCCTCTAGGGTTTGGGTTCTGCTAGGTTAGGGCCGAGGTTAGCGTTAGGTTAGTGTTAGGGGGTTAGGGGGTTATGTTTTTTTTCGCGCGGTAGCGCGCTCTTGAGTGAGGTTAGAGCAGTTAAAACTCCGGCTGCCGGGAGGCAGCCGAAGCGCGGTGTGTCGCATCTACTCTATGTGCCAAAAAACTCACACTTGTCACTTACTCAGTCACTGGTGTTACACTTTTGTCACAACTCATGTGGAGACCAGGAAGGTTTTGTGAATCGGGCTACTTTGTCTCATCTAAACTGCCAATTTCTGTATTTCATATTGAGGAGGGGAACAAATGGATGGGGGGTTATAACCAACACTACTAGGAACAAAAAAAGCTCCGGAATTCCAAACATGTTTGTTTTCATAGAAGCTTTTAGTCTCAATTTTTTTTTGCAGTGACCTCAGTGAACTTGAATGAAGAGAACACTGCTGGCACTAGGTGATGTTTCCCTTGGAGAAACCTATTTTTAGACATGTTTTGTAATTTCCAAACAGTTTTCATGGACACACAAAAAGTTTATCCAGCACTTTAAGTTTTTATCAAGAAGACACTTAAAGTGCTGGACAAATTTTTTGTGTTTCTATGAGAAAAACTGTTTGGAAATCACAAAACCTGTCTAAAAATAGGTTTTCCCAAGGGAAACACCATCTGGTGCCAGCAGTGGAAATAAGTCTATGCTTGTCCAAGTGGCTAATTATTCATTGTGAGAAAGAATTCAGTTTTTTATGTATCTGAGAATATATCTTACATTAGCGGAATGCAGAGTTGACATAGCGGTCGCTACAAACTGTTGCTAGGGAATTTTGCTGCGACTCCCATGATACAGAAAGTGTCGAAAATGTGTCGGTAGTCCATGAGTTCCGGGGGGAGCATTTCATCAAGTGTCTTTTCTTCCTTTTTCCAGGTTTCGTTCACTGGCTAAGGCAGTGGAGACATTAGCTTTTGCGTTGATCCATAATTCATTGTCTGTTCGTCCAGTAATAAAAGTGATGATGTTAGGGGACGCTCCGCTTTGTCCAACATTTCCTCCAACAACGCTCTGTCAACTCTGTACATCCCTCCTCATCGTCGCTAACTCAAGATGGAGCACACTCATGGCTCCAATATCGGAGTCTGATGGTCATGTGACATAGCAACCTTTTGCAGTCACGTGATGTAGCAACCTTTTGCATTTCTATCACCTTTTCACCATTCTTCATCTTTTTCATCATTTTATTATTTCAACTCCAATTTTTGGTATATAGACACACATCCCACCTTAGCAGGGCTTTATCCTTTTCTTTTAGGATCCCCTGCTAGGTGTGCTTTCCTGTTGTATTATATGTGTATATATTATTTAGGATCCCCTGCTAGATCTCGACTAAGTCGCAGCCACAGTTGCCCTAACAGATGATCGCGGTGTTGTCGTCATCAAGGGTTAGTTGTGTTTGATTGAGAAGGGCATCCTTGTCTTCTTCTTCTACTATCTTTTGTTACGACTTTGACCGATTCAGTCTTTACAGACTTGATCAGTAACAGTCGTTAGGCTAGTTTTCAAGTTCATTTGTTTATCAGACTATAAGAATGCTTTGGTATAACCAAAGTATTGTCTTAAGTCGAGCCAATGTTCTCGCGTATCAAGAATGTCTTCGTATTCAAACAAAGACTAGCTAAAGTTACATGATGTTTGGCTATAGTATATAAAGAGTAAAACATGCGTATAACACATGTTTAAAGCATGTACTACATGTGTGATAAAGAAGAGAAGATAAGATGCGCAGCATCAAGAATGAAAGACATGCGTCGCTAGCATGTAACATGCGCATTATGCATGGAAGAAAGTAAAAATAGATGAACATGCATTCATGGCATGTTGTTCAAGAGATTTGTAAAATGAAAAATAAAAATGAAATTGTACGTGTTGAGGATGAAATCGTAACACCAGAGTCTGATGATCACGTGACATAGCATTCCTATCACTGTTTCACCATTCTCCATCTTTATCATCATTTCATTATTTTTCATCATTTTATTATTTCAACTCCAATTTTTGGTATATAGACATGCATCCCACCTTAGCAGGGCCTTATCCTTTTCTTTTAGGATCCCCTGCTAGGTGTGCTTCCTGTCGTATTTATGTTTATATATATGTTTAGGATCCCCTGCTAGATCTCAACTAAGTCGTCCCACAGTTGCCCTAACAAGGTCCGATACAGGTCTGACAAGGCTGGCTGGTGGTAAGGGTTGCACTGAACAATGGGTGAGATGGCCATCATTGGAGGCTCTGTCAGAGTCATCCTATGATTGTTCTTTTGGAAAGAACATGACTGCACATGGACCATGACACTCATCATCATCACATTCAAAAATCAGGGATCATTATAATTCAAAGGGCTCTATAGGAAATGCCAGAACTGCCCCATCCATGACATCATCATTTTGGTGACCTCTCCATTGTCAATAAAGGGTGGTTACATCCTAGGCTACTGAATGTTCCCCGTATAAATTCAAATTCCATTTTCCATTCAAGTATTTTGTATGCTAATGCCAAGCAGTGCCACTGGGGTGAGTTTCAACCACACTGGCAATTTGAACTAAGTAGAGGCTGAGCAGATAGCAGATTGCAGTGGACATCCAAATATTTTATTTACATCATGCAATATAATCTTACTTAGCACAACAGCTGACCTAATGGTAACCTTGATGGGTGGAATCAATGCTCAACAGCAGCTTTCACTGGGAGTCTGAGGAAAGGTCAAGTCTCTCTGATGGGTCCCTCCCCGGACCTCTGTGTAAGCTGAGTGAACAGATTTGATCAGTAATTGAGTAGGCATGTTTAAAGCCGAGCCAAGCTTAGCCAAGCTGAAAGCATGAGATGCCAGTGGAACGGTAGACATTTAGATAGATTAAGCATTAAAGAAACTACAAGTTACGAGGATCAGACCCAAAACAAAGCTCAGAGCAATTAGGCTCCACTTACGATATAATAATGATAATGGCTTTCAATTTGACATCGCCGCTACTTTTTGTTCTGCGTCAATTGTCAGCAGGAGAGCCCCTTGTCGACCACCCATTCGCTCGCATATCGAATTTGCATCCTTGTGGAAAATCTTTGGTAGCCCTCGATTCACCAAGAGATGAGGTAGAAATCGTGTGTGGAACACCCTCTGGGCTACCGCACCGCCCTAAACGGATGCACAATACTCAACATAACTTCGTCGATACAGGTAAAAAGAACGTTACTGACAAATTGGAAATAAATTCCTCCCAAGATAGCCTCCACGGCCTCTCCTTGGACTTTATACAATCCTACCTGCCGCCGAACGTCGACTTCCTTATCCATGTCAGCAAGTTTGTGTGCAGGGGCGGCAGGCTGCCAGCGAATCACTCGTCCGACGCCCCATTCAGGACCAACATATTCCCCAAGAATATTCGTATTCAGTGTCGACGACATGATCGCATCAAGGTCATCCAAAGGATGTAAGGCGGAGCTTGAGTGTAGAAACAGTTGCAGGTACGCTGTAAGCACTCGTCGTCCTAGAGTGACGGCGTAAGTAAATCTACACATATCTGAAAAACATTCAAGAAAACACACCAATGAAGCTCAATCCAGCATTATGACCCCCTATTGATGCAGAATGACTGCCGTGTGTTAAAATCCTTTTCGCAAGTTCCTTTGGAAATTGTAACGGGGAGAATATTTGATTTAGATGTTCTTGGAAATAAGGCGTCTGTTGTGTCGTTGTTCTAGATGTATCAATTTCCTTCCTTAAAGCAGCTTGTTCATATCTACGGGTTCCTGGATATATGACTTGCTTTAGCAAGTCGAGGTGGCTGAACGGCACAGTAATAATTACCGGGCAGAGTCGCCCTCAAAGGCATCGTTGACACAGAAGAACCAGTAGATTTCAGCGAGCGTACTGAAAAGCTCATGCGACGAGACAAACCAGACATATTGTAGGATTGCCGAAAAATCAGAAAAATTAGCTTTGAGTAGTCCAATCGTCGACGTCGACGACTCGTAGGGACGAGCTGAAAAAAAAATAGATCACGTGTGTCGCCACTGTGATCACACTGTGACAATGACATATATTAATAGTAACGCGTGACGAAGGTGACATTGACAATGAAAAAATAAAATTAACTCTTGAAGCCAGACCACCAACTGTCGAAACCAAAATAGCAAACGACGCATATCGTTTAACCTCGGTGGGCTCGCGAGGCAAACGGATGGGTAGGTAAAACAACGACTAGATACTCACTAGACTACGAAAAGAACAAAACGAATACCTACTATGTATACGTAGAATTCTGGGAAAGCTCGGCACTTGTGCATGCTCCCGATATTCCAACACCAACCGGCGATGTATCCCACAGATTTATCGTATTAGAGGCTTTCCTGGCAGCACTTTCGGGTTGCGTTCATCATCGGGATTAACCGTGGCGTATTGTTCCCAAAATTTGTCCAAAATTTGGTCAATCATCCACAATTTTAAATATCGTGTCTATTTTGGGTCCGATCGGTCTTCGAGATTTCGAGAACAGCTCTCCACAGGGAACAAAGCCAACCTGGAACCACTTTCTGTATTCAGCGTCCTGCAGTAACCTCCGTGGCGTCCGCCTGAGTCAGGAATGTTGACAGAAGGACCAACACACCGTTCAACCTATTTTTACGAGTGTACCCTTTGTCTCTACAGGGCTTCGAATTTGTTGTGCGGCCAATATTAAAGATGAATGTCTTCCATTGGCTCTGGTTCTCCAGTCATTTCTTCTCCCCCCACAATCTCATTTTATCAGTGGATAGCTTCACGTCTCGTTTCTAAGGGCTCTTTTTAATCGACCATGTCGACTACTCCTGTCGTGACTTTATCATCTGCCTCCGGATCTTTTCCATTTCTAACAAAGCGTATTTCATTGACATCGGGCAGCAAAACTGTGCTGGGGTCAACTGAGGGGATATCTGTCGGGATACAGCAGACTGCTCGCACTCCGACAACTTCGAATGGATGGTTTCCTGCTCGGGCAACGGGAGACATAACGACCCCCAAAATTTCCCCTCTTCCTCTCAGCTCGTCGCACGCAGAAATATGGTGTGAAGGCGGAAGGGTAAGTCTTCTGCACGCATCACGCCTCTGCTTTTATTGATCACAGGTTCACGTTAAGGTGTATATTCGTGATCTCAGCTCAGCGTTTGGAACATTTATTAACGGCTTGAAAATTTCGCAAGTTACTTCATTAAAAACGGGAGATACTGTTGTATGCTTCTCGTCTTTTTTCTTTTTTTTTAATACTTCCTCTTTCTGAACATTGTTCTTTCTAGTCCCTCGGGTCTCGCCTTCCAAGGAGCGATAAAACGCCCGCGTACATCACTGATCTCCATCTTACTCCCGTCATCATGAAGGTCTCTCTCGAAAATGTGTCCTCATGAACCATAATTTCTTCTCCCTCACTTAGAGATGCATCCATGGATTTCACACAAAATATATATAATATATAAAAAAAGATAAAACTATATTAGAGCCCCCAACTGATACCAAACGTCGAGGGGAAGGGTCAAAGAGTCCCTGACCAATGAAAAGTAAGGTTAGAAAGAAAAAGTCATGAAAAATCTTTTTTTTTAGCCGAAAACACACGAGCTTTTAAAAAAGCATGAGGCGACTTTTGGGTCCTAGTTCTCCCTGTGCACATGAAAAATAGCATTCCGCCCGAGGTATTGGCACAGTGTTGCCGGAATTGCAAATCGAAAGTGATGTATGTCAACCGAGTTATGTACATAAACAGAAATCAAGGATATGTAGCATCCTTCAGTCTTTTGTAAAGTCACGTCATCAGATGTTCTGGCCGCTCTCTTAACAACAATAAGTATCCGGGTACCAACCTCGAAGTTTGACATGGGTAACTGGAAATTGTATGTAGTTGACACATATCTAGCATGTTCTTATGAGATCTGTGTAGGCCAAGTGTATACGGCTGTGTTCAGTCTCCTTTCAGTACATCGTCGACGGTTTTCGTACAATGTTTTTTAGATTAATTGAATCTATCGATGCTTCTAGCGGATACGCCTTCATCTCACCCCAAGTACCGAACAAGCTCTTAGCATATTCGGGCCCTCCTACTTACTTTACTTCATTTGAAATGATGACACTGTACTATTTCAATTGTACCTACCCAATTCATCGAGAAAGGATGGCTCGGGGGGCACAGCTTCTTCTACGTATACGGATTTTTATTTTTTTTTGTCATCCTGGTCTATTGTTGACCCAAAATCGGACACACAGGGACACAATAAATAATGACCAAAAAAAGTGCCAATGTTGTGTTCCAACTTTGAACTTCGAAGCCATCTTGGACGTTCCGAAAACTATCGTGCCAGTGCGTCAAGGTAGCTTGACCAGTTCCGTTTGTTGGTATCGATAAAATTTCAAAACGCATGTACTCAATATAGCACATCCTTTTGCGGAACCTTTCCATTGGTTATGACTCGTCGGATAGCAAATTTATGATATGCTGGAGATAGTCAAAAGATCCTTCTGATAGGAATTCTTCCTTCTGATCACAGTACACGGGTTCCCGACCATGAGTTGTACCCACGTTCCGATGATATCTTAGAGTTTTGTGGGAATGAACATGGCTTCAGAATACCATTCCATATACGCATAGTTCTTATCAAGGCGGTGAAGGAATTTGAAGCACGGTTTCAGAGGAGGAATCTAAAGTTAAAAAAGAAGACGCTGTAATGGGTCAAGTAAGTAGTTAAGTATTCGTTTAGGCTCGAAGTCATGATTGCAACCTGCAAAGTAAATTAAGAAATCCAACGAATCGATAGTATTGGAGAAGCCGAAGTTCTGCAATCTTGAAAGGGCTGGCCTGATTACTTAGTACCCTTTTTCTGATAATGCGGCTTTTGCCATAATTGATACGGTTGGCGAATCCATGCAAGAACATGTTTTAACCAGTGACACGATCCTTGTCATTCAGGATCGTAGTCTTCCCGGTCACCCTATATACGGCTCGGCGGTAAATCCGTATATCCGACGTATAGAAAAAAAAAAAAAAGTTTTTTTAACACTCGTTGTCTTTGTGAATTTCTTTCCGCCTCCGTGGAACAAGTTGTTTTTTGTTTCGTTGTTGACCAGAGGTCGTTTAGTGCTACCACTGCAGATTGGTTAACAGTCAAAACAAGGTAACCAGAACAAAGAAAAAACGGTGGCGGTCGTGTTCAAGCACCCGCCTCCGTGTCCGTCGCTAAAACGATGAGTCGAGGCTGACGCACCAGGACGTGGATATAAATGAAGTTAACATAGAACGTCTATAATAAGTAACAAGAGCTAAGATACAAAATAATAATATATATATATCGATGTAGAATCTCTGGTAAGGAACCCCACTCCAAGTCAACAACATCAATGTCGGACTGCCTTTGGATATGGCTAGAGTGTGCTCCAGCTGAGACACTGTTCAATCCTCTAGGATACGATGTAGACTCCTGCAAGCCGATCAATTTGATATTTGCAGGGGGACAATAAATACGAATCCAGAAATGAGTTGAACATCATCAGAAAGAAAAAAAAAAAAACTTTTATACATGATTGTCACGTGACTCAGATTGGCCTTGTTTGCCTTCCGTGGCTTGGCGTGCGAATTGAGAACTATGAGCTAGAATTAGTTTGATAGTTTCCGCGGTCCAAAACTTGGGCAGTGAGGCAACAGATCTAAAGATTTTTCAACAGCGGATTCAGCTCAGTTGCATCGGAATGTAAAGCGAGCTTTTACAGTAGTTTTCAAAAAAAAAAAAATTAATAACAAAATATATATCAAACTTATTTTTTAAAAACATACAAAAATGATAACACGATACATAACACAAAAAAGAACGGATTACGAGTTATAAAAACGACGAGGGTTAAGAGCTACATTCAAGTTGAGGGGTTTGCCCTTGAGCCATAATGGTATGATGGATGATGGATGATGAAAGTGATAACATGTCCATTGGCGACGAGAAGGAGAGAGAACAAGGGTGAGCGTTGTTGAAAAAACTAGGTATGATTGTTATGGATGGAGGATCACGATTGGAAAGGAAACGAGGTAACATTCATCTTCACAAAAAGTGTTGAGAATAGGTATTGTGATAGCTGAGAATCATGCAGAGGCAGATGACGATACCCTGAGGAAGTATAAATTAATCAAGTAGTTAGAAAAACCAAAAACAACAACTTGGGAGCTTATGAAAAAAAAAAAGAAAAAAGCATCGAGCAGCAAAAGGGAGAGAAAAAAAATAAAAAAAGAAAAAAAAAGAACTTACCACATTGCAGGCTTCCCAACGAAGCACAATAGACTGCTAGTGGTTCTTCTCCATCCTTATCTTCCTGCTTCACCACAAATCGCACAAAGACCAAATCCATCATATCTCCCACGCAATCAAATGTGATACAAAGCTTCTCCTCCCAAACAGGGTTAAACCCGTTCTTCTTCACCGCGCTCGTCCGTGAGGAGATGGAACGAGCAGGGGTCGAGGACATTCCTGGCAGTGGTGGAGATAGCGGAGCCAGAGCCAGAGCCATGTCGCCATTGATGTGGTCGACCACACCTTTGTCATCTGTTTCGTCCCCAGCCTCCTGTGCTTTCTTCTTGCCTTTATCCTTTTCCTTTCCTCCACCCAAGGCATGGACTGGCCAATCTGGCACATAGAGCGTAACCTCCACATAGGGATCTACAATCGACTTGTCCAGCACCTCCAGCCCCGAAGCATCTCTCGGTCGAGGCAGTTGTTGTGCCGAGATGATCGTGACTTCAAAGGAATGAAGCGTTCTTTTCGCTAGCAGATCCTTATTGTGAGGGAGGCGGACAGCAGGGGGTTTGATGACATAACCAGATCGACCGTTACGTTGGAACATAGCGTGGTTAATCATATATCCAAGATCTAAAAGAGTTAAACAATTAGTACTTCCACGAAAAAAAGATTAGAATTACCGAATGTCTGCCAATTGATAGATACCAGCTGCATCCCCCCTGCCCAAAACCGATGCGGCTCATAATTCGTTGAACTCAACCTGGTACCCTTTGGGTAAGTCCTCACCAAATGCGTTCTAGTATGCTTGATCAAATCTCCCATCCCAAACTGCATCATCATCATCATCTTGTTGGCCACATTCTCAGAAAGGGAGAACATATGTGAAGGAGCATATTGCTCCTTTTTGTTAAGACCACGATATTTGACGCCAACCGTGTAGACGAGAAGAGAGAGGAGGGCGGGTGACATGCGTGGTTTGGGTGGGGTTGAGGTGGGACGAGCAGGCCGAGAGAAATCAAAGGGCGAAGCAAGCACGGAAGATTTAGGGGAGGTAGGGGAAGAAACAGACGGCGATGCCAAGGGAGGAGGAGGTTTTGAGGTTTTTCCAACACTTCTAACACGTTTCAACATCGATGTACGTGCTTTCAACAGTTGGCCTTGGTAGAGCATGGAAAAGATAAGGTGGTGATCAAGCAGTACAGGGGTAAATGTAACGTACCTTTGTAAGTGGCCTCTGACTGGCTCCATCTATGCTTTCTATTCTCGTCGGATATGTCCTGTTGGGCCATGTCCGTGAAGGCATCTGAATCCGACGCAGATGAAAAAGGATCCGTGTAGTAACCTTCACTATCCGACGAATCAGCTTTGAGGAGCTCCAAATTCTTGGCCTAGAACAAATATCAGGAAAAAAGAGTCCAGTGGAGATGAAACACCTTCATACACCCACCTTGAGAAGTATCTTCCCTTTTAATTGTTCTGGGCTCGGCAACTCCTCCACCTCTATCCTCTTGCCTTCCTTCTCATTTTCACTGTCTACAGGCATTCTGACCAACCTCTCCCCAAATACTTCCATCATAATCGCCGCAATGAGATTCTGCTGACCTATCGAACAATGGATCTCTGCAGATATAATGATCGGATAAGGCGAGGCAACAAATCCATACTTGAGTATAGCCTCGCATACTTCGCGTAGTGAGACTTTGGAGGTAAAACTCTTCCCATGGAAGACCATTGGCTCTTGGTCGCCATCATAAATGTCCACTTATATACAGAGATAATTAAGTATAGGTAGTGAGGGGTGATCGGAAAAGGCTGACCTTCAACACTCCTACAACTATGCAATAACGCCCTTATATACCCTTCGACAGTACTGACCCCCACAAGTTGATGTCCTACTAGATAGGTGTTATGCGACGACGATATGTAGTATTCCGACAGTGGACGGGTCATATCATGCCACGTGCTGCTGTGCTGGTCCGAAAAGGCGCAGTTGTCAGGAGATAGGAGAAAGGTATTGAATGACTCGAGAGTCATGATTACGGAGCCATTTTCGACGTTCGTTGAATATTTAGTGAAGAGAGTTGAAAGGTCGTTAGAATCTAAATTAGACTTGCACAGCACAAGGGTCAGCCCACCAACTCCAAATTGAAAGAAAAAAAAATGAAAAAAAAATGAAATGTCGTACCTGTTGGTTGTTACGCATAAAGTTTTCAAATACTCCAAAATCAAACACGCCTCCGTTTCTGGCCTTGAGCTTTAGGTAAAGTCGATTGATTTCTGGACGCCCTTTTAACAACTTGACGAAGTGACGGAAATCATCAAAATCAAGAAAATCCCGTCCCCGCGAGTCAGCTTGCTAACAATGATGGGTGAAATAAGAATAAAGGGACAGGCCAAGTTGGAAGACAAAGATACTCACCTTGAATAGATTGAGCAAATCCTCATGGCTAGAACTGATATTCAACCTCCTGCACAGCTTCTCGACTTCGGCAAATGTCAACTTATGGTCCCTCTCCTCGTCCGCTCCTGTCCAATAATGTTTTTCCCATAATGCTTGTCTCATCTCGCCATTTCCTAAACCACGCATCAGCTCCTGGCGGATAGCGTGTAGCTCGCGAAGTGTTTTGTCCCACATCCTAAAAACGTCCTTGGTGGCTGGTATAAGATGCAAAGTCTTGTAACTCCCGTCCAGCAGGTATATAATAGTGAGCCAGCGGTCCTGGTAGTCCTGTGAAAGTTGGAATTGTTGTCGATAGTAGCGAGCATCTTCACCCGAACGAATTTCTTTGATATTTTCAATAGGAACTAATTCAAAGAAAACTATCAGCCATTTCTGTATCAACATGCCAAAATGGTGTGAGCAGACAAGGAAAGATAGATATTTGAATACGGTGGTCAATGAGATAGAAGCGCGCAAGGTACGCGTTGTAATATCTTTCAAAATGCAAAAAATTTTAGAGCGAGAGAGAAAGACTAACTGATTTTATGCCGGTTAGACTCCCAAACGATCTGCCCGAGATCGGCATCTAAACGGAATACAAATTTCTTATGCCTCTTCAATGAAACTTTGGTCATGGGTGTTCCTTGTTGTAATAGCAGAGGCACTCGGATGTCACCCACAGCAGGGGATGTGGACACGGGTTCCAGTGCCTCGACGGCATTCTGCACTGAAATGTCGGAGAGATTGAGGAGAGTGTTGATGGGAACTTGAGCAGAATGTCGTTTTGACGTAGATATTGGCTCGCTGTTGGTATGGATGGGTGCATGGATAGTACCTAGATCACTCATGGACTTGGAGTGCGGCAGATGTCCAACGGTAATGCTTGAAGAACTGGGGGACGTATTGAGGGAACAGCCGAGCAATTTTGAGTGGTCCTTGAAATGTTGTAGTTTCCGCCTG
>Ga0193742_1001194_pt1 | contig 15987 bp, 15 predicted proteins | sample L2c1metaG_FD_165511 | JGI IMG/M metagenome (GOLD analysis project Ga0193742, IMG submission 165511) | Soil microbial communities from a riparian zone of the East river system, Colorado, United States - L2c1 | ecosystem: Environmental > Terrestrial > Soil > Riparian zone | place: USA: East River... | reverse complement strand
TGAGTTTTCCACTGTCAATGTTCAGATTGACACGAGCGTATTGAGGTTCCCCAGAGGTGGTAATTTCGGCGATCCAATTACCTGTCACGTCAGTAGCGAAACAAGAGTGACCTACAAAACACAGTGTCGCTGCTATCAGCTTAGCCTTCAATCTTATTCTGATCATGGTTCCCAAAGCCCTCTCACTTTCTTTGCTGTTACTTCAGAGTGGCCAATGCACTCTTCGGTACTTTGGCGACGACGTCAAAGTGTGGATCGACTAGCTCAGCGATTTCATACTTGAGAACATCGCCGAACACGAGAGCAATTTCGCTATCGTTGAGTTTGTAGTCCTTCTTAACCCAATCCGCGAGTTGAGCTGTTGCAAGTTGAATCGATTCGGGAACCGATCCCGCTACACCAAACGAAATCAGATAGTCCTTCGTTTCAGCTCGAACTTGCGGGGTCGCATAACCCTTGATTACATCTACCGTGAAGCTGACGTTTGCTGATGTCTCGAGACCTGTCCCGACTACTTCACCATCCCCCATCGCGGCATGAACGTCACCAAAGCCAAGCAATGCCCCAGGGTGAAATACCGGAAAATAAAGAATCGTCCCTTGGACATTGTCGTTATAGTCAAGATTTCCGCCGAACACACCGAGATCGGTTGCGCGGTACTGTTCTTCACCTGGTGGTGCAACCGAGATACAACCAAGCATCGTCTTCATCGGAACTGTGAGATGCGGCAACCCCTCGGAAGCGTGGAGCGTTGCGATCCCTTTATCGGGATCCAGCATCCACTCACCGCTAAAAGATTCGTCGTACTTCGCGGCGACCGAATAAGCTGTTGTGACGGCGTGTTGATTAAATCGGCTGCCTTGGCGTGCCGTCGTCTTATTGGTGCGAAGTTTGAGAATCTTTACGACCAAGGTTGCAACACATCCATTTTTACTGTGGGCCATCGGAGTTCGAATCCGCCTCCCAAGGTCGATCACGCACCCATGAAATCCGGCATGCTTCCGTGTTATCACTGACTACAGCTTGTCGCGATTGAGTGTTTGCCTCTCGGCGAAGCATAGCGCGTACCCACTCCTTCGCGTCTCGGATTGCGTTTGTTGTCTCCTGGTCTGCGGCTTTCTCTTCGATCTGCCTTCGTTCTCCTGCCGTCAGATGCCAGTTCAGAGGTTGAATGACATCCTCTTTCGCTTTCTGATCAGGCCGCGAGGGAGCCGGATCAAAGTTGAAGACGACGTGGTGTACGACGAGACGACCGAGGTAGGTTGTCTCAAGGAGACAAAGTCCAAGGCGATTCCTTCGCGTGACACTCTCGTGACCTGCCTTCCATAGAGCTCCTGGCGGAGCAGTAAGTTGCGACACTGCCGTCCAGTCTTGCTTGTTGAAAGGGTGCGTTTGGAAGCTGTAGTCGTCGACATTACTCAAAGGACCAAGATCATCCCCATTTCGAATCTCTATAAGAAGAATGGCGAGGGGCGGTGTTGGGTCGACCTTCTTCTCTGTCACCCTCGTGTCGCTCGAACCGGCTGTCACGGTAGCTTGCGGGGATAGTGATGAGGGGGGAGGGGTTTAAAACAGGGATCTTGCGAGGAGTTGGGATCGGGAATGGTAAGAGCTGACCTTAGGAACTCGATCACTGAACCCGTTCCGTCATTGTCGTAATACCCGCCATCGACGAAGTGATAGGCGAACTCCGCATATTTCTTAGGGACGCGAGATGCCGAAGATACATATGGGAACGTAGCAGAGAGCCGTGCGGCCGTTGCAATCGGAAGATCGGCATAGACCCTAGGCCCATGACCTTCACAAGGCTCGCCATATGCGTGGAGGAAAGACTCCGAAGGGAGAAGGTCGCTCCCGGGGATGAAATTTCTCGGTATCTGATAATTCGAGAGGAGAAAACGTCCTCCCGTCTCAACAGCCGTTGTATTGAAGACAAATGCAGGCAATTTCCTGGATTCGAGGAGCTTTGCGCCCTCACCTAAAGTGAGAGATTCACCGTCGAGTGCCAGCGGTTGCAAACCGGGAAGGTCGCTGCTTCCGGTGTGACACAACGGATTGTTCACGTTGCGGCTAAAGGCCTTCGTGAGCGCCCAATTGCGATCAGGAGGAGTCGTATTCGCCCGGGAGAACCAGACGTTTGAAACGAACCGGACCATGTCAAAATATTCCAAACCCCAGGCGACATCCTCAATGCTGGAACATGCCGCGGTGTTGTTCATGCGAGCCGCTGGCGAATGTTGCGGGTCGAACGGATTGGCGGTGGTGTACTCGAGCAGATAGGACATGAGACCAACGGAGCCTCCGGACACGCCGCTGGCAAGCACGACGTGGTCGTGGAAGCTGTAGGGCTTGGCGCCAGACAAGTCTGGATGCAGCGACGTATCATCGGCAAAGCTTTGCTCGATACGGCCAAGGACGTTCGTCGTCCACGCCGCCGCATGAATACCTCCTCCAGTTGCCGTGATGATCACCAATGGGTCACTGGGATCATGCGTTCGAAGCTGAAGAACTTGCGCGGGCGATGGAGGCACCGAGGCGGTATTCTCGCGATCGATCGCAAGGAAGTAATGTTCGCCATAGGTCCAGTGCGCCACCTTGGGAAGAAATAGAAGGAAGAGAAGCGTAGTGAGGACCGGTACCCGATAACGATCGAGTAGGAATGCCAGGCCGGCCAAACTCCACAGGGTAAAAGAGCAGATCACCAGGATGGTCGCAAGGACCGGCAGATCGCGCTCCGCACTCACCCCGTGTCGGAATAGATTCGCGCTGAGACAAAAAATTCCAGCCAGCACCATTGCAAGACCGATGAAGAAGTATTTGGTTGGTGTTGCCCACTTGCTCGGACCTGCTGTCGGTGTGAAAGCAATGCCCGCGATGAACAGCACCGCGATGGTGCAGGCAACGATTTGACCGATGAGGAGGTCGTCCGGACGCGGCACCGGTGCCGTCAACGGATAAAGAAACAGATACAGCAGGAAAAAGCCGATGAGGGAGACGAATGAGAGAAAGTGCAGCTCCCACAATGGTCCCGAGGGGCCCGACGCGAATCCCGGATAGGTCAAACTAACAATCCAGCGAAGGGGCATCTCCAAGAACGCCGCGATCTTAGGGCGGGGCGCAAGTTGCAGATCGCCGAAGAAGGACTGCGGAAAAATCAGCGGTTTCGCCGGAGTCTGCGCTGAGAGGGGCGCCTTCGGTTCTGTATAGGTCCAGTAGTAAAAAAGCGAGACAGCATACCAAAAGAAGAGGGCAACAAGGATACCGAGCGCAAAGTAGAGCCAAACGAGCCCCGAGGAGTGATCTCCGAAAAGGGGAAAATTCTCCTCGCGCTCTGTTCGAGTCACTCTGGCAACATAGACCAGTGTAATGACCATAGGAATTTGTGCCAGAACAAGAGATAACCACACAGGAAATGGCTCAGGACTGCAGAAGAGCCATGTGAGAGCAGCCGGAGGCTGGGATAAAAAGCGGTCGCCACCGTTCATACAAAAGTTGCGGGCAGTGATGAGAACGACCATGTGCACGGAAACAGTGAAGAAGGCGATATGGAAGGCCTGCCACAAACTATTTGGGGCCATGAACGCACGGGTGATGGTGGTGCTGTAACCGAAGTGATCCAGCAAAACTAATCCTGGAAGAAAGAACCAAAAGAGAATGCTGAAGCGGAGGAAATAGAAATATTGCAGCCAAGCGGAGGCTCTCTGGCTCTTTGTCATTGCGTTCAATCCTTTCGAGGGCAGAACTGCGGCAAGCCGAGATCACCAAACGACAGGCGATCAATCGCTTCTGGACTGCCATGGATTTATGTTGCTCTGCAGATCGCGGGCCCAGCGAACAGGATTTCCTATTCTTGTTGTAGCCAAAAAGTAGCAGAATACGCCGCGGTCTGGAAGTTTTATTTTGTCCGGCTGTCGACCGGCTCACACGGAAGATAAATTCAAGCTATCCACCACTCAAGTCGGAGTCGGTTGACAAACCGATTCTAGCGTTCTGAAATCGCTGTTGATGAAAACAACCACATTGCGCCGGAGATGAAAAGTATATGCGAGTATTTGGCAGTCAGCGATGCTGACCCGATACTTTCATAAAGGCTGTAAGCTGGGCACTTGGTGAGCGGGCATCCGAAACGCGTGACGAATGTAGCCGAGAGGATCGATTGCACGAGCAGCGCGAGTGTACGTTCGACCAAGGAGAGTGATGGCAGTCGAGATACAAATACCGTCGATTCTAATGGTGGGTGGCGGGTGCTTCGGCGAGGTGCCCGCAGTTCTCAAGCGACTGGGCTGTAAGCGGCCTCTTATAGTGACGGACTCATTTCTGATGAAGAGTGGATTAGTGCGGACGCTGGCGGAGTCGATCAGGACCACAGGAATTGAATGTGAGATCTTTTCTGAGACGGTTTCTGATCCAACCACAGACGTGGTCGGGTTGGGTGTAGAGGTCTTTCTGAATGGAAGACACGACAGCTTGGTGAGCCTAGGAGGAGGAAGTCCAATCGATACGGCTAAAGCAATTGGGATGTTGGCGGCCAATGGCGGCTTTGCTAGCGATTATAAGGTTCCGGATGCACCGACGAAGATGGGGCCTGCGCACATAGCGATCCCGACAACTGCGGGAACGGGTTCAGAGGTAACCCGTTTTACCGTGATCTCGGACTCGGAGACGAACGAGAAAATGTTGATTGCGGGCAGTACGCTCTTACCTTCAGCGGCGATTGTGGATTACGAGTTGACGATGTCAATGCCGGCGAGACTGACGGCAGACACGGGCACGGATTCGTTAACTCATGCAATCGAAGCGTATGTGAGCCGAAGAGCTAATGCGTTCTCAGATATGTTTGCGCTGACGGCGATGCGAACGATATGGCAAGAACTTCCGACCGTATTCCACGAGCCAAGCAACAAGCAGGCACGCGAGAAGATGATGCTGGCTGCGACTGAAGCAGGCATTGCATTTTCGAATGCAAGCGTTGCGCTGGTGCATGGAATGAGCCGGCCCATTGGCGCCTACTTCCATGTACCACATGGGCTTTCTAACGCGATGTTGCTGCCAGCTGTAACGGCCTTTTCAGTTGAAGCCGCAGTGGGCCGTTATGCGGATTGTGCGAGAGCGATGGGGATTGCAGATGCGGTCCAGGATGATCTAATGTCGGTAAAGCAGTTGCTGCAGGCACTGTATCGCAGAAATGCGGAGCTCGAGGTGCCGTCCCCTAAGACATATGGGCTCTCCCATGAGACGTATTTCGCGCTTATACCGAAGATGGCAGCCCAGGCAATGGCATCTGGTTCCCCACAGAACAATCCACGAATTCCGACTGTTGAAGATATCTGCATGTTGTATCGGCAGGTGTGGGATGGATCCAGATACATCGCGTGATGCTGAGGCGCCCCGTGTTGTGATACGGTCCAGCAAGTACCTGAACAATGTGGTGGAGCAAGATCATCGCCACATCAAAGAGCGAGTTCGGGCGATGCTTGGGTCCAGGCGATTTGAGACAGCGGCGATAACCATCAGCGGCATTGAGCTTGCGGAGAAGATTCGGAAACAACAGTTCAAAACCCGAAACTTACTAGGCAGACCCGTAAATGCTACTGACGTCTGGGCTGCTGTGCTTGCTGCTTAACCCTGCAAACATTCTTCCTAACCATCCGTCGCTCATTCTAAAGAAAGTTTGCACCAGAGCCGTTTGAGGGATCTCAAACCCGGCGCCAGTAACCTAAGCCTTCTTACTCACAGCAATCTCCCTCATTGACCCCACGAACTTATCCAGTTCCGCAATCGTCGTGTACACATGCGGCGTCACACGGACGCAGTGGATCTTCTCGTAGTCGATCGAGACCGTGTGAATCTTGTACCTATCGAACAGTGTATTCATTAGGTCACGCGGCGGCACGCCCTCAACACTGACGCCGCTAATCGCGCACGAAAAGCGCGGATCAAGCGAGGTATGCAGCTTCACACCTGGGATCTCCTTCACCCTCGTTGCCCAGTAGTTCTTGAGATAAAAGATACGCTCCTGCTTGCGACGCGAGCCGATCGCTTCGTGAAAGTTGATCGCCTCACCAATGCCCTGCTCAATCGGGAAGCTCCGCGTTCCAAGCGCCTCGAACTTACGAATGTCCGGACTGTGCGGATCGCCGTAACAGGTCAGTGGCCAGATCTTCTCGATCTTGTCCTTCTTCACCCACATCATGCCTGACCCGATCGGCGCCGAGAGAAACTTGTGCAGGCTCGTGCCGAAGTAGTCGCAGCGCAGATCGGGGATCTTGAAGTCCATCAAACCGAACGAGTGCGCTCCATCGACGATCACTTCAGCTCCCTTCGCATGCGCCATGTCGGCGATCTCGCGCACCGGCATCACCTGGCCCACCCAGTTCACGACGTGCGTGATGTGAACCAACTTCGTCTTTGGTGTCATTGCCTGCTCGTACGCCTTCACAATCGTATCGACGTCCTCGATGGGGAAGTCGAAGCTTATCTGTTTGTACACAACGCCGTCGCGCGCTTCCCTCTGGCGGTACGCATTCATCATGTTGGGATAGTCCTGCTTAGTCCCGACAACCTCGTCGCCCGCCTTCAGCGGAAGACCATAGATGATTGTGTTCAGTGCCTCGGTCGAGTTGCGATTGATCGCAATCTCCTCTGCCGGCGTGCCGGCCAGGCGTGCCAGTTTCTGCCGCAGCGGCTCACGGCCCTGGTCTAGGATCTGCCACATGAAGTACGACGGCCCCTCATTCGTCATCTGGTTGTAGCGTTCCACCGCCTGCTGAACCACAATCGGCGCAGGAGACACGCCGCCGTTATTCAGGTTGATGATCTGCGTGCTCACCGAATACCCGCGCTGAATCACTCCCCAGAAGTCCTCGTTCTGCGCCACAGCACCCGGCGTCAGATGGTTCACCGCAGCCGAGGCGTCATCAAGCTCCGCGGCGTGCGCCTGGCGAAAAAGGCTGTTGGTCGAAAACGCCCCTGCAAGCGCGGACATCTTCAGAAAAGACCGGCGATTGTTCATTGGCATACAAGCAATTTAGGCCAGCAGGAAGCTCTCGGCAAATCCGCAGTGGAGATTTCTTGAGTTGTCTTCGTCCAGCTGGGGTAATGAACAGATGTCGCACATCCCTCCTAAATGGGAGCCTGTTAGCGTTTACGCGGAGGAGTAAAGTCAATCCATACTTGGACTCCAGCGTGGACGCGAAGAGGTTTTTCGGAGTCCTGGCTGCGAAATCTTATCATCGAGATTGGTCGCGACTTAAGGTGATCGCTCGAGCCTGCGACTGGTGGTCGTCCTCAAATGCCCATAAACTCGCCCTAGGCGGTTCGGAAGACATCGAGCATTAGCGCATGGATGACCCACTGCTGTTCAATCTAACGCCTGAATTGATCGAGATGTGACGCGCGCCACGGCGTATGTCGCTAATTTATGTGGTGCATAGCGAATATATGATCAATGCATTGGATAATGACTGGGCACCGACCTACGATAACTGTCGGAGGGGACGAATGCTTGGGTCCATGGCACGTACAAAATGTCGGGCCGAAGATTCTAATCTTCTCTATTGTTTGCGCGTCGGCAGGAGGGGTTGCTGCTCGGACGCAGAACAGCACAACGGCGAAAGACACACAACGGAGAAATTCCATGCACGAGCTGCAATCACGAACTTTGTTTACCATCAGCATGTCTTTGGACCCGGTGATAGAAGTTGGAGATACGCCAGCTGGGCACCGCAGGGTATTCACGGTGTCCGGTGGACACTTCGAGGGAGATCGCCTCAAGGGAGTGGTATTACCGCAAGCGGGTTCTGACCTCCTGCTTGTTCGAGCTGACGGATCTGCTCAGCAGGATGCTCGCATTGTTCTGAAGACGGACGATGGAGCCATGATTGTCATGACCTACCGTGGAGTGCGGCACGCCTCAGCCGAAGTGAACGCAAAGATTGCTCGTGGGGAGCATGTTGACGGTTCTGAATATTACCTGCGCACAGTTCCATTTTTCGAGACGTCAGCGCCGAAATACGCATGGCTCAATCAAATCGTGGCGGTGAGCGTAGGGGAACGGCAACCCAACGGCGTCAGCTACCAGGTATTCGAAATTCTTTGATCGATCGTGCGTCGTCCTATCGATGGTCATATCTTCCCTTGATGAGCAATATCTCCCGCTTTTGGCGGACGTGCTGACAGGTGCCCTGGCCGTCTTAGCACAAACCCGAGATACCGTCGGGGCATGGGTTCTAGCCGGTGCTGACAAGTTGCTTCCTGACAGCACTCGCGTTCCTGAGTTCGGCAACGACGACCATGGACTCGTCATTTTTGGGGTAACCACACCAAACGTCAAAAATTGTACGTTAGCGTTCATGGGAGCCGTTCGGACCAGAGTCCTGCCCGCGAACTTGCCGAAAAGGAGACTTCGCGCCCTTCACCATAGTTGAGTTTTCGTCACAGGCCCGGCGGACAGCACCTGAAATTTTTCCGCACTGCCTTTTGTATTCGGCTATCATCAATAAATTAATATGTCGTTTCAGTCATATTAATTTTTTCCGGGACTAAGGGGCACGAGATGCGGGACGATCTTAGAGCGAAATTTATGAGAGCAAGGCTGGCAGCGATCCTCAAACACGAGTTGCGCGAATCTGGGTGCACCCACGTGCGATCCCACGTCGCTATCGTTCCCGAGATGGGCTACTTTGTTGCGATCGATGACCATGAAGACGTAACCATCCGGTTGGTCGAAGAATCGTTGGCTTGAGAGCGGTGTTTCTCTCCCGCCTGGGTCACCCACACCTCAAGCGACGCCTAGCCCGAAGCAGCAGCACGCCTGCCCCGGGCTAAAACTATCGCCACTATCGCTTGTCAGCGGCCCCGCCCGCAGGAACACGTTCTACATCAACTTGCTGACGCCGTACCGTATCGTGCACCGTCTCAACGTGATCCGAACCTGTCTTGCCTACGACGACTTCCTCGGCGATGTGCGCGGACTTCGACACAACAGCCTCCTCGGTCGTCTCGCGCACCTCGATCATCTGATCTGACCAGTCGATGTCCTTCACGTAGTTTGGATCCGAAACAGCCCGGCGGACAACTTCTGCATGTTCTTCATGCAGCGTCACCTGCTCCTCCACCGGCTTCTCCGTAACGAAGCGGCGAATACGCGTTGTGCCCTGCTCCACCAGCCGCTTGCCTACCTCAAGGTGTTCTTCCGCCAGGCGAATGACTTCGTTCTTGCCAAGATCCGACGTAATCGGCTTCGACGGAATTGCTGCCGCCACCGCTGCGGGAGCCGCAATCGTCGTCGCCGCTTCCTTCGAGATCAGGCCTGTATCTACAGCACGATCCGTCACATCGACGAGGTTGTGCTGGTTCAGAATTCCCATCGCTCTGGGAACTTCATCCGACTCCGTTCTCAATGTGAGAACCACCCCGCCGGTCTCGACGGCCTTCGCATAGACCGTCGCCTCGTGCTGTGCAACGTCATCGCCGAAGATCTTCTGCCAGAAGCCGGGCTCGCGCAGCGCCGCTGCACTCTTGGGGATCTGGTCGTTGCCTGTGATGCTGATCTCGCTGGCAGAAAAGCCAGCGTGCACAAGGTTCTGTCCCGCCGCTTCAGCGTGCTCAACGGTATCGAACAGGGTAACGATCTTCTCATATGTGCTCATGGGTTTTATTTCCTTTCTGCGGTTGGATGGGAGGTTTCAGCCTCGACGTTGAGGCCAGGAGATGGATCGATGGGGATGCGAGAGATCTCTGCCTTTTGACTGCGGAGTGTGACAACCTCCTGGTATCTCTCGGTCTCTTTAACCCGCCGTACGCGCAGCTCTTCTTTCAGTACAAGCTGCCGCTCGATTCGCAGAACTTCTTCTACGACGGGAATGATGGTGATATCGCCCTCTTGCCGTATTGAGGGCATCGTTTCGATTGGACGGTCTACGGCGACGCGCTCCACCTCGACTCTCTCGCGTTCCAGCATCTCTTCAACCAGTTGTTCGTGGCTGTGCGTAACACGCGATACCAGCACGCGTGCCGTCTCGATAATGCGCTTGCCAATCGAAACCTCCTCTTTCAAAAGAGGAATGATTGTCTCCTGATCAGAGCGATGAGAATCTTCAGCCTGCCCACCAGGCGAAGTAGGAGCGATAGAATCCACGAGGCACCTCAGAGACAACGATTTCAGGGCCGGGCGATAGCAGTGATCGCCACGATCGAAGCCTTCAATCTGTCAAATCGACGAGAGGCCGATCGTCTTGCTTTGATGATTTCGTTATGCGTGCTTGGAAGATTCGAACCGCTGAGTCTGGAGAGAAGCGGGGTGTTCGAACGAGTAAATCAAGGGGAGATTTCGCACGGTGTTTTGTCTCCTTGGAAGAACCACCGGGCCCGTAATGCAACTTCGATTTCAGCCTATGGCTACTTCATTCGAAATGGCAAGGAAGTTCGCTGTATTTTCACAAAGGCAAAGGAGATGCCTAGACCGCGATCAAATCTCCGCGATTGAAGCACCATTTTGTGCACGCTTCCTTTTATTTATGCAACCGTATATGCATACAACCGCGCAGGATCAAAAGCGATCTCATAACACCTTTCGGTATGAAACTCCGAGTAGAGCCGCAATCTTTTCGATCACAGCTGCCTGGTACCCCAGACCAATGGCGCAGTGATGCGCGGGGCCGTAGGAGTTCCATTGCTCGACAAAGCTTCGGGCTCCCATCGGAAAGCGATATCGGCTGTTGGTGTTTCCGATCTCCAGAATTTCACCCGGAACGCTTTCTCCTTCAGCAACAAGCAGAAGGAAGCCTCGTTCTTTATCTTCGACGACGGAGAGCAGGGTGACAGGGCCGTGCTTGACTGACATCTCGACGGAGAGCCCCTTGCCCACTTTGCCGTGATAGACGCGTAGCGGGCGCACTTTGATCCTGTCCTGCGCGATGCCGGCGTGACCGGGGCCATCGTGCCCCATGAGGACGAGATCGTCGTTGAAGTCCATGGTGTAGTACTCGGTGAAGGAGCCTCCCGTGCCGAGCAGATCCATGATCTTCATGGCGATTACGTTTTTTACCTCGTACTCCCCTGCGACCGGAATCGAGCTGGCAGTGAGCATGGAAGTGCCCACGATGATAGAGCTCATCGTGTCTTCGTTTTCGGGGACGCCGGTGCCCTTGTAGTAGTAGGCCAGCATGTTTAGGCTGTGCTGGTCTACGAACTGATCCAGGGCGGCTGAGGTGCGCGCGGCGCGGGTGATCTCCTCTTCCGGGCAGTCTTCTTCGATCTGGAAAAATTGATGGAAGGCTTCTACCTTTGCGCTTACGCGATCTTCCGGGATCTGCCGTCGAAGAGAGCTTAGCTCGTCGACCTCGAGCATCTCGATGTGAACTCCGAACCGGCCGCTTACCTGCGCGAGATCGGTAGAGATGTCGAGCATTCCGCTGTAGTAGTGACCCATCAGGCCCAGAGTGCTGTGGCTGAGCGCGTGGACGACCTCTGTGCTGCGGAGCCACTGGTCGATCTCGTTCCAGCATGCGGGATCGTCATGGAGCATGCCAGTGACCTGATGGAACGGGATGGAGAGGCGTGTGAGGACGTTGGCGATCTCGGGAACGGGACAGGAGCTGCAGTAGGCCAACCACTCCCCTGTCATCGCCGTGCGGCTCTCCATGCGATTGAAGGTCTTGTAGTCGATGGCGGCGGAGGGTTGCAGATTTAGCAGCAGGATCGGCACGCGCGCTCTCTGCACGACTGGAAGCAGCGTCGAGGAGAGAGCATAAGTGGTGACGTATACCAGCAGGAGGTCGATATCCTGCTCACGACACGCGTGCCCTGCATTCAGGGCCTTCTCAGGCGAATCGATGAGGCCGAGATTGACTATGGTTCGTGACGGAGCCTCGATCTTTTGCGCAACGGCATCCACGTATCCGAGCAGGCGTTGCTGCAGTCCTTCAAACTGGTCCCAATAAGCTTCCAACCCGAGCCCGATGAGCCCGATTCGCATGAGCCTTTGTTTATTTTTCACCCTGGCCTCCTCATGCGGCATCGGAGTTGGCGGACTCCCGGCCGGGCATATAGAAGACCTCCTGCATCATGGCAAAGGGCTCGCCTTCCTCCAGATCGGGCACACGCTCGAAGAGATCGGCTACGGAACGTTGCCATCTTTGATTGATCTCACTCTGCGTCAGTTGAGCAAGAAGTTTCTCGAAATCAGGAACACGCATGTATAGGAACAATTGCTGCCTTCGCCTAAAGATGGAGTATTCGCTGACGCCGAACGATTCCATCTCCTGCAGAAGTTCAGGCCATACATGTTTATGAACGCGATCGTACTCCTCGAGCTTGTGTTCCTTGAGCCTCAACTGAAAGGCAATACGCTGCATCGAATCTCCTTCTGTCGTTGTTGTTCAACTCTATTCCGACACGACGGCGACTTCGTTAGGCTCAAGTTTTATCGTCTGCTCTGAAAAAGCCTTTGATGCGGGAGAATGATCTCCTGTGGACGGAGCCACCAAAATGATATGTGCGGCCTTGAAGTCCTGAGGGAGTGTGACCTCTTCTTCCTTGAGATGCTTGTTTACAATCAGGATCTGCCGACCGTGCGAGGTCTGGAAGGCCTGGATGGATAGATTGTGGTTGTCATCCTTCGTTTCGACCAGCTTGTCTCCGGGACCGAAGTTATCCTTCAGAAGCTTGAGGACCCAGAAGCGCGCATTCGGATCGCCTCTCTTGTAGTTCATCATGCTGACGCTGGGATACTGGGTTGGATATCCGACAAGTTGAGACTCGCCTACAACGTCAATTCCCATTCGTGCGAGTTGAATGTACAGGTCCGCATAAAGCGAGCCTGCCAGGTTCCAGTAGCCTGCCGGTTCGGGTCTGGCTGCATAACCGGGAATGCGATTGCTTTTTCCATCCTCTGGCAGGATGACTCCAAGCTCGTTGAGATCGGTCTTCGTAGAGGGAGAGTGGCGTTTGCGGATCGATTCGACGTAACGCACTACATTCAGGAAGCCCTCTTCCTGGTTGAAGAAGGTGTACTGCCAGTTGTCTATGTCTTCGTCTGCCGAGGGACCGGCATAGAAGTGGTAGGTGATGAAGTCCAGCGGAGCACCGCCATGGTGATTGGCGGGATTCAGGAAGTACTCGAACATCTCCGGGTCTTTGGACGGTGCGGCCAGCGCGAGAGCCATGAACTTCAGATTCGGATCGACCTTCAACATTGCCGACGTAACCACGTCATAGAACTTTGTATATTGCTGCGGCGTCCAGTGATGCTCAAAGTCGATCTCGTTGAGCATCTCCCAATAGGCGATCTTGTAGTGGTGCCCGGACTCATGCCACTTCCCGTACTCGTCCTTTAAGCCGCCCTTCGTGTACCAGCTAAGAAGACTGCTGTAGTAGTCGGCGAGCTCCTTCATCGTCGGGTCACGCAGCTCGGTTCCCTGCGTGTAATCCCAGAAGACTTGGTTGGGATCGGCGGGATAGGTGACGGGCTTGTCGGTCTTGTACATCCAGGCAGGAATAGTGCTGAAGTTCAAGACGACAGAGTGCCCTTCGGTTGCCTTCATGAAGTCATCCAGCGTGGGATCGATGTGCGAGAAATCCCATGAGGTCTTTCCATCTTTCGGAGGTTCGAGCTCTGCCACGGCCTGTTTCGGATACGGAAGCCAGGGAACGTAGCGGACATAGTCTGCCCCAAGCTCATGCAGAGCCTTGAACGAGGGATCGTGCAGCATCGCTCCGCGCAGCAGTTGCGGATTGACCACGACCTGCAGGGTTGGAGTGGACCGGGAGGTGATCGTTACCTTTGACCAATCCACCTGCAATCCCTTTGTGGAGGAGTGCTGAGCATGTGCGGCAAGGCATGCGCCAAGGCTGAGCAGCGCCGATAGAGACAAAGTCTTTCTGAATGACATGATGTGCTCCTGTTTCCTCTCGCTTTACAGGGGAGAACTTTATCCGGAGAGGCGATTAGGCAAGGCTCCGGAACAGACGAAAGCCTAATTAAGGCTGACGGCTCTGGCGAGGCCGAACTAGTAGTCACTGAGTTTTCACTCTATGAAATTATGAACAGTGCTCAACGAAGCGGAACCCAGAGAAAACCTCTCTTTTCTTTGCCTGCAAGGCAGGCTGCCAGGTTTAGGGTCATCATGCTAAGCTTTCGTACTGTGAAATAACGAGGCCGGCGGATTGCAGTCGCATGAGTGATAAATCATCTGAAAAGGTCGCCAGAAAGGCTAGAAACGGGTCGGATTATTCCATCCGAGCGGTTGTCCGGGCGTGCGATATCCTCAGGTGTTTTCCGCGGGCGGATGTGATGCTCAGTCTGGGAGAGGTCGCTGGGCGCAGCAAGCTAAGCCTGGCCACCGCGTACCGTCTTCTGCAGACGCTCGTCACTTGCGGCATGCTCGATAGCCTGGGAAAGAACCGGTACGGTCTTTCCAGCCAGCATTGGCAACACAAGAGATACAGATTTGGGTATGCTTCGCAGAGCGAGGAGTTTTCCTTCTCTCGTCTCGTCTCCGACAGCATCCGGAGCAGTGCCTATGACGCCGGTGTGGACCTTCTGGTTCTGAATAACTGCTACAGCCCCAAGAATGCGATTCGCAATGCCGATATCTTTGTTCGCGAACATGTCGATCTGGTCATCGAATTCCAGACGAATCACCAGAGCGCATCAATCGTGGCTTCCAAGCTTATGGAGGCGGGCATTCCTATTATCGCGATCGACATTCCGCACCCAGGGGCGGCCTACTATGGAGCCAATAATTATCGGGCGGGTTTGATCGGCGGACATGCGCTTGCCCAGGCGTGTCTTCGGGAGTGGAACGGTCAGATCGATGAGGTTGTTCTTCTTGAGTTGCCGATGGCAGGACCATTGCCGCGCTCCCGGCTTACGGGAATGCTCGCGGGAGTTCGGGAGCAGCTACACAGCCTTCCCGATCAGAAGGTCTTATTTCTGGATGGGAACGGGCGCTTTGAGAAGAGCCTCGACATCATGCGCCGTTATCTGCGGCGAAGTAAATCCCGGCATATCCTGCTCGGAGCCTTGAACGATCCGAGCTGCCTGGGAGCGTTGCAGGCCTTCGAAGAGGCGGGCCGCGCCGAGCACTGTTTGGCCGTGGCACATAATTCGAGCATCGAGGCAAGGCGAGAGATGCGCCGACCGGGTTCTCGCCTGGTTGGCTCGGTTGGGTTTTTTCCCGAAAAATACGGGGAATCCGTCATCTCGCTTGCGCTGGACAAGGTACGCGGCAAGGAGATTCCGTCAGCCACCTTTATCAAGCACCACCTCATCACTTCGGAAAACGTGAATACCTTCTATCCGAATGACAACCTAATTACATCAGCCGATAGTGATTCTCTTTTGTTCAGCCAACATTGAGACATCTGTTTTGCATTAGACTTCGAGCTATGCAGATCTCTCTCCGTGATAAATGGACTTGGAATTAAATGAATTACAAGCGTAAACGCACAACCATTGCGGTAGTCCTTGGCGTCGGCATCCTTGTCAATTATTTCGACCGCGTCAATCTATCCATTGCTCACGATGCGTTGCAGAGCACCTTCGGAATCTCGGATATCGTTTTCGGCTATCTGCTGGGGGCCTATAGCTGGACATATGCAGCCATGCAACTGCCGAGCGGATCCCTTCTCGATCGTTTTGGTGTACGCAGTGTCATGCTTGTGGCCATTACTCTTTGGGCGATTGCTTCTGGTCTTGCAGCGGTAGCACCAACCATAGTCATTCTGTTTGCAGCGCGGTTCCTTCTTGGTATCGGTGAAGCACCGACCTTCCCTGCGTGCGCCAAGGCCATCGGACTATGGTTTCCTCAAGCCGAACGCGGTGTGCCAACCGCCACCTTTGATGCTGCCGCAAAACTTGCCATCGGACTGGGTACGCCTATTCTCGGGCTTGTGCTGCTGCACTTCGGAATGCGCGCTAACTTCGCTGTTACGGCTCTCCTCAGCATTCTGTATGCTTTGCTGTTTGCATATTCGTATCGCGAC